>Ga0268299_1002767_pt1 | contig 18895 bp, 11 predicted proteins | sample NOBtaG_FD_193484 | JGI IMG/M metagenome (GOLD analysis project Ga0268299, IMG submission 193484) | Activated sludge microbial communities from bioreactor in Nijmegen, Gelderland, Netherland - NOB reactor | ecosystem: Engineered > Bioreactor > Aerobic > Activated sludge | place: Netherlands...
CCCATCGGCTTGGGCTTCACCCTCACCGGCATCGGTGGCCTCGTGGCCCTGCATCGCACCGTCCGGACCGACGTGCTGCGCGACGGCCTTAAGACCGGTACCTTGAACTCCGTGTTGTTTCCGCCCGATCCGCTCCGGAACGCCCCCCAGATCTTCAGCGACCTGCGCCGGGTGTTTCCACCGACCGCGGGCCGCCATGTGGTCGGCCCGATGGTGCAACTGCGCTGGGGCAGCCCTACCTTGCTCACGCTCGACCTGGCCCTACTCGTCGAACTCCCTTCACCGGTCCGGGTGGTGGTCTTAGGACGTCTGCAAGTGCTGTTACCGAGCCAAGCCCATCCGCTCGTGCAGATCCGGATGGATGCGCTGGGTGTGTTGGATGTTTCGGCCGAGACGGTGTCGTTGGATGCGACCTTGTATGATTCGAAGATTCTGCAATTCCCCCTGACCGGCGACATGGCGCTCCGCGCGGGCTGGGGGCGTCAGCCACAGTTCGTGCTGGCCATCGGCGGGTTCCATCCGCGGTTTGCGCCCCCGCCTGGCCTGCCCGCGTTGAAGCGGCTGGCCTTGCAATTGGCCGACGGCGACTCGCTCCAGTTACGCTGCCAGGCCTATCTGGCGGTGACGTCGAATACGGTACAGTTCGGCGCGCGAGTGGATCTGCATGCGGCGGGCGGCGGCTTCAGCTTCGATGGGATGCTCGGCTTCGATGCCATCCTTCAATTGGCGCCCTTGGCCTTTGAGGTGGAGGTCGGCGCAGCGCTGGCGCTCCGCTATCACGGCCGCCTGTTGATGGGCATCTCGTTTAAAGGCCGATTAGCCGGGCCCACACCCTGGCAGGTGGCGGGCAAGGCCAAGATCAAGCTCCTGTTCTTCTCGGTGTCGGTGTCCTTCTCGCGGACGTTCGGGAGTAAGACCGCACCGCCCCTGCCGGCGGCGGTGGATGTCATCGGACTGATCGCCGCGGCCCTGGCGGACCGGCGCAATTGGAGTAGCGCCGTGCCCCGCAGCAGCAGCCCGGTGGTGACGTTTCGGGAGACGGCCCCTCCGGCCAACGGCCTGCGCGTGCATCCCTGGGCGGAGCTGACCATGCGCGAGCGGATTGCGCCGTTGAACCGACCACTCACGAAGTTGGGCACGGCGCCGCTGGTGGGCGGCCCCACGACGGTGACAGTCTCGCTCACCGATCGCGCGGGCGCACAGCCCTGGCGCACGACGCCGGTCCACGAGCCCTTCGCGCTGGCGCAGTATGAAGATTTGCGCGAGGACGAGCAGTTGGCGCAACCGGCGTTTGTCCCGCTCCAGGGTGGCCTCACGGTCGCGGCTGACGATCTCGCGGTGGACGATGACGCCGGGCTCGCCACGCCGATTGCTTATGAAACGCTCCTGCTGGATCCGACGCGGCCGCCGGAGCGGCCCAAACCGGGCTATGTGCTGTCGGCGGCGGTGTTGGCCCGGGTCGCCCCCTTCGGCGCCGCCGGCCAGGCCCCGGCCCGCCGACGGCGACGGACGACGGCAGTCACAACGTAATTCACATGGGATGACACATCATGCCTGAACCGACCGCAGCCACGTATCGCTTCTATTCCTGGCTTCGCCAAGGACTCCTGGCGGGCCTCTCCGGTCCCGGCGCTTCCAGCCCGGCCACGGCGGGACACCTTGCCCTCCCCGTCCGCCTCAGGGTGAACGACCGCGCGCCCATCGACGTGAACGTGGAACTTTATGGTCCCGGCGACATCACCGGACTCGACGCGCGCGAGGTCATCCGCACGGAGCCCCACGCCCACATGACCGACTTCGAGCCGAATTATTTTCCGGCCATCGAATTCGATCGCCCAGACTTCCCCTGGCTGTTCACCCCGGCGGCGGCCGACAGCGCGCGACGACTCCGGCCATGGATCTGTTTGATCGTCGCTCCCAAGGAACGGGTCACGCTCAAGACCAACCCGCAGCGGCCCTTGCCCGCGATCACCTGCGCCGTGGAAGACTTGCCGGACCTCGACCAGTCCTGGGCCTGGGCCCATGCCCAGATCGTGGCGGAACAACACTCGACGCCCGATCCTTCACCCCGCACGACGTTGCAACAGATCCTTCATGATCATCCTGAACGGACGCTCTCGCGGTTGCTGGCGCCGCGACGCCTCGATCCCAATACCGCCTACTATGCCTGCCTCGTGCCCACCTATGACGTGGGGAGGAAAGCGGGTCTGGGCGAGCCGATCACGCCGGAAGACGAACAGGCACTAAAACCGGCTTGGGCCAAGACCGCCGCGGCTGGACCGGTCACGCTGCCGGTGTTTTTCCAGTGGGAGTTTCGAACCGGCCTCGCGGGAGACTTCGAATCGCTCGCACGCCGATTGAAGGCCCAGCCCTTGCCGTCCACAGTGGGCTTGCGGCCGGTCGACATCCGAACGCCCGGCTGGGGCATGCCGACGCTGCCGCCTGGCGCACCCGGCAGCCAGTTGGATCTTGGTGGCGCCCTTCTGACTCCCGAGACGCAGCCGCGTGACTGGCCGGACCAACCGCGCAAGACGTTCCAACTGGCCCTCGGCGCGATTCTCAACGCGCCGGCAGCGCTGGCCGGTACAAGCGGAGCCCCGGCGCTCCTCGGCCCTCCCCTCTATGGGCAATGGTACGTAGACCGTGACAGCCTGCCGCCCGTCGATCAACCGCCGCACTGGTTCCGCGATCTGAATCTGGATCCGCGCCACCGCATCGCCGCCGGTATCGGTACGATGGTGATCCAACGGGAGCAGGAGCCGTTGATGGCCTCGGCCTGGGATCAATTGGAACAAGAACGACGGGATCGACAGCGGCTCAAGCGCGCGCAGCTGGCGGAGGCCGTCGGCGACAGCCTCTCGAAGAAACATTTCGCCGCGCTCGACCCGGCGAGACTGCTGCAACTCACGGGACCGGCGCTGCCGGCGTTGACAGGCATCGCCACATCCCCCACAACGCCGCCGACTGCCGCCGACAAACTGTTGTCCGGCCACCCGGCCGTGACCGGCGCCTTTCGCCGGCTGACCCGCGCCCATGGTCCGATCGCCTCCCATGCCGCCACACTCGACGCGCTTCGACTCCCCGCCTCATCACCCGCCTCGACGGCCGGCCAGGCGTTTCGCCCGCTCATACAATTTTCCGTCGCCACCACACAGCGACAGGCGCCGGCGTTGCGCGAATGGTCGGAGCTCAAGATGGAGATGCTGCGGCGCCTGGCCCCGAAAGAGGCGGTGTTGGCCGCGGTGAAGAAAACAATGCCCACCGTCCAGAATACGGAGCTGACGACCTTCGCGCCGAGTTTCCCCCAGCCGATGTACGAACCCTTACGCGACTACGCACCGGACATGTTGTTGCCCGGCATGGACCTGGTGCCCTCGAACACGATTGCGCTCCTCAAGACCGATCCCGCATTGATCGAAGCTTACATGGTCGGGCTGAACCACGAGATGAGCCGCGAACTGCTCTGGCGGGGATTTCCGACCGATCAACGCGGCACCTACTTCCGGCAATTCTGGGATGCCGGTGGCGATGAACTGCCCACGACCGACGCGCAGCGTGAGGCTCGCTTCGACATCACGCGGATCACCTCATGGGCAGCGGACAGTCTGCTCGGCTCTCACAGTGCGCGAGGCTCGGCGGTGGGCCAGATGGTGCTCCTCATTCGAGGCGACCTCCTGCGGCGCTATCCAAGGGCCATGGTCTATGCGTTGGAGAGCGTCTGGTCTGCGGACGGTACCAGGCGCGAGCTGGGCACGACGGAGCGCTATCCCATTTTCCGCGCGACGCAGGCACCCGACATCACCATGCTCGGGTTCCCGCTGACCGAAGCGGACGTTCGCGGAGCCGACAACAAGGCCGGGGGACACCCGGGCTGGTTCTTTGTGCTGCAGGAACAGCCGACGGAACCGCGATTCGGCATGGACGTGGCCACGACCTATGGCGGCACGCCTGCCCATTGGCCGGACCTGACCTGGGGTAACCTGGCGCAGGACGAAGCCACGCTCAAACAGATCGTGTACGTGCCGATCGACGGCCTGCTGAAAAACACTGTCGTCGATCAGATTCCCTGGGGAAAGAATTCGGCGCATATGGCCACCATCACCAGACAACCGCCGTTCCGCGTGGCGGTCCATGCCAGAACCTGGCTGCCGGGCCGGCAGTAGCGGCGGAAAGAGACGACACCATGCCCTATTTGGAACAAGACACCGCGCGACTCCAGACGGCCTTGCAGGCCTTGGCCACGCAACAGACTGCCTTGACGACCCACCTCACCACCCAGCAGCAGGCGGTGACTGCGGCGCAAACTCAGCGCACCAACGCGCAAAACGGCGTAGCCCAGGCCCAGGCACGTATTCCGCCGCTGCAGACAGCCGCCGCCGCGGCAGACGCTCAGGTCGCAGAAGCGCAACAGGATCTGCTCGATGCATCTGAACCGCCCGCCGGCATCCCCCCGGCTTCCTGGAGGGTGCGCCTGACCGCCATGAGAAAAAGACTCGCACTGGCCAAGACCGCGGCGACCGCGGCCCATGCGAAAGTCGCCGAGGCGCAGCAGGGAGTGGCGCAGGCTCAAACACACGTGCAGGCTGCGGATCGCCAGATTGCGGCGGCGACAGCCGCGGTGCAAGCCACCCAGGCCGCGATAGCCGCCCTCCAACCCCGCCGGCAGGAACTGCAAGCGACGCTCACCGAGATCGAACGCATGAATGCAGAGATCACGCGCGACCCGATGGCGAGGGCGGTCCTGCAACAAGTCGCGGCAGACCTGTCGGCCCGCACGGCGACGTTGGAAGATACGCTTCTCGCGACGCGATTCGAGCTGGAGGATGCCGAGACGCTCCTCGCAAGCGTGATCGCCAGGCGCAATGAACTGACGACACTGCTTGCCGACCTTGCCAGGCAGATCCCTGAAGCGGAGGCGCAACAGGCAGCGGCCCAACAGGCGCTGGCGGCTGCCGAAGCCGAGGTCAGCACGCATTTACAGGACGGGCCGTAAGTTTATGTCCATGAAAGGATCAGCCGCGTGAGACCGATTTCTGAAGGACCAGATATTCCCGAACGGGTGCCCCCGGCATTGCTTCGGGCATGGGCGACCAAACTCCGGCAATTGCAGACGGCCCACGATCGGGCCGTCGCACGGGCCCAGGCCGCGCAACGGCGGGCCGCCCTACTCATCAGGCAACGGGCGCTCAACCAGGCCGAGTTGGCTCGGGTAAACGCCCAAATCACGGCCACGCAGGAGACGGTGACGCGGAAGAAAACAGAAGTCGCGGCACTGTCGGCGCAGGTCGACGAACATCGAACCGCCCGAGATGCCGCGACGGCCCGATTGCTTGGCACGGATCGCCTCAGCGGCACGGTCGCCACGACCCATCCGCTGCTGCTGATTCCCGTCCGTGTGGAAACCAGGTTTGCTGCGAGACGCACGGGACCGGGCACCGACCTTCTGCTCCGCGTCTATCCAGACGACATTCATCTCGATAGCCACGAACCAGCCCTCACGGAGGAAGAGGAACGCCGCGGCAAGGAGTTTTGGGCCCATGCCGCCGCGGCCCCCGCAGGCCCAGACCGACAGGAGCACATCAGGCAAGGCTGGCAACGACTCACGGAACAATTCGGCACGACCCGCGCTGCGTGGATCGCCCATGCGCTCGATCCCGCCCACGCCGGAACGGTCGCTCGTCGCAACGACAGTTGGACCCGCGCGCCCCACACGCAGGTCCTGCCGGACCGCTGGGTCGCCGTCGGGTATCGCAACGATGCAGCCCGCGTCACCGCATGGGGTAAGGCAATCCCGGAGACCGTGGCGGTCGGCCCTGACCCACGCGGCACGGGCCAGCTCGGCAGCAACGGGATGCCTCCCGTCGATGACGGCATGAGATGGATCATCGATTTCGATACGGCCGAGTCGATCGGGATGGGGCTACGTATTCCCATCACGGAAGAAGACGCCAAGGCGGGATTCGATCGGATCGTGGTGCTGGGCCTCAAGGCCTCATGGGACGCCACGACCACGGCCGACCGGGTGACCCGATTGTTCGATGCCCACCATTACACCGGCAGCCTCGCCCTCGTGGAGCAACAGGTGCCGACGAACAATACAGCGGAAGCCTCCGCCGGGTATCGCTCGACCGGGCGTGATGCCGCCGACAGCATGGGTGTCGAACTGGGTTCCTCGCTCATTCGCCCCGGGTCCGACGGCGAGCTGCTGGCGCAGGCCCTGGGCGTGCCGGCATCCGTCTTCGCGCATATCCGCGGTGCCGACGGATCGGAACAGCGCCGGTCTTTCCTCATGCAATCGGCCCTGCTCGCGCTCTGCGACAGTCCCCTCTTGCGCCAACTGCTCGGCGCAGCCGGAGCCGACGCGCTGCGCGACCATTTCACGACGTACGTCCGTGCCCGCGGGCCACTGCCGGTCTTGCGTGTCGACAGCCAACCCTACGGCCTGCTGCCGGTGGCGGCGCTCGACCGCTGGATCTCGGCGACCGATCAGGACCAGGACAAGGCTCTGGCCACCTGGTGGCGCGCGCAACGATTGGCGCGTCGACGCCAGGTGCCTCAGGCCCTCCAGACCACGGTGGAATCCAACCCCGTCGTGCTCTTGGCGCAGGAAGCGAACGCCTTTGGCTACACCTTGCGCGAATTTCCCGAAGTCTCCACTCAACAACCGCCCCTGCCGCGACGGCTGCTGACCGAGGCCTTCCGGACGCTGCTGCTGACGCGCGCACTCGCGACACCGCACGAGCCGGCCTGGGATGAGGTGACGACCCTGCCTAAACCGGTTCAGCAGCAACTGCTCGCCGAGGTGATGGATCTGCTCACCTATCGCCTCGATGCCTGGGGTACCTCCCTGGCCACCAGACGGCTGGCCGCGATGCGAAAGGCTGCGCCCAGCGGCCTCAGACTCGGCGCCTACGGCTGGGTGGAACAGGTCCGGCGTGCGGCCCCGCTGCTACCGGTCCCGGCACTTCCCGCCGGTGTCCCGGCACCACTCTCGCGCTCGGAAGCGAACAAGGGCTTCGTCCACGCCCCTTCGCTGGGTCATGCGGCGGCCGCTGCCGTGCTGCGAAGCGGCTATCTGTCGAATGAGTCGAATCGCGCACCCGGTGCATCCCCCTTTGCCGTCGACCTGTCCTCTGAGCGGGTCCATCGCGCCAAGTGGCTGCTCGACGGCGTGCGCCAAGGACAGTCCCTGACCGCCCTGCTCGGGTATCGATTCGAGCGCCGCCTCCACGAACGCGGGTTGGACCGCTACATTCAACGCTTCCGCGCCATCACGAGCTTCACCGGCACCGACCGCTTCGCCGACATTCGCGCGACCCTGACACGGGCAGAACGGCTGGCGCAGGAGGTCACCTTGCTGACGGCGCAACGTGACCAGGCCCTGCGCCGGGCTGAGGACGCCCTCGGGTTGAAGACCGAGCGAGAACGTCGCGCGGAGACCTATCGCGCTGAACTGGGGACAATCGCCACGCTCGCACAACAGGCGCAGACCGCGCAGGCACAGGTGGCGCAGGCGGCCCAGGTGCTGGCGCAACAACAGGCGGCGAAACCCCAGGGCAAGGTGATTCAACCCACCGTGCGGCGATATGCCGTCCAGCTGTTGGAAGCGCGGGATTTGGATGAGTGGGACAACCGCGTGGAACAACTCACCCAAGCCCATACCACTGCCCTGGCCCAAGCCGCCGCCGCACAGCAGGCCGTCAGCGCGCGGGATGGTGCGCGCCTGCTCGCGGAACGGGCGCAGGCCAACCTGCTCAACGCCGCAGATCCGCATTCCATTCCCGCCGCGCACAAGATGAAGGTCGACCAAGACACACTCGCCGCAGAACTCGACCGCCAGGTCCTCGCGAAGGAAGGCGGGCAACGCGGCAAGGCCATGGCCGACCTCATCGCCGCAAGGGCCACGCTCACCACGCGGCTCGCCGCGCAATGGAATGAGGCGCTGAAATCGTTGCCGGCTGCCGCCGTGGTCGATGGACTGGCCCTGCATCGACGATGGATCGCAAGCCAGCAACGCCAGGCACCGCAATCTCCCTGGGATGTCACCACCATTCCGTTCGGCAACGCGACCTTGGGATTTCCGCCGCCCGGCAGCCCGGACTTCACGGCACTGATGGAGGCGCTCAAAACCCTCGACGATCTGGTCGACTCCGTGGGAGACAGTGTCGTAGCCGAAAGTGTGTATCAGCTCGTGCAAGGGAATCCGCTGCGCTCGGGCGCCACACTGGATGCCATCGCTGCAGGGGAAGTGCCGCCGCCGGAACTGGACATGATCCGTACGCCGAGAAGCGGCATCGGGCTGACCCATCGCCTCTGCACCCTCTTCCCGGCGACCGACGGGACGGCACCCTCAAGCTGGCCGATGCCGACCCCATCGGCACGCGCGCAAGCCGAACCGATCCTCAACACCTGGGTGGCGACATTGCTCCCGAACCCGGCCCAAATCCGTTGCAAGGCGGACTACGTGAATCAACAGGATGGACAGGTCTATCACACGGTCGAGAGCCCGTTGACTTCGCTCGGACTGGCGCCGCTGGATGCGGTCTTTCTCGCCGAAGGCAGCACGCGGGCACAACAAGCCGAACTGGAGCAACGTTGGCGGTTCGTGTTGCAGCAGACTCGTCCCGCGACCGTCCCGCCGGATGCGATCATCCGATTACAGTTCGGCCGCGACAGCGGCTGGGGCCCGGAGATCCTCAGCGTGAGCGAATGGTGCGAGGTGGCGACCACGGTGCGGCGCCTGCTCGGCAACGCCCGTTCCCTGGACGGCCGCGACCTGTCGTTGCCCGAATCGCCTGCCGATTCCGGGCTGAACCATGACGAATTTGCCGCCCGCGCAACACGCGCGGTGCAAGCTCTGACCGACGCGCGCACGAGGCTCAACAGCCTCCTGCCTCCGCCTTCCTCGGATGACCTGACTGCCGACCTCGACGAAGTGCGCCGCGCGCTATTCAGCCTGGCGAACTTCGGCATACCGAGTGCCGTCCCGATGGACATCGGCGGCACGGGACCGGACGCTCGCTCGTTACTCCTCACACAGGCACGATCGGTCGTCCTCGAAGCGCAACGGCGGCTGAACCGCGTCACCGAATCCGACCAGGACTTTGTGCGCGCAACCGCCACGCCGGAAGAACAGCGCGACCACGACCTGGTTCGATTGCGCATCATCTTCGGTCAGGACTTCCTGGCGCTACCCCGCGTGGCTGCAGCCAATGCTGCGCAACTGAACGAGACGTTCGCCGCCGGACTCTCCCTCCAAGGCCAAGACCCGATGGCCGCCGTGACCTGGTTCCAGCGCGCCGCCTACGTTCGGCCTGGTGCAACACGCTTGAACGAAGCGATGTTGTATGGCGAAACCGTGGGCAGCGCAGCAGTCCGGTTCCACGTCGGACAACTCCCATTTCAGGCGCAGGATCGCTGGGTGGCCCTGCCGCCGGCGCCGGACCAGCCGTTCCCGCGAGGGCGCCTCTCGCTGGTGGCCCAGATGGCGTCGGCACACCCGATCCGCTTCGATCAACCCTTTTGCGGACTCCTGATCGACGAGTGGGTGGAGACGGTGCCGAGCCCCAAGGAAACAACGGGCGTCGCCTTTCATTACGACCAACCCAACAACGCGCCGCCGCAGGCGCTACTGCTCGCCGTGCCCTCGGACCGGCGGACGACCTGGGACCTCAATAGCCTGGAAGCCGTCCTGCACGAAACGATGGACTTGGCCAGACTCCGTGCCGTGGCACCAGACAGCGGCGATGAATTGATCTGGGTCGAAGATCAGCTGCCGGAAGGCGCCGCTCCGCTCGGCAACGGTGAGGGCTGGACCTGGGTGCGCATGAAACCGGAGCCGCTGTCCGGTAGACGCGCCCATCAATCGGTGGTCGCCGCCGGCATCCACCAACATTTTTTCCAAAGCGCCAAGGCCGCCATGTTCGTCAGCGTGGGAGACCGGCTGTTCGCGCACGTCTATCTCGATCCCGCGCGCATGCCGCGACAAGTCATGTTGCAGTGGCATGACGGCAGTTGGGAGCATCGCGCCTATTGGGGAGAGAACCTCATTCCATGGGGCACCGACAATACTGTCAGCCGTCAGTACATGGGGCCGCTGCCTCCGCCAGGCCGATGGGTGCGGCTCGAAGTGCCCGCCGCCACCGTGGGACTGGAAGGACGGATCGTGGCCGGCATGGCCTTCACCCTGTTCGACGGCATGGCCACGTGGGATCGTTCCGGCAAACGCGCGTTGCAGCCGGTCGGTTCCGGTGAGCAGGATCCCTCGGCACCGGCGCTGTTCTTCACCGGCGGCACCCTCGACTTCACCAGCGTCATCGATCCAGCGATAGGAGCATAGGCATGCCCTCCCGAATCAGACTCGACCTCAGCACCCACAACCCCGACTTGCAAGACGGGTTACAGGCGCGCATCCACGACCCGCTCTGGATGTTGGGCCGTCAATGGCAGTTCGGCGAGTTCAACGGAGCCGATGCCGGTTCGCCTGCCGCCGCGCAGGTGATCGTGGACACCGCCGCCGTCACCCGCTATCAACCGGGACCACGCTCCGGCCCGCATCCGGCCAGGCCCTATGCAGCCGCCGGCCTGGCGTTGGAAACGCTCGTGGAAGCGGAACCGGTGACGGATGACTCACGCCCTAACTGGCGCCTCGCGGCCGAAGCCGGACGGCATCTGCTCCGCCTGCTGGAAACGGCCAGGCTCGGCCCCACCCGCGCCCAATGGTTGGGAAGCACTTACGTATTGGCCGCCCCCACCGCAGAGCAGGCCAAGCAGATCGACGCCGCGAGCCTGTCCTTCATCAGCGTACTGACCGGCCGCACCATCGATGGACTGCGGTTCGCGGCGCGCCTGAGAGTGCTGCAGGCCGGCAACACCTTGAATGCCTTGTTTGGCGAATCGCCGTTCAATCAGACTGCCGCAGGAGAACAACCAAAGGTCATCGACATCCTCACGACCTGGCTGACCTGGCTCGACGGGCTATTCCAACAGGGCTCCGCTCCCTCTGCCTGGATTCCTGAACGGATGGAATACGCCCTCAGCGTTTCCGCCAAGACGGCGTCGAGCGAAGTGGTGCTGACCGCGCCGGAATATCTCGATGGACGGCTGGACTGGTTTTCGTTCACGACGAGTACAGGAAACGGTCTGGGCGCCACCGAAGGCCGCATATCGCTTACAGAGGCCTTTCTCCCCGCCCCGGTCTCATTTCGCGGCATGCCCTCCGCTCGCCTGTGGGAATTCGAAGACGGCGCGGTGAATTTTGCGAACGTCCAGGCCGCACCGCAGGACCTGGCGCGCCTGCTGCTCGTGAAGTTTGCCCTGGAGTACAGCAACGATTGGTTCATCCTACCGCTCGAACTTCCCGTCGGGACACTCTCGCAAATTCGCGCGCTCGTCGTGACCAACACGTTCGGCGAGCGGTTTCTCATTGCCCACGCGACCGAGGTGGATGGCCCCGCGTCGCCCTGGCGCATGTTCAGCCTCACGAACGATACCCAGAAGCTGTTCTTCCTGCCGCCGGTGTTGGGACCGATGTTGGAAAGCCAGCCGATGGAAGACCTGTCGTTGTTGAGGGATGAAATGGCCAACGTGGCCTGGGCCGTCGAGCGGGTCGTCGAAAGCCCAGCCGGTCGGCCATTGGATCGTCATGAAGCCTATCAAGAGACATTAGCGGCACAGCCCTCCCCACCAGCCGCCGGCAGTGACGGCGATCCGTTGATCTACAGGCTCGGCACCACGGTGCCGGACTATTGGATTCCGTTGCTGCCGGTGAAAGACGGCACCGCCCTGCGGCTCAAACGTGGCGTCCTGCCGGCATTCGGCGAAGGCGGCATTCAAGGCTTGCAACTCCCCAAAGGACGATTGCTCGAACCGAACCGCGAGCTGCTGCTGTATGAGGAGGAAGTCCCGCGGGAAGGCGCGCGCGTCACCAGGACCTATCAATATGCGCGCTGGATCGACGGTTCGACCCACCTCTGGATCGGACGGCGCAAGAGCCCGGGCAGAGGGGAAGGTTCAAGCGGATTGCAGTTCGATGTGGCGGAGAAGAGGGAGGACTAGGAGTCAGGATGGCAAATTACAATACCCATGATGCAACAGTGACTCAGAATCCACTTAACGACACCAGAGCCTAGCAAAAAGATAGCTAGCTCTGCCTTTGCGCACCAAATCTGAAAACTAATGCACGGGGAAAATATAGGTGCCTGACAATACTAACCAATCAAGCTATCCAGCGATCCCTACACAACTTTGGCAACATTACGAAATGCTTTTGTCTGATCGGCCCGACCACAGGCTACTCCAAGCAATACAAGCACAGGGCGAAGAAAGAACTTGGAGGGCAGTCAACACAATTTTTGATCTTGCCGGTCAGGCAACTGCGTTGGACCCAGCTGAACTTTTAAACCGCCTCGGATTCGAATCCAATGATTTAGACTCAGCGAACTTTCAGGCGATGCTGGCCGTTCTGCGGACCATCAATAAGCTCCACGAGCTCGGCTTCATGGAAATTGCTCCCCTCAGACCAAGGCTAGTGCGCAGAGAAGCCGATCTCTTGGCGATAAAAGACAGTAGGCGCTATGCGGTTGAAGTATTTCGCTCCGGTGAAACGGCCCACCGGCTCGCAAACCATGAATCTCGATCAATTAATTTAGCCTCGTACATTGCCAGGAGAGTTAGAGAGAAGCTACCTCAAGTTGCCCGTACTATGGAGGAGCACGGTTGTCCAGAGGGAATATTCGTTGTCGTAATGGACTCTCAACCTTCCCGTGCCTTGGACAATGCTTCCGAGTACCTGGAATCGGTGATTACCGCGTTGGAAGAAATAGATGATCCTCAAAGCATACACATTTTATTGTTCACCAGCCATGATGAGCACGTGTGCCATCCCCCAATAACTTAGAAAATTCTGGCCTCGTCCACCGTGCAGGACACGCACTTACAAGCCTCCCCATTATTTATTAATGGAAACCAACAATCTTTCATCGCGACCTGAAGTGAATGCACCCGGTAACTTTGTCTGCTACCGAGTCGTCACCTTTGAGCTGCGAGACGAAGGTCCTTTACCTACCGCGAGGTGGTGCTAACGACACCGAAATATCTGAACAAACGCTTCGAATGGTTTTCACTCGTCGAGAGGCTTAGAGAGGGCTTGAGCATGACCAAGAGCAGCATGTCAGCCACGGTGACCTTTCTCCCCGACTCGGGCTTGCTTCGCGCGTGCAGTTCGCCCACTTCTTGGAATTTGACGACGGAGCAAAGAGCCGAGCAGCGCAGAAGACGCAAGCGGTTTGCTATTCGATGTGGTGGAGAAGTCTAGAGTGGAAGGTTCACTGTATAGTGAAACCAAAGCATCCTGACACTTGAACTTGAAACCACCTTCTATCTTCAGCGATCCGGGACGCTCCGGTTTTACGTAGCGACAATGGACTGATCTTCCGGAGTCGCAGATTCCAGCACGGCTGCCGAGAATATCGGCTGTAGCAGGAATTTATCACGCCTACACGCCGAGGTAAAATGGCATCATTGAACGGTTCATTCGTAGCCTCAACGAGAAATGCATCTAGCAACACATGCCCTAGCCCTGTGAGAAAGCGCGACGGTTTATCATGCGCCCATTGCCCGGCTCGTGATGGCATCAGGACTCCCGGCAGAGCGGATTTTTACGCAGTCGAGTAGAGGTCGCTAGCATTTATTGGCTAGGTTCGATAACAGCTGATTTGCCAAGCAGAGTACGGGCGGCGGGATCGTCTTCTTCCAACTCAATCCGAATGGCCCGGCTAGTATTCCGCGCTATGTATGGCCGCATAGCGGCCAGCATGTACGGCAAGACAAGGCGCAAATCATTACTCCCTCCGGTGCTCCTCGCACTTGTTTTCCATACTTGTCGCTGCCTCTTCTCGTTCCGATAAGCAAGGAGATCATAAGCAGCCACTTGGATGAATCGCGTATAGGTCGTGTATGAGCTCACTTCCGTGTAGTAACCAGTGATTCCGTAGGTGGGCGCATACGTGGTATTGCCCGAATAACTAGCCATCCCTCCACCAAGCGGCATGATCATGCCCATCGTCGTAGAAGAAGCTACGCCTGTCTGGCCATTAACCGGAATTGATTCTGAAACCTCGTGGGTTTGTGGTGTGCTGAGGCTATAGGAGAGCAGAATGGCAAGATCGGCTTCCTGTTCAGTGGGGGCTTTGGAAAACCCCAACGGAGTCAGTATTGTGTCGACGTATTTCGCATATTCCAGAAACTCTAATTCATCCGGGGTGACATTCTGATTGCCGGGGACCAAGAGGTACCGCTTACCAACCGGCTGATCAGCCAAGGCAATGGAGTCAACATCGGAAACAAACCGCAAGGACTGCGAGCATCCGGCCGTGAACAATACGACGACGCACAGCAGAAGGCAGATGAAGAAATGAAGACGCATTATGGATGCGCATTTTATCGCAAAGTCTTTTCTCAGACAATGCAAGTCCACTCTAAGCCTTCCTGTCACCGAGAGACTACCACGAGTGAATTTCTGGCTTCAAATTTGGGGGCGATACCTGGCTGGGGTACCGGTTTCAAGGATCAGCTCCCAGCCGCCCTCTTCGCTGGAAACTGGGACTAACCTGATGCAGTCAGAATAGTGCCTTCAGTTTTGGACGAAAATCCTGATACCAACAATGGGCCGAACACTTGGGTTTTACTAACTCTCAATGCTGTTCAGCCTCATCTTGCCATGACTCCCCAGTCCTCATGAACGCTCAGTCCCTGGAGAAAATGGATTCGACACGGTGTCTCTAGTATTGATCCGGATGTGGAACTGCCGATAAATAAAGTCTATCAGGTCTTACAAGACAAGGGAGTCAAGCATCTATATCACGCGAACAGTGTGTTGACGGCCTGTCAGTTCCTGCGGGAGGGTGCCCTGCTGTCACGTGGAATCATTGAGCGGCGAAAGCTGTATCAGACTGATCAATCTTCAGATGGCATAGACCGACAGTACAGCCTTTGGAACGACGTGTTCACCGATTCGGTCGATATTCACAAGAGGGGTGCCTGCATAAACTTTTATGGACCTGTATTGTTCGTGCTTGATCTACAGATTCTAAAACACGTTGATGCTCGCCATGTGTGGGTGACAAAACTTAATCCGACTAAGTGGGACGGGAGACCGCGGGAGGACCGATGGTTTGTCTCGACTCGAGACCTGAAGAATAATTTTCATCCGGGCAATTTCGATCAGATGATTGTCTTCAGACAATGCGGCGGAGAAATTCCCTTATCCGGATTCCTGAAGGAACTGATCGTCGATGATCCAAAAATGAAAGCTACAGGGGCGCTGGGAATGGACTACTTCAGCGCCGGCTGTGGCGCGTTGAGACTCGCTATTACTGAGGGGCCACTGGAAATAAAACTCACAAGAAGAACCTGTGAGCGAAGGTGCCAGTGTGTCCGTGAATATGAATCGCACCCAGTCAGAGCGAGAGAGATGTTCATCCCCAAACTATAGAGGCCAACCTATAATAAATCGGCGCAGAATCTGGCCTTTTCACGCTCCTAATCAGCATGCCTTAGTTCCTTCCGCTGCACGGCTCAACATAACCATCCACTCACCCCCTCACACTCCTGTGACCTTTGGTGACCATGTGCGTGCTGCAGGCCTACTGCGTCCGGAAGTGAATCCGCACGGTGAGTTCGCAGGCGACAGTCAACTCCCAGTGTTTCGCCGTCTACAACACCCCCACCGTCACGTGAGCATCTTTCGAGACGAGCAGACCGGCCTTCACCCAGTCATTGAGCGACTTACTCTCCAGCGACGAAGGAATGGCAGGCCATGGCGTCGCTTGCGGTACCGGCTCGATCTGCTGATCCTTGTCGAACGACAGGCCGTGCACATGCACTTCGGGCAGTCCGATGATGTCCGCATCCACCACATAGTCCGCTTCATGCAACGCCTCATCACTGGTTACAACCCGAATCATCACCTCGGGTCCTTCCGCGCCGCATATTTCAACCATGTCTCCAAGAGGGCCTTTGCCTCCCACTGATCTACCGTCTTGTAAATATCATCTTTCTCAAGCTCAAGTGCCTTCAGTTTGGACTTGATATATCCCTTGAGCAGTTTGTTCACAAGAATTCCTCCGCTAAAAGCTTCATGTGTCCCGCTATCTTCCTTTACCTGTACCACGACTCGCTCAATATCTTGGTCTGCATCAAAATTGAAGGAGAAACCCAGCTTCGTGACGAATTCTTTTGCCTTCATGAGCTTGTTATCAGTCCAATTGAATGCATACGTCAGCTCATGACCAGTTTCGACTTTCTGATAATCAACAAAGGTGTAGCCCGTATACTTACCTAGCGGGTGTGCGGCATGCAGAATAGTATTAGCCTGATTTTCAATCAACCGTCTTGCCTTCATAACTGCAACTTGCTCATCGAACTCTTGAGCACTGGCATACGAAATCCCCCAAACGACACAGGCGGCCACTAATGAAAAACGTCCTCGCATCGTCGTTCCCATAAGCGCTCCTTGGTTTAGGATAGGCCATAGCTCTGAGGATAAATCATCCCAGCAATTGCCTGATCAATCGGCTGGTAAAGTTCAACCGAAGCTCTCGTGCTTCAACCCATAGCGACTGTGACTGCGCTGTGCCAAGACGTGGAGAGGCTGACACGTTTTTAGAATAATTACCTACGTTTTAGCAACAGAGCCGAAAGGCCTTGCGCTGAAAAATACGTGCATTATTAGTCAGTCAAAACGATCGTCAGAGCTATGCCGCAGCAGAGGGAGAATGAAATCGATCAGGGAGATGGTGTGAGGAATTATTTCGAAGCGGCGGATCTATAAGGCGAGAAGTGGTACCCGTGGGTCGGCCGGCGCAAAGGCCCATGTCGAGGGGAAGGCTCAAGCGGTCTGCAGTTCGATGTGGCGGAGAGGAGGGAATGAAGATTCTCTGACCCGCTGGAGTAGAATCGGCCAGTCGGCATCACGACAGAGGAAACCATGAAAAAGAGCAGAGCGTATCAGCCGGATCTGATCGAGAGCCTGCGAGATTCAAAGGAGGAAGGAGGCTGAAGAGTATTTAAACGCCGCGTTGGAGGAAGACGATCCCGAGCTGTTCTTGCTCGCACTGAGGAACGTCGCCGAAGCGCAAGGTGGGATTGCACAACTTGCCGAGAAGGCGAAACTGAACCGTGAAAGCCTCTATCGAATGCTGTCAGATCGCGGCAACCCTGAATTCAGAAGTCTCGATGCTCTCCTCCACGCCTTGGGCTTCCGGCTCGCGGTCACGGCAAATCGCTAGAAGTCAAACTGGCCAGTCCAGGAAACTGGTGTCAGAACTAATTCTGTCCCCAACAACTCGAGAGAATGCCAGCCAGAAATCCTGCTCGCCCTTGTTCTTACTGTCTCGCGACGTCTCCCACGCGGAGCCTGGCGGACCGTCACGACGACATCCTGGCCAAAAAGGGACATAAAATGCACAAGGCGTTCGATGGAAACTCTTGCCAGTGAGCGACGTTGTGCCAAAACTATTTTGTTGAGCGATGGCCGGCGTCACACAGATCTGGAATAGCCTGTGATGCAGTCCCCAGCACCTGTTTGACATGATCGTCGCAGGGCGGTATCGTGAAACATGTTCGCTCGGCTATTCGCAACACTCTCGCTCGTGACGCTCGCAGTCCTGTTCAAACGCCTCGTCACACGCAAACCTCCGTCACGTCCGTACCGCACAGCCGAATCCAAGTGGCCTAGCCGAAGCTACCGCGAACCTTCCTGAATTCTGCCGCGGCACCAGAGTGAGTCATCATCAACAACGGACTCAGACCGATATCCGTCGCGATGTCCTCTACCCCTGCAGTCGACTCCAGAGCTTCTCGAGCGTTTTGACGAACATTTTACACTCTTGATCGCTCAGATCGGAAAACAGTTCTGCCACCTGCTCTTTGTATTCCGTACAGCGCGGTGAGAGCTCGGTCATGACTTTGTCCGAGAGTTCGATCACGGTGGCCCGCCGATCCGTGGGATGCCGTCTCCGCACGACTAACCCGTCCTTTTCCAGCGAGTCGACGAGCGCCGTGACGTTCGTCGCCGTCACGCCCAACTCCTTCTTGAGTTCGCTCATGATCCTGGGACCGCGCTCATGAATCGAGCCGAGGATGCGCAACCGCTGAGGAGACAACCCCTTCTCCGCCAACAGCGACTCCGACCACCGTTGATAGGCCGGCGCAAAGCTCCACAGCAGTTCAACCAACCGGTGCCGTGAGCTAGGAAATGGGTTGCGACAGTCTCGTTCCCATTCCCGCCGACTGTCAGTGCGTACCTCTTGCCAGGAAGTAGCTTATAAGCTACACTTGGTGCGTGGATGCCACTCCGAAAGAGCTGCACATCTATGTCACGGCAGAGGGCCGTGCGCCGTTTACAGAATGGCTGAACTCGCTACAGGATCAGAGGACTCGAGCGAAGATTCGAATCCGGTTAGATCGGGTGAGCTTAGGAAACTTCGGCGATTGCCATGGTGTGGGAGACGGGGTACAGGAACTGCGGATCGATTATGGCCCAGGCTTTCGAGTGTACTTCGGACAAGACGGAACGACGGTTGTGCTGCTCCTTTGTGGGGGTGATAAGAGTTCCCAGGCCAGGGATATCCAAACGGCCCAGCGCTATTGGAGCGAATACAGGAGGAAGCCATGAAAACGAGCAGAGCCTATCAGCCGGATCTGATTGAGAGCCTGAGAAATTCTGGGGAGGCTGAAGAGTATTTAAACGCGGCGTTGGAGGAAGATGATCCCGAGCTGTTCTTGCTCGCACTGAGGAACGTCGCCGAAGCGCAAGGTGGGATTGCACAACTTGCCGAGAAGGCGAAACTGAACCGTGAAAGCCTCTATCGAATGCTGTCAGATCGCGGCAACC
>Ga0268299_1002768_pt1 | contig 18892 bp, 14 predicted proteins | sample NOBtaG_FD_193484 | JGI IMG/M metagenome (GOLD analysis project Ga0268299, IMG submission 193484) | Activated sludge microbial communities from bioreactor in Nijmegen, Gelderland, Netherland - NOB reactor | ecosystem: Engineered > Bioreactor > Aerobic > Activated sludge | place: Netherlands...
CGACCGGCGCGCTGGGGTTCACGATGACGACCGGCAGGCCTTCGCGCGCGAGCTTCAGCACTTCCTGCTCGGCCAAATATTTGGAACGTTTGTAATGGCCGGCCATCTGCTCCAGCGACACCGGCGTCTCTTCCGTTCCCAGCCCCCCGCCCGGCGGCAGGCCGATCGCGCCGATGGTGCTGCAGTAGACGGTCCGCTCGATGCCGACCTCGCGGGCCGCCTCCAGCAGGGTGCGGGTGCCGGTGACGTTGATGTCGTAGAAAATGGAAGGGTCTTTCGCCCAGAGCGCGTAATGGGCCGCCACGTGGTAGAGCTGCCGGCAACCGCGTAGGGCTTGTCGAAGAGAGTCGCGATCCCGGAGGTCTCCGTGGACCTGCTCCACCGGCAGGCCGGCGAGGTTCTGAAGATCGGCCCCCTTGCGGGAAAGTGTCCGAACTTCTACGCCGGCCTTCACCAGCGCGCGTGCCACAGCCCCGCCGACAAATCCTGTCGCTCCGGTGACGAGGGCTTTCATGCCTGAGATACCGTGAAACGTGAAAGGGGAAACGTGAAAGGGTAGTGCTGAAAGACGCTTGAACGTGAAACGTAAGACGCGAAACGTGGGGAATATTGGAAGATGGTATGATCGAAGAGATTGCGTTTCACGTCTTACGTTTCACGCCTCACGTCAGTTCTTCCGCGCAGTGATGTAGCGAGCGATCTCGCGGAGCGGATCGGCCGAGGGCCCGAATGTGTTCAGCCGGCCGATCGCGCGGGTCACGCAGTCGTCCGCCAGCTTGCGCGCGCCTTCGACGCCATAAAACGTCGGATAGGTCTTCTTCCCGCGCTCGGCATCAGTATTGGGATTCTTGCCGAGTTCCTCGCGCGTCCCAGTGACATTCAACACATCGTCGGCGATCTGGAAGGCCAGTCCGATGTCTTCGGCATAGCCGGTCATGTCATCGAGCTGCCGATCCGTCGCTCCGGCCGCCATCGCGCCCATGCGCACGGCGGCGCGGATCAACATGCCGGTCTTATGCTTGTGGATGTTCTGGAGCGTGGGGAGATCAATGTCCTGATTCTCGGCCTGAATGTCGAAGACCTGCCCGCCCACCATGCCCATGTTCCCCGATCCGTAGGCCAGCTCCTGAAGAATACGCACTTGTCGGGTGGGCTCACAGCCTTTCATGAGCTCGGGCCGGCTGATGAGATCGAACGCCATGGTCAGCAGGGCGTCGCCGGCCAGAATCGCCATCGCTTCGCCGTACACTTTGTGGTTGGTCGGTTTGCCCCGGCGAAAGTCGTCGTTGTCCATGGAGGGCAAGTCGTCGTGAATCAGGGAATAGGTATGGATGAATTCCAGCGAACAGGCCACGGCCATCAGCCCGGGCGGTGTGGCGCCAATCGCTTCGGCTGCGGCGATGGTGAGGATCGGTCGGACGCGCTTACCGCCTGCCATCAGACTATAGCGCATGCTCTCATGGAGCGTCGTGGGAGGCGTAGCAGTGGGCGGGCTGACCTGATCGAGAAAACGGTCCACTGCCAGCCGCTTCTGTTCGAGATAGTCTTTAATGTTCATGGGTAGATACAGGACATTGGCGATGAGTGGATGGGAACCGGCGGAGAGTAACAAAAGGGTGAAAGGGGTGTCAATGAAGAGGGGTAACACCCGCCAGCAGCTCCTCGCTCGCAGAGCGCGCACCAAGAACAATCATGAGCTGAAATATATGGCAGTGCTCACTCGATGCGCGCGGTAGAGCCCCTTGCAGGTGCCACCCCTACCTGGGAAGGAAACGAGCGAGCTTGGAGGGAACATTGTAGCTCGCGGCTGGCGCGCCCTCAGAAGGACCTCGCCTGGGTAAATGGCGCGTCTCGACGCGCCAGAGGTGTGGGCGGGTGAAACGTATGCGCGCAATGGAAGACCGGTGCGGCTCCCCTCGTGAGTCTGGATGCGAGTTAGCTAGAAGGGGATGTCGCGATGCGGCGAGCAGACGGCTTCGGTCTGACGCAGCCTTGCTTCGCTGCTGTAGTGGGCGGGAGTCCGGCTGCGGCTCCCAACAACCTCCACATCAGATGAGGGGGATTCCGTTCTACCCTCGGTGGTCGGCTCATAAATCAGAACAGTCCCTGCAGAATTGTGGCGTGTGAGGTCACAGTTTGTGACCTCGCACGGATCGGCGCCGGAAAGGTCATAAGGAAATCGTGGCAACCGGTCGTAAACTGCGACCAGTTCAGGCTCGGTGGTCTGAAACTCTTGCTACGAATGAGGCAAGGAGCGGACCTCGAAGTACCCTCGGATCGTAAGGTGGTCACAAACTGTGAGAACCTAGGATGTCGATCCTCAGCGTCGTCAGGTTCATGGTTCCCCCATCCGTGAAGTGGTGGGTTCACATGATCACCGTGCAAAGTCTGAGTGATGAGTCCATTCCATTTGGATCACCGAGCGTACCGCCCGGTCCACTTATTGGGCACAGACCAGGCAAAACCCGCCGTATTTGATCACATCGAACGCGTCTATAATATTCGACGACGGCACTCTGCCCTAGGATTCTCAGTCCGATCGAATTCGAACGGATAGACGTTTGACGATACCATTCAATTGCAAATACTTTCTTATGCAGCCCTACAGTCGGTGTTGAGCTGATCCTCTAGTGTGGTACGTCATCACTGTCATTAATTCTGAAAACTCCCCCCCCCTAGATCCCACGTAGATGGAATGAGATGATGGATCAACTCCAAAGCCGTTGAAGTCTCTTGCGAATAAGCCAGTCATGGCATGTTCCAGAGCTCTCCAATTTTCACCCCCGTCTATGCTCTTATGGATGCTGTGACCTGTCATCGCATAGATAATGTTTTTCTCTTTTGGATGAATAATGAGAGCCTTAACAGGCCCTGTGAAGGCTTTTAAGCTATCAGACCCAATGGGCTGCCAACTATCTCCTCCATCCGTTGATTTGAAGAAGCCGCTATAAGTCCCCGCGTACACTAGATTTGAATCTATGCGATCAACTGCAAGCGATACGGGTTCGGACCCTCGATAGACTTGCTTCCAGTGACCTCCACCATCCGTCGCCTTATAAATGCCCGCCTTAGGTCCTTCGACTTTCGCATATACAATATTGTTATTTTGTGGGTCTACAGCCAAGGCGTGAGTGGGCTCAGTCAACCCTGCGTCAATCCAACTATGCCCACCATCAGTCGACTTCGAAACCCCGCGGATACTTCCAAGATATAGCGTTTCGGGCGACTGAGAGCCGATAGCAATACTCGTAACAGTAACACTGCTCTTGCCCTCAAACAAAGGCTTCCAACTTGCACCGCCATCCGTAGTTTTATGCAATCCGCGCGTCGAGACGGCATAGACTATGCTCGAGGTCGCTGGATCTATCGCTAACAATGTCACTCGAGGCGTTTTAGGCTCTCCCTGGTAAACAACTGAGGGGATCCAACCGTTGATTTCTGTCCACGTTTGTCCGCCATCGTTGCTTTTAAGTATGCCTTGTTCCAAGGTTCCCGCATATATTGTGCCGGGAACAATTGGATCGATTGCCAAAGCCATGGTATTTCGGTCGATACGTTTTGCTGCCGCCTGCTGAGCTGCCCTCTGAGTCGTTCGAGCTCGTTCAGATTCTTTCTGATCTACAAGTTGTTTGGTTTTTGCATCAATACATTCCTTCATATTCGGGACTCTTAGAACGCCCATGCAGTGCCGAAATGCCTCGCCCTGTTCTTTTGAGGTTTGCAACGACTGCTGGCTGCACCCGAACAAGGCCAAACACAAAACCCCAACTACTGTGCGGTTAGTAGAAATCACATGACCTCCGTAACAAATTAAACATCTTTATGCCATGCCTTACGTTGCTGTAACTAATTGCCATAACTGCTGTCGACAGCTTCGGCAGCGCCAAGCTGACACAGCTCAATTCTCGGGCCTCGATATAGTGAGCCGCCCCCGTCGGTCGTGCACATGGGAAACTGACTTTCTATGGTGAATCTCCATTGCCCACGCAGGCCAATCAGCATTGATCGCGTACTTCGTCTACTTCAAGGTCATGTTCTCGCCAATGGGTTTGTTCCCGTTGTAAGAGATAAATCGCTTTCGAATCCATTTCAGAGTACTGATGATTCACCGTTCACGGAGTTCCTCCACGTGTGGTTTTGTAGAGCCCAAACGTGGTTGCGGCATAGATTGTATTAGGATCAGCAGGATGAATGGCGAGCATGCGAACCTGATTCACGTCCGCGCGCCTCTCCGCGGGAAACAGCCCTGTACTAGCCTCTGTCCAGTTCTCTCCCGCATCGTTGCTTTTGAAGACGCCTTTAAATGTTCCAGCGTAGACTGTGTCGGAAGCCACGGGATCGATCGCCAAAGAATATACAGTATTCCCTTTAATCAGCCCTCTATTACTCATGTTCCACGTTGCTCCCCCATCTAGACTCTTCGAGATGCCGAACAGTCCGGCTGCATACACCGTGCTGGAATTTGTTGGATTAACCGCTAGGGCCTTGATGCCGGGCATCATAGGACGATGTAGATCCTCCCAGTGGTCTCCACCGTCTCTGCTTTTCCAGATCCCCAGCGCGTCTGTCCCAAGATATAACGTGGCCGGATTCGAAGGATCGGTGGCCAACGCGGATAATCTCACGCTGCCCGGCGGAAGCCCCTTCCGCAGTGCTTTCCAAGTTGTCCCGCCATCGATGCTCTTCATGGCATACCCTGAAGTTCCCCACAAGAGCGTGTTGAGGTTTAGTGATGTGAACAATAAGCCAGTAGTTTCTTGTGGGAGAGAGTTAGGAAAATTGAGCACCCAAAATTCAGGATTGTCCCATCGGGCTCGTGCCTGTGTGTCGGTGGGCAACCATGTGATTCCCCCGTCGATACTTTTTATCATCTGCATATAGCGAGTTGTTGCGTAGATAGTGTCGGGAGCGACTGGATCGATGGCCAGGAAAGCTAAGTCTGCTCTTGTGTTGGGCGGCAAGGCAGTACTGTGATTAAGCATGCTCCAGCTTTCCCCTGCATCGATAGACTTATAGAGCCGTGGTGGAAGGGCCGCATACACGATATTAGGGTGAAGGGGATCAATCGCTACGGCCGTGGCACCCCCGGCGGGATCGGGGGCGTGCATACCAACCGACATTTGCTTCCAGCTGTCGTGTGCTTGAGACTGTTCGCGTTGTTTGCGGGCAGCGATTTTCAGCTTTTCGTCTTCCAGGCATTGCTTCATTGAAGCCTGCGAGCGAAATGTGCACGCGTTACGTGCCTCCTTCTCAGCTTTCGTAGCATCGACGAATTGTCCACCACACCCGCCCATTACTATTGCGAGCGCACCTATCATGAACATTTTACCGACACATCTAAACATGCACCGCCCTCCTAGATGGTATGTCCACGTTACTGGAAAGGCGACTTACGGTTTCGAAACTCAGCTCCGAAGCATCCACACACATACGTGGGTCAGACTATGAAAGCATTCGATGCTCGTTGTCGTTTTGAATGTGTATGCATTGGCAAGGCATTATGGCCAACCGAGTGGAGGTAGCAGCAGTCACTGTAATCGCATAGCGGCCGAAAAGGCATGCACGGCCCTACGGACAATTCTAATGTTCACATTGAGGGCAGGCGTAGCCATCCATGTAATTAAAGTTATCGCACAACTGATGCACCATCCGCTGAGCTGGAAGGAGCTACCGGCGTTGGAGCTTCTGGGGCATAGTCCTTTGCGACTATAGTATCAATGGAGTCTCGCGCCACATTTCCTTTCACTGTCATTTTTTTGCATCATTGGCCAATTCAACATATTCTCCAGCAGGACAAAGCCCCAATACTTGTCCGACTAAATTCCCTCCACCTCTTACAACCGTATGCTCAGCAAATCCCGACAGTCATGACTCCTTCTCACTCAGTTCTTTCAGCTTTGCGTGTTTTTGTTCATCTGTCATGCAAGCTTGATCAGCTTCACGTCTACGGGCCTATTTCCCGAGGCTTCATGAGAGGAGTGCTTTTGACCGACTTATCCATCTCCTGACGCCCCAGATCCCACGTGAATACAATCTGAGACCATCAGTACCATACATAGAGAGACGGTCACTCCCATGGCTGTTCCGGAGAGATTATGGTGCTTGCCAGAGATAGTCGCAGTCATAGTAGTTCTCCTATGAGAAAAATTAGTCAAAAATGCACACATGTTTGCTGCAGAAGTTCCTTGTAGAAATGCCTGACTTATTCACTGAATGCTGGACAGCACCGGGGTACCGGCTGCACAACTTGCAACTACTCGCAATCCTATGGTGCGGCACTTCCTCCGAAATAAAACAACCGGGGGAGTTAGACGTCGAGGAAAAGACCGAATCGAGGCCATTGTGGCTGCCGAAATTTGGCAGGCGGTGACCCTTTCATTGCTGGTTGTAATGCTGCTTTGCATCCAATAAGGGGTCGATACTCTCAGCCGAACCTTCGAAGCGTAGCTGTTTTCGTTCCTGCCCTGAGGGCCTACAACTGTAATCTATGCAGGGTCAGCGCTCGCCAAAAATGGTACACGTGCGAGATTAGTTTACCTGGATCTCCTCCGACTGAATGTCTCTTGGACCTCGATACGTTATTTTGAAACGATTGTCGCCCAATGGTTTTATATTAAACGTGTGATAATTCACCACGTTTCTGGCGGCTTCGTTCATCAATGCGGGTGCTGCTTGCGACGAAAGCTGTTCCATTGAATTGTCCGTAGTAGTTTCGTAGCCGTATTGGTCTCTCCAAACGGTAACCTTTTTCTCAGGCATCTCAATGTGAAAATTGGGATTGTCAAACCCGCCTTTGGCGCGACAGACAAACGCATAGGTCAACGAGACCACGTCTTCAGCCGTCACTTTGCTGATCGTGAACTCCCCTCGGTCCGGACGAATCCCAGTCAGATCGTTCATCGTCTCAGCCCCAGCTTTGTTCTGGAGATAGGTCTGCGTAAGAAGGCGTTGAACCACTTCTCTCACTTGCGCGGACGCGCATACGCGCGCAGCGCGTTGGCGAGTGGTCTTTGCCGCGCTGCTCCACTGCTTGGCTTTCTCCGGGTCTCTCTTTGTTCCTTGACCCTTCTCGTACATGCGCCCTAACGCGGCTTGCGCCCTTGCATCCTCGTAGGCGGTGGTCGCTGCTAAGTAATACTGCACGGCCTGGGCATAGGCATTCGGGTCCGTGGCGCCGCGCTGTTCGTACCGAGATCCAAGGTAATACGGTGCGTCTATACTGCCATGTGCCTCCGCGACTTTAAGCCAATAGACTGAATAAAGTTTGGATCGAGGAGCCATTTGAGGGTTGGAGAAGAAGAGCGCAACCTGGGCCGTTATCTTGGGAAACGCAGTCAACTTCGTCCCATTCTTGCTCGTGAGCCGGACATCGTCGCACCCTGCAGCCTCAATTTCCTCCATGCCCTCAATCATTCCTTCCAATCCACTGTCCGCATCGTCTCTAAACAGCGAAATGATGGTGTTTCTGTAACGGGGATTGGGCCCTTCGCTTGACGCCGCGAGATTTACGACGCCATTTACTCGTGAAATGGCTCCTACCAAGGCAATCTCCGGGGAAGTCCGTGCATTGCGAGAGACCTTCAAGACCCCCTTCATTAAGTACATTGGGTCATTCTGCTCAGCGTGATTATGGAGAAAGACATCGGTGATCCTCAGGTCAAGATTCACGGTGTTGCCGCAAGCCTGTCCCACGAGCGTGTCGCCCATGAGTGTCTTGGCAGCCACATCTTTTGTCGTCGTCTGCACGGTGGCAAATTCATCTGACGCAGATGTCGGCTTCCAGCGCGATAAGGCTGGACGGCTCTGTTTGCCCGCCCCAAACGAATCGAAACGAGTCGAGGCTAGGGGGTGACCTGGGAAACAAACGTCTTGTAGCGCCTCCATCTCGGACTGGCCATCTTCGGTGAGGAGAAATTTCCCATTGAGTGAGTAAAGGTATGTGCCATACGTCGCTTCCCGTTCTAAGACCGTATCCACAATTCGTTCCCATGACACACGATATGGATATTTCTCATCGGAATACCAATGGCCGACCACAGCACCGCATTTTGTTTGTGGGTCTCCGACGAAGCCGGGGACATCAGTCACCCAATAGGGGTTTAAGGACGACTTCGGATCCAGGGACTGCATGGTGTCCCTGATTTTATGGATTGTAGTCGTCACATCATTCCGGGCGAGAAAAACCACAAGCACAATATCGTTTCGTGAGCCGAGGTCCTTCATCGCTCGCTCCGTGAGTTCTGGAACACTGCTCGCAAGAATCTCGTTTGGTCGGGATGGCTGATTAGGCCGAGCAGTCCATGCCCGCAGCATTTCGGCCTTTTGTTCTCCAGTGAGTTGCCGATTTGAGTCTTTATACAGGGGGACGGAACATCCACCACCAGAAATTACCAGGAGAGCTGTGACCCAGAAGGAGAGTAGGGACTCAAGGATACTGTATCTGCTTATATCTTGCATGCGCTCACCCTTTCATAAGCCCCTGTGCGTGAACACGTGAGGACATCGAATAACGCTACGACTCCTAATACGTATGCAAAGAGTCGGAGCACATGAGAGGACACTGGCCTCCAAATTTATTCCTGTCCCATCCTATTGACCTATTGAAAGAACCTAAGGCATTACGGATATCCATTCCGGTGTTCTACCCTCGCATGCTGAATAAACATGTTGCGCATGCTTCGCGACGAGAATTTCTTTCGCATAGCCAAACCTTAGCCAAAAATCACATCATTCGCGGCATACAGTTCATCCGAGAGCCTGATTCGTCATCTCATTCACGAGAGCGCCTCGCAGGATTTGTATAAATTACAAACTGTGGCTTAAGTAAGTGGGCGTAGCCTCAGCGTCATGTGGTTTAGTGTCGCCTCTTATATCAAATGACATCGATTTGGGGAAGGATTCTGCGTTCCGAATCTCGCTCGGAGCTACCTAATCCTCTTCTGCAGAGGAGGCAGACCGGCTGAAATGACACGGTCGTTGTGGCGATCTCTGTGGTTCGAAGGTAAATCCTGCAACAGAGCTCTCACGGCATCGACTCCCAATGGTTGTTCAATACCTTTCAGACGAAGAGGAGCGCACGATTAATTTCAAGGCCATGGGCTATGAGCCGAGCCGCGTGTATGAGGGCGGCTTTCAGTTTCAGAAACATTACTTCGGAGCCAAGCCTGGTGAGTTGACGGAAAAGACGGCCGAAGGGCGGATCACAGAAGAGTTTCACTGTGCACAGTTTCTCGATGGTTTGGCTCAAGTCCAGTTCTGGGTCAGGAATCTTCCACGCAAGTCCACATCATTCCGGCTCCAGACATCCAAGGATTGGTTCTATCCGGATTTTCTCTGCCAGTTGATGGACGGACGGTCGTTAGCGGTTGAGTATAAAGGGAAACATCTCTTTGACGGGGTCGATGCCGAGGAGAAGCGTGCGGTCGGCGAGGTCTGGGCTACTCGAAGCAAGGGGCGCTGCCTGTTCGTGATGCCGACGGACGGCGATTTTTCAAGAGTCATGAGCGTTCTTGAGCGAGGATGAGTCATAACTCGCCTGACGTCGTTGCTGCTGGACCTTATCGCATAGATGAGTCTGGCACCGTAGATCGTTATTTCAACCGCTAGTACTCTGTAGGGTAGGGTACTAGGCGCCGTCCTCAGGAGGTCGGCAAGTCTGTTGCCTTGGATTGACGCGAGTCAGCAAGAGGCATAGAGTAAGCCTCACACTGAGGCGTGCGGACCGTGGGTATTCAGACTGCCAAACAAAAGATCCTTGAGGCTGTTGAGCGGTTGCCAGACAATGCGACGCTCGAAGATGCCATTGAACGACTCTGCTTTCTCTCGAAGGTGGAGGAAGGGCTCCGTCAATCTCATGCCGGCGAGATGATCCCCCACCAGGATGCCGTTCGCCAACTGCTCGGATGACCCTCCTTTGGACACGTCGGGCCATCGCTGACGTTCAGGCGATCAAACAATTCATTGCTAAAGATTCACCGCATGCCGCTCAATTGGTGACGCAACGACTCGTGGCTGTGGTGGACCGCTTGATCTTGTTTCCTCAGTCGGGGAGGATTGTGCCTGAACTTGCCGATCCACAGATCCGTGAAGTCGTTCAAGGCTCGTATCGCATTGTCTATCGTTTGATCGAGAAGCAAGTGCATGTTTTGACTGTGCACCATGCGGCTCGCCTGTTTCCTCTTGGGCAATAGGCCGCATTCACCATAATCTACCACCTGATCCGACCGGTTTCTCGGTCTCTCCCCAAGGAAGTCGCCTGGCATTCTTCTCGTCATTTCTTCCGCCGGGAGGGTGGCCTGGTGGTCCCCCCATCTGCGCGCGTCCAACGAGGGCCTTCCGAGGCCGCGCGTTGCGCGAGCATGGGGCGACCACCAGGCCGGCCCTCCTTGCCTTCCCTCCTTGTTTTTTCTTGGACCCCTTCGCTATACTCCCGCGCTATGAGTATTCGCAAAGCTGCCGGTGACTGGGAGCCCATGCTGCTGGGGATCGAGCCTCGGAACTGCAAGGTGTGCCAGCAGGGTCTCTACCGTGATAAGACAATGTTGCGCGGCGGCTGGTCGCGTTGCGCGGTGTGCGACGAGTTTGTGCACTATAGTTGTCTGGCCAGCGGGAGGATCAGCTTCCTCAAGGCGCGTCCGCGCATCTGCAAAACCTGCCGGACTGCCGAGGAACGGGCGAAGCAAGCCGCTCCGCCCTCCAGCCAACCCGCACCAGTCGGGTCATGACCCTCTTACTCGATCCGCAGCAACGATCCGCCAAGCCTGCGTGGCACGTCTACTTTTCCCACACCCTTCGGTATGTGCTTGCGCCGCTGCTGTTTCTCTCCAGCGGCTTCTTTACGGCCAATTTCATCGTGAGCGGGCACTACACCTGGCCTCGCACGAGTCGGGTCTTCGTGCTGACCCTCACGCTCCTGATTCTTGCCTACGAGTTCATTTATAAAGATCACACTGTCCGATCGACTTCGCCGGAGCGAGCCTTCAACGCCGTGCTCTATTCCTGTATGATCCCCTATGCCCTGGGAGTGCTCATGATGCTGGGGTTGGCGAAACTGTGACAGGATGTTGAAAAAGACCGCCGGCTTTGTTCTCGCATCGCGAAGAAGCTCAACGCACCGACCGGTACGCTGAGTCTCTTCGTATCGCTGCGGCGTCGCCGGGTAGTCTTTTTGAACATCCTGTCGATTATCTTTCAGAGGGAAAAGTAGGACGCCGGGCGTCAACCGGTTCTCGAACAGGTGTCTTATGGGGCAGCGATTTCAAAGCGGCGCCTTCGTACAACAGTGTTTCGCCGTCCATCCACTCTGCCTGTCGCTCAAGCGAATCGACGAGGAGGGGCGGCTGATCGTTGCCTGCACGTCCTGCCGCATGATGCATCACATGGCACCGGACCAGGTGGTGGCGAGGGTGGCGGCGGTGCCGGTCGACGGCGACATGTCGGGTGTCAAGGCGCTTCCGACGGCGAAGGAACTGTTGGAGGCCTGCCTTCGGGCGCATCCCGTATCCGTCACCATTCGCGAGCTGGATGTGATCCGGGACAGCGTCGGCCTGCGTTGCGCCGACTGTCGCCGGATATTCGATTTGCAGGTGTCGGTGTTCGAATCCCACCAGAAGTCCTAGCCCGCATTATTCATGAGCGCTTCTGCTACAATCGCCGATCCGCTGCTGCGACGAGCCTTCGGCCGCCGGTCTCGCGACGTGGCTCGACGATTTCGCGACGAACCGTGATGAATAATGCAGGCTAGCCGGATGCTGAAAGAAGCCGCCAGCAGCGTTCTCGCGTCGTTCGGTCCCTCAACGTGCCCCGAGGGTACGGAGCCTGTCCCGGCAGGCTCAGGGTGGGTGGGTAAGAAGGTGACGCCTGCGGCAAAGGCACTGCCCGCTCACCGACTCGCGGGCGCGGACAAACGGGATGCTCCTTATTCGTCGCATCGTGCGCCTCGCTGGCGGCCTTGCCGGACAGCCTTGTTGAGCATCCGACGAAAGCGAGGTACTATGCCGCCACATGCATGGACATTCGGAGTTCGCACCCGTCAATATTGTGTTTCTGCGAGCTGTTAGCCTCCGTGGCCTTCCCATCACAACACCAGTCTCTGACACCCGCTGAACTCACCTTGATCGCGGACGGGGAGCTGTTTCGTGCCAAGGAGCGTATCATCCTCAAGGTGCGCGATCTGCTCACTGAACTCCAGGCCGGGTTGCAGGAAGACCTGAGCCGGACCTCGCTGCTGGTGCCGCCCGGATTCGATCCTTCAAAAATGCAGGTTGTGAAGGGCGAGCGGCTTGAAGACTGCCCCTACCAGTATCTGGATTACCCCAAACATTTCCTCGGGGACGACAAGTTCACCTTTCGCTCGCTCTGCTGGTGGGGACACCATCTCGTCTTCGCCATGATTGTAGAAGGGGGGCAGGTCAAACAGTGCAAGAAGAACTTCTTCGATCGATTCCACCAGCTGGCCGGTCAGGGGTTGGAGCTGTCTCTCGCGCCGACGTTCTGGGAATGGAAGCGGGGCGAAGGGTACACCCTGCCGATCACCCACGACCGCAAGGCTCAATTGGCGGCCGTCTTGTCCGGTCGAGCCTGGTTCAAGATTGCCCGGTTCGTGCCGCTGGATCAGCCGGCTATGTCCGAAGGCCGGCTCCCGGAGGTGGGCCGTGACACCTTCCGGAGCCTCCTGCCGCTCCTGACGCCTTGATCGGCCCTGCATTCGACTCTTTCCTGCGGCGGGTTTTCTCCGCCATCGGCATTCAGCGAGCAGCGCCGACGTGTTTCTTTCAGGCCTCCTTCCCGTTTGTCATCCGGCTGCGAGTTGGGTAGACTGTGCGCGTCTTTGGGAAGGTCACTTACTGACAGGGAGGCATGTGTGATTGCACAGGGATGTCGCATTGTAGGTCAGTGTTGTGTCGCACTGGGTTTGGCAGTGCTCTTGGGCTGTGCCGGAACCGGAGAAATGGTTGCGTTGAATCTTCAGACGCAACAGCCGTTCGCGCAGAGCAGCCAGACTGAGCCGTTGAAGATTGTGATCGAACCGTTTGAAGATTTGCGCACCGACCGGTCGAAGATCGGGCAACGCACCCATTTGGGCGGCGGGGTGACGAATTTCAATGTCAGCGGAGGCGCGCCGGGAGTGACCATTGCCGAAGCGCTGGCCGAAACGCTGCGCGTGCGGGGATGGAACCGCCGCGGATGGGATGCACGGGTCGTGCAGGCGGGCGTCGGAGTGTCAGGCGCGGATATCGTGATCGGGGGAGAAATCCGCGACTTCTCGACGAACGCGAAGAGCCGGGTGTTCAATACCAAATTGACCGGCGAGAGCCGGCTGGTCATCAAGGCGAGGAATCTCGCGGACGACAGCAGCACCGTGCGCAATATTCAGGGCGAACAGACCAAGCTGGTGTTCTGGTTCACCAGCGAAGATGTGGAAACTCTGATGTCCGGCCTCCTGCAAGACGGGATTGAGCGGTTTATCACCGATACCAAGATCGAGGGCCGCACGCTGAAGTCAGCCAAGTGACGCGGTGCGGGTTCGTCCGTCGCGTGCAGAGTGCGGAGGATCGTTGTGCGTGAACGGCGGTGGGAGACCTCGGGCCGGTTGACGTTTCGCGAGGTGCTGGCGGTCGGCGAGCGGCTGGCGGCCCTGGGCCTGAAGCCCGCGCATCCCGCCAGGGATGTGATCTGCTACGTGGAGGATTGGGCCGTCGATTCTCCCGACGCGTTTGACCTACTCGACCACTGGGCGACGGAAGACGTCACGCTCCTGCATATCCGCGAGGCCTGGCAAGGCGATTTCTTTCTGCTCGCCGGCGGCTACCACACGGTCTATCAGCGGTTTCAGGACGTCGGGACTTATTGCTCCATCAGCCATCCCTGGCGCACGAAACCCGGGCTGCGGTTTCATCACCCCACGTGTATGTTCTGGCTTGGCTTCCGGCATAACCATGGCTTTATCCGCGTGCGCCTGCATACCCAGGAGGTGGTGACGCCCGGGGAAACGCGTGAGGACGCGCGGCGGGTGGAATGGATCGATGAACGGCGGGCGATCTTTCTCGACGCCATCGGGACCTTGGATTTGCCGGTGGAAACCTCCGTGGAGAAGGGCGACCTGGTGTTGAGGCCGGCGGATCCGGCGACGCCGTTTTTCTGTTCCTGGCCGGATGCCTTCGGCCCCTGTCAGTTCGAATACAACTCCCTGGATGCCTACGAGTTTCTCGTGCCGGCGAGCCGGTTGGCGGCCACCTTCGCGCCGCAGCCGGCCGGTGTGCGTGCTTACCTGACGGGTTTTTCGGAGCCGGCGTTGGAGGCGTTTGCCGCGGTGCAACCCGGCGCCCGTTCGGTGTACCGCTGTTCCGTGCATTGCGCGTTGGGCGAATTGCCGGAAGTGCTCGCCACGATCGAGCCGCAGGGACGCTTGTATAGCACGCTCTGTGAATTCCAGACCCAGGAGTTGATGCCGGAGGGCAGCGACGCCTCAGCCATCATTGGAATCGTCGGCACCGCGGGAGGCTTTCAACTGGAGGCCCGCTTGAATCGCGCGCCCTTGCCCGAAGAACATATGGCTGCGTGGCTGGAACGTCTGCTGGGATATGATGTGACGTATGCGCCGCTCCCGCCCTTCGTCTGACGGGATGCTGAAAACGGCCTCCAGCGGCGTTCTCGCTTCGTTCGAGGCCTCGACGTACTAGGGCACCGTACGCCTCGCCCTCGCACTCACTGCGGCCTTGCCGGATAGCCGTTGTGAGCATCCTGTTTTGTTACTGATCACACAACATGGCCCCCGGCTTCGTTCTCAGGTCGAAAGAATTCTCGACGTACCGCAGAGGGTACGCCTCCGGTTCTTTCTCCCCCGCGGCCTTGCCTGGGCAAGGCGCGTCTCGGCTCGCCGGGGTTGGGGGGCAGAAGGTCGCCAGGTTGAGCTGCCGGGTGAAATCTGAATGCCAGGAAACTCTGTTGTCCTGCGACACGGAGTTCGTCTTCAATGGCACCAGCACCGCCGTCCAATTCCGCAGCCTGATTCCTCTCTTCGTTTGACAATCTGCTGCGTCTCCTGAAATCTAGCGCATGGTCTCATTGCAACGATTCCAATCGGTATTAGGCAAGCCCTACCTGCCTCCGCTGTTTTTCTTCAGCGGAGTAACCTACGACACGCTGGTGTTGACGCGGATCGACCGTCTGCGGGACAACCTGCTGCTGTTGGCGTACCTGAGCCTGCTGGGTTTTCTGATCGTCCTGACCGGGCGCTTGGGAACACAAGAGGCGACGGTCGACGATCTCCCGGCGGATGCGCCGTTCTTCATGAAATGGGTCGTGCAGGCCAAGCCCTATGCCCCGATGGCCATTCAGTTCCTGTTGGGCGGCCTCTTCAGCGCCTATGCGATCTTCTATTCCAAAAGCGCGACCTTCGCCGGAACGGCCGTGTTTTTCTGCCTGTTGGTGGCGTTTCTGGTGGCCAACGAATTTCTCCGCAGCCGGTTGTCGAACGTGCAGCTGCTGGTGAGTCTCTACGCCCTCGTCTGTTTCGCGTTTTTTACCTTCTTCTTCCCGGTGATGACCGGCTGGATGAATGCGGCGGTCTTTCTGGCCGGGGCGGCGGTAACCGTGCTGGTGGTCCTGCGCGTCGTACAGTTGATCTATTGGAACAACTCCGATCGGACGAGGCGCGAGGCGATGTGGGCCGGTGCGCCGGCTCTCGGCCTGATTGCGCTGCTGGTCGGCTTCTATTTCTTGAACTGGATTCCACCGGTGCCGCTCTCGCTCAAGTACGGCGGGATGTATCACGAGGTGAAGCGCTCGGGTGACCGGTATGAACTAAGTTTTGAGAAATCCTGGTACGAAGTGTGGAAGAGCTCAGACAGTGTCCTCCCGGCCGACGATCCGGTCTATTGCTTCACGGCAGTCTTCGCGCCCGTGGCGTTGAAGACCACGATCTATCATCACTGGTATTACCGTCCTGACGCGGGTCAACCTTTCACGGATGCCGACCGCATTCCGCTCAAGATTTCCGGTGGGCGTGAGGGGGGATATCGAGCCTACACCTTCAAGGAGGGGCTTGATCCGGGGGATTGGCGGGTCGATGTGGAAGCCGAAGACGGTCGCGTCATCGGCCGGATGGCGGTCAAGGTCTCGGACAAGACGGCGGTGGGGCCGCTGTCATTGACCACGGTGGTGTACTAGTCTCGATCACACGTTCGAAGGCCCTCGTATTCCTTGCCCAGCGTGAAGGCAACGGTCCGGAGGCTCAACGGGGTGATCGCGTTTTGTGCAACTGCTGCATGTTCCTGCATCGCGCCGATGAGGTGCCGATCAATGCGCGACAAGCGGTCAACCTGCCGGCGCATAGGCTCAGGGGCGAAGGTGTTGGGTGTGAGGGAGCTCGCCCTAGATCACGTAATCTTTATGCTACGCTAGAGATCACATGTAACTTGATTGATCAATCCGTCACCTGCTCTGAGCAAAAGAGAAAGTTTCCAGAGGGACTGAGTTCATTCTGTGTACAGGCTGACCTCTAGGTTGTGAAGGAGATGCCATGAGGCTGAAATTACATCCTGTCCGAGGTGTGGCTGCGGCTGCGTTACTCGTGTGCGGGTGTGATGCCGTACACTTCACGCCAGAAGCAAAGATCAATGCGGCAGTTCCGCTCTCTCAGGAACTGGTATCGGCATTGGCCGATATGCGTGGACAGTTACCCTTGGAGCAGGTGGAACGTCTGGAGACAGAGGTTTCTGATCGGCTAAAGATTCGTGCCACCAACTGTGCCGCCGGCTATTCACCAGGTTGGTTTTCTACGGTTGAAGCCGTCAGGTCACGCTTAACTGATCGTGCATGTTTTACACAAGCGGATAGCGCGGCCCTTAAATGGCTCGGTCTTCGTCGTGTGGGCTTGCTTCTGGAGCAGCCTCCCTTGCGGCCCGTTCCCCCGAAGCCATTGAGCTTCTATGTCGCTGATGGGTTCATCATGGGCGCAAGCTTTGCGGAGAATGCAGGGGTTGCGCTTCTGGAGACGAAGGAAAAATTGCAGCTTATTGATCTGGCAACCGGTCAGGCAATGATGCAGGAGCCGAAGTCCGACTTCCGCCATGCGGCGCTTTCCCCCAACGGCAGGGTGTTCGTAATGGGCGTGCAGCGCGGTAGTCAGATCCGGCACACGGAAACAGGCAAAGTGTTGGCTGAACTACCATATGCCCGTCCCTACGGTTTTCACTGGGTAAGTCGGAACATCGCTGTATACAACAATCATGAGAATCAGAATGATTTGGACAGGGCTACCATCATCGATTTTGGAACCGGCCTGGAAACTCGATTGAAGGAAGTAGACGGTCCCGTTCAAGGTATGAGGCCTGTTCCGGGAAATCCTCACAGGTTTGTGGTCGGCTCCTATCAGAAAGTGTCAACCATCGAAATTCTCAAGAATAAGAGTGGGGTAGACGTAAAACTCCTGCGGGAAGAGACTCTCCTTAGCCCACCGTGGGCCCTCAATAACTCTGGCGTCACGAGCGATGGAGCCTATTGCTTTAGTGCCGTGAAAGATCTGCATCTGATCACAACGTCTTCGCTTGAACAAATGGCCATTCCGTTCGGACGATTTTATCTTCAGGAGGCGGTTCCCACCCCTGATCCGGATAAGGTGCTACTCACAGGTTTCAGCACCGATGCCCCGCAGGGGGCCGTTCCGCAACTTCTTTTTTCCATTGGGAAGCGCACGCTCACACCCATTAAGTCCCGGCAGGGTGTGCCAGAACGATTTCAATACCTCCCATCGTTCAATCGGCTCATCGCGATTGAGGGGGCGAAGATAGCCGTGCTAGAGCATCTTCCGTTAGGTGAGTCCGTGGCACTTGAAGATTTTGTAGTTGATCCGTCCCTCGTCAATGTATCAACCGCTCAACGAGCGGCCCAGAATGTTGACAGGAATACGCTAGCGGAATTTGCCAGGGATGCGCAGATAGAGGCCGTGGGAGTGTACGAAGGGGCTGGTGGGACACACGCATTTGGCAAACAGTCACAGGCTGGTACCGTGGAGGTGACGATTCGTTTTTCCTCAATACCAATAGCGCTGGTCTTGAGTTCATACGAACCCGTGCGGTGGAGGCTAACCCCTGAGCCTGGGGCGAAGATTGCTGCGGTGTTGGTGTCGAGCTACCAGGCTTCAGAAGTAGAGGGTGCGGGATCGGCTCGTGTGATTGTGATAGGCAACATCCACGCCTACAAAAATGGAACCTCCGAGTTCAACAACTTGGATCGTCAAGTCTTTCGTCTAACCGGCAAACACATTTCCCTATTTCAAGGGGCCTATACCGGAGTCGCCTTTCGCGTTGGAGGGGAACCACTGGTAAATCCCACGGTTCCTTCGGTTCACGGTGGTAGGCTCGGGATCCAATTGCAGGATACGGATCACTGACGAGACGAAAATATGATCGGGGGTAGGAGCACAATGGGGAGTCACGTCGCTGGGAGATGTGCATTGTTTCCGTTTGGTTGCGCTCGCAAAGGAGGTCCGACTATGGGATGGCCTCGGCTCTGGGTCGTGGTAGTGGTTATGGCGTCGTTGTGTGGTTGGCCCTTGCCCGCCTTGGCCGATGAGCCGAAGGCGTCTGGCCTGCACTGGCTTGAGGGGCCTACCGAAGCGAAGTTGGGGGATCAAGCCCTGTTGAAACTTCCTACAGGCTATCGATTTCTTGGCGCGCAGGAGACGCAGCAATTGCTGAAACAAATGGGGAACTTCCCGTCCGGCTCGGAGCTGGGTTTGATTACGGCGACGGGTGAGGGGGAGCAGTGGTTCATGGTGGTCCGGTATATCGATGCGGGCTACGTGAAGGATGACGAGGCGGCCAATTGGGACGCCGATGCGCTGATGACCTCCATTAAGGAAGGCACGGAAGAAGACAACAAGACCCGC
>Ga0268299_1002769_pt1 | contig 18844 bp, 17 predicted proteins | sample NOBtaG_FD_193484 | JGI IMG/M metagenome (GOLD analysis project Ga0268299, IMG submission 193484) | Activated sludge microbial communities from bioreactor in Nijmegen, Gelderland, Netherland - NOB reactor | ecosystem: Engineered > Bioreactor > Aerobic > Activated sludge | place: Netherlands...
GCGCATGACGTGGTCAACCACTACTTGCATGCCGGCCATATCCAGCCGTCAATCGAATGGCCGGATCCCGCGCAGGCCCCGGGCAATGAAGTCGTGCGCCTACGGGCGGTCCGCGTCAAAACCGAAGCCGGACGCGTTGCCGACGTTGTTGATATTCGCAATCCCATCGGTGTTGAAATCGAGTATGACATCCTTAAGCCGGGGCACGCGATTGTCGCACAGTTCGGATTCAACACCGAGGAAGATGTCATAGCATTTATTGCGAATGATCGTGACCCTGCCTGGTACAGGCGACATCGTCCTGTTGGGCGATATATTAGCACGGCTTGGCTTCCGGGCAATTTTCTATCAGAGGGAACGATGATAGTGGGAGGAGGGCTGTTTTCGGAAGATCCGTGGCATGAGCACTGTGACGTGCCGCGGGCTGTGGGGTTCCGTGTGGTAGATCCTGGAACAGGTGATACGGCGCGGGGTGATGTGACTGGACGATGGGAGGGAGTTGTGCGGCCCTTGTTACGATGGGTCACGGAGCGTAGCGCACTATAGCGATCGATAGAGTAGCGTGTACCTCCATGACTAATTCCTGCTGAAGCCGAAATATCCGATCCTGCAATCGGTTGCGTTTTGTTAGTAGGTTCCCTGCATTCGGCTCATTCGCTCACCAGAATGTTTGCGAGGGCAGCTTTGCAAGCGTGCGGACATCATTGCGAGGAGAATGGTGATGGAGAGCCGCGCAGTGTCAGAGAGCAAGAGGCGATTCACAGGTCCAGGTTTGCGGGTATAGGTTTGTCGACGATGGGGAGGCGTTGGCGGCAAGTGTCGGCCCTCTTCTGTACGTTTGCGTCGAACAGAATGCTATTTGAAGAGGTGTTTTGGCCAAAAAGTGCTATGGTAAAAACATGTGGTAATACTTCATCTGCAGGGGAGTCTTCTCTGTCTCTGACAGGAGGGAGAGATGACGATGCACAATTCTGTCGCTGCGACCAGGAGTTTGAGTAGGGATAGTGCCGATAATCTATGGGAATATCGGGGCTCCTGTTGCTCCGGAGCGGTATGCACGGCGATCGCCCATAAAGTCTGCTGGATCATCGGACACAAGCATCTGTGTCAGCAAAACTGGTGACAACGATCGATTGCTGGAGGTGGGGGTATGAAAGCGGTCATTTTGGCAGGGGGATTGGGAACTCGATTGTCTGAGGAAACCGTGCTTCGTCCGAAGCCGATGGTTGAAATTGGTGGCAAGCCTATCCTCTGGCACATCATGCAAATTCATGCGGTGCATGGAGTGACAGAGTTCATCATTGCCCTTGGATATAAAGGGGAAATGATCAAGGAATACTTCCTGAATTTCTTTGCTATCAACAATGACTTGTCGGTGGATCTCTCTACGGGGAAAACCACAATTCATGACGGTAACCAGCCAAAGTGGACCGTTCATCTGGCTGATACAGGCCAGGCGACTCAAACAGGCGGACGGGTAAAGCGGTTGAAAAAATGGTTAGGAAGCGATGAGACTTTTATGTTGACGTACGGAGATGGTGTGGCGGATCTCAATATCAGTAAATTGCTGGATTTTCATCGCTCCCATGGGAAGATTGCAACCATGACCTCAGTCCGTTCCCCAGCGCGATTTGGTCGGATTGGGTTTGACGGCGATCGAGTCACTGAGTTTTTTGAGAAGCCTGAGTCTGGGGAGGGGTGGATCAACGGTGGGTTCTTCGTCCTCAACACGAAAGCCCTAGACTACATTGATGGTGATCATACAGCTTGGGAGCGTGAGCCTGTTGAACGTCTTGCTCACGCCGGTGAAATGGTAGGGTACAAACACTACGGGTTTTGGTCGTGTATGGATACGTTAAAAGAAAAGAGTTATCTGGAGGAATTGTGGAATTCAGGTAAGGCGCCTTGGAAGGTATGGTGAGCGTGAATGAATGTGCGAATACTAAAATGCCTAGCGTTGTTTTGTCGAGGTGGCTGCGTGCATCAAGCCGAGAGGAGCGAGAGTCAATGACCAGTGAGACATCGTTGTTCGCACAGGCACAGAGATGGTTGGATGAAGACTGGGCGCGAATGGAGAAGACGTTGGGCCCGCGATTGGAGGCGTTTCGCGGAAAGAATATTCTCCTGACGGGGGCAGCTGGCTTTCTCGGGTTTGGGTTTCTGCATTTCTTTGCCTATCTCAATCGGACCCTCTTGAAGAATGGCCGTTTGTCGATAGTGGCCGCCGACAATTACATCCGGGGTTGCCCACGCTGGCTTACTCAATTGGCGTCTGCGAGCCCCGACATTCAGTTGCTCCGACAAGATATCACTAAGCCCTGGACACAGTCGTCCGACTCCCGGTTTGATTTCATTATTCATGGGGCATCTATTGCCAGCCCAAAAGTGTATCGTCAATATCCGTTGGAGACACTAGATACGAATATTTCCGGCTTACGACATATGCTTGAACTCGCCAAGAGTCATCGGACCGAAAGCCTCCTCTATTTCAGCTCAAGCGAGATTTATGGTGATCCGCCAGCTCATGAGATTCCAACGAACGAGGCCTATCGTGGAAATGTGTCATGTATTGGTCCTCGGGCCTGCTATGACGAATCCAAGCGTTTAGGTGAGACGCTTTGTTATTTGTACTATCAGCAACATGGCGTGCCTGCGAAGATTGTCCGACCGTTCAACAATTTCGGGCCTGGATTGCGCCTGGCCGACGGCCGCGTCTTGCCTGATTTTTGTCGCGATATCTTGGCCGACCGCGATATTGTCCTTCGATCGGATGGGAGTCCGACCCGCACTTTTTGTTATGTCTCGGATGCACTGACAGGATATCTGCTGACCCTTCTGTCTCGTCATCATGCTGAACCGTTCAATATAGGAAGTGATTCACCTGAAATCTCAATGCGTGACCTCGGACGGATGCTGTTGCAGGTAGCCGGCAGTGCACGGCAAGTTATCCATAAGCCAAGTGAGGAGGCCGACTATCTGACCGATAACCCCAATCGCCGTTGCCCGAATCTCGCGAAGTCTCGGTCGCTTCTTGGCTACACTCCGCTTGTCGATCTCAGGCTCGGCTTGGAAAGAATGTTGTACTGGTACAAGCAGTTTGTCGCCCTGGAAGAGCTTGAGACGCACGAACGTGTTAGCTAACCATTAAGGTGACCATGAAGATATCGGTAATAGGTACGGGATACGTGGGGCTTGTGTCAGGGGCCTGCTTGGCAGAGCGTGGTCACCAGGTGACCTGTGTTGATATCAGGCCGGAGGTTGTGAAGGAAATTAATGCCGGTCGTCCCCCCATTCATGAAGTGGGATTGGAGGAATTGCTTCGATCTGCATGCAACAAGGGAGTGTTATCTGCGACCACGGATGCAAGGCCTGCCATTCTCGATTCCGAGGTGACGCTGATCTGTGTTGGCACGCCAACAGTAGATGGGCGGATGGACATGTCTCAAATTGTGGCTGCCGCAAAGGAAGTCGGAGCAGCGTTAGTGAACAAACGAGGATACCATGTCGTGGCGGTCAAAAGTACGGTATTGCCTGGAACTACGGAAGGACCGGTAAAAGCCGCCATCGAGTCTGAGTCTGGTAAGAGAGTCGGCGACGGTTGGGGTTTGTGTATGAATCCGGAGTTTTTGCGGGAGGGTCGTGCTGTCGAAGATTTTCGAGTTCCGGACCGTATTGTGGTCGGCGCCACGGATTCTATGACGGCGGAAACGTTTTTAAGAATCTACGCAGAGTTCACGTGTCCCAAATTAGTAACGACTCCGCGTACCGCTGAGATGATCAAGTATGTGTCGAATTCCTTGCTTGCGACGATGATTTCCTTCTCGAATGAAATCGGCAACATGTGTTCCGCTGTACCTGGTGTCGACGCGCGCCTGGTGTGGAAGGGGGTTCATCTCGATAGGCGACTCACGCCGATCAATGGCCAGGTGGTCGGACCTGCCGGAGTCACAGAGTATCTTTGGCATGGTCTCGGATTTGGAGGGAGTTGCTTTCCGAAAGATGTGGCGGCGCTTCGAAGCTTTGGGCGGACGGTGGGCGAACGAACGCGAATGCTAGATGCAGTATTGGACATTAATGCCGACCAGCCTCTCCGAATGGTTGCGTTGCTGGAGAAGGAATTGAGCCTGTCCGGCAAGACTGTGGCCGTGCTCGGTCTCGCATTCAAGCCTGGAACGGATGATTTGCGGGAATCACCGGCATTGCCCCTGGTGGCGGAGCTTCTCAGGAAAGGCGCAAAGGTCCTCGTTCATGATCCCATTGCCATGCCCCACGCGAAGAGGCGAGCCGAGTTTCGAGAAGTTGTGTTCGCTGAAAGTTGGGCTGATGCTTTGAGGAAATGCGATGCCTGTTGCCTTGTCACCGCGTGGCCGGAGTATCGAGAGATTCAGCCCGCAGATTTCTCGCGATTGATGGCCCGCTCTCTCGTGATTGATGGCCGTGGGGTATTCGAGCCTGCCGCAATGGTCGCAGCGGGGGTCGTATGGCGTGGTGTGGGATATACGCCGGAATCTGCGTGAAAGCATTCTTTTGATTGAGTGCATGTTCGTAGCGCTGTTTTTTAGCCAAAGGAGCTTAGGTGATGTCTCGTGGCGGATGTCGATTTTGTGGAACGCTTCTGCAGCACGTCTTTCTTGATCTGGGCATGTCTCCGATGGCCAACTCGTATTTAAAATCCCACCAACTCAATCAGATGGAGCCATTTTATCCCTTGCGGGCTTTCGTGTGTGAACGGTGCTTACTCGTCCAGTTGGAAGAATTTGAGAGCCCCGACCATATTTTTTCTGATTACGCGTACTTCTCATCCTTCTCCGACCTGTTCCTCCAGCATGCCAAAGACTATGTTGATATGGCGGTGGAACGATTCTCATTGGGACCCCAAAGTTATGTCGTTGAAATTGCCAGCAATGATGGCTATTTGCTACAGAATTTCGTGAAGCGAGGCATTCAAGTGTTGGGAATCGAGCCGGCCAAGAATGTCGCCGAAGTGGCCAGCAACAAGGGGATTCCTTCATGTGTGAAATTCTTCGGGACTCAGACTGCGCGGGAATTAGTAACGGAGCAAAGGCGCCCTGACCTAATCATTGGCAACAACGTCTTGGCACACGTGCCGGACCTGAACGATTTTGTCGGGGGACTCAAGATCCTGTTGGCGCCTGAGGGGATTATCACGATGGAGTTTCCTCATTTGATGCATCTCATGGCGCTGAATCAGTTTGATACAATTTATCATGAGCATTTCTCCTATTTTTCACTCACCACTGTGATTCAAATATTTTCGAAGCATGGGCTGATTATATTCGATGTCGATGAAATATCGACGCATGGTGGTTCGTTGCGAATTTACGCTCGCCATGAGGGGCTTGATTCGAAACCGGTAACTGAGCGGTTGATGGCGGTCCAGAGGAAGGAAGAAGCGTTGGGTTTTACGGCGCTGTCGCATTATCTTTCCTTCTCGGAGAAAGCTCGAGAGACCAAACGTGCGCTTCTCGATTTCCTCATTCGTGCTAGACGTGACGGGAAGTCGGTCGTCGCCTACGGGGCTGCGGCGAAAGCGAGTACGCTACTCAACTATTGCGGTGTACGAGAAGACTTTGTTGATTACCTGGTGGATCGGAGCACGTACAAGCAGGGACATTGGCTTCCGGGAGTTCACATTCCCATCCATGATCCCGAGCGTGTCAAGGAAACCAAGCCCGATTATGTGCTGATTCTTGCCTGGAATCTCAAAGCAGAAATCATGAAGCAAATGAGTTATATCCGAACTTGGGGCGGCCAGTTTGTGGTGCCCATTCCAGAAGTTCGAATCTGCAGCTGATTGAATAGTAGGCCTGCTGGCATGAATGTGAAGGGCCTGATGCCGTGAAGAGTTGGGATCCAAAGGCGGTTCTTTCTGACAGTATCGGCGAGGAGATGTATCGACTCATCGCGGAACTGTATCCGATCTGTCGGAGTATCACGGGCCAGGGGATACGGGAAACATTCAAGCGTATTCAGCCACATATCCCGTTGACGATCACCGAAGTGCCAAGCGGGACTCAGGTGTTTGATTGGATGGTGCCGCTCGAGTGGAACATTCGGGATGCGTACGTGGCTGATTTGCAGGGTGTTCGAATTATCGATTTCAAACAATCCAACTTGCACGTGGTGAGTTATAGCACCCCGATAGCGACGCGTATGTCGCTAGAAGAACTCAAGGCTCATCTGTTTACCCTGCCGGACCATCCTGAGTGGGTTCCCTACAGAACATCCTATTATAAGGAGTCATGGGGGTTTTGTCTCAGCCATCGTCAATATCTCGAATTGCAAGATGGGGACTACGATGTCGTGATCGATTCGACTTTGGAAAAGGGGCATTTGGCTTATGGGGAATACTATTTGCCTGGGGAAACTGCTGACGAGGTGCTCATCTCTTGCCATGCCTGCCATCCATCTTTGTGCAATGACAACCTCTCAGGGATTGCGGTTGCAACGTTCCTAGCCAAATCGTTACAAGCTCGTTCACGTCGATACTCTTATCGCTTCCTGTTTCTTCCGGTAACAATCGGGGCAATCACCTGGCTGGCACTCAACCAGCGGCATGTCTCAAATATCCGGCATGGTTTCGTCCTGACCGGTGTGGGTGATGAGGGGGGCTTTACCTACAAAAAAAGTCGAGATGGTACTGCCGATATTGATGCGGCGTTCGCTCACGTCTTACGACACTCGGGAGAATCGTTTGAGCTCACCGAGTTCATCCCGTATGGATACGATGAGCGCCAGTATGGTTCGCCGGGTTTCAACCTCCCCGTCGGCTGTTTCATGCGTCGGGCCAATGGAGCGTATCCGGAGTATCACACTTCTGCCGATAATCTTGACTTTGTCAAACCTCAATCACTATCACGATCGCTCGAAATTGTTCGGGCAGTTGTCGAGGTGTTGGAATCAAACAGAGAATACGTCAACACGTCCCCCTTTTGTGAACCACAGCTCGGCAAGCGGGGCCTTTATCGCGCAATCGGAGGTAACGTTACGGGTCGAAGCGCGGAAATGGCCTTTCTCTGGGTCTTGAACCTGTCTGATGGTAGACACACACTCTTGCAAATTGCCGAACGATCCGGCCTACCTTTTGTAAACATTAAGCTGGCCGCTGACGAATTAGAGTCTCGAGGATTGCTGCGTCGCGGTAGTTAATCAACCGAGTGTACGCGTTGATGGGACTGGTGCGGCTCGTGATGGTCGTTACTGATGGTTTGAGCGTGTGGATGGTATCGCTGTGTGGATGAGGAAAGAGGCGTGATTCAGTTGCGAAGGCGCGGCCCCGGGTGTTTACCGCCAAAGGAGATGTCGAATGAATAACACCATTTACTATGACGCCCGATTGAGCGATGACGAGAGAAGGCAACTGATTTTTGAAGGGCAGTTGATGGCGTATTCACCCCGAGAGCATTCCCTGGCATTGGTGGCTCATGCACGCCAGTTGATCGAAGAGGCGTTCGCACCGCTCGATCCTGAAACCGCACAGTTTCACATGCCGGTTGAGCAGTATGCTGAAGTACTCGGTAAGCTGAAACCACAGTTCATTCATCACCCAGATTCTAAGAAGCATTTAAAGGCGTTGCTAGTGGAAATGGGGGCAGATCCGGATAAGACGTATTTTGATGTTCCCAAAATGCGAAGTTCGACGAGTGATAACTATCTGACGACCGGGATTGCGTATGCGTGGCACCCACATCGCGATACATGGTATTCAGCCCCTCCTTGCCAAATTAATTGGTGGATTCCCATTTATGACATCCGTTCGGACAATGCAATGGCATTCCACCCGAAATACTGGAATCGAGCTGTCAAGAATGATTCTCGTGGTCACAATTACTATGAGTGGAACAAGCAGCATCGGGGGGGGCATGTTTCTCAGTTTCTTAAAGCCGACCCACGGCCACTTTCCAAGCCTGTCGAGGCGATCGAGATCGACCCACAAATTCGCATCATTGTTCCTGCCGGGGGTATTATCCTGTTTTCCGCTGCTCAATTGCATTCGAGTGTGCCGAATACCTCCGGTAAGACGCGGTTCAGTATCGATTTCCGCGTAGTGAATGTGGATGATGCCGCCGCACTTCGTGGGGCTCCTCGTGTTGATGAGGAGTGCACGGGAACGACCATGCGAGACTATCTCAGAGGAACGGATTTAACGCAGATACCCGCAGAAATAGTCGCTCTCTACGATGACGGAGCGCATGAAGGAGGCGAGTTACAGTACAAGCCCCACGATACTGCAACCCCCTCTCGTTAGACGTATTGCTTCTATGGCACATCTTGAGCGGTGGATTGGAGAAAGAGTTCTTGTAACAGGCGGCAGTGGTTTTCTCGGTTCGCGTTTGTGTCGACGGTTGCTGGATCTCGGGGTAGAGGTGCATGCAACCTCGCGCACTGTGCGAACAACGGAGCCCGGAGGGCCCATTTGGTGGCAGCTCGATCTCTCAGACATTGATAGTGTGCGGAGACTGTTGACGGACTTAAAGCCGAAGGTGGTGTATCACTTGGCAGGGTCCGCAGGCGCCAAGCCGGACCTCGCCCTGGTGTTGCCGACATTCGAAGGGCTTGTGGTTAGTGCAGTCAACGTCCTCGTGGCGGGAACGGAAGCTGGTTGTGCCCGTATTGTGGTGACGGGGTCACTTACCGAGCCGATCGGAGGAGTGATCGCACCTATTGCCAGTTCTCCTTATGCGGCAGGAAAATGGGCGTCGACCGCGTATGCGCGCATGTTTCATCTGCTCTATCGGACGCCCACCGTTATTCTTACGCCGTTTATGACATTCGGTCCAGGCCAGGATCGAGGTAAAATTATTCCGTCCGTCATTCTCTCACTTCTCAGGGGGGAATCCCCGAAGCTTTCTTCGTGCCTCTGGGAAGTCGACTGGGTCTTTGTTGATGATCTCGTTGAAGCGTTCCTAGCGGCTGCCCGCGTTCCACAAATCGAGGGGGAATGTTTTGATGTCGGTACGGGAACAAGTCTGGCGGTTCGGTCGGTGGTCGAACGGATTTTCCTGCTGATGGGAGAACCGACACAACCGCTGTTTGGTATGTTGCCCGATCGTCCCTCGGAACCTGTACGTCGCGCTGATACAGCTCATACCTACGAACTGTTGAAGTGGCGTGCGCAGATCCCCTTTGATGAAGCCTTGCAGCGGACGATTGCTTGGTATACCACTCATGCAGTCACGGGGCGGCCATGACTGCTGTCGGGATACGGCGGATGCGAAAGTCGAATGCCACACGAAAAATCCGCGGGGGGTGTCCGCTGGGCAGCGCAGACCGATTGTTGAGATCATGAAGAGCGATTCATCAATAATGATCGACAGGTCTAGTCACCACCGGATCGCCGCTGCATCGTTCGGCTCTTACACGTAAAGGTGTTTCGGACCTGATGGCATTATTTGTTGCGGATCCATTCCGGCTTTGATGTCGAGATCTGTAGCACATGTTCGTCGAGATGCATGGTCTGGATCAGACTGGTGCTGAGATCGCTTGGTTGATCAGCAAAGCTGGACTTGCCTGCACCCATCAGAAAATTATGCTGCGGGGATCATCTGGCCGGTCTTATCCCTGCGTGTGTGAGTGGCCCGACCGAAATGTACTATTCAGGAGACTTCCTAAGCGTAGAGTGTGCGGCCCTATAAAGTCAGGGCTTTTCGACGAAGTGGGAGTGTACCGCGAGGTTTGGATAGGGTCGTCGTGCCACTGACAGTTTATACTTCTAGTGTCGCGACCATGGTTCGTAACTGAGTCAGCCGAGTCCAACTGTGATGCACGATAGGCCTCACCGCTATCACCCTCCTGGCCTTCGCGGTCCGGGGCGGGATCATCCACGATTGCCGATCATTCAAGTAAATCCCCATGTCGCAAGGTGGGCAGGACGAGTCGTGCTCGTTGGCGATCGCATCCGCAGCTTCGTGCAAGGCTGTTTCCCGCTCGAGGGGACAAAGGTATGGACGTTCGAGACCCTGCAACCAAGGCCTTTAACCTACGGTATGCAGCCGGATTCGCTTGGTTTGTTACCTGCGCCAAGCTGGAGGCTCTGGCCTCGAATGAGTATGCCTCATTTCAAATTCCATCGTCTGCATTCCCATCAATGGATCCCCGTAGTCAATAAATGGCGACAAGGCGGGTGGGCGATTCCCGAAGGCTGGCAGAGGGCGATCTGTTGAAACGATTGTGGCGTTATCTACAGCGGTACCAATTGTATCTATGGGGAAGAGAAGTGATTGGTGCCGTTTGCGGCGTCTGGCCGAAGTTCAAGGGTGGCGTTGTGTCCTTGCATGCCGCGGGTAGTTCCCGTGGTCGCGTCTTGATTTCCTACGATAATCAAGGGCTTCTCTGCAAGCTGCGGGGGCTGCCCATCCCTACCAGCCACCCACAGTTTTTAAAAACCATGCTCATGGCCCAGACATTCGTCGATTTAGGTTATGACGTAGATGTGATCCATTGTGAAAATCAGAAATTTATTCCATGGAAACCGTACGATATTATAGTTGATACTCGTGTGAATTTGCAGAGACTCCAGCCGTATCTGCCTTCCACCTGTATAAAAATTCTGCACTGTGATACCGCTCAGATCGTCTACCAGAACTATGCAGAAATGGGAAGAATATTGGCCTTTCAGCAGCGGAATGGGCGCACTGTTCCGCCAAATCGACTAGAATCACCGCATTTGGGAGTGGAGTACGCAGATTACCTCACCACCTGCGGAAATGATTTTACTCTGAAGACATATGGCTATGCTGATAAGCCCATGTTCCGGTTGCCCATGGTCGTTCAGCAGATGTGGCCTTGGCCGGAGCAAAAGAATTTTGACGTGGCTCGGCACCGATTTCTTTGGTTTGGAAGTCGGGGAATGGTTCATAAGGGGCTTGATTTGGTGCTGGAGGCCTTCATGAAATTGCCAGACTGCCAACTTACCATTGTGGGACCAGTGCAGGATGAGCCGGAATTTGTGGATGTCTATCGGAAGGCATTGTTCCACACTCCAAATATCAGGTGTGTTGGCTGGCTGGATAAATCCAGCGAAGAGTTTCGAATGGTGCTGGAGCAGTCCATTGCCCATATCTTCCCCTCTTGTTCAGAGGCTGGAGCGGCGGTTGTGCTTGAGACCATGGCTGCAGGAGTGATCCCAGTTGTAAGCTACGAATCATCAATTGATGTGGAAGATTTTGGTTTCCTTTTGGAAGACAGCTCAATCGAAACCATCATCCGTCAAGTGCGCGAGATCACTGGGCGTTCTGCGGCGGAGTTGCGCCGTAGGGCTAAGAGGGCATGGGAAGCGGCCCACAACAATCACACTCCCGAGAAATTTGAACGTTCGTATCGTGAGACTATGGAAATGCTTTTGGCAAAGCATGGAAAACGCTAGGGATACGGAGACACAAGGCGATCATGGGATGGTACGGGATTAAGCGGTTTAGTCGAGCAGGGGAGTAGAGGGGCATACGCACGCATGGGTAAGATGGGGCGACGACTGGGAAAAGCGGCAAATCTTGCACTCCTGCTGGGTGCAACAATCTGTGTTGCCCTATTCATATTTTTGGTATGGCGCCACGGTATGTCGTATCGCTATCTGGCGTTCATCGTCGCGGCAGCCATGCAATTTGCCGGCATGCGTTTGCCGGAATCGGTCAAGATCAATGCTGTGTTTGTCGGGGTGTCCACACTTATCGCGCTATATTTTGTTGAAGTGATCCTTGCATATTCCGGCTCTACCATTGCTTCGCTGGGTGCCCAAGGGTGGCTAAGTTTTCCGCAGGATGCTAACCCGAAGGTTGCTGCAGACCGGATAAAGACCTTGGAGGCTGGTCATCAAAAGTTTGATACACGTTCGAGACTGCAAGTCATTCATGATATGAGGGCACGAGGAATCGTCGCGTATCCCGATATATTCCCCAGGGTCTTGTTCGAACCTGCTTCAAGCGAGACGATCAAGTCGGTCCTACTCTGGAATCACCAAGAGTTTTTGCCAGTGGCAGGTATGTCAATGACGACGACCGTCTTCTGCAACGAGAGCGGCGAATACGTTGTGTACGAGAGTGATGAACATGGGTTTCACAATCCACGCGGCATGTGGAAGGAACGGTCCGCAGAGATCGTCACCCTTGGTGACTCGTACACCCATGGCGTTTGCGTGCCAACGGATAAAGGGTTTGTGGCGACCATCCGATCACAGCGTCCTCAGACGATCAATTTGGGTGTGAATGGCCATGGGCCCTTGACCAGTTTGGCAACGTTGAAAGAGTATGGCGAGAGCCTCAAGCCTAAGTTAGTACTCTGGTTCTATTATGAAGGTAACGATCTCCGGGACTTGGACGGATGGGAAAAGAATTCTCCGCTCCTGAAGCGGTACGTAGAGTCCTCTTTTTCCCAACATCTAATCGAACACCAAACGGAAATTGATCAGTTACTGAAGGCCTACATTGATAGGGAAATGGCAAAGGCCGAAGCTCCCGTTTCGGTTGAGAAGATTCTAAAACTGCACCATCTTCGCCGGGCGCTTCATGTGTTTCGTGAACGACGATCGACGGAACAAGGCCTCCCAGCCGAGTTGATCGAGTACCTACGGGAGTCCGGGGCACCAGCAGCAGCGGAAGACCTTCAGTTATTTGAGCGGGTTCTTGCGGAAGCTCGTGACACAATCAGTACGTGGGGCGGGCGACTTGTTTTTGTGTACCTGCCTACATGGGAGCGGTACCGTATTCCTGAGTTGGCGAGCCAGGATCGGGATCACATCCTTAGTATCGCCAGGCGCCTGAATCTTCATGTGGTGGATCTGCATAAGTCTTTTTCCGAGCACCCAGACCCGTTGTCATTGTTTCCGTTTCGACGGTATGCCCACTACAATGAGCTCGGTCACAAGTTGGTTGGCGACGAAGTATTAAGGGAGCTTGCGAAGCTCTGAAGGGCAACGCTTGAGCTGCCTAGACGTCGGTCTTTGTCCTATACCGGGCATCACGAATGCGTGCGGGAAAATGTAGTGTGTTGAGAGTACGTAGTAAAAAACGTTCTAGCCAAGTTCGAGCAAAATGACCACCATGCAAAAAAAACAAGTCGCGATTGTTGTGCCGATGCACAATCGAGCGGAGTTGACGCCAGACGAGCAAACTTCGTTTGAGCATTTGCAGTACTATCTTGGTGGGTATGACAAATTTCTGGTGGTGCCGGATTCACTGAACATTAATCTGCCGGGATGTTCGCTCAAGCGCTTTGGTGATGAATACTTCGGAAGTGTTGCGGCGAATACCCGCCTCTTGTTGTCGGAGGATTTTTACCGTTCTTTCACTGATTACGAGTACATCTTGATTTATCATCTCGATGCATTGGTGTTTTCAGATCAGCTGCGAGCCTGGTGCGATACGGGGTTGGACTATATAGGCCCGCCCTGGTTACAGTGCGCGGATAGCCCTTGGGTGAAAGAGGCACGAGTTGGAAATGGCGGATTCTCGCTGCGCAAAATCGAGAGTTTTTTGAAAGTTTTCCGGTCGGACGTATATTGGATGGAGCCAGGCGAGTATTGGCAGGAGAAGTACGCCGGGCGTGCATTGCCTGTTCGAATGCTTAACTCACCCCGACGATGGCTCAAGCGACTATCCCGATTCAATAACGCGCGGTTAGAGATGGCGCGTTGGCATCTTCGTCCAGACGGGACAAAGAATGAAGATCATTTTTGGTCTGATCGCGCCAAGCATTACGTGCCGGACTTCAAAGTGGCCTCGGTTGAGGATGGCTTACGGTTTGCGTTCGAAGTGGCTCCTCGGATGTGTCTCGAACTCACTCGAGGGGCGATGCCGTTTGGGTGCCATGCTTGGCCGAGATATGATCGCACCTTCTGGGAGCCGTATTTGATTTCTCCCAGGACTGAGTCGAACTCCGTGCGAGAGTAGCGAATAATGCGAATCGGCTTGAGCCATGAACAAATGTGACTGACAATGAAACACGCTGCTGTGGGCGACACAGTTGTGAGCCAAACTCCAATTTCCCAGAGGAGTGCTGGCACATGATCATCTCGCAAAGTGTGCGGAGTAAAAAGGAAACTGCCTGGCATGCTGGTTTGCGAATAGGGAAGGAGTGAGTCCGCCATGAAACGGATGCTTGTGACTGGGTCTTCCGGCCTCATCGGTTCTGAAGTGTGCGCCTATTTTCATGGGCAGGGCTGGTTAGTCCATGGCGTCGACAACAACACGCGAGCGACGTTTTTCGGCCCGCAAGGAGATACGCGGTGGAATCAACGAAGGCTGCAAGCTGAGTTGAAACATTTTCACCATCACGAGTTGGACATTCGTGACCGCAAAGGTGCCTTGGCGCTTATACAGGAGGTGAAGCCCGAGGCCATTGTACACACGGCCGCACAACCTTCACATGATCTTGCGGCCAAGATCCCGTTTGATGATTTCGACACGAACGCGGTAGGAACGCTCAATTTGCTAGAAGCAACAAGGCTGCATACGCCCCAGACGGTCTTCGTGCATATGTCTACCAACAAAGTGTATGGGGATGCGCCGAACGAATTGCCGCTTGTGGAGCAGGCGACACGATGGGACTATGCGTTGCCAGCCGACGTTGACGGAATCACTGAATACATGCGCATTGATCAATGCAAGCACTCTCTCTTCGGTGCGTCCAAAGTGGCGGCGGATATCATGGTGCAGGAGTATGGTCGCTACTTTGGTATGAACACGTGTTGCTTGCGAGGAGGATGTCTCACGGGACCCAATCATTCAGGCGTAGAGTTACACGGATTCTTGAGCTACCTCGTTAAATGCAACCTGGAGGGTAGGACATATAGTGTGTTCGGCTATAAAGGGAAGCAGGTTCGCGACAATATTCATGCCCTTGATGTTGCGCGCTTCATTCATGCATTCATCGAGAATCCTCGAAGTGGAGAAGTATATAATCTTGGGGGCGGGCGGGGAAATAGTTGCTCCATTCTTGAAGCCTTCGACATGATCGCAACTGTGTCGGGCAAGAAGATGCTGTATGAGTATGTCGATAAAAATCGCGAGGGCGATCATATTTGCTACATCAGCAACCTGAAGAAGATGACCACTCACTACCCTGGTTGGGGCATTACGAAGAACTTGACTCATATTTTTGAAGAGATCCACGAGGCATGGCTTCGGCGTTCCACGAACGCGAACGTCTCTCCATAACCATCTTCCTAACAATGCCTGAGATAAAAAGCGCTCCGATGCCATGAAAGTATTGGTGATATCTGCCGCATACCCTCCGATGCATGCCGGGGAGGCCACAAATACCTATCACCTGTGTCGGCAACTGGTGGCGCGCGGTCTCGAGGTCCACGTATTGACCTCCTGCGGCAATCTCGGAACCGCAGATCCTCAGATCCATGTGCATGCAGTGATGCAAAGCTGGGGGTGGGCTGATTTCCTACGAGTTCGCTCCTTCCTCAAGAATTGTGCGCCAGATGCAGTATTCCTCATGTATATCGGGCTTATGTATAAATTTCACCCCATGGTTACGTTTCTCCCCACCCTCAGTAAGAAACTCTTTCCTAAGATGCCATTCGTGACGCGTTACGAGAGCGCCTTCGTCGGAGCGGATCCTTCCAAGATGGGGGCTCTTTCTCGCGCAGTTAGGAAATTAATCGTTCGATGGGCTGGTACATCGGATGTTGCCTACAGCTCGGGCACATTGCTTCGCGACAGCGATACGGTTATCGCATTGTGCGAGCGGCATCGGGCCATGTTGGTCAAGGAGTGGGAGTCGGTTGGAGACAAAATAGCTCTTATTCCGCCTCCGCCGAACCTATTCATTGCCTCCAATGACTCTGGGGCGGCCCGTGAGCGAGGGCGGAAGCGGCTCGGAGTGACATCGGGCGAATTTGTCGTGACGTTTTTTGGATACCTCTATCCGATCAAAGGGATTGAAACATTACTCAAAGCGTTCGCAATCGTTGCTGCACGGCGCCGCGAGGCTCGGCTACTGTTCATTGGTGGAAAAGTTGGATTGGATGTTGAGGGCGGTGCATCGTATTTCGACGAAATGCAGGCACTCGCAAGAGATCTGCGTGTCGATGCACAGACCACCTGGACGGGTGCGTTCAAGTCGGAAGAAGAGGACGCCTCTCTTTTGCTCCATGCTTCCGACGCATGCGTGTTGCCGTTCCTGGAGGGCGTGCAGCTGAATAATAGTTCGTTCGCTTCAATGGTCGCGCATGGCTTGCCGATCATTGTCACACGAGGCCCACTGATGGATGGGGCTATCGTCGATGGTGAAAACGTTCTTGCCTGCGAACCGAAGGATTATCAGGAAATCGCCCGTCTGATATTTCAGCTGATGGACGACGGCGATCTGCGCGCGCGTCTTCGAGGCGGCGCATTGAAGCTTGCAGCCGAGTGGTTTTCATGGGATACGGCCACAGAGAAGACGTTGACAGCGTTGCGACCTCGGTTGTCAGGGACTGTTACATAGGTCGGCTTTCTGGATACGTGTCCATATGCCTCGCGTATCAGTTGTGATTCCAACGTTCAACTGCGATCGATTTATTCGACGCACCGTGGATTCGGCGCTTGCGCAGACCTATCGCGATTTTGAAGTTATTGTGGTCGATGATGGTTCGACAGATGGTACGCGGTCCATCATGGCAGAGTTTGGCCCGGCGGTTCGCTATCTCTTCCAGTCCAACCAGGGTGCATCAGCGGCACGAAATAGGGCCATAGAAAGTGCCTCCGGAGAGTTTATCGCCTATCTCGATGCCGACGATCTGTGGAGCCCGGATAAATTGGCGCGGCAGGTGGAATATCTTGACGCGCATCCTGCCTGTGGGCTGATTCATAGCGAGGTGGCAGTCGTTGATGAGCAGGATGCGGTGCTGCATAGGAAGTTCAATCAGGAAACTCAGAGAGCGGTTCCCCAGGGAGCGTGTCTTCGGCAGCTGCTCCAGCAGTCCCATATCCAGACCCTGACCGTCGTGGAGCGACGGTCGGCGTTTGAGCGTGCGGGTAAGTTTGATCTGCGGCTCCCGGTTGCCCAGGATTACCTGCATTGGATTCAAGTTGTGCTTAAGGGCTACGAAATAGGCTATCTTCCGGAGCCGCTTGGACTGTATCGATGGAGGGCCGGCAGTCTCATGTCGAGTGAGCGGCGTCTACTGGGGGATTTTGTCAGGATCTATCAAATTCTTCTGGCTGAACATGCGCTGGAGCGGAACTTTGGCTGCGAAATTGGACAGTTGGTCGAAGCACAGCTGTATCAACAGGAGCGGCAGTTGGCATATCTGGAACGGCGAGAATGCTCGGGGGCGGTGGCGCGCCACCGGCTTCGCAAGCTGATCAAGCGGTGGCCGCTACGGTTTGAATTATACGCGGACTTCGCGAAGTCCTATGTCTCCCGGGGCACGGCGTCACTACCGTTGAATGCGGCGTAGGGCAGATCTGCTGCCAGGTCCTTATCTAGGTCGTTGAATGATATGAACATTATGTTGGTGACTCCTTGGCGGCCATCTTTGACTGGTGGGGTCAGTACCGTCGTTCGGCGGCTTACGAGTGAGTTTCGCAAACAGGGTCACGCGATTACAATTTTCGTCGCTGATCGTGAAAATTGTCTGCGTGAGATCGAAACGATGGATGGAACTGTCGTATACGGGATGTATCTTCGGTCTCCTGTATCGTCGACACATCCGATGCGCGCATTTCTGATGTGCTACGTCTGGTTACCCTTCACGCTGTTGCAGTTGATCTGGCTGGTATGGCGCCGGCGAGTGGATGCAGTTGTCATCCAATATCCGCTGCCTGCGATGTTCTACTTTGGGATATTGAAACGTCTGTACGGTAGCGTGTTGTGTGTGACCTATCAAGGAAACGATGCGCATGATCTCTCTCTTTGGGATCCGCGTGAGCAGAGGTTAGTGCGGTTTCTGCTTGAACAAGCTGATCTCGTTTTCGCTGTCTCTCGGACGCTTCTCTCAAAAGTCGAATCAGTATTGAATCACGTGCACTTGCGCCGCAGGCAGTTGTTGCCGAATGGTGCTCCGCTAGATGTGATCGAATCGGTGGAGCAAGTGGAAGTGGAGAGTGATCTCCCGCCGACCTTTTTTTTGACAGCGGGGCATTTGATCCATCGAAAGGGCATCGACGTCGTCATCGCCTCACTGCAGGAGGCTAAGCGTAGAGGCGTGCGGCTCTACTTGGTTGTGGCCGGCGACGGGCCGGAACGTGAAACATTAGAACGTCAATCACGGGATCAAGGGGTGTCCGGTCAGGTCACGTTCTTGGGCAATCAATCGCAGAGGCAAGTGCTCGCGCTGATGAAGTCCTGCCTGGGGTTCGTGCTCGCATCGCGTGCGGAAGGCATGCCGCTCGTGATTGCCGAGGCGATGGCCTGTGGAAAAACCGTTGTCGCGAGTCAGGTTGATGGAGTGCCAGAGATTGTTCAAGACGGTGTGACCGGAGTGTTGGTTCCACCGGATGACCCTATTGCCTTGGCTTCCGGCTTGATTAAGGTACACTCTGATGAGGTGTTTCGGTGTTCTCTCGCTGAACGGGGGAAGGAATGGGCCTATCGTGAATACAACTGGGAAGTGATTGCCAATCGATACCTTGACCTTATCAATCAATGTTCCGAAGGGCGCTGAATCATCGACAGCGGCGAGCCTTTCTGTGCAGGGCACTACCGTTCATGCCCGTTACGACCATGCGGTGTGGCGTGATGGCAAGGCTGATCAAGAGTAGTCTCCAATAGTTACTTCCCATCTAAGAGGGTAGGCATGAATATTCTTGGCATTTCGGCGTATTACCATGACAGCGCAGCATGTCTGGTGCGTGACGGGGAGATCATCGCCGCTGCTCAAGAGGAGCGCTTCACA
>Ga0268299_1002770_pt1 | contig 18826 bp, 24 predicted proteins | sample NOBtaG_FD_193484 | JGI IMG/M metagenome (GOLD analysis project Ga0268299, IMG submission 193484) | Activated sludge microbial communities from bioreactor in Nijmegen, Gelderland, Netherland - NOB reactor | ecosystem: Engineered > Bioreactor > Aerobic > Activated sludge | place: Netherlands...
ACAGCACGGGTCGCGCCTCTCCGGTGGCAGGATCGAGGAAGCCACGCTGGAGGTCACTGTCGGAATAGGAAACCGAGCCGGGGACACCGGTCGTGTCCCAGCCTTGAGGGTCCTGGACGAGCCAGCGGCGCCAGCAGGCCAGACGCTGTTCGGCGGGGGGACGGTCGACCCTGAAGCGAGCGAGGTCAACACCGTTGTGGATCACGTCGATGGAGTCGGCGTCGACCCCGAGTAGCTCACAGGCCGGCGCCCGGTCTGCTTCGGATACCACGACAAGACGACGTGCTCGCCGGGCGGCAGCCCAGAGACGTTGCTGCCAGGCCAGCGCATGGGGCTCGCAGCGGTCGCCGTTGGAGCGGATCGATTGGAGCATCTTCAGTTCGGTGCCGTGGAGATGGGCCACGACCGGTGTATCGCCCAGGGCCGCTACGGCATCGTTCACATGGGTTAGGTGATGAACGTGGTAGACGTGCGGCCGCTCGACGGTGTCCAACAGGCGGCGCCAAACTGCAACCTGGCGACCGTAGGCGGTGTCGTCCAGCGACGTGAACACCCGGTCCGGCACCCCGGGACGGTCCTCGAACGAAGGATGCACCGGCACCGGCGCCGTCATCGGGTCCTCGCCCCGCTCGAACCGGGCGACGGCGTCGGTGAAATCCAGGGGGCGAACGTCGAGGCCAGCGAAGAACGTCCCAGCATGCGAGCTGGTCCCGGGACAGCCCAACGACCCACAGCACAACGTGACACCCACACGCCGAGCTTCAAGTGCCCGGGCCAGGTAGCGGGCCACCTGCGCCGAGCCACCCCTCGGGTAGAACGCCAAGGTCATCACCACACGAAGCAGCCGCTCGCCCACAAGTCCTCGATCCCTCCAACACCCCGCACGATTGTGGCACCTCCCGCGCCTTCTGTTCGCGTCGAGACATGAAATGAGCGGAGCCGGGGGGACGCTTGCGCAAGGCGGGCTGTGCTCGCGGCAATAGGCCTGTTGGCTCAGGTGGCGGAGTGACTGACCATACTGGCCACAGACCTGGCCGACGCCGCCGGACTACCGAAGCCGTCCCCGCCCAACAAGCAGCCGTCGACGTCCTGACCTTACGTTGACTGCTCCAAATCAGCGCTACGCTCTGAGGACGCGCGACGATGCGCACCGGCCTGCGAGCCCGTCGGGTCCCACTTAGGCCCCCCAGCGGCCGATGAGGCGACCCAGAGTCAGGGTCCCAGGGGCTTGGGTGGCGCCCTTCGGGTTATGGGCGTCGACGACCGTCAGCGTCACTTGTGGGTGGCCAGTTGACATCGTGCTCCTCCCGTCGCAGGCGGCATGAGCCCGCAAGCCCGCAAGGACGAGAGCCGTTGGCCCCTTACCCTCTGGCCGCCGTCGGCATCACCTCTTGTCGGCTCGACCGCGCTGTCGGCTTCAACCCGTAGGGGCTTAGGCCACTGGTAGCCAACGGGATTGATGGTCGATGCTCCATGGTATGAACAGCCGCCGTGGTGGTCGACGACCGGCTCTCGGCTCCCGTCTCGCCCTGTCGGGTGGGGCCGGCGTGGTTTGCTGGGCAGGTCTGCAATGGCTCGGCCGAAGCTATGGGTCCACGAGGCACGAACGCCGCTTGTCCCTGGCCGGCGACTCGATCTGCGTCGACCCCCATTTCCGCACCGACCACGCGGCGACGATCGCCGCCTCGGCCGATGAGATCTGGCCCTGGCTGGTTCAGATGGGTTGGGGTCGGGCCCAGTGGTACACGGCGCGGTGGGTGGACCGGCTCCTGTTCCCGGCCAACGGTCCCAGCGCCGACCGAGTCGTCCCGGAGCTCCAGGACTTGAAGGTGGGCGACCGTGTACTTGATGGTCCGCCCGAGGCCCACTGTTCGTTCGTCGTGGAGCTTCTCGAACCGAACTGTCACCTGGTCCTGCACTCCCAGGAGCATCTCCCACCCGGCTGGGCCGAGCGCTTCGGCGCCTGGATCGACTTCACCTGGGCCTTCGTACTGGACAGCGTCCCGGCGGGTGGTGGGGATTCGTAGGTCCACCTGTGGGTGAGCCATCGGCGTGATCCTTGGTGTGTTCCGCAAGAACGACCGAGGAGTACACACCGATGGCTCTGAATGAGTCTGCCCTGTCCGAGTTGCTTGTCGCGCTCCGCGCCGCTGATGGCGTCGACCTGGTCCGTGAGCTGGCCCAGTGGGCCCTGCAAGAGCTGATCGAGGCCGAGGCCACCGAACGGATCGGCGCCGCCCGCTATGAACGCTCCGGCGAGCGGGTCACGGAACGCAACGGGCACCGCCCCCGCACCCTTTCAACCAAGGCCGGGGACCTGTCGTTGGCGATCCCGAAACTGCGTCAGGGGAGCTTCTTCCCCTCGCTGTTGGAACCCCGCCGCCGGATCGACCAGGCCCTGTACTCGGTGGTGATGGAGGCCTACGTGTCCGGGGTCTCCACGAGGTCGGTGGATGCGCTGGTCGAGTCGATGGGGGCCGCCAGTGGGATCTCCAAGTCCGAGGTGTCCCGGATCTGCGCCGGCCTCGACGAGCGGGTGGCCGCGTTCCGTAACCGGACCCTGGGGCACACCAGCTTCCCCTACGTGTACCTGGACGCCATCTACGTCCACGTCCGTGACGACGCCCTCGGCCAGGTCGTCTCCAGGGCCGTTGTCGTGGCGATCGGGATCAACGCCCAAGGCGGCCGGGAAGTCCTCGGCATCGACGTGGGCGACTCCGAAGCCGAGACGTTCTGGACCGGGTTCCTCCGCTCGTTGAAGACACGCGGCCTCACCGGCGTGCGCCTGGTCATCTCCGACGCCCACGAAGGCCTCCGGGCCGCGATCCGTAAGAACCTGCAGGGAGCGAGCTGGCAGCGGTGCCGGGTCCACTTCGTCCGCAACCTGCTGGCCACGATCCCCAAGGGCTCCCAGGAGATGGTCGCTGCCGCGTTCCGGTCGATCTTCACCCTCACCACCGGCGAAGAGGTCGAAGCCCGCTGGGCCGAGGTCACCACCATGCTCTCCGACCGGTTCCCCAAAGCCGCCGCACTGCTCGACTCGGCCAAGACCGATGTATTGGCCTTCTGTGCGTTCCCCCGGGAGCACTGGCGTCAGATCTGGTCGAACAACCCCTTGGAGCGGCTGAACAAAGAGATCCGCCGGCGGACCAACGTGGTCGGGATCTTCCCCAACGACGGTGCCGTCCTACGCCTCATCGGGGCCGTCCTCGCTGACCAGCACGACGAATGGGCCGTCGCCCGCCGCTACTTCTCCGAAGCGTCCATGGCCAAGCTCAGCCCATGCCATACTGACCCCGCTGCCACCGCCGAACTCGGCACCTGACAGCCACCAGGGAACGCGTCAACGCGAACCCCACCACTCGACGGGACGCTTACTCGTACTGAGTGAACAGGGAGACGGCAGGACCCGCTTGCAGTTCCGCAGCCGGGCACGACTGGGCCCGCGCTGGGTCCGCCTGGTGTACCGCGTCGTACTGGTGCCTGCCGACTTCGTCATGGCCCGTCAGATGTTGCGCGGCATCAAGCGGCGGGTCGAAGCCACCGCACCGGCTCAACGAAACGTGACCGGAGCAGGTGAGATGGTCAAGCGCCGACCTCTCGCCAGAACAGAGATGGAGACAAGGTGACCGATCCGTTTCTCGAGGCGATCGAGAACCTCTCGCGGTTCCACCACGAGCACGAGAAGTTCTATGGCCAGGAGCCACGCCAGTAGGCCGTCGTTACCCAGCGCCATGCCCGGACGACAGCAGCTCTGGGCGATCGGTGGATGCACGTCAGTGCCGAGCCGACCGCCGCGCTCAATCCCTACGAAGGGTCTGAAGACCTCAATGCCGGCGAGGCGCTCCAGCTCGACGGTGAGCTCTTCATGGAAGGAGAAGGACAGCCAATCGAGGTCGGCCGGATGAAACGTGACCTCCGAACGCTGGGCGACGACTTCATCGAGACCGGCACCTGGCTGACGACAGCGATGGAGATGACCTGGCAGGCAGCCCCGGCGCTGCTCGGCTACCCGCAGCTCGCTGACCTGATCGGTGACCGCCACCGCATCATCGCCAATGACTGGCAGGCCGCGTCCATGAGCATCCTGGCCGGTCGGATGCTCCATCGATAAGTCGACATCATCGACACGGTCGACTTCCAACCGGCGGCAATTCGCAGCGATCTCAACGGGTCCCGCACGTACGCCAAGCTTCTGCACTCGGCAGTCGAACTGCTCGATCGGGCCGCCGACCTGTTGAGCGACTCAGCCGGACTCGCCCACGACAACGAGCGACGGTGGCGAGTGTTCCGCGAGCGGGTGCTTCCGCTTGTGAGGCGACCGTCGTCGACTGGGGGCTGAAAGCGGATCAGGCCGGTTCATCCGGCTAAGAGGACTACGGCCTGACCCGTTTGCCAGAGCGCATCCCTCATCGGTTCCTGCCGGGCTCCGCCGGCGCTTCCGGAAAGCGCAGCTGAGCCCGCCTGGAACGACAAGCCCCGCAAGTGGATCGAGCAAAAGGAGGTGCATCCGCTATGGACCCGATCAATGCGCTCAAACCGTTCGTCGGTCCGATCGGCGACGCCGCTCGGGTGTACCCGGCCATCGCTGTCCTGGTGTGTCGGCGGCCGTGAGATCCTGCCCGGGGGCGGCCATGCACTACAGGCGATGGGGGCGGGTGCATCCCTGGCGAGCAGCAGCGCTGTACTCCTTCGCGTTCTATCTGGTTGCGTCGCTCTTTCTCGTTCTCCTGCCCCTGCCCAGCCTGCCGGTAAGAGGCGCCGATCCGGCAACTTGGGAGGCGCAGTTCGGACGGCTTCGCACGCCTCAACTCGATCCGACAGCGAGCATCCGAGCAGCCTTCACCGGCGGGGCGCGCCCCAGGGCCGTCTTTCAGGCGCTGTTCAACCGGCTCCTCAGATTTCAGGGGGGAGTGATGGTGCTGAGGAGGTTCCAGTCGGGGCGGCAGGCGTGGAAGGGTGACCGGATCCGGTAGTGGCGGAACTTCCGGGAGCCGAACGCTGCTCGTTTGGCCCGTTTGACGAGGTTGTTGATCGCGAAGAGTCTCGAGACCTACCTCGTCCCGAAGAAGCCTGAGCCGGTCACTGCTGAGCAACTCCACGAGCGCGGCAGGGTAATCGGCTACACCAAGTGCCCCTTCGCTCACCTGTTCGAGCGCACCTCCTGAGCCGAGGACTCCGCACGGTGGCACTCCGGCACGCCCCACGGGCGCGGGGTCGCCACCCGACTCGGACGCCTGCCCATACCGAGACGAAGCCAGAGCGTCGTTACCGGGCGCTCGGCCCACGCAGAACACCGGTTCATCAGCGCGGTGTGGCAGCGTCGCAGTCTTGGATCAGGACGTTGGCTCCGACCATGAACGGAGGCGTGATGGCCTCCTCACCGAGGGAGGCCTTGGTCACCTTGAGCCGGTCGCCAGGGGCAAGTGTTCGAGGGTCGGCCGTGACCGATCCGCACAGAAGATCGTGTTCTGCGAAGACAAGGGTGACTTCGGTGTTGCCGGCGACGATGCCGAGATCGGCCATGACAGACACGGCCCATCTGCCAGGAGTGTCAGTCTCTTGGGCCGGATGGAGCACAACAGCTGATGCGGTCCGATCAAGCGTGCTGTAGCCGATGTAGCCAGTCAGCAGAGCCGCCCCGCCTGCGACCAAGAAAAGTCGGCGTCTGGAGGCGTTCTTGAGCCTGCTCATCACTCCGCTGTTCGTGGGCCGCATCATCGACATAATGACACGTGAAGGTCGTCTACGGGCTCCGCCCGGGATCGGCACAACCCTCGCGCTCGGGATCACGCCCGGCTCGGACGCCTGCCGATATGGTGCGGCTGCCGCCGTCGATACCGAGCGGGTCGCCCAGGCGAGATCGGCCGGTTTCAGCGCAAGTTTCAGGTCCCCTCAGGCCAATGAGCCGGCGAGTGCGTCGCCGATTAAAGTAGGCCCGGTGCGCTCGACTGACGATCTGATGCTGGGCGACCTTAGGGCTCAGGCCGAGGCAATGGTCGGACCGGAGGCTCTTCCCCGTGCCGAAGACGGCGAGCCGGTCTTCGACGAGCCGTGGCAGGGCCGTGCGGTGGCCATCGCTGTGGAGACGGTGGCGGGGCTAGGGGTCTCGTGGGAGGCGTTTCGCACCCTTCTCATCGCGGCCATTGACGCCGACCCCCATCGCCACTACTACGAATCGTGGCTGATCGCGCTCGAGGACCTCGTAGCGGCCAACGGGCTCGCCTCACCCGAACAGGTCGACGCCCTGCGGTTGGTCGTTGCCGGATACCGCACCGCCGAGCAGCAAAACGACGACTTGGAGGTGTTCCCCCTCCCAGTCGACGAGGCCACCCTTCTCGACGTGCTCTCGACCGTCTTCGAGGGGCACTGGCACGCAATACAATTCGGCACACTCATCCAGGGAGCGGCCTTCGAGATCCGGGCGACCGGCAAGCCCCGGCTGTCGATGCTCGACGGCTACTTGACGATCGACTGCGGCGGCTCCCACCTCCACCTGTGCATCGGTGAGCATCACGGTGACCGAGGGCGGCCAGTCTCGGCGGACCTGGCCCGTCGCAGACGCTGCGCTCACGCCGAGCTGCAGCGGCTCTGGATCGAGGGCGCCCCCCGGTCATGGATGCTCCGGATGTTCAACGGCGACGGCGAACAGCAGCTCACGGTGCTGTTGCCCAACCCGTTCCTGACCGACGAGCAGCGACCACTGCCGGTGCCCGACTGGTCGCGGCTCGAACTGTGGGACAACCTTCGTCAACGACATCTCTCGCTGCCGCCCGATCCCGCTGACCGGCTGGGAACGGAGTTCGTCCACGGCTAACCGGTGTCGACCGGCGGCCCGCTCGAGGTCGTCGGCGAGGGCTCAGGGTCCGGCGACCACCCCGGTCCCGATCATCGAGTTCCTGTCGACGAGGTCGGCCAACTCCTCCTCGGTCATCCCCTCTGTCCACGGCGGGCGCTCCGGCAACACGAAGTAGCGGATCTCGGCACTGGAGTCCCACACCCGGATCCGGGTGTCGTCGGGAAGCTCCAGCCCGAACTCCTTCAGGACGTGGCGCGGTTCGGCCACGGCTCTGGCCCGGTACTCGAAGCTCTTGTACCAGATCGGCGGGAGGCCGAGGAGCGGCCACGGGTAACAGGAGCACAGTGTGCATACGACGAGGTTGTGGACCCCCGGCTCGTTCTCCACCACCCTGATGTTGCCCTCGGGCCCGGTGATCCCGAGCTCGGCCACGGCCGCCGTGCCGTCGTCGAGCAGGCGGGCCTTGAAGTCCGGGTCGATCCATGCCTTGGCCACGACCCGAGCACCGTGGTGGGGGCCGAAGCGGTGCTCCATCGCGTCGACGAAGTGGTCGAGGGCGTCGGTGGTGATCACCCCGTTTTCGACCAGAGCGGCCTCCAGGGCGAGGGCACGGACCTCGAGCGGGGACCGGGCCCGCCGCGAGGCCGGCGAATCGTAGTGGCTGTGGCCGTGATCCTCATCGTGGTCGTGCCCATGATCATGGTGCTCACTCATCGGCGGCCTCCAGGTAGGACTCCCACTGATCGATGAAGAGGTCGTACTCTCCTTCGCCCTCGTCAACCCGGTCACCCCAAAGGTCGACCGAGCTGAAGCGGACGGTGTAGACGGGCTCGGTCTGATTGGCCGAGAACCGGGTGCCGGGCACATGATCCTGGCAGGCCACCCGCTCAACCTCGCCGACGACCCCTCGGATGTAGCGGGGGCTGCGATGGTGGCGCTCGGGACGCATGCGCCTCACCCGGACCCGATCGCCCACCGAGAACCGTGGGTTCTGGGCCGAGGGCAGTGCGAAACTGCGATCGACGAGGGCTTGCACCTGGGTGACGCGGTCGGGGTCATCAGTCCGCGGGGGCTGGGCAGCGGCGTCGCTGGCGAATTGTTCCTGCCATCGCGCCAGTGTCTCGGGGCTGATTACACCCCTGGACACCACCCCGCGCTCGGCCGCGATGACCCACCGCTCGTGGTAGGTCGAGTCCAGGTACGTCGCCGGCTCGATGGCCTCGATGTCACCCCGGGTCATGGCGCGGGCGAGGATCGCCGTAGCCTGGAGGCGGGTCTCCCAGCCCTCACGGCACGACTCGGTGGCCGACGGGTCCACCGGACCGAACCCGTGCATCCCTCCCATATCGTGGATGCCATCCATGCCATTACACACTAGTCGAAACCGGAAGTCGGCTGCTCCGGACTCGCCCGACATATCGGCCGAGGTGGGCAATACCGTTGGCGGAGCGGGCCGTGCTACCCCGTCCGGGGTCACCTTCCGAGCGCTCGGAATCGCACAAACGTACGTTCGAGCAGAAGGGACTTGCGGTGGGCGCACAGGCCCGGCATAGAAGAGGGCTTGGCTCGTGGAGACCTAGACCTTCGGGTTATTAGCCTGGCCGGCCCCCCCTGGCTCGCCGTCGTCGGACTGCGCCTGGAGCCTCCGACAAGGGAACCAGCGACCTCGGCGCCGATTCTGGAAGAAGGGCACCGACGTAGGCCCGACGGGGGGATGTTGCCCAGATGCTGCCCAAGACTGCCAGACGCTCCATCGAGGGCTTGTGCCTGCGGCCTCCTTGAAGCGACCGGCGGCGACAGGTCCCAGCGGGATATCGATCATGATGTCGAATAACGGCGGCCTCGGCCAGCGACGATACCAGGTGAGATCGCAGGCATGCCGCCCAAGCTCCGGTCCGAACCGAAAGCTCACATAGCGTGGGCCCGACTATCGATAGAGAGTCACCCCTCGGTAGCCCGACCGCTGCACCCCTCGCGCGCCAGAGGGCGGGCGACTTAGGGGGCCAGCTGCGATGCGGGAGTCCGGCCGGAGCAATGAATCTGTGGCAGCGCAATTGCGTCGCGATCATCGCGCAATCGCCCGTCTGCAAAATGTGGCCGAGCAAGGAGGAGATCTTATGGACATCAACAACTCCACGACGGCGTTGTTGGTCATGGACCTGCAACACGACATCGTCTCGACCGATGGAGCTTTGGGCTCACATGGCCTCGGCTTGGAGGTCGAGAAGGCGGGCACGATCGAAGCATGCGGTCGAGCGTTGGAGGCGGCGCGACGGTCGGGCATCCCGGTCGTCCACGTCGGTGTGTCGATCCCGGACGGCTTCGCCGTCAACACCGCCAGTCAGCTGATGCAGACGGTCGTGGCGACGGGGGCACTGCGAGCAGGGTCACAAGGAGCGGAGTTCATGGGACAGGTCGCGCCCCGCGACGGCGAGCTGGTGGTGATGAAACAGACCGTCAGCGCGTTTGCTGGCACCTCGCTCGCACTGCACCTCCACACTGCGGGGATCCGTCATCTGGTGATGTGCGGTGTCGCCACCAACTTCGTCGTTGAGGGAACGGCCCGCCAGGCCGTCGACAGCGGCTTCGGAGTGACGATCCTTACCGACGGCTGCTCGAGTTTCAGCGAGGAGTGGCACGAGGCCGCCCTCGAGGTGCTGGCGATGCTGACGTCGTTCATGTCGGTCGACGACTTCGTCGCAGCGGTCCCTTCCTGAGACGGCAATGGAACAACCACACCGTGCGTTTCAAGAATTCGAGCGGACCAGCTTCAACGCAGTGGCTCCGGCCTACGCGGCATGGGCCGCGGACAAGACGACTCAGGTGCTCCCGGCGCTCCTCGAGGTCGCACGTTTGGCGCCTGGCCTGTCGGTCCTTGATGTCGCCACCGGTCCTGGCTTCGCTGCTGCAGCAGCCGCCGGGTACGGGGCGAAGGTCGTCGGCATCGACGTGGCCGAGGCCATGATCGAGCAGGCCCGCGCCGCCTATCCGGGAATCGACTTCCGGGTTGGCGCCGCCGAGGACGTCCCGCTGGAAGATGAGAGCGTGGACGTCGTGCTGAGCTCGTTCGGACTGCCCCACTTCGCCGATCACGACGCCGCCTTCGGCGAGTTCCGCCGCGTGCTGCGCCCTGGCGGCCGGCTCGCCATGTCGACATGGGCTCCCCCCGATAGGAACCCCTTCATGAACCTCGCCTTCGGAGGTGTTGTCGCGTGCGGTGATCCGACCGCCGGATCGCTGCCACCGGGTGAGAGCCCGTTCGCCTTCGCCGACCCTGACCGCTGCTTGCGGGATCTCCAGCGGGCAGGCTTCGACGACGTCTCAGTCTTCGATGTGGCGTTGACGTTCTCAATTGAGGGCACGGAGGGGATGATGGAGTTCCTCTCCGGGGTCGGAAGCAGATCGAAGGCGCTCTTCGATGCACAGAGCGCTGAGGCTCGTAGGGCTATCAGGGCATTCATCGCCGAGCGCATCGCGCCGCTCGATCTAGCCCAGACGACGGGCAGCCCGACCGCCAGGATTATCGCCTCCTACGTCGCCGGCATCGCCTGGTCCGCCCACGAACCCGACCGTGCGATCGCCGCCTTCAGCGAGGTGCACGAGATCGGAGCCAAGGCCAACTACCAGAACCTCCTAGTCGGCCTCGCCGGAGCACACTCAGCGGTGCTCTCGCACCAGCACGACCCGACCGCGGCTCTGCGCGTCCTCGAGGACGCCCTGCGGTACTTCGCCGAGGTGAAGGTACCGTTCGGGTTGCGCAGACTCATAAGGGATTACCTCCCCGTCTTCGAGAACCTCGCTTGTCACGAGGTCGTTGCGACCCTCGATGGCGCCGCCGCACCCCTCAGCATCCGTCCGGCCGTCGCCGCACACGCTGTCGAACGGGCTCGGCGAGCGATCGGGTCGGCGCCGTACCAGGCAACCGCGGCGATCGGCCGAGCCATGAGCGACGCGACCCTGGAGGACTACCTCCGGGCCGAACTCCACCGGCTCGCCAGGTGAAGCCCGAGCCATCGAGAGGTCCGGCCTGCCGGCCTCGACCCGGCACCCAAGGTCCGCAACTCGTGCGCATCGAATAAGGCAGGATCGCGTCAGCAGATCAACTGACGCGCTGCGATCGGTCACGTCAGCCCGAGCTTGTCGCGGACCCAGGCGGCGATGGCGCGAATCGCGTCGTCGGCCTCTGGTGCGCGGCCGGCCATGAAGGTGAAGACGTGCTGCATCTCGGGAACCTCGATCAGTGCCACGTCGACGCCAGCGGCGTGGGCCTGCTCGGCGAACGATCTGGCGTCGTCAAGGAGCGCCTCATGGCCACCGACGAGAATGTAGGTCGGTGGCAGACCGTCCAGGTTGGCGTGCAACGGGCTGGCGCTCGGATCGGTAGGCGATGCGCCGGCGAGGAAGAGCTGGGCGAACATCGCCATCACCTCACGCCCGATCAGCGCGTCGACCTCAGCGTTCGTCTCGTAGGTGACGCCCTTTGCCTCTAGGTCGTACCAGGGTGAGATGGCAATGATCCCAGCCGGTAGGGGCGTGCCCTCGTCACGCATCTTGAGCACCACGCTCGTTGCGAGCCCAGCGCCGGCGGAGTCACCGGCGGTGACAGTTCGCGAGGCGTCGTAACCCTGCTGGAGCAGCCATCGGTACGCGGCGGCGCTGTCCTCGAGCTGGGCGGGGTGAGGGTCCTCAGGGGCGAGGCGGTAGTCGATCATCAACACAGGACAGCCCGCTGCGGCCGCAATGTGTGCCGCCATCTTGCGGTGGGAGTTCGTCGAACCTCCGACGTAAGCACCGCCGTGGATGTAGAAGAGCGCCCGATCCTCAGCGCACCCAGTAGGCAGGCACCAAAGAGCTGGCACCCCCGAAGCGTCGACCTCCCGATAGGTCACCTGTTCCGGCTCGGCTGCCAGCTTCGGCCAGTACTCCATCATCTCCCGCAGCTGATCTATTCCAATGTCCGGATTGGCGGCCAGCCGTTGCGTCCACGACGCGTACAGCCGCTGAATCGCTTCAGCTTCAGTGCTCCCCATAGCTTTCCTTCCTCCTCGTCCAAGGTTCGCACCATCGGCGCCGGGCTCACGCCGCCTCGGCACACCGTTGTAAGGCGAACTCACGAGGTGACGGCAACACGGAAGGGCAGCGACGGTATCCCCTTCTTCTCCCGGTCCGTCCATTCTGCAAGAAGCCGGTTGCGAGGCGATTGCGGCGCAGTTGCGCCGCAGAACGATGGTGACGCTGAGGCGGTGATCCTGGTGTTGGCGTGATCCGCCGCAGGCCTCGACCTCCATCAGGCCCACTGACGCGGTCGCGGTGCTGGTGATGGTGATGGTCGCGAACTACACCCTCGGACGACTCGTGTTAACGACGGCCGAATTTTGACCCCCTGGCGTCGGGTGAAAATTGACCCCTGTGGTGGGTCTGGTGGTCACCGCCAGAGGGCGGCTCAGCATGCTGCTCGCCTGCGGCCCCGCACCGAGGGTCTGGGAAGCGGTGCAAACACCTGCCCAGCTCGTCTAGGGTCGGTGAGTAGTCGACCGTGGGAGGGGGATCTCGATGGATCGAGTATCAGTGGATGGTGGGCATGTAGTGGCACAAGCTCAGGGCGAGGGCCCGCCCGTGCTGCTGATTCATGGCTCACTGCTCGCTTCCGCCTGGGATCCGATCTTGGATCATCCTGCCCTGCGATCGTTCCAGTTAATCCTGTGGCACCGTCGCGGCTACGGCGACAGCTCTGCAGCTCCTGCCGGGTTCTCCCTGCAGGACCAGGCTGCTGACGCCGCGGCCGTGTTGGCATATTACGGTGTATCGAGCGCGCACATTGTCGGTCATTCCTTTGGCGGACGAATCGCGCTCCGGTTGTTAGCTGACCGCTCTGACATCGTCAAGAGTCTTACTTTGCTTGAGAGTGGTGGGCCGCCAGTAGCCTCACTCGAGGATTTTCGGGCGGTCATCGAGTTCTCTGTCGCCAGCCACGAGGCAGGAGATGATGCTGCAGCGTTGGATTCCTTCCTGAGCTATGTCGGAGGGTCGGACTATCGAGTCCGCTGCGACGATGTGCTGCCTCAGGGTTGGTTCCGGCAAATGCTCGTCGATGTCCACAACTTCTTTGACGTGGAATTGCCGTCCGCTAGCCCCTTTGAATCAGAATTCGCACGGGAAATTGACTTCCCTGTGTTGATTGTTGTCGGTGAGAAATCTCCACGGTTCTTCCAAGATGGTTTCGCATGGCTAACGGAGCATATCGATCGTGCCGATACCTATCGATTGCCCCACTCTAGTCACATCATGCAGGTAGATAACCCAACTGAGTTGGCTTCAAGAGTTGCTCGCTTCTTGGCATCTCAGACAACTTGACAGCTGAACTGAAGCGGCGACTGTTGGCCACGAGCGAGCACGGTTCGTCCGAGAAACTTGAGATCCCCATGAAGGCCTGATCAATAAGTGCATATTGAAATTGTTGCCGCTTCGCTAGATTTGAATAGCGAACGAGAGATGTCTCGATTGCCCTAAGGAGGTGTCGCCGATGGTGCCTGACAGACTTGAAGCACTGTACGTCCTGGGCCAGACGAGATATCCCCTATGACGCCGTCACAGCATCTCGAATATTTGGCTGTCGAAGCACAGAATCTAAGGCGGTTGGTCGAGTTGGCTGACCTCAATTCGAGGGTAGCGACTTGTCCTGAATGGTCCTGTCGCAATCTTATTCAGCATCTGGGTGGGATCCACCGATGGGTCACGAGAATAGTGCAGGAGGGCCGGCTCCAAGCCTGGAATCCCGACCTTGAGACTTTGTGTGGCGGTTGGCCCAAGGACGCCGACCTTGCTGCGTGGTTTGATCAGGGAATCACAGCTATGATCGGCTGCCTGTGGTCGGCCGATGATGGACTTGAGTGCTTTGCGCCGCTGCCCGCTGCTTCGCCGAAAGCAATGTGGTGCCGCCGGCAGCTGCACGAGAACACGATTCATCGCATCGACCTTGCGCTGGCTGCTCGAGCAGAAGCCAGTATCGATGCTCCCGTGGCGGACGACGGCATAGACGAGCTCCTTTCAGCATTTACTGCTCGTCGACGCTCTGGCTTGGCCGGGGACGAAGAGGAGGCAACTTATCTCGTACGTGCCATCGATACGAACCGTATCTGGGCCGTACAAACGCGATCCAACGGAGTAGCGACTCGAAGCATCGATGAAGTGTCCCTACACGACGACATGATATCGGGGTCCGCTGCTGTCATCTACCGAGTTCTTTGGAATCGAGGTACTGCGCAGGAACTCGACGACCCCGGCACGGGTAAGTTCCTTAGCTCTTGGTCCCGGACACTCGCCGTTCGGTACGGTTGAGCAGTCCTGCTTCAACGCATCATCCGTTCGGCCTCTTAAAGATATTGATATGACACTCAGAGCGATCGGGGCCGGTTGCGAACTCGTTCTACGAATGCTCTGATATCAGCGTGGCTCAAGGCAGGGAATGCGGGGCTGATTACGTGGCCCGCGCCTGGGAAATGAGTTCGTGTTACGTCCACGCCGGCAGCCGCGAGTGCGTCGATCTCCGCTACTGGGACGAGTGATCCCCGATCGGGATCACCGTACGAAATGTGCACGGGGCAGTGGAGCCCTCGTACAACGGCGGTGACCTCATCATCGGTCCAGTAGTGGTCAGGACTGGCGACAACATCAAAATAGGCAGGGTCGGTCAACCACGTCAGTCGAGCGAAGAAGGCGACGAACGCCGGGCCTAGGACCTCGAACATGGTCCCGTTTCCTAGCCGAGCTTGGCCAAGCGCCGCTGCGTACTCAGCGACAGAAAAGCCTGTGGGCATCGATCTAAGCACCCCACCCACTACGCGGAAGAGATTTACGAACGGACTGCTCCCGATCCACGAACAACTGTAGATGCCGGGATACGCATCGTCGCTGTAAATGCCATGAATGAGGTCTGGTCGGCGAGCAGCGGCCCCGAACGCAGTTCCTGCACCGGCCGACGCACCAACTACAATGCACGGGCCCGTCACTTCCTCCAGAAATCGGAGCACGACGTCGACTTGGTCCCTCACTTCGTATGAAGCGTTTCGTGAACGATCGGATCGCCCATGCCCTGGAAATTCGAGCCGGACGCACCGGTAGTCGGCGAGAAATTGCGGCACCAAGTCATCCCAATACGAAGCCGAACCCATCGACCCGTGGAGGAACACCAGCGTCTCACCGCTGCCCTCATCCTCGAACACCAGCCGCAATCCGTCTAACCTGACATCACAAGTCGCCATATTTGCCCCCCAAGACCACTGTGCTTACAAGGCCGAAAGTCTAGCTGCGCTGAACGCTGTGGTGGCTTCTCGGCACTGACGCTCGAGCGTGAACTCACATTTCGAGCCCGTGGCATTATCGCCTCCCTGGAGCGCCAGGCGGCCACGTGCGGCTTGGGTCGTGACTCACTCCTGGGAGGCCATAACGCCCACGTTCACCGAGAGCTGGTTAAGGTCAGTGATGATCGCTAGACAGCGAAGGTCTGCGAACAGTTCCAGCTTATGTCGCTTGTTGGCGTAGGCCACGAACGGGCATCCGGCTCCGTTGGCAGCTGCGGCATCGCTCGCCGCGTCTCCGACGAAGATGGCTCGGTGCGCATCGACAGAGAGGAGGGCCAGCGCTGCAATCACGACATCGGGGGCGGGCTTCATCGTCGCCGGACTTGCCGGGTCCCGTCCGACGACATGGTCGATGCTGTACCCCCGCTGCGCGAGCCATCGGCGGATAGCTCCAGCGTGGTTGTTGCTGGCGATCGCAACCGGCACCCCCCATTTCCGGAGTTGGGCCAGCAGGGGGGCCAGACCGGGTGTCTCGATAGCGGTCTCGACTGCAATCGCCTCGGCAGCTGCGAGTGCCGTCTCGACCGTTGACGCCAGGTCGGGTCTTTGCTCAGCGACGAGGCGCAGGATCTGGTGGGGGTCACTCGTGGCCGGTAGCGATTCGGCCGGCCAGCCGCCCTCGACCAGGCGCTGTTTGAGCTCGCTGGCGATTGTGGCGGCGGGGTATCCGGCGAATACGTTGCACATGGGCCCGTCGAAGTCCAGGATTACGGCGTCGTAGGCCGCGAGATTGACCGACGTCTTCATGGCATTGGGAGCGCGATGGTGGTCCAGACGCTTTCAAACCAGGTCAGGGCTTCGTTGACGTAGAGGCTTGCGGTATCGGTTCCGTCGCCTTCGGTGTCGGCCTGGTGGTGGAACAGTGTGGCGTCCTTGCCCATGAGATCGTAGATCTCCTGGTCTTCGCCGTTGAGGCTGATCGACCGGGCCCGGATGGGGTAGAAGCCGAAGAACAGCTCGGAGCGGTTGATGACGTAGAGCTTGAACAACTGCACGCTCCGGATCACCCGGACGTCTGCTCTAGCCTCGGGAACTAGGCCGAGCGACTGCAGTTCCTCCACCGCTTCGACCAGCGCAAGCGAGTGTCGGGCGATGATCGACTGTGCCCGGGCCCGGAACGCCGGGTTGTCACTGAGGTCTTCGACGTTGGAGGGCAACGACCAAGGGGCACGGGTGTCGGGGACGATGGCCCGGATCTCGATCCGCTCCGGGGCGTAACGGCCATGGCGGATTTTGTCGAGCGGCTCGATGAGCGCGCCGTGAAGCGTCTCACCTGAGAAGCCAGCGAAGTCAATCTGAACATGATCGGCCTCGAAGGCAGCCTCTAACTGTGGGCGCAGGCTCACCGGCCGGGTACTGGCTGCTCGTACGAACGTGCCCGAGCCTTGTCGGCTGATGACCAGCCCCTCGGCCTGGAGGACCCTGATCGCCTTGATGATCGTCTGGCGAGAAGCGCCGTAGATCTTCTCCATCTGGAGGCCGGTCGGTAGGCGCTCCCCGGGAGCGTAGACCCCTGTGAGGATGGCGGCCCGGAGGGTGCTGATCAGCTGGTCAAGCTTGGTGCGGGGATCGTCCGGGTCGAGGGCCATCCCCTCTCACCCTACCCCGGCAGGACAATTTTTGGAAGAACTTTACAAGTTGGGTTGACTTGTACAAGTTGTCTACCTAGTGTGCCAAGCAGGCGGTCGGCCCTGGGAGATAGCAGCTGCCAGAGCCAACCTGGCCGCCGGCCCCTGATAGCAGCAGGAGCTGACGACGTGATCGGCAGCGTAGACAACCGAGATTGCCGTTCCCTTGGGGCGGTTCGCGGGTGTCCTGCCGGTCTGTCGTCGTCGGAGACGAGTGCTCGTCCGCGGCTGGGATCCACCATGCCGTTGGCGGGCGCTCGTCGCGCCGTCGCAATGCGGCTCCTGGTCGGAAGGGGGTCGGGCTGTCCCATCCCATCAACCCAATTATTCAGCTTTTGACTTGGAGAGAGTGGCGTCATGCCTATTCGTGAGATTCCTGTGGATGCGCAGTGGCAGGCCGGCCTTCGGGCGGTGTCGGACGTTCGTCCGGTGTTCGTGAAAGTCCAGGACCCGAAGTTCCCCAACGACCGGGACCGCAAGATCGACTCGGGCGAGCAGCGCCGGGACGAGGACACCGGGTTCCCGGTGTGGGAGATCGCTGTGGGGTTCAAGGCCGCCCCGGCCGACAAGCTCGACACGATCTACATCAAGGTCCCCCACCCGGTGCTACCGGACGTGGAGAACAAGCGGGCCGTGTTCGGCGGCCTGCGGGTCGGGTTCCACACCGCTGGAGCGAGGGGCGGGTGGCTGTTCAACGCCGACACCATCGGCGAAGCGACCGCCCCCGCCGCCCGGTCCACCTCCAGCGCTGCCCCGGCGTCGCCGCCGGCCCCGCAGAACAGCAAGGCCGCCGCATAGCGGTCACCCCCTCGGCCTGCGGGTGGTGGGGGTTCGGGTGGGGGTGGAGCGTCGCCGCTTGTCACGTCATTGGACGGCGCACAGCTGGTTGATGGCACCGCCCCTTCCCGGGCTCCCACCACCCGGGCGGCCGGGTGAGGAGTTGAACAGGGTCTAACACGACGGCGACCGAGCGGGGCCGTGGGTGTGACGGTGCGCGTCCCGGTTCGAGTCCGGCAGGCCCCCGACGGGACACGAGGTCCCGCCCAACCAAAGCACTGGAGACGAGAAGTGTCGGCAACGACAATGAATGACACGGTGATCCCGATCCACACCTTCGGGGCCATCATGCAGGTGACCGAGACCGGTCGGGTGAAGGGCTGTCTTGCGGTCCGGGTCCTGGTCCACAGCTCCGAGAGTGATGTCACTCCTTTGCCGATGCTGGTCCGGGTGACCGCCCGGTGCGCCACCCCCACGGTTGGTGCGCTGGTGATGTTCGAAGGCCTGCGGGTGGATCTGCGCCCGGTGAAAGGTCGGATGCGGCCGATCGCACGGGCCGAGGGAGTGCGGGAGGTGGCGTCCGATGCGGCGTGATCATTCCGACGAACCCCGTCTTACGGCCTCCCAGGCGGCCCTGCTGTTGTCGGACTGGGGGGAGGGTGCCCCGGCTCATGTGGTGGCCAACGTCGAGGGCCTGGTCCGGGCCCGGGAGCGGCGCCTGTTTCACGGCCTGCTCCGCCTCGGTGGGGGTATCCGCTGATGGGGGTGCTCGCAGGTTGGACGAAGGGCCTGGGGGCTGGTGAGGACGAAGAGGTGTGGTCCCAGATGCGGGACTACTGGGTCGCCACCGGCCAGCTCTCCCCCGAACGGGCCGAAGCGATCGGGGTCGACACCGAAGACGCCTTCCGTGAGATGGGCCTGTGGGCCTCGTGGGGCCACGGCTCGGGCTGGGACCCTCAGGCCGGCGGGGCGGACTCCTGGTGGGGCGACGGGGCCGGCGAGGAACTGGCGGCCTGGGACTCTTACCGGACGCCGAGGGGGTGGTGACCGATGCGGTTGAAGAACCCCCGACCCCCCGAACCCTCGGCTCCCCGGTGGCAGGTCGTGGCCATGACCACCGTCTGGCTGGGTGGCTCCGCTGTCCTGGTGGCCGCCTTCGTCGGCAATCTCGTGGTGCAGGTGGTGCGGTGATGGCCCGGCGCAAGTCCTACCCGGGCCTGCTCTCTGCGGGCCAGGCGGTGGAGCTGCTCACCTGCCGCAAG
>Ga0268299_1002771_pt1 | contig 18825 bp, 15 predicted proteins | sample NOBtaG_FD_193484 | JGI IMG/M metagenome (GOLD analysis project Ga0268299, IMG submission 193484) | Activated sludge microbial communities from bioreactor in Nijmegen, Gelderland, Netherland - NOB reactor | ecosystem: Engineered > Bioreactor > Aerobic > Activated sludge | place: Netherlands...
ACCGTAAAGGCCACGGAAAAGACCACCAAGAAATCGGGCAAAGAGTCCGCATGCGGCAAAGGTTCTTGCGGAACAGACGAGAAAGGAGCCAAAGCGGCTTCCGATGCGCACAAGAAGGTAGAAACCACGACCACTACAAAAACCAAGACCGAAAAGAAATAGCGCTTCAATGTAAAGAAATTTGAAAGCAGTCATCCCGTGGTATTCCGGGGGATTGCGATTTTACACAGCCATTACATACAAATGGCATTTTATTAATCCGTTTGACATAGGATGACCCACATGTGCCCATAAGCAGGGAGATTGGCTCCCTGGGGCTCATTGTCTAAACGTTCAGGGAGGACAACATGCAAAAAACACAATTGGCAGCTGCTTTGGTAGCAGTACTCGGCCTTACCTTCAACAGCGCTGCACGTGCTGCTGATGAAACCACTACCGAAACCAAAGAAACCACCAAGGTAGAAAAGAAGACCGAAAAGAGCACCAAGAAAGCTAAAGGTTCTAAAGGCTCTGAAGCTTCCTGCAAGGGCAAAGAAGGCTCCTGCAAAGGCAAAGAAGGATCTTGCAAAGGCAAAGAAAGCTCCTGCAAAGGCAAAGAAAGCTCTTGCAAAGGCAAAGAAAGCTCCTGCAAAGGCAAAGAGAGCTCCTGCAAAAGCAAAGAATCGAAGTAAAACGTAGCGCTCACTATTTGTGCGGCGCTATTTTTTCATCAACTTTTTGCCGGTCGTTTTCAGCTAAGGCTCACCTGAAAAGTTATGCCTGACTTTCTAGACACGAAAAAGCGGCTACCCAATCTAGGCATTGGGTTAGGCTTGCGCAGAGAGTTAGCATCGCAAACACTGGAGAGCAGAGGCCGGATCGACTGGCTTGAGTTGGTGCCAGAAAACTATATGGGGCTAGGGGGAGCTTGCCGCGAACGGCTCGAGTCGGCGCGCGAAAAGTTCCCTCTAGTCACACATGGAATCAATCTATCAATCGGAAGCACGGATGACCTCAACAGTGAGTATTTGAGCAAGCTGAAAAAATTGCTCGATTTCGTTGACGCTCCCTGGTTTAGCGATCATCTCTGCTTCACGAGTTGCGACGGCATTTACATGCACGATCTCTTGCCTGTTCCCAGATCCAGGGAGGCAATTGATTTGATCGCAGAAAAAGTAAAACGGATACAAGGAACAATCGAACGTCCATTCTTGCTGGAAAATATTTCCTACTACATGAACGTTCCCGGCTGCGAAATGAATGATTCGCAATTCCTGGCGCAAGTCGTTGAAAAAGCTGATTGCGGCTTGCTTCTCGATGTAAATAACGTTTACGTCAACAGCCTTAATCATCATTTCGATCCTTTCCAATATCTCGATCAAATTCCCCTGGAACGCACTGTTCAAATACATGTCGCCGGGCATAAGCAAGGATGCGAACACGTTATCGACACGCACGGTGCACCGGTTGTGGAACCTGTTTTCGAATTGCTTCAATACGTCCTGGAGCGCATTGATGCCAATGGCGTAATGCTGGAAAGAGACCAGAATTTCCCAGAATTCGAAGAGATTCTCAGTGAGGTCGATCGAATTCGCGAAATCAGCGCCGCCGCATCCGAATTGAAGGCACAGGGCAAAGCGCCGAAATCAGCATCTGCAATTAAACAGTTGGAGCGCAAACAACCGACGGTGAGCAGAAAAGAACTGGCGGAGGTAAAACACGCTCGTGTCCTCTCTGCATGAAATAGAACGCACTTTAACTTCGATTTGGATGGAGAAGCAGCCAGTTGAAAGCGCTCAGTCTTTGGGCTGTATCGTTGAAGGCGAACAATTCGATGAAAATGGAGCGCGACTTTACGCTCGCTTGATCGGCTATGGGCACAGCGATGTCCTCAGTTCAATTTATCCATACTGCCAAAAGGTTCTGAATCGCAGTTGGGAAAAGACTCTCAAACAATACGTGCAGAGTTTTCCGCCCGATCATTTCCATTTGAACAGCTCAGCAAGAAGATTTCCGCAGTTTCTCAAAGAGCAGTGCAAAGAAATTCTGGACAAACATCCATATCTTGCAGAATTGGCTGACTATGAATGGCTCGAGATGGAGCTTCTGGAAGCCGATACTAAAATCAGCGTCAGCGAAAAAACACCGCTGCAAGATCCTAGTGTGTTCGTTTCGCTCGGTCCTATCTTGAATCAAACTCTCCAGATCCGCACTTATGAGTTCCCCATTCAAGAAATTGTCGATTTGATTGAAAGCGGCAAAGGTTTTCGCAAAAAATTCAAACCGAAACAGTCTCATGTCGCCATGTACAGAGACCCGTTCAGCCATAGAGTAAGAATCGTCGATATCGATGACAATGCCCGCATATTGCTGTCGGAATCCGGCCATCTTTCGTACGGCGATCTGGCTCGTCGAGCCGTCGAACTCAATCCGGAAAGAGATCCGCAAAAGACCGTTGCGGATGTTATCGAGCTTGTCGAATATTTCCATGAGATCAATTTATTTGTTGGTGACATAAAAATAGGGGCTTAAATTTCATGCACAGGAAGAACGTCAAAGTTTATGCGGCTGTCAGTTTGGCCGCCGTCGCAACTACATTTGTTGCAGCTCAGTTGCCGGCTTTAAGCAAGCAACTTACCTACGTTGTCGATGATCCGAAAAAACGCGATTCGGTCAGCTTCACTTCCGACGCGCCGATCGAACTCATTGTCGGAAAAACCGGCGGCATCAAAGGAACAATAAAAATCGATGAGACCATGGATCTCTCGAAGCCCTTCACTGCAGTATTCGACGTCGACCTGGCCTCTATCGATACTGGCATTGCGTTGCGCAACGAGCACATGCGCGATAATTTCCTGGAAACAAAGAAATTTCCGAAAGCCACTTTCACAGTAAAGAATCAACCGGGTGTAACCGGCATTTTGAAAGACAGACAGAAGATGACGATCAAAGCAACCGGTGATTTTGCCCTGCACGGAATTACAGTCAAAAAGTCAGTCCCCGTAGATATCACGTTTTACAAAAGCTGCAAGGACACGCAAGAAAAGTTCGAGCGCTGCGATCTGCTGCAAATCAAAAGCACCTTCAATGTTCCCTTCAAGGACCACGGCATCAAGCGACCGGAAGTTGTTTTCCAAAAGCTGGCTGACACGGTGATTGTAACCATTGCCGCAACAGCTACTCGCGATTTGAGCAAAGCTCAATAACCTGAAAGTAATTCGGGCTCAATCATCGGTGTCGTTCTTGTTTTGAGCGGCCAGTTCTTTATGCGCATTTTGAACAACCGCCGACAAATCAACCGGCGCGGCATCGTTTCGACTCAGATGCAGCAAAAATTCAATATTTCCTTTCGGTCCTTTGATAGGCGAAAAACTGACTGCCTGCGCGAAAAGCCGCAGCCCACCTGCCATTTCAACGGCGCGCTCCAGCACCTCCAGATGCACTGCCGGGTCGCGCACCACGCCGCCATGCCCCACGGATTGCCGGCCCGCCTCGAATTGAGGCTTGACCAGAACAACAAATTCAGAGCGAGTGTCGCTCATCGATTGCAAAACACCGGGCAAAACCTTGAACGCCGAAATGAAAGAAACATCCATGCAGGCAAAATCGGCCCACTCTTCTTTTGCCGTGCCCTGCGCATAAAGCTGGTCAGGCGTGAGATTGCGAGCATTCACCCGTTCGAGCACTTTAACTCTTTCGTCTTTTCTAAGTGTCCAGTCGAGCTGTCCGTAACCGACATCAATCGAGTACACGTAAGCTGCACCATGTTTCAATAGACAATCTGTAAAACCGCCTGTAGACGCGCCAACATCAAGACAGGTGCGGCCGCTCACATCGATCTTGAAGTCTTGCAAGGCTTTTTCCAGTTTCAATCCGCCTCTGCTGACATATCTTGGCGGCTGATAGGCGGCAGAAAGCATGACACTGCATTCGGTTTTGACAGCTTGCCCCGGTTTCGTAACCGGCTTGCCGTCGACCAGGACAAACCCTTCCATGATGGCAGTGCGCGCCGATTCCTTGGTTGCGAAAAGTCCTCTTTCGACAACCACGGTATCTAGCCGTTCACTCTTTCCTGCTTTTGTCATCTCCTGTTACTTTATCTCACAGCCAAGAGCGAGCACATCAGCAGGTAAGGCTTTTGGCAACATATTGAAAACGACCCGAAACCGGAAACATAAGCCTGTATTAGGCCATCTATGTTATTAACTGGGGTCATACGATTGAACTCTGGGGCGAAAAAAGTAAAATAGTGTTCTGGGCCATGGAGCAGACCTGGCTGGATGAAGACACCGCCTTGAAAGCGGCTGCCCTGAAAGGGGTTGGGGGTTCGAGTCCCTCCTGCTCCGCCACTTTTCAATACTTTGACCTTTTTGCGCTATTGTTCCTGAACTATCGCGCTGGTTTTTCATGAAGCTAAGGGTTGCCCTAACAACAACCGATCTGTCCAGTCTGGAACATAAGCAGACTCTCATTTCCTCGCCGTCCGGCATGGAGATACAGATAGAGAACGAGCAGCGCGTCAAAACAATTGCACTTTTGCCGGGGCAGTCCGTGCGAATTAGTCCGGATGGCGAAAGCATGAGTGTTTTCATAACCGGTCACGGGCGATTCAAAGCCGCGCGCCTCGTTGCCGGCCCACGAAAGGCGAGTGATTCTTTCTTCATCGATTCAGTAAAACGGGCTCGCGCAAACGGTCAGCAGCGTGCCGAATATCGTGGACACGAGCTTGATGTCAATGCCGCTGGTGGCAAGCTGAGGCTAATTCTCGTGCTCGATCTCGAGCATTATTTGACGGGCGTTCTGGAAAGCGAAGTTCCTGCCAGCTACCACATCGAAGCACTGAAGGCGCAAGCCGTTGCTGCTCGTACATACGCGCTCAATCCCCGCATCAGTCACGAAAAAGACAATGCCGACGTATGCGATTCCTATTTGTGCTGCCAATATTTTGCCGGTCATAAATCAGTGACTTCTGCCAGGCATCAACAAGCGATCGAAGCCACGTCAGGCGAAATTCTCAAATACGGAACACGAGCGATACTGGCACTCTTCAGCTCGAATGCCGGTGGCTATACATCTAATTACGAAGATTGCTTTTCCGATCCGAAAACCAATATCTTTCCGCCGGCATCTATTCCTTATCTGAAGGCGGTCCCGGAAAAACTTTCACCGGCGGAGAAAAACTCTGCAGGCGAAACAGAAGCACGTTTGAAAGAAGTCTGGCACAGCAATAACCATGCCACTTTCGACAGTTGGTCGCCGCATTTCAAATGGAGCGTGCACATTCCAGCACACTCGCTTGAGGCGCATATGCACCATGAGCTGTCGTTGCTTCTCAAGGACCAAGAGACCGCACCATTTGTGATACCAGCGGAAAGCGGGAAATTCGGTCATATCAACAAATTTTCTGTTACCAAAAGGGGGGTCTCGGGAGTAGCTATAGAGCTGACGATCCACACTTCGACGGGTGAATGGCAGATAAGAAAAGAGCTGGTGATCAGGAACGCATTTAAGAACTCGGACATAAAATTGGCGCGTTTGAAAAGCGCTAAGATTTTTTTCGAGCATCAGCATGACCATCTTGGACTTCTGAGCAGCCTTACTGTCAAAGGACTCGGCTGGGGACATGGCGTCGGGCTGCAACAGACCGGCGCGCAAGGCATGGCATTAGCCGGAAAGCACTATCGCGATATACTTTCTCACTACTTTACAAATGCTCAGATCTATAGAATTGGTTCCTAATCGCCGCTTGCCACTATATAATCGCGAAAGGGACAAAGCATGGCTCTTGATAAGCCGTCTCCAATTTCTCGCCATCGAAGGGAACACTGAGCAAAAATGCAAAAAGATCTAAATTGCTTGATAGATCGTTCAATCCAATCCAAGGCAATTCACGCCGAGCCTGGACGCATAAGCAGAGGCTTTCAGCGTATCAAAGGCAATCGCCCGATCGCCTTTGCTTTTGTTGTAGCTCTTTCGCTGGTGCTGGGAGCGTGCGGTGGAGAACAAAAGCAAAGTTACATTGGCTGGATCCAAATGGCCAATGATCAAAAGAAAAACAACGACTACGTCGGAGCAGTTGACTCCTACAGCAAAGCCGTCAGCGAAGCAGAGAAAAAATATGGTGCTGAAAGCGGTCAAGTAGCAACGGCTCTGGGATATCTTGGTCAAATTTATCGCGCTCAAGGCGAGTGGAGATTGGCTTATATGACCTATAAGCGTCTCGTGCCCATCAAAGAGAAAATGGAGCCGAACACACGCGAAACAAAAGATTTGAAATCAGATTTCGAGTTTGTAAAACAGAAAATCATCGAATACGGCATCAAGACCGATGACAATTATGGTGCCGACCAAATGAAGAAAAATGCGGCGGCGGCAGCGAAAAAGCCGAAGAAGAAACACAAGTCGTCGGACTAGTTTGACCGATCCAAAAGAAACAGATTATGCAGGAGTTTCATGCGAAACTCCTGCAACACCATAGATTTACTGGCCGACCTAGATTTGCTCTACGGTTATCTTTTCCATATCCAGATTGACCCTGAGAGTCAATTTGTTGTCCTTGGTCTTCGGCAAGTTTTCGAACGGTGTCGAATCTTTGATAGCTTTGACCACCGCATTAGTCACGGATTCCAGCTCTGACGGTTCGGCAATTTCGATTTTGGTCAAATTGCCTACTTCATCAACGCCGATAACAACCCGGACCTTGAGTTTTTTGGATTTCTTCTTCTTGAGCTCATCTGCTGCTTCAGCAGGCAACGTCAAGCCGCCTTGAATTTTCTCCGATGTCTTGGTGAGAAATTCGCTGATCTGCTCAGGAGTTGAAACTTCGGCCGCATCAGTGGTACTAGGTGTGGTGCTGGCATCTTCACCGCCCTTGGCCTTCTCGAGAATCTCTTTGTTGCCGCGCTTGGTCCTCTCGGATCCCATTTGATCGACCAACCATACGCCTGATTTATAGTCGTACTGAGTCTTCTCTTTGAGCGAAGTGCCGATCATAAGAATGCACTTCGTCGGATCGACAGCCGGGAATGAGCCAATCAAAGCCGTCGTAGCCGCTTCTCCCAGACCATAGCGCATCGCATAGTAGTGGAAATCGCCTTCGCCTTCTCCGAATTTTTGATGGTTCTCTTCAAGAACCTTCGGATCGACTCCCGGCGGCACGACTACGTGGGGAGGCTTGCCAGTGAAATTCGACAAATTCTTGCAGGGGGCTACGTCGTCATAGATGATGAAAATCACTTTTTGATTGGCGCGTTCCGAATAAAGTCCGAAAGACTTTGTGTCTTCACCCGTAACGGAAGAAGTGTCTTCGAACCAATATCCAGGCGGCGGAGTAGCCTTGAAGCCCGCGTACTCAACGGCATTCTGCATGGCTTTGTCGGAATTTTGATGGACTACCGGCGCAGCAGTTTCGGTTCCAGGCACCACCGCTGTAGGCGGAGGCGACGGCGAGCTGCACATCATCATCATGACCAGGGGCAGCGCTATTACAGCGCCGGCGATAGCCAACTGTTTGTTGGTGATGTTGTACTGCTCTTGCAGCTTCTTAGCTTTGTAAATGACAAACTCGACTTTATTCTCCGGAACGACTTCCTCGGGCGGAGCCTCGATTTCCGTTCCGCAAGTAATGCAAGGGCCGGGTTTGGCATTGAAGGACATGCAATTCGGGCATTGCAGAGCTGCTTTCTCAGCCGCAGCCGCCGGTGTATCGCTCTCCAACTTCGTGCGCAGACCGGCAATGCCGTCGGTTTCATCCTCGGCGCCTTCCTGAGCGGTTCTCAGTTTGCGAGCGCTCATGTCCAGCAAAGCGCCGATCCACATCATCTGGAAGAGACGCTGATTCTCTTGCCCGGCCTTGGGCGCAATGGCACCGCCGTGAACACCTACCAACTTGTAATTCTTCAAGATCAGCGCGCCGGACGCTCCGGGCAAAATCGGAATCGTATGCAAAAGGTTCTTCGGCTGAAGAACACTGGACACTCCAAAAAATGTGCCTTGCTGCCAGGTTGCCGCACCGGAAAGCGGATCGAGATAGAAAGCGGTAACCGAGTCACCGGGATTGATATCGAAATCCGTGTGCGAAACGAGCGGTGTGCCAAGCTGCCCGTTGCACGGGAATGGCGAAGCTCGATTGAGAAGTGAGACGTAGCCCTTATTTACCAGTTCGCGCAAGGCCTGAAGGATAGTATATGTATCCACGCCCAGGCGCTCCGGCAAGCGATCGACAGTAATGTAACCGTCCAGAGCCGACCACAAAATCTCAACGAACCAGCGAATGTTTTCGGAAACGTTTTCCGGATTCATTTCGCCGACACTGCGCTGGAAGCGCGCTTCCATGCCGGTAGAACTCAAATAATTGATGATTTGAGGCACTTCATTGGCGCGACGGACCGCTTCTTGAATGAGCTGCTCTGTAGGAACGGTTATATCGCGGACGCCACCCCAGTTGAAGGAAGCCATCGGCTGAAATGAATATCCTTCGGCTGGTTTTCTGTAGACCAGCTCGGCAAATGCCATTTCTCCGATCATGGCTCGGTAGTGAGCCTTAAGAATGGTCCCTTGACCCAATTGCAAACGAGCAAGAGGAATATTTCTCTTGTCGTACAAAGTCAAGAGACCTTCGCGTCTGGACTCGAGGACGGAATTGATTACAGAGAAAAGCTCCGTGCCGCGAACGTTGCCGGAAGCCTCGACTCCTTGATTGGAGAAAGGAATCGAGAGAGCACGGTTCAGTTCAGCGACCTTGTCCGCTTGCAATTCGGACAACTGACTGTCCATGACAATCGTTGCCAGGTCATTGAGCAACACAGGCGGCACATCCAGAGGCGAGCCCGTCTGTTGCAGATAATAGTTACGCGCTTCCCGACGGTCGAAATCGTTGTGAATCGCTATCGACTTGACGCCGATAGTGATGTCCGGGTGCGGGAAATAAATTTCGAGCGCCCAAGGCGCTTCCGAGTAGTTGTAGAGATTATTGGCTGTCGATACAGCTCGGCTCTTGGATACGATAAAGCACTGCCCCAACATCTTGCGAGGGGAGATTGTGCGGTCGTAAATAAATCCAGTTGCGTGCGCGAAGTTTTGTTGGAGGCTGTCAAAGCTCATTGTTTAAGTCGCAATTCCGATGGAAGGTGCCTTCTCGAGTCGTTATACCATACTAAGAATAGCAAGATAATCGAGGCAGGAGCATAGGAGATTTCCTATATATCCCTTGGCTTTGAAGGATCGCCCGAAGCCAAGAGACGCGAGATTTAAGGGGGATCGGCCGCAGCCGACCCCTCTTCCACATCCGCTTGCTTGGACGGCATTAGCAGGCGACCTCTTACTGTCCTCCAGACAGGCGGCAAACAATAACGACACGGTCGATGACCGCAGGCGACCGCCTGGCTCCGGTAGTAAAACTCAACTCTCTTGCTGTAAGCCATAATTCTGGCGAACGGACAGGATGGTCTGTGAAACTTGTGGCTTTCTTCGTTGCCTATGTACTTCACAGGCAAGCCTTCCGCCTCGCGGGCGGTTGGAACGCTTGCTTCATCCGCCGCACAAGGCAATGCCAGAAAGGCGAATGCAGCCGGCCAGACCAGCTTTGCGAAGCAATGCTTTCGGCAATCTTTTCCGGAGATTCTGATTGATTTGTATGTACCGATACCCATACAGATCAATACGTCGCCAGCGACAAAAAAGTTCAATTTCAACGAAAAAAAATCGGCGTTCAATGCAGACTCGAACGACTGGTCGTTTAATAAGTTCGAGAAAATTCTGCCGTTATAAAAGCGGCAAAGCTACCTTCTGCTGCGAGACATCGCCACCACGCGATTGTCTATGGACGGCGCTTTCATACGGTCTTCAATGGACTCGACCCAACCTCTGAGCAGATTCAAATGCTCGAGTCCTTTTTCACCAAGCCGCGTTTTATATGTTCTGAGCTGGCGATAATACTTAAGCAGCGATGTGAAAAGTCGAAAAACCGCTTCCGGCTCCGTCGCACCATAACAGTGCAAACCCAACTCGGGCACGCCGACTACGACACGTCCGCGCGATCTCCAGAGCCTTGCTGAGAGTGTGCCGTCGCTCCAAGGCAAGGCCACTTCTCTGAATCCATCAATTGTCGATTGGTTCATCCCAGAATGCCGCCTTGTACTTGCTTTTTATTCTTTGCTCAACTGAAATTGATCGAAAACTTCTAATTGAGCCGATCTGGGCTGGAAAAACTTTTACCAGTATAACCCCAAATCCAATCTCGTCTAGATTGAAGATGAGGAAAATGAGCATTGCATGCGGCAAAAAGTGGACGCGATCGTTCGACAAGAGTAATTGATGAGCGGCCGCAGAAAATTACCGAAGCGCCCAAACCATCTTCAATTGGCAGTTTGCGGCATTGGCACGGGTCGTCTCGGCAAACGATTTTTACACGATTGCCAGATCCGCATTCCAGATAATTGTGTGTAAATGTGTTGCGGAAAGCGAAAAATGACGTGCTGCTTCAACTCGACAATTTTCGATCAATAAGCTCGGAGACTTGCGAAAAAATTTGCTCGCGATCTTCCACATCAACATTGAACCAGTGGGTATTTTCATTAGCGCGAAACCACATGATTTGCCGCCTAGCCAACTGGTAATTGTGTTTGAGCGCATCCTGCCGTGCCTGATCCAGTGTGCAATTCCCATCCAAATATGCAATTACTTCTTTGTACGGAACTGCATTCAAAAGCGCGCGAGTGGGACCAAAATCCGCAAGCAGAGAACTTACCTCTTCAAGCAATCCGGCAGCAATTTGCTCGTCCAACCGTGTCTCGATCAAATCCTTTATATACTGTCGATTGCTCACCCCCATTCCAATCCAGATGGTCGGGTAGGGCGCCGGCTTGAGGGTTGCAGCCTCCGAAAACGGCTTGCCCAGCGCGAGCGTCACTTCCAAAGCTCGGACCACCCGGAAGCGATCATTTGCATTCAATCGACCGGCGGTCACTGAATCACTTTCTTTCAGGCGCTCCAGGAGTTTTTCATTGCCGTTTTGATCGGCAAAATCATTCAGCTCTTTGCGCAACTGAAGATTGGGAGGCACTTCCGGAATGGAAAGCCCCTCTAACAGCGCCCTCGCGTAAAAGCCAGTTCCTCCGCAAACAATCGGAATTTTGTCTCGACGATGAATTTCGGCAATGGCTCTTTCGGCATCTTCCTTATATCTCGCCACTGTGTAAGTTTCACTAACGTCAGCGACGTCCAAAAGATGATGCGACACCTTCGCTTGCTCTTCCTTTGAAGGTTTTGCCGTGCCAATATCCATTCTTCTGTATATTGTCCGCGAATCGCAAGCCACAATCTCGACCGGCAATTTTTCAGACAAACGCAAGCTGAGAGCGGTTTTTCCCGAAGCCGTCGGACCGACTATTGCAATCACGGGTTTGGTTTTTCCGGCAGCGCTCTTTTCGTTCGTGGGCATTTCAGCAAATCAAATCAAAAAATCAAGGCTGCCACGAAAATCAGTCCGGACAAAATCGAAAGTTTGTACAGAGCAGGAACAGCAACAGCTAGCGCCAACATCTTTCTATGGCTGAGGTTCAAAACCGACTTGTAGGACGCAAACTCGAGGAAAAGTATCCAGGCGCCAATCGCACAAAAGGTGAGAATGCCGACTAGGGGAACATTGAGCAAACATTTTGCCGGGCTGACAAAATAGAAGGGCAGAAACGACCAGCCTGTGACCACGAACGCCGAACCAAGACTGCAATGAGGCGAAGAGAAAACGCGCGCTATCGCATACAGAAGCAGCGACAGCAACGCCCATGCTTGCAGTGCGATCAATAAACATATTGCCACACACATTTGGGATGTGGCGCTAAAGTCACCGCCGGCAGAACCGAACAAAGCGATCAGGCTGCTGCTGAAGACCGTGAACCCGGCCATAAGAAGAGCTGCGCCATTGGATTTATACTGGGCATTGTCGGCCAGCACCGCCATTGTTTGTTGGGGAGCGACCAGCACGCCATAGAAAACATCAGCCCACTGCTGAACACCGGAATTGCTGCCGGCGGTGTTTTTCAATTCTATTTCGCTGCTTGCGTCGCTCATGCTCTCTTGCCTGCTATTGCATCATCCACAAAGGCTGCTTATAGAGCTTATTCATCAGATAATCGGAAACAATCTCATCAGCGGAAAATCCCGCATTGATCCCATTGGTTCCATTGATTCTAAGCGGCAGGACAGAAACGCTTTCCTCAACTGAAGTTTGCAGAATGGCGCTCAATAAACCACCCTCCGCTTTGTCGTCTACAGGTAATTTATCGCTCAATCCGTACTTTTTCTTGCATACTTGCTGCAAATCATCGAGCGCGGCGTCATAACCGCCTAGTTCGTCGATCAAGCCGTTTTTCTTCGCCTGGCGTCCGGAATATATTCGACCATCCGCCAGTCGCTTAACGTCTTCGACTTTCATGCGGCGCCCTTTCGCAACTGCTGTGACAAACTGATCATATGTGTCGGAGATGAGCGACTGCAAAATGTTTTTCTCTTCTTCCGTCATTGCTCTGTAGGGCGAGGCGATATCCTTGTACGGACCTGATTTCACGGCTTGAGCTGTGATGCCGACCTTGTCGCCGAGCGTTTTGAAATTCATCAAATTCATGATGACGCCGATTGAACCGGTGATCGTTCCGGGTTCGGCAAAAATTTTGTCGCACGCACAGGCTACATAATACCCACCCGAAGCCGAAAGATCGGACATCGATGCATAAACCGGCTTGCCTTCGGCTTTGACGGCAACCACGGCGTCATTTATTTCTTGCGATGTGGAGACAGTACCGCCCGGTGTGTTCATGCGAATCAAGACGGCTTTTACTCGTTTGCTTTTTGCCGCTTGTCTCAGCGCCTTGATGCATTGTGCTGCCGAGCCCCGACTGCCGGACAGCAAGCCTTGTTCCGGCCTGTCGACAATCATTCCGGTCAATTTCACGACCTGTATGTGGTCGCGTGCCTTGATTGTGTTGGAACTGAAAAAATCAGTGTCGGAAGAACTCTCGCTTTTGCCGGCAATACTCTTGCTGCTCAGCATACCGACAGGAATAGCGGCAACACAAAGCAGAAGGATGATCCATACAAACCATCTTTGGTTGATGCCCACTTTTGCATTCCTTTTATTTTTTTGTTTATGTAGATGTTATTTGAGCCGCGATTGAAACGATCAGAATGACGCGCATTACATATTTGATGAAGGCGACTTTCCATCTTTTGGATCTCTCGTCTCAATTCCCTCGATCAACTTATGAAGCGCTTCTCGCTTGCGCTCTTGTTCTTTCGAAGGTTTTTCGGCAAGTTGCTGTTTATCATCCTGCTCGTTTTTCTCTTGTTCTTTCTCAAGAGCTTTTTCAGCAAGGAATTGATCTTGCATTGCTTGATCGAGCTTGGCTACAGCTTCCGCTCCGGCCAAATCGACAAGATTTTGCCGATGGCGCCTGGCCTGGAAAACGGCTTCCTCTACATCACCCTTCGCTTTTGAAAGTGTGTATTCCATCTCGATTTGCTTGGCCGCATCTTGCCCCTGACGCGCATCCTGAATCATGTTCTGCAAGTTCTCGAGACTTTCCTGAGTGCGCCCGATGCGGCGAGCGTAGAATTTATAGTCTCTGTATCTGTCGGTAACCTTTTCGGCCGTGTTTCTGACCAATGAATAAAGGCTGATCGCCTGGCCCTGATCGATTTGAGCTTTCTTGTTTACCTTTTGCTCGTGTGCATTATTGAGCTGGTAGATCATGCTGGAGATCATCTGCCCGCCCATGTATGCGCCAGGGCTGGGAGTGAGCATGACACCGGCGCTGATACCGGTAGCCAGCGTCGAAGAAATCATGCGCATCAAAGCTGTGGTCGTGCGATTACCATCGCTGGACGGCAATAACTTTTGCACTACGAATTGAATGTCCTGACTGCGATTGAGAGTTGATTCCCAGAGTTCGGCAATTTGCGCTCTTTCTGCATTCAGATCGGTTATAACCTTTTCGTCTTCTTCCGTGTCCGTATTCATCAGAGCCATAGGCATGACGCTTACAGAGCGAGCTTTATCAATCGCTTCACCCTTGCCGGTTCCAATTTCGGACTTGAGCGACTTAGAAGGCAAAGTGGCGCCTGCGCCATTTCCGTCGCCGTCCAACGGTCCCTTCGGTGCGACCGTCATGGTCTCGGCGTGCAGCTTCATCAATTGCTTGCCGTCACCTGAATCGGTTTGCTCCGGCGATTCTTTTTCACCGGTCAAACTTATCGGCGCCAGACTTGCAGTGCCATCCGTTGCTGCCGATGCACCGGCAGTTTTTTCATTGCTCTTATCTGATTCTTTAGCTACTTCTTTTTTCGATTTAGAGCTCTTTGAGTCTTTGTCGGAATCCGAAGAATAGATTTTTCTGAGCCCCCATCCGCGCCGCGGTTCTTCTTTCTTGGGCGGCTTCGCTGCTTCTTTTGATTCCGACTTTGATTCCGATTCGAGAGAAACTTTCTCGGCTACGGAAGAGTCACCAGCGGCGGTGGCATCAATGGAATCATCATCCAATTTGGCTTCGATTGGACTTTGCAGTTGAGTTTTTTTTGCCGATAAAAACGAAAGTGCTTGCGCAGGACCGGCAAGCAGCACTTGCGCGCATAGCGTAACGGTCAGCGCCAGGGCTAGAGGAGAAGAAGTACTTCTAACCTGAACGCGAGACTTTGAGGCGAGCATCAAGACCAACCTTCCCAGTAAATTTCTGGACAGCGACCCACATAGGCGGGACAGACGAGGACAGAGAAATGCATGTTCCAGTCACGAATCTCTGACGAGAATCCACGTCCAATGCAGTCGCCAATATAGCATGACCGCTCCCCTTTGAAAGTTACCTTTTGTCAATGTGTGGAGGGCGGGAAGCGCTCAGGTTCTCGCTTGGCGGGTTTCAATTCCGCCCCTTGGAAACTCCCATGACAACCAGAATCAGCGCCACCATGACAAGCACCTGCCCAAACTGATCGCCTACGTACGCGGGCTGATTCCACATAGAAGGATATGTGATGAAATTCCAACCTTTAAGAATGATCGCAAGCACAACCAAACCGGCCAGCGCCGGCGAAACCGATCCGCCGCCACCCTGGGGTGGAGCATCGGAAGCGAACTTGTCGAACGATGGACGTGAACTTATTTCCGGCTCATCCTGAGGCTGAAAACGAGCAGGTTTGGACGGCTTTACCGTAGTCGGCAGGCTCGAGGTCGAAAGACCGGGACGCAGTGGCGCGGGCTCGACTAAATCAGGTTCCGAATTGCGCGCAAAAGGAGATGCCGCCTGCTGAGGCTGTGGCGGAGGTGGGGGCGGAGGGGGCGGCGGCGGCGGTGGGGGCGCCGGTTCCGGATAGGACTGAGGCAACGGTTGCTGCATTTGCTGCTGCTGATACACAGGCTCAGCATAATTATTCACCGGCTGAGGAGGCGTCAAAGGCTGACGGAACAAGGGCGATGACGAATCCTGCTGGTGCGAGTAATCCGGCTGCGGGGCCTGCTGATAAGGCTGCGGTGCGGGTTGAGGCGGAGTCTGCTTGCCGGCAGGAGGTTGATCGTGCGGCGATGTTACGGCACGCAACAAGGGCGATCTCAATGCTTTTGGATCGGCAATCTCTTCATCCTCGTCGTCATAATCGTCGTAATCATCATAATCACCGCCTCCCAGCAATGACGAGCGCAGTCGGCGAGGTTTGCCGCCAGGCTGATCGCTGCCAGGATCCCATACGTCCGGCTTAGATCTTCTGTCATTTGGGAAGCTGCCCGTCGGTCTGTTAGTGCGCCTCAGGCTTGAAAATGCAGAGTCATCGGCATCTTCGCCGCCACCGCCCAAAAGCGGTGAACGCAAGCCTCTTGCCGATCCACGCTCTTGTTGATCGTCGGCGGAATTGTCCCGAGAACGGCGTGGAAATCCGCCGCGCGCTTGCGGTTCTTCATAGTCATCGTCTTCATCGGCGCCACCCAGCAAAGGAGAGCGCAGACCGCCTTTGTTACTCTTGCTCTGCGGGCGTGAAGCGGGTCGCCGCGGTTCGTCGTCAAAATCAGCATCATCGTCATCGCCGCCCAGAAGAGGCGAACGCAAATGTTTCGGCTTGCCTGCCGGCGAGTCCATCCCCTGTCCACCGCCCCTGGCAGAGCCTCTGGGCCGCCTGGTTTCGGGCTCGGGTTCCGGCTCGTCCTCATAGCCACCACCTAAGATCGGTGAATGCAAGCGCTTCTTCGGTTGTTCAGGCGGATTGTTTTGAGGTTGCTTCGGTTGATCGGGTCCGGGGTTGTATGAGTTAGGCATTTGGTTCCACTGATTCTCGGGGCTCTGAGGCGGGACGTTGGGCTCGTTGTACGACGGCTGCGGGCCGGGTGGCTGGCTGAAACCAGGTTGCACAGTGCCCAGCGCCGGCGGTTGAGGCGGACCGGCTGGTGAAAATCGTTGCCCGCATTCAGCACAAAAATGAGCGCCATCGTCATTCATCACATGGCAAATCGGGCATTCAATCACTTATTCGTCCTCTGAAAGAACAATAATTTTGGGAACGTCTGTTCTTAGTTTAATTGAACCCAGAAATAAGTGTTAATAGCGTCTAAAAACCGGATCAAAATCCACTAATTTGTAACCGGTTGAAGGCGTGGTAGACTGTCGAACCGGTCCGCTTGACTAATGGAAATCAGGAGCAAATGCTCGCCGAATCCCATGGTGACGGACGCAAGGCAACCAGAAGAGACTCGAAACGCGTCGTCTCGATAATCAAGGAGAACGAAATTGCTTAAGGTCAATCGCGCATTACCCGTGATTATGAGCGCGCTACTCGTCTTTTCCGCACAACCCGCCGCGCATGCCGCCGACGGGCTCAACTTCAAGATTTACAGCCCGGAGACCTCGACGGCTCCGAGCGAGGACACGGCGAAGGAAGCGAAATCCGCACCGGCAAATGAATTCGGATTGAAAGAGGAGACTGCCAGCGAAGACAAAGTCGTCGAGGAAGCTCCCAAAGCAGCCGAGCCGACAGCAACCGCCGAACCGGCAGCAACGACTGAAGCTGCCGCCGAGCCTTCGACATCGACTGCGGAAACATCTTCGGCAAGCGGTTCCGCCAGCCAGCCCATTGATAGCCTTATCGATCCGGAAGTGAAAAAAGCCGCCACGACCGATTCGACAGCAACAAAAACCGCCTCAAAACCGCTTCTGCAAGGCTTTGTTCGGGTCGTTCCTCAAGGCACCAAGATTCCGATAATTATGGATACGGCAGTCGATTCGGACACCAGCCAGGAAGGTGACGAATTTGCTGCACGTACTGCAGAAGATTTGAACATCGACGGTCAGATAACTGTGCCTGCCGGTTCAATTATCAAAGGCAGAATCGCCAGAATTACTTTGCCGCGCGCTCTCAATCGCTCAGGACACGTTGCATTGAAGTTCGACACGGTGACAACGCCTGATAATAAGCAAATCCCCATCGTCGCCACTCTAGTTGCCCGCGGTGGAGTCGTGCACGCCAAGCGCGGTCTCAAGGACATCGCCATTGATGTCGGCGCTGTTTCGCTGCCGGTTGGTGTCGGTCTGGGTATCGGACTGATTGCCGGCAACGCCTCCAGTTCTTCTTCAATCGGTGCCGGTGGCGGCGCTCTGATTGGCGCCGGCGTCGGTGCCGCAATCGGTCTTGCCGTCTTGCTTTCCAAGAAAGGCAAGCGCGTTGACGTCCGCCCCGGAGACGAGCTCAAAATCGAGTTGGCGGAAGCATTACAGATGCCGACCATGTAGGTTGGCCGCTCTCCCCCCTGCCTAAAATTATTTGCTGCTTCGAAAGCCTTGTCGGCCCTGCTTCGCCATATCGATCAGGGTTTACCCTGATCTTTGCTCAGTAAAAGTCCGCAGATCGGTTCCGCAATTTTGGGTCTGCAAGTCCACAAAAACTCTGGCAAACTGAATGTGAGGGATTATTCCTGTAAGCGATCGTGGAAAGAAATTAGAGCTACTGCTCACGACCGAACCAAGACCGCCGAAAGTAAGGCCGGCTGGGCCGCTGTGTTATACTTAACCAGCTGTTAGAAAGCCCGAATGCCCAATCAAACCAAGCTTTGAGAGAAGCATTGGGGCATCACTCAAAAACCTTACTAGTTAGCGAAACAGCTTGGAAAGCCGGGAGATTTGAGGAAACTTTTTCCCTCAAAAAGCATCACTAGAATTCATATGGGTTTTACGCCCAAAACTACCAGGCGAAGCAATCGGTATGACAAGCTCAGCAAGACAGAACAATCAGCGTGACCCCAACATGGCGGTCATCCTCTCGGTTATCCCCGGACTGGGTCAACTTTACAACGGTGAGACACGCAAAGGAATGTTGTTCCTGGGCGTGAGCGCCATCAACTTCATCTGCTTTTTGCTGATGCTGTTCATGGAGCCGTTCTTACGCGGTCTCGTATCATTCGGTCAATCCTTTCATATGAAGCCGAACCGAGAGCTGGTCGCATCACTCTCGCAGGGGCATTTCGGCTCCCCCGCTTCCATGGTCATCATGGGACTCTTTCTTGCCTATTTCGCATATACGGCAAGAGATGCATATGACAGAGCCCGAGTCATTCAGCGCAAGCAGATATATCCGGAATATGTAATCGAGCTGCCGGAAGCGACAAGCGGTTCGTATATATTCCACTTCTCGTTTATCGTCGCGTGCTTCATTCTGGCTTTCTTCTTCTTGATCCCGCCTCCGCCCAGAACGCAAGTGACGGACATTGAGTTTGTGCAAAATCAACCGCCTACCGAGAAGAAAATCGTTGCAAAGAAACGCGCGCATAAAGCGTCGGAAGCCGCAGGCAGGCACGATCCCAAAAAAGAAGTGACGGCACCG
>Ga0268299_1002772_pt1 | contig 18824 bp, 16 predicted proteins | sample NOBtaG_FD_193484 | JGI IMG/M metagenome (GOLD analysis project Ga0268299, IMG submission 193484) | Activated sludge microbial communities from bioreactor in Nijmegen, Gelderland, Netherland - NOB reactor | ecosystem: Engineered > Bioreactor > Aerobic > Activated sludge | place: Netherlands...
GACTGCCGGAACTAATCGTTAAGGTGTTCGTGACACTTGTACCTGCATCAAAAAACAATGCGCTACACGTTTCCGCTCCGGTGATGCTCACCGTTTGGTTTCCTCCGATGTACACAAAATCTCCTGCACCCGGAGTACCCGCAGCGGCAGGGCCACCAAATCCTACGTTGGACCAGGTCGTATTTACATTCCAGGCGGTGCTTGCTATGGAATAGAATGTGTTGGCTCCGGTGGCAACGGTAATCAATCCATTACCACTGAAGAAAGTATTATTCTGGTTTGTCGCGGACGAACTGGTACTACCCCAGGTACCCAATTGCTGAATGGCTCCACCCAAGATCAGCGCATTAGAGGTATGGGTGTTCGCATTACTTAGATCAGCAACAGTTCCGTTGTTAATGGAAAGCGTTCCTGCGATCGCTAACGTTGGACTCACACCAAATGTCTTGGTGCCCGATCCAGACAAGGTTACATCATTGAAGGTGGTTGAGCCGCCTGTTATGTTCTGCCCTGCTCCATTGAAAATAAATGTACTTCCCGTACCGGTAAATGTTCCGTTGTTGGTAAAATCTCCTCCAACATTATGGGTGAATGCTCCTGATGTAAATGAAGTGCCTGATCCAATGTTCAGATCACCACCTATTGTCATACCGATCACTCCTGTTGCTGAAACTGTTCCGGTTAGTATTAAATCTCCTGTGATTGCAGTTGTTCCTGCCTGTAATGTCTTTACTCCGCTACCCGATAAACCCAGATTATCATACGCATTACTATGAACCGTTTGTGCCGCTCCCGTATAATTTACCGTATTGCCACTGGCAGTAGCTGTCATGTTGGTGATCGTGCTTGCATTTCCGATGTTCAAAGTCGCTCCGGCTCCCTGTGTAATACGACCTGTACCAATCAGTGCAGTACCAACCGTTAGGGTATTGGTATTCGTGAGAACAACCGCTCCGCCTGTTACAGTAACACTTGGTATTGTAAAGGTACCTGTTAAGGTTTGTGAATTGGTGTTAAAGGTGTGTACACCTGTACCTGCTGTGAAAGTTCCATTGTTGGTGATACCGCCTCTGAAAGTGACAGCTTCATTGGTGTTGCTCCATGTGGCGCCACTGGCAACCGTTACCAAACCCGTAAATGTTTTTGTTCCGGTGGCGGATGTCAACGACAAGGTGCCGCTTGTACCTCCCCCTACGGTGGTTGTACCTGTAACCGTGAAGGTGAACGCACCAATGCCAAAGGTTACACCATCGCCTATCTCCAGGTTACCGCCTACCGTGGTGGTAGCCGCCAGTACCTTGGTGTTACTACCTGATAATCTTAGGTTGTTGTATCCCAGCGCCTGAACGGTTTGTGCGCCTCCTGTGTATTCCACTGTGCTCCCAGCAACGGAAGTCAGTGTGCCATTCGCGGAACTGAACATTGATCCGCCTACCTGAAGCAAACCTGCTCCGGTAAATTGTACCGTGCTGCTTGATCCGATTCCTGTAATGTTACCACTTATCGTGGCCGTACCTGTTGAAATAGTCATAAATTGACCTGCTCCACCGGGTGTTGATGTAAAATCAACACTACCCGCAGTCAGTGTGCCGGCACCAACGCTTAATATATTTGAACCTGAAGTAGCTGTCTGAGGAATGGTTACCGCTCCGGAAACTGTTAAGCTGCCTGCACTGATTGTTAACGTATTGGTTACACTCGTGCCCGCATCAAAAAGTAAGGCGCTACAGGTTTCTGTTCCTGTACTCGTCACTGAAAAACCGCCCCCGATAACTACATAATCTGATGGTCCCGGAGTGCCCGCAGCGGCAGGGCCACCAATTCCTACATTAGACCATGTTGTGTTTACATTCCACGCAGTGCTTGCCCTGGAATAGTATGTGAAAGCCCCCGTGGCAACAGTAATCAATCCATTTCCACTGAAGAAGGTATCATCCTGGTTTGTCGCGGCTGAACTGGTGCTTCCCCAGGTGCCCGCTGGTCGAATCGCTCCCCCAAGTATTAACGAATTAGATGTATAGACATTCGCATTGTTCAAACTTGCAACCGCCCCATTGTTGACAGACAAAAGACCGCTTATAGTTGTACTCACACCAAGTGTTTTGGTACTTGATCCTGACAAGGTTACATCATTAAAAGTGGTTGAGCCCCCGGTTATGTTCTGCGCTGCTCCATTGAAAATGAATGTGCTCCCCGTACCGGTAAATGTTCCGCTGTTGGTGAAATCTCCGCCTACGCTGTGCGTGAATGCTCCTGATGTAAACGAAGTACCTGATCCAATGTTCAGATCACCGCCTATGGTCATGCCAACCACACCTGTTATGGAAACTGTTCCACTCAATATCAAATCGCCTGTGATGGCAGTTGTTCCCGTCTGCAAAGTCTTTGTTCCGCTGCCGGATAATCCCAAATTATCATAGGCATTACTATGAACCGTTTGCGCGGTGCCTGTATAATTTACCGTATTGCCACTGGCAGTGGCTGTCATGTTGGTAATCGTACTTGTGCCTCCAATGTTTAAAGTCGCACCTGCTCCTTGCGTAATGCGGCCTGTGCCACTTAATGCACCGTCAACTGTGAGCGAATTTGTATTGGTGAGAGCAACAGACCCACCATTTATGGTCACGTTTGGAATTGTAAAGGTACCTGTTAGTGTTTGTGAATTAGTGTTAAAGGTATGTGTACCCGTACCCGCTGAGAACACACCATTGTTCATGATGCCTCCCCGAAATACAATATTTTCATTCACCGTTTCATTCCAGGTTGCACCATTGTTAATGGTTACCAGACCCACAAATATTTTTCCGTTGGTTGTTGAGTTTATTGAGAGCACTCCGCTGCTACCGCCTCCTACGGTAGTGGTGCCTGAAACCGTCAATCCATTACCCACATTTAAAATGCTGTTATCGGCAATATCGATAGTAGCGCAGGCCGCGTTTGCTGTAATGGTTACTGTCGATCCTGCGCCTCCAATAAATACAAAATCACCCGCTATCGGAAAGGTGCCTGTGTTGGTAGGATTATCATACGCAACCGTGGACCAGGTAGCTGCATTATTCCAGTTTCCCCCTGGAGACCTGGAGAAATAAGTAGTTTGAGCAACCAGGTCCATGTTGGCCAATAGCAACAACATGAACATGAGCGTCCGGTAACGTGTCAATTTTTTTAGATTCACTTTAAAGGAATTAGACTGAAAAAATATCTGCCAGGGCGATAAATATTTTAACTCAACTATATTTTTCATAGGCTAATAGACCACAGTATTAAGAAATCGAAATGACAACCAACATCCCTGAAAAAGGATGGCGCAATACTCCAATTTCCATTGTTTTTGTCTGAGAAAACCCATCCGGAAAGCAAGAAAAACAAGAACCCAACTCCACCCAATTCATCCCTTCCTTGTTTTTATGAAAGTTAACCTACTATGGTCAGCTATCCTCAATTCAGTTTTCACAGTTTTAACAAAAATATGTAAAATAATGGACTTGATCCCCTTAAATATCCACTGATATTCATTTGTAACCCAAACATTTCTGCAGTTGCGCTATTACTTTTTCCTGAGCCACAGGTTGCATGCTTCCCCCGGAAGGAAGGCAAAGGCCGCGCTGAAAGTAATCAAGGGAAAGTCCGCTATCATACATTTTATAATTACGATATAGAGGTTGAAGGTGCATTGGTCGCCACAAGGGCCTGGTTTCAATTCCTTCCCGTTCCAGGACGGAAGCAGCGCGTAATTGGGTTGCTCCATCTTTAAAAAGAACGGCTGAAAACCATCGATTTGAGCGATTTATAGCTCTTTCAGGCTGAAATTGTAAGTCGAGTGCCTCTTTGTACTTTTCAAATACTGCCCGTCTTTTTTCAATGCTTTCATCGAGCCCCCATAATTGGCTCAGGCCGGCTGCGGCACTTAGCGGGCTCATGGCATAATTGTGCCCCACTTCCTTATGTTCATAGTATGGAAGGTTTTCACGTGCTTGCGATGCTAAAAAGCGCGCTTTTATTGCCCAATCATGGTTTTTGGTAGTGATTGCGCCTCCTCCATACGTTGTAAGGACTTTATTGTTGTTGAAGGAGTAAATACCCAATGAGCCCAATGTGCCAATATGCTTACCGTTGTAGGTAGATCCGATGGCTTCTGCCGCATCTTCCACCACCGGAATGCCGTGATTTTCAGCCAGTTTCAAGATTTCATCCATTTGTGATGGCATTCCATAGGTATGAACTACAATGATGGCCTTCGGCAACTTGTTCACGCTTTTGATATCCAATATTGCCTTTTCCAGAAGGTCGGGGTCAATATTCCACGTGTCGGACTCCGAATCAATAAAAACAGGTTCTGCACCCAGGTAGCGCACGGGGTTAACGGTGGCGACATAGGTGAACGCAGGTACGATAACGATATCCCCCGGACCTACGTCTAAAATTTTCAGTGCGAGATGGATGGCAGCGGTGCCGGAATTCAAGGCCACTACATGTTCCGCTCCAATTTCTTTCTTAAGGCCTTCTTCAAAATCTACAATCATCTGATTGTGATGCATACCCTCGTACCGCGAAAGGACTTCTGTGAGTTTCGGGATATCAATTGGATTATATGACAACGGTATCGTGTAGCGCATCGAAATTACAATCTACTCTAAGTTAGGGTTTTTCTTGCTTCAAGCGCTGATAGACAAAACCCATCATCAGCAAAAGCATCAACAATGGATTTACAATGAGCCGGTGAATCTGAGAAAGCAACGGGGATGAGTGTTCTGAATCACCTTCCATGCTCAACTTTATCGTTAAGTACAGCGGTAAAAGAATAAATAATTCTATCAGAAAAAGATAAAAGGATGCTTTCAGATAAATCTGATTCTTAAAAACTGCGTAGATAAAGATCATGCAGGCAAGATCATTCAGAACCAATCGTACCGTTTTATTTAAAGCAAAAATTATATTGGGATTTGTGATTTGGATAGCTTCTGGCAACAAGGTGTTGATTATACCGGCATAGCTTACATGCTGGAAAAGGTATACCAACACAAGCGTGACTAAGGAAATTGCAATCAGGGAATATTTTTTCATGATTATCTATTTATCATGACCTTCCTCAATGAAACATGGTTCACTTTTTCAATCCAAAGCCACCATAGAGCAAACACAAGCATGTACAGAATAGCAGTAAGCAAGTACTTATGCACATAGTAAAAATAGGTTTCCCAATACTCTGCTACGTAATACAGCGTAATCACACGCAAAAGATTAGCGACATAAATGATGACCAAGCCCAGCAGAAGAAACCATGTTACTTTTTTCCAATGTCCTCCGAAAGCAAAAAGGAAGGACACAAACACAATCATTACGTTAATTCCATTGCAGCCTTCAAATACGTTAATCACCACACCTGAAGGATTAAAAATTGAAATAGAAGGAGATGACTCTTTTGTTTTGGTATTCGTGTTCTCTCCGAAGAGATTTAAAATTGCAGACGATTGTCTGGTCACTATCGTTGTGGCTGGGTCTACTGCAAGATCATACGATGATATCCAAAGTCCGTAGAGAATATTAAGGCCAAGGTACAGCCCCACAAAAATAGCGAGAAATCGAAAAGCCGGTTTTAACCCCTCACCCCTTTCCCCTCTCCCTGACGAGGAAGATTCATTGTTCTCTTCTGTGCTCATTTTTTGAATATCGATCGGGCCGGCACCCCGGCAACGGTTACACCATCCTTCACTGGTTTGTTTACTACAGCTCCTGCTCCAACCACGGCCTGATTACCAATATGAACATGTTGAAGTATGGATGCACCAGTTCCTATCAAAACCGACTCCCCTATGGTTACCGATCCGGAAAGATGAACTCCAGGCATGATGGATGAAAAATCACCCACAACAACATCATGCCCAACAGTTGTGTTCAGGTTGAGCAGTACGTGTTTTCCAATTTCAATATCAACCGTGAGACGACAACCCGCTGTTACCATGGAGCCCTCTCCTAGCTGGATATTTAATCCCATCATTGCTGAAGGGTGAATCAGAGCAGGAAATTTTAGGTGCTTGTTATTTAGTCGTTGAGCCACTTGCCTTTTAATTGCGGGATCGCCAATCGCTATGATTACACAAAGTGGGTAATCAATAGCATTGAGCTCCTCAATTTTGCCCAGCACTAAATGGCCCGCTATTTTCTCTCCGCGCTGTTTCCCATCATCGTAAAAGCCCACCACATTCCACTCCAGTTCTTTTGCATTGATTTGATGCAACAGCACCACAGTTTCCTTACCCAGCCCTCCGCTTCCAATAATGGCGATATCTTTCATATACTATCCTTTAAACTTTTCCTCCTTCAAGGAAATATCCCGCTTCATGGTGAGAACTAAAGTAATGGTTTTCAATAGAATTTTTATATCGGACAGGAAAGTGATTTTCTTCATGTACTCCAGATCATAATTAAATTTCTGTTCCCATGAAATGCCATTCTTACCGTAGACTTGTGCAAGTCCGGTAATTCCCGGCAGCACCGAATGCCTTGCTCTTTGCTCTGGCGTAAACAGAGGTTCATATTCCAGGGGTAATGGACGGGGACCTACCAACGACATTTCACCTTTTAAAACATTCCATAATTGCGGCAACTCGTCCAGGTTGGTAGCGCGTAAAAAATCGCCAAGTTTAAAACGTCTTTCGTCCAGTGATTTATCTTCTTCTGATGACAGGGTGCGGAACTTCCACATGGTGAAGGGAATGTTGTTCTTTCCTGTGCGGAACTGGGTAAAAAATATTGGAAACTGAAACGTAATGCAATAACAAATTAAGATAAGCAGGAAAAGCCACGAGAAAACAACAAACACAAAAATACCAAGAATCAAATCGAAGATTCGTTTACCATACCGCTTGTAGATTGGTGGCATAGGTATGCGTCAATTTCTTTTAAAAATCAGAAAAACAGTTCTAAAAATAACTTTCAAATCTACCCAAATAGATTGCTCCCGAATGTATGTTAGATTCAATTTCAGTTTTACCGGCATAATTTCGCGAATATAAAAACCTACCGGATCTGCTTTACCCTCCAGCAATTCATTTTCATTTCTAAATTGAATGGAGGCGTAGTCTGTAATGCCGGGTTTCACGTCAAGTACCATTAATTGCTGCTCATCATAGAGTTTTACAAATTTTTCCAGTTCGGGGCGGGGGCCGACCAGACTCATCTCCCCTTTCAGAACATTAATTAACTGCGGTAACTCATCGACCTTATACTTTCTTAAGTAAATACCAACGCGGGTAATTCTTGGATCGCGGGCGCCTACTGTAATCGCAGTGAGCTTATCTGCGTGAACATGCATCGTCCTGAATTTAAAGAGCTTGAAAAGTTTTCTGTTCCTCCCAACCCTTTCCTGTAAATAAAACACCGGCCCGGGGGAATCTGACTTTACCATGATGCCGATGAGCATAAAAAAAGGAATCAAGAACACCAAACCAACAACGCAAACCAAAAAATCCACCAGTCGCTTAACCATGTTGAACTGTCTGATAAGCCTTTACTACTGCTTTCACGATATATTTGATCTTATCTTTATCCAATTCAGGATAAATAGGAAGTGAAATTTCACGAGAGTAACTATCATACGCTCGCGGGTATTCTGAAATCTGATATCCTCTTTCTTTAAATACGGTTAATAAAGGCAAAGGCTGAAAATGAACATTGACTGAAACACCCGTTTCAGAGATGAGTTCAATCATTTGATCGCGCTGCGATTCGGTTATAGCCTTGATAAGCAACGCATATAAATGATAAGAAGATTTTTTCACCGTTGTATTCAAAGGAGGCAATTCAGCCCAGGAAAAAGTAGAAAACAACTTCGTATATAAATCAAAAACCCGCTTGCGCTCCGGGAGTAATACGGCCTTATATTTCCGTAACTGAGCCAGCCCGATGGCTGCGCAGATGTCTGGCATATTCATTTTAAAACCGGGATAGACAATATCGTATTTCCAGCCGGCACCATTCGTTTTAGCTAACGCATCTTTGGTTTGCCCGTTCAGCGACCAGAGCTTGAGTTGGGTATAGATTTCCTTCTGATCAAAAGGCGGTGGCAAGTTGATACACATCGCGCCCCCTTCGGCTGTGGTTACATTTTTAACGGCATGAAATGAGAAAACAGCAAAGTCGCCCCAATTACCAACGGGTTTATTTTGAAATTCAGCCCCGATAGAATGTGCCGCATCGGACAGCACCATCATGCGGCCTAACTTCTTTTGATTATCGGTAGTTGCAACAAACTTGCTTTTTATTTGCGGTTCGTTAACGAGATCAAAAATCTTATCATAATCACAAGGCCACCCGGCAATATCCACCGGGATGATGGCTTTGGTCTTAGAGGTAATTTTCTCCTGAATCCTTGCCACATTCAGGTTAAAATCATTTCCGCTATCGACCAGTACGGGTGTGGCACCCAGGTGCATCACTACCAACGCAGTGGCAGCGTAGGTATAGGCAGGAATAATCACTTCATCACCTTTTGTTACACCATACCAATGCAACAGTAACATTAGTCCCGAAGTGGCTGAGCTACAGCAGGCTACATGGGGAACTCCCGTTTGCTCTGCCACCAATTTTTCCAGCGCCAGTACTTTTGGCCCGGAGGTAATCCAACCGCTGTTCAGTGTATCCAGCACTTCGCGTTTTACGTCATCGTCAATGTAGGGAGGAGAGAAAGGGATCTTCATGAATAGAGTTCAATTATCTTTTTAATGATTCGATTGGATGTCTGTCCGTCCCACAATTCTGGAACCTTGCCCGTCTTCCATTGATTGCTTACCAAAGCGTTTAAAGCAACCGGTATTTGATCATAGGCCTCACCAATCAGAATATTCGTACCCAGCGTGACTGTCTCCGGGCGCTCTGTGGTGGTTCGCAAGGTTAAACAGGGCTTGTGTAAGTAGGTCGTCTCCTCTTGAATACCACCACTATCCGTCACCACGCCCAATGAATTCTTCACCAGGAACAAAAACTCTAAATAACCAAACGGTTCACAGGTATGAATTGAAGCGGGTATTGCAATTTCCGACAATACTCTTTGCGTTCGTGGATGCACCGGAAAAATTACCGGGTACTGCTTCGCTGCTGTCTGAATCAATTTTAACAAGCGTTCAAGATTTTGGCTGTCATCAACATTGGAAGGACGGTGTAAAGTAAGGACAATGTACTGCTCCTTCTTCAACCCCAATTTGGAATAGACTAACGGCTCTTTAAACTTACTCTCTTGGGCAATGAGCGTGTCGATCATGGTATTCCCTACCCAGAATATTTTCCTTTCGCTAACACCTTCCTTCATTAAATTCGCCCCTGCTTCAGGAGTGGTGGTAAAAAAGTAATCAGCAATCGAATCGGTAACTAAACGGTTAATTTCTTCGGGCATAGTTCTATCGCCAGAACGTATACCAGCCTCTATATGCGCAACATCAATATTCAGTTTCTTCGCCACAATAGAACATGCCAATGTTGAATTCACATCACCTACCACCATTACCAAATCAGGTTTTCGTTGAAGAAGTTCTTTCTCAAAACTTACCATGATGGAAGCCGTTTGTTCGGCTTGCGTTCCTGAACCCGCTTTCAGGTTCACATGGGGTTCGGGTATACCAAGATCCCGGAAGAAAGATTGACTCATCGCATCATCGTAATGCTGGCCAGTGTGAATCAACCGATAATCAATTGCTATTCCATTCGCTTTAGCCAACTCAAGCGCTTTAATAAGCGGAGATATTTTAATAAAATTTGGACGTGCTCCAGCGATCAAAACGACATTAATACCCATTCCTTGTTTTTAATTTCCTGTTCACTCGTTTCAAACTGCTTTTCCCCTTCTGATTTTGTGCATTGGTTTAATAACACAAAAGTAATATTCCCGCTTCTTTAGTCTCTACTTCAGAATAAATATTCAAAGGTTATTAATCATTAGAATGATCCCCTAGTATGGTTGAATTGACTTTTCACGCCAATCCATCATTCTATATTTTTCTCCATCGAAGTTGATTTTCCATTTACATTCGTAGCTACCCAACCATTTCGTTTATATGACTTTATCGCCTTGCTGTTATTCGTTAACACGGATAACAGCATTTTTTTATAACCAAGCTGAACAGTTCTTCGCTCAAACTCCTGCAATATCTGAGAGCCATACCCTTTACCTTGTTCACTCTCACTGACACCAATAACAACGAGGGCAACATAAGGATCGAAAACAGCAGGTGCAGTTGGTGCATTTTTTTGTTTACCTGTTGCCAATCGTTTTATGCGAGTCCACAAGTTCCTTCCAATAAATAAATACTTTGCTCTCAGCTCCCGATGCAGGAGCAACCACGGCCGAACAAGAAATGATTGCAGCGCCCGGTCAAAACTATATTGCGCCATGCTGGAAGCAGACCCCATTCCGGCTTCCTTTCTAATCATGGCACCACAATATCCAATACAACGTCCTTCAGCCTCAAGGTAAAAGAGAAAAGTATTCTCTGTTGACAAATACCAACCTAACATCTTCTTAACATAATCAAGCCCTAATGCTGTTGAAAGCGAAGCTGGGAAGGCAGCACGATGGCATATTGCTATCTTTCCTAAGTCCGCGGTGGTGGCTACTTTAATTTCAGTCATGCTCACGAATTCATTTGTTCTTTTAGAAACGTATTTAAATCAACAATTTGCTTATTCCGGTCAAAGTTTTGGCTTGCCGTCTGTTGATTGTGTGCGCGTATTTCAAGGTAATCAACATCCTTCATGCTCAGAAATTCAGTAATGGATTCTCTCAACGTAAGCCATTGGCCAGGAGCGCTAACCCATCCGGCCTTTGTCTTTTTTATAATGGATGCTCCTTCGCCTTCGCCTGAAAAAAGAATGGGAAGTCCTGCCGCCATTGCTTCATAAATTTTGGATGGCACAGCGCCATAAATATTTTTCACAAGCGGTATGAGTGTGCCACCATACGAACTTAACACTTTGGGCATCTCATCGCGTTTCAAAATACCATGGTAAGTAATGCCGCGCGTGGGGTTCTCCTTAAGAAAAGTGATAATTTTTCCTTGCTCGGCTCCCGTACCATAAATATGAAACTCCGAGTTTAATTCTTTGAAATGAATGTTCTGGCAAATGGAGAGTATACCTTGTGCAACACCCAACAGGCCGGCATAGACGATGTGATTCCGCTTTGAAGGATCAAACCGGTTGCCAGCAAACCTGTTGGTGTCAACACCATTTCGAAATAAATAGGTTTGGGATGGACTGGTCTTCGCTACATAATCCACGATCTCCTGCGATTGTCCTGTGCATATAAAAGCTTTCTTGTATAAAAATTGTTCGAGACTTTCAAGCATCTTGTATATCCTTCCTTCGCCAATTGCGCCTAGTTCTTTAGCAGAGAGCGGCCATAGGTCAGAAATGTTAATGATGAGTTTCGCTCCTGATAATTTCGATAATATCCACGCAGAGAAGGCCAGGGTTAACGGTGGGCTTTCAACCAGTAAGTAAACGGGCTGCTTCGACCGAATAAAGAAAATTGAAAACAGACTGGTAAACGAAAACGACAACATGCTCGCGATGCGGGGGAAAGTTTTCGGAGCATTCGATGGGTAAAGCCAGTACCGCTTCACTTCAATCCCTTCTATCCTATCTATGCAACTGAATTTATTTTTATGTGAATCGAAAATCTTACCCGTTGGATAATTGGGCATGGCGGAAACGACTTGCACATCCCATCCTTGTTTGATCAGGCCCCTCGCCATATCGAACAGCCGGTTTTGGGGCGCTCCCATTTCAGGAAGAAAGTATTGGGTTAGAATAACAATCTTCATGCCTTTATCTCCGAGTAAAAATGCTTAATTTTTCCGGAAGCCGGACGGTCAATTTTCTCCACACGATTAATCTTCAGTTCTAATCCGGGCTCAAGATATAAATTCATTTTCTCGCGGATGTCTTTGGTTTCTTCCGGTGTTAGGGGCCTATCACTCACCACATCAAATTCAAAACTGTTTAGCGCAGTTTGTCGAATGATAAACTCTTTTAACACACCACTAGATTCCAGGATACTTCGCGATACATAATAAAAAGTAAGCCCTGGAGATTTTTTTCCGCTCGGTAAAACAATCGTATCGTTTACCCGGCCTGATAATGTTTTTAATACCAAGCCACGATCATCTTCTTCGAGAACACCAATGTCGCCAATATCATAGCGAATAAAGGGCATGGCTTTATTGTTCAAAGATGTAATCACCAATCGTCCTGTTTCACCCAGGGGAAGAACACGGTTGTCATCCGACAACACTTCAATAAATAAATTCGCTTCGTTAACAGCCCAACGTCCATGAATGTCTTCAATTGCAATGACATCCAATTCTGAAGCACCATATTCCCGGATAACCGGTACACCAAGTGCTTGTTCAATCACCCTTTTATCTTCTTCACGACAAACCTCCGAAGTAACAATGCAACGCTTTAATGTTGGACACACCTCCACCAACCGAACATTTCTTCGCACGAGGAATTGGGAGAAGAGCAAAATAGAGTTGGTATACCCATACACATACTGGATTTTTGTTCTCTTGAACTGCAAGAGAAATTTTTCCAGCATCTCATCTCCCAAGTCAAAAACAGGGAATCGCACGCGATGCATAAAAAAGTCTTTTACCTTCTCCTTTGCGTATGAAATCCGATCTAACGGAATACCATAGAATCGCGCTTGCCAATCACCTTGATGAATGTTCAGGGAATTATACTGACTCAAAATGTAAGCCCATGTAAGCGCATGCGTGAATTTATCCTTGGCGAAAAAAAACGGATGCCCTGAAGAACCAGAGGTGTTTGAAATATATACATCCGACACTGTATAACCATCTGAAATCATCTCACCAATGGGTGCCTGCAAATCCATTTTTTGAAGAATAGGCAAGTCGCTCCAGGCAGGAGGCAATGATTGTTTTACTAACTGTTTGTAAAACGAATTATTCTGAAAATGAAAATCTACGATTCGTTTCTTTTGATCTTCAATCCACTTCTTTTGTGCTTGCCGGTTCAGTGCATAAAATGAATTCAACTGTGTGCTGGCATCCTTCATCGGAAAACCTTTCCACCTGAGTATGGTCTGAAATGATATCACGGTGCAAAATAAGGATTGTGTAACGGAGTCCAAAGCGTACAGCGGTCTTCTGACCCAGACAAAATTCGATTCATGTTCAAAAGAAAAATCGGGCGATGTTCAACAGATTAGCGACTTAGTATTTTCAACCAATGGGGTTTAATATTCTCCCATGAAAATTGCTCTGCCCGTTTACGAGCTTGAATTGAAAGTCGATTTCCCAGGGCTTCATCTTTAAAAATTCGACTCACCTGAGATGCCATCCTTTCAACATCGAGCGGTGACGTGAGTAAAATATTTTCTTCGTCTTTCCATAAAAACGGAATTTCACCAACGCTAAACGAAACCACTGGAATGCCACAACACGCAGCCTCTGCTACCGCTACACCGAAACTTTCATAGGACGTAGTATTGAGATAGACCGCATGAGATTGATAATGAGTAGACAGTTCATCATTTTTCACAGATCCCACTACCTTGACACGTTCCGTTAGTTTTAGTCGCTCAATCAAAGCAAGGGTATCTTTCAACAATCCTTTATCAGGACCGACCATCGTTAGCGTAGCAAGAGGATAATCCTTCAGTACCATCTTGAGAACTTCAACAGGAACATGCGGATTATATATGGGTGTAAAAGCACGCACCCATAACAGACTGTATGGCGCAACATCATTTCGTTTGAACGGAAACTTTTCTACTTCTAAAGGATTGGGACAATACGCAACCTCATATCCTTCCTTTTCAAAAAAACTTTTCAGAAAGGTGGAAGGGCTTTGAACGTATGTTCCCTCAAACAACTTTTTGAAGGATTGTTCTCTTCCTCTATAATGTTCATGCAGCGCACCACCATGAAGTGTTAACACAATCTTTTTACCTCTCATCTTCCCAATAGCCGCTGCGATCTGCGCAAAGAGAAAAGAGTTTCCGCTAAAGACGTCAATGTGCAATACATCATATCGCTTAAACAACACACTAATCAGGATGTCAGCAAAGCGAAGCAATCGATTCTGATAACGAGATGCGGTCAGCACTTTTGCTTCATCCGTATATTTTAAGTTGTATGCAATAGTTTCCGAAACAGAAAGTGATCCCCTTGATTTTGATAAAAAATTTCCAATGAAAAGAATACTCATTCCCTAAATCGTTTTAATCAAAACCCCGGGATTGCCTGCAAATAAAACATGATCAGGAACACTTTTCGAAACTACTGTTCCGGCTCCGATAAGACAGCCTTTTCCAATAGTCGCCCCAGCCAAAATATTACAATTGCCACCAATCCATGTACCCTTATCAATAAAAATAGATTTCAAAATATTCGGACCATATCGAAAAGATCCATTCTGCTTACCATGATTCCCGGAAATGATTATTGACTTGGGACCAAACATAACCTCATCCTCAATTTGAATTGTCGCTGAACCTGAAAACCAATTTCCATACGCTATGAATACATCATCACCAATTTCAATATTGAAAGAGCTATAAAAAACATTATGCCTAGCCACTCTTAAATTTCTTCCGCAGCGTTTGAAAAATGGGCTTAATAAGAAGCCTCTCAATCGCATAAATAAAACATTATCTGGAAGCCAATTAGTAAACAACAACACAAAGTGTAGGGGCCAATCATATCTTAAATTTCTATATAATTTATTCATTACAATATAATTCCTATCTCAACAGACTTAATTAAATAGTCTAATAATCATTTTTTTAATTCCTGAATTAATTTAGCGGCCTGCCCATCAAGGGTATTTTCTCGTGCTAATGAAATGCCATTTAAAACTAAAGTATTTCTTAGCCCTTCTGACATTATCAGTCTCTGTACATTCTTTGCTATTTCTTGCGGTGTAACTTCCAGCAACAGAAGAGAGTCAATTTCATTCTTAAGAAAAAAACCGATAGAACCTTTAGGAGAAGCCACCACTGGTAGCGAATTAGCCATAGCTTCCCAAATCGTTCTTGGAAAACCCTCATAGTTGCTCTTTGAAGCAATTACATATATATCACATGATCTATATAATTTATTTAATTCAGTTCCTACTTTCTTTAGGCCATGATAGAATATTTTTTTCTCCATAGGAGAACCCTGACAATTTTCAATCAACTGATCAGGAAGCCCTTCTTTTCCTTTTACAATCAGTCCTGCAAAATGAAATTCAACGGAATACCCCTGGTCGATTAAAATTTTACATGCTTCTACAATTTCAAATAGTCCCTTTGATTCATCCAGTCGCCCGGTATATAGTATTTTATAGATCGGTCTATTCGCCATGTGATTCTTTAGAAAAAAATCCTCTTCTGTCAATGTAGTACTCTTAATCAGGCATACCCGACTGGCAATAGACTGATACTGATCAACCAATGCTTGACTATTTGCAATTACAAGATTATTCTTTGCAATACTTTTTTGGGCTTTATCTGTTGATCTTGCCAGTGCTTTTATTAGAAAATTTTTCACCATTCCAAACTGAGTGTTTTTCGCTCCCTCAATGTAATCACCAACCAGATATAAAACGATTTGAATTCTTTTATGAAGCAGCAATGCAGGAATTACTAATGGAGTAGGACTTCTAATTAATAAACAATCCAGTGCTTCTTTCCTCCTCCAAATCAGAAATATTGCCCAAGGAAACCTGAGAAACCTCAAGATAAGAGAGTTGTGCCTACCCAAATCAACAACTTCAAGATTAGTTGATTCAAGTCTATAATTCATTTCACCTAATTCGGAAGGTGTTGGGGAGTAAGAAAACACAATCATAGAGTCTGTTTGCCTTGCAAGGCTGTCAAGGAACAGACCGTAAAAACTCATTGTAAAGAATTTATTGTTGGCATCCTTAAAAATTGGTATATGGTAATGAAATCCTAGAATCATTATTTAGACTTTACAATAACCCAACACCCTAATGCGATCAGGAACCACGCAAAAACATTCAAAATGGCATAAATGAAATAAAGGTGAATGCTCATGTGTATAATGCCTGTAAAAACAGGTTTATACTCTGCCTTTAAATTATTTAAATTTTTCAAAAACCAGATTACGCAGTACAACAACAATAAAACAAATGGAACAAACAACAACAATCCTCCTTCTGATAAAAATCCAAAATATGAATTATGTGCGCTCGTTTCGTCAATGCCCTTTTTAAAAACCACGTATTCGGCTCCTTCAAAATTACCAGGAAGTTTAATGTGGTAACTTGTAAAATTATTAAGTCCTATTCCGGTTAGGGGATATTTTTCATGAATCAATAAAGCTTTTTCAATCTGTGCCAATCGTACAAGGTATGAACGGTCTTCCTCTAATGTCTTTTCACGTTTATAGATCAAATCATATGTTCTGGGATTCAAGTTAAAGACTATATCTTTAACGATGCTACTATCAGCTATTGAAATCAAACCGAAATATCCAATCAATCCAAATATAAAAATTGCACCCCTACTTTTTCTATTTAGTAGCAATGTTAAGACGCCCCCTGATAGTGTGAGCAATGAACCTGATCGACTGCCCGACAAGAAACCACTCAGTACCAAGACCGTCAGTGCAACCAACGCCCAAAAAAAGCCAAACCGATACCAGGTATACCACACAACAATTGGGCTGTAACAAATTAAAAGAAACGCAAAATTATTTTGAGAGAGCTCCTTAAAAAAGGACAAAGAAGTAAGTGCATTTTGTAATACAAAATAATAAAGGATGGAGAAAAGCACACCCCAAAAAATTCCTACGTACACAGCATCAAGGCGAATCCAACGCTTGTAAGAAGTAAGAAATAAAATGAGGATCACCCAATACAAGTAATTTGGCAGCACGTCTAATGCCTTACTCAAACTATTATCGGGCATGCTATCCGGCATATTTACAACAGATAGTATAGCGCCCGCACCAAAAACCAGTGCAATAAATTGAATGCTATATCGAATTGTAAAGAACTTTCCAGAAAGAGAATACATGCTATACAGCAGGAATGGAAATATAAAGATGGAGATGTTTTGAACAAATAAGATTACAGGGAAAGCCATAAAAAAGGCATACCAGAACGTTAGTTTTCTTACACGCCTCTCCATAGGGCTATGATGGACGGCCACTTCCAAAGGCTGTTGCCTATTAGCATATTTATTCGGAATAACCATCAACTATCCTATCTGCCTTTTGTGACCATGAATAATTACACGCTAAGGTATCATCATATTCTAATGAAAATGATTTAACCCAACCCATTAAGCCACCAGCAAGCAGTTGGCTTCTCGATCGGCTCGGTCTCAGCAAAAAATTAAAAATCATACCGATCATCCTAAAAATAAAATACCAATTATAGAATAGGTATGCACGATATAGTTTTGTACCATTCAATCGGGCATATTCCAACGAAAGATACAATCTGGAGTAGAATACCCGCCTGGCATAACCGGTCAAACTAACTGTAAACCGGCTATTGCCCTGATCATTATGCAAAAACAATACTTCACTTACATATTCAACCTCACCTTGTTTTGACAAAGTATAGGCCAACAAAACATCTTCACCCAATCCAAGACCTGCCTCAAACAGGTCACACATCTGAAGGTTAAAATTTTTAAATAAGGATTCCTTCCGGGCTAAAAATGCGCCTCCGCTAAACCACTCCGTTCTGCCACCATTAGCAGGTTGTGGGCCACGCAACCCACAATAAAAATATGAACCATCTTTTAATTCCGGGTAACCGGTAATCGCTCTTAAGGTTTTTCTGAAAAATGACTTTGTTGATACTTGAGCGGTAATCGATTTAGGCAAATTGCTGATTACCGAATTATTATGTTTGTTCGTAAAAGCCAAGCCGAAACCAAACACATCTGGCTTATCAACAATCAGTTTTTCAAGAATCAGAAAACATTCTTTGTTAACGATCTCCATGTCATCATCGAGGCACAACAGCCATGGAGATTGAGCAGCCTTCCAGCCGAGGTATCGTTGAAACAATGCGTTCTTATACGGAGACACAATTTGCTTAACATTCGGCAGAGATATTTTTTTAAAATCCTTATCCGTAGAATCCACTACAATTATTTCAGCAACAACACCGTTATTCAACTCTTGAATTTGATGAATAAGATTCATCAACGAACTATATCGATCATAGGTAGGAATAACGATGGATAGAGAGAAAGTCTTCATTGTATTCTATTACTGATTCGTTTACTCCTGCCGCTATCCCTTATAAAAATGAAGAAAGATATCCTGGTATAATCTTACTTTGCGATACCTGGCTCTCACGCTATATAAAAAACCGGAAGCTTCCATTCTCGTCAGAAATCCGGCTAATTCTGTTTTTCCTTTATCAACCATATGATGATACTCAATCATATATTCGTTAATAGAATTTATTTTATTGGCTTCCACTAAATCGGCAATCACCAGGTGTTCTGCTCCCTCTACATCTATTTTCGCCAAATCAAACTTCGCATTACCCATAAACTGGGATAATCGTATCGTTTCAACCGTAATTCGGGAAGTATCATTTCGATCTTCCGAAAGCGATGCTATTACTGAACCTTTTTCATTACCAATAAAGAAATCGAGCGACCCCTCTTCGTTTGATATCGCCTTATTAATCAAGGTTACATTCTGAAGATTATTACTCTTCACATTCATTTCCAAAAGTTTGTACGAAAGTGGATTGGGTTCAAAACAAACGATCTCTGCCGCAGGGTACAGCTTTTTAAAAAATAACGTTGCAAAACCGATATTCGC
>Ga0268299_1002773_pt1 | contig 18810 bp, 10 predicted proteins | sample NOBtaG_FD_193484 | JGI IMG/M metagenome (GOLD analysis project Ga0268299, IMG submission 193484) | Activated sludge microbial communities from bioreactor in Nijmegen, Gelderland, Netherland - NOB reactor | ecosystem: Engineered > Bioreactor > Aerobic > Activated sludge | place: Netherlands...
GCGCCGCTCAGAACCAGCGTAATCGCCGGGCCGAGAAAGGTTGCAATGGGAATCAGAGCGTTGCGCGCGGCATGTTTGAACCAGACGACACGCTGTGAAAGCCCTTTGGCGGCGGCGGTTCGCACATAATCCTGCGAGATCACGTCGAGCATGGAGGCGCGCATCAGCCGCGAAAACCCTGCGATTCCGCTGGTCGCCAGCACGATCATCGGCAAAATGATGTAACTGAAGCGGTCATAGAGTGGGGGACAGCCGCCTGTCAGGGTGGTCTCGCAGCGTCCGCCCATCGGCAGAATCGCCAGCTTTGAGCCAAAAATCAGGATCAAGATCAGCCCCAGCCAGAAAACGGGGATTGCGTTAAAAACGACGGCTAAAATGCGCGTGAAGCTGTCGAATCTTCCACCGCGCTTGACCGCCGCGAGAATACCGATTGGCAGGCCGATGACCAGGCTGACCACGAGCGAGGTGAAGCCGAGTTCAAGCGTCGCCGGGACGCGCTCAAAAATGACATCGGTTACAGGACGGCGTTGGAAAAATGAACGCCCAAAATCGCCGCGCAGGATGCCACGTCGTTCGGCAGGAGGTTCGGGTTCGCCATCGCCATCGGCATCCAGGGGCAGCAGAAATGCCTGATCCGCGATTTTGTCGCCGTTGGTATCGAAGCGCATCCAGTCGTCGCCGACCAGCCACCTTAGATACTGGATCACGAAAGGATCATTGACTCCCAGGCGCGCGGCGATGGCTTGACGTTCGCGGGCGGTCATGCGCGGGTCGAAGGTGAGCGCGCCGACAGGCCCACCGGGAGCCGCCAGCATGAGCGCATATGACAAAAGCGTGATGCCAAAAAAAATCGGAATCGCCTGCACCAGGCGGCGGGTTACATATTGGATCATGGGAATACCTTTTTATAGCTTGTCAGCGCGTCATTATTGAGGACTGAGGACTGAGGTTAAAGGACTGAGTAAAAACAGTACCGAGTTTAAAGTGCTGAGTGCTGAGTTAGGAATTTGCCTTTTAATCAGCACTTTTTGCTCAGCACTTTTTACTAAACTCAATCCTCAGTCCTCAGCCCTCAGTCCTAGATTCCTACGGAATGATGCTCATCGCGTCGAGATTCCAGCGAATCTGGTTGGGATGACCAGGGAATGGACTCCAGTTCTGAACATTGGCCTGCGCCACCCACATCGTGTTCGGCTGGAAGAACCACACCCAGGGCTGGTCATTGAACAGGATTTCCTGAACCTGATAGTACAGTTGGGCGCGTTCTTCAGGATTGCAGCCAGGGAGATCGCGCGCCTGATCGAGCAGGTCGGTCACTTCGGGATTGTTGTAGGAGGTGAAGTTGTAGCCGCTGCCAACAATATCATTCGTCGGGGCGAAATTTGCTGTCGGATCATCGGGATTATCGGGGAACGAGAAGCTCCAGCCGAGGATGATGGCGTCGTAGGTCTGGCTGAGCATCTCATCGATGGCAACATTGAAATCGATGGCCTGGAAATCGACGGCGACACCAATTTGCGAGAGTTGATCCTGCACGATGGTCGCGACAGATTCGCGTACCTGATTACCAGCGTTGGTGATGAGGCTGAAGCTTAGTTCGGTGCCATCCGGGGCGTAGAGCGCACCCTGAGCGACGAGCGGAGTAGAGGGATCGTTATCGGCATCCACCCAACCCGCCTCTGCCAGCAGCGCCAGCGCGCCTTCCTGGTCAAACGGGCGCGGCTGAAGATCGGGATTGTAAGCCCAGGAATTCGGGTTGGCGTGTGAGGCCAGCACATTGCCTTCGCCATTGGCTGCGCCGTTGACAATGGCTTCTTTATCGAGCGCCATCACCAGTGCCTGACGTACACGCGGGTCGCCAAAAATTGGGTGATGCCCCTGGTCAATCGGATCGCCATTTTCATCGACTCCATTTTGCGGATTTGCCGGGTCAGCGGAATTCATCGCCATAAAGACAAAGCTGTTATCGGCATATTCGAAAATCTGGAAGCCGCGTTCCTGCGCCAGATCGCGGAATTCCTGCTGGCGAGACTGCGCGACCTGTGTGTACGTCACATCGCCCGCGAGGAATTGTTCCAGCATGATGGTCTGGTCGGGGACATTTTTGTAAATCCAGCCCTCCGGCGCGACATAGCCCAACTGTGCATCGGGATAATCCTGGTTGGCGAGGACGCTGACCTGTTCGCCGGGGCGGAATTCGCCAAACTGGAACGAATAGGCTGTCACCGATGGGGCGATGTTCCAGTCGGAATTATTCATCGCCGCGTAGTCGGTGCCGAACATCTGGCTAAAAATATGCGACGGCACAACCGGGACATAGCCCGCGTTGTAGATCGCTGCACAGTCCGCGCCCTTGAAGGTGACGACGACGGTTTGCGGGTCGGGCGATTCAACGCTTTCGATCACGTCCAGCAGATAGCCAAGCGGGGTGTCCGTCGCTCCGCTGGCGATGGCGTCCCAGGCATACTGGTAATCGGCTGAGGTGATGGGTGTACCATCGTTCCAATTCCAGTCGTCGCGCAGGTGAAAGGTGTAGACCGTGCCGTCGTCGGAAACATCCCAACTGGTCGCCATCGTGCCGAGCGCATCGGGGACGGCAAGCTGCGTGGCGGGGTCATAGCCTGTCAGATCGGGGAAAATGCGATCAATCACGTCGCTCGACGCCTGATCGTTCGACAAAATCGGGTTTAGCGTATTGATGTCGCCGCCAAGATTCGGCTCGATCAACACGCCGCCTTCGCCGGGGCCAGGGCCTTCCTGTGCCAGCGCCGGGATTAATGTCAGCGCCGCCAGCAGGCCGAGCGCAAGGCAAACGAATAGTAAGCGAGATTTTTTCATGTTTCTGCTCCCTTTAGTTAAGCAAATCGGTTATACTGAATAGTGTTCCACAGGAGATTTCGCAAACCCACTTTGCATCTCCCTACCTAAAGATACTCACTGCTATGGTATTTCGTTCATAGCAGTGAGTTTCGCTTTATTTAGCAATTCGCTTTCAGCCGTTAGCGAGTCAGCCAGCAAACTGGGACATCCTCGTATAAAACAAATCTTCTCGATCCATTTTATTCGGTCAATGTTAATGTGCCGCGCGTTAGGCGGATTCAAGACCAGGATTTTACAATCAAGCGGATTCCAATATAACCAATGAGGTTTTCGCTGATGAGAAAGTATAGTCTGCTGCTGATTGTTTTTCTGATGCTCATTACCAATTCTGCAAGCGCGCAAATCACAGCTTTGAGTTCGACATTCACCTATCAAGGCTATCTGGTCGGTGAAAATGGCGCGGTTAGCGGCACATGCGACTTTCAATTTGCGCTGTACGACACGGCGGGGATACAGATCGGCACGACACTGACAAAAATCAATGTCACCGTTGCGAATGGCACGTTTTCCGTCCCGCTGGATTTTGGTGCGACGGCCTTTGACGGTACGGATCGCTACCTCGAAATTGCGGTGCGCTGCCCAGCAGGAAACGGAACTTATACAACCTTAACGCCCCGTCAGGCATTAACGGCTGCTCCTTATGCGCTGGGATTGTATGGGTTGGAAGTGCAGTATAACGTCAGCAGCCCAAATCTGATTGGCGGCGCGGAGGCCAATATCGTCGCCAATGGCATTATCGGCGCGACCATCAGCGGCGGCGGCGCGTCCAGCGTGAATAATCTGGTCAGCGGGAATTATGGCACGGTGAGCGGCGGTGTGGATAACCAGGCCGGCGGCTCGTCATCGACCATTAGCGGCGGGAACAGCAATAGCACCAGCAGCAATAATGCCACGATTGGCGGCGGGTTTAATAACACCGCAGGCGGGTATACCAGCACGATTGGCGGTGGTTACGAAAATATTGCCAGCGGGGAGCTTGCAACGATTGGCGGCGGCTGGGCGAATCAGGTGAGAGGACTCTACGGGACGATTGCGGGCGGCGGGCCAACGGATACGAATGACCCTTCGACGACGAGCAACCATGTTACTGACAATTATGGCTCAATTGGCGGGGGCGGTTATAACCGGGCGGGCAATGGCAACGACAGCATTACCGACAGCACCTATGCCACCGTTGGGGGAGGCGGCGCGAATAGTGCCAGAAATATTTATGCGACGGTCAGCGGCGGGGCTACCAATACCGCCAGCGGCATTGCTTCGACAGTGAGCGGGGGCGAGGTGAATACTGCCAGCGCGATTGACTCAACTGTCGGCGGCGGCAGTGTCAATACCGCCAGCGGCGAATATTCGACCATCAGTGGTGGCAGCGCCAATACCGCCAGCGGCTATGGCTCGGCAGTTGGTGGAGGTATCGGCAATATTGCCAGCGCCCAGTATTCAATGATTCCCGGCGGCTACCAGAACACGGCGTCCGCTCTTTACAGTTTTGCTGCTGGATTCCGCGCTCGTTCCGCTCATGTGGGCGCATTCGTGTGGGCAGACAGCTCCAATTTTGACATTCTTTCGACAGCCGCGAATCAATTTACCGTTCGTGCTGTCGGCGGTGCGCATTTTATCAGCGCGATCAATAACAGCGGCGTCCCCACTGCTGGCGTGACATTAGCGGCTGGCGGCGGCTCGTGGTCATCATTGAGCGACCAGAACGCAAAAGAAAATATTTTGCCCATTGATCCACAACTCATTCTGCAAAATGTGGCTGCCATGCCCATCTCGACCTGGAATTACATCGCGCAGGATGACGATATTCGTCACATTGGGCCGATGGCACAGGATTTTCAAGCGGCTTTCGGCGTGGGTGAGGACAACACGCGCATCACGACCATTGATGCTGACGGTGTGGCGCTGGCGGCGATCCAGGGTTTGAATCAACTTCTCGAAGAAAAAGAGGCTCAGATTGCAGGTTTGCAGCAGGAAGTCAGCGATTTACAGGCACAGAATCAGGATTTTGAGGCACGCTTGGCGGCATTGGAGGGCAAAGCCATAACTCAGGAATCCAGTCTGGCGCTGCCGATGCTGGCCTTCGGCGGGCTGATGCTGGTAGGGGTGTGGCTGCGGCGCGCTCGTTAGGGTGCTTTAAATCTAAAATGTTATAATTCGGCAAACCGAAATTTGGTGTAAAGGTTTTTGCACATGAAAAATTACCGTTTGCTACTGATTTGTATCATCGCTTTGTTGACTTTATCGGCTGGTGTGAGCGCCCAGACGACGACACTCAGTTCAACCTTCACGTATCAAGGCTATCTGACCGGGGCAAGCGGCGCGGTCAGCGGGACGTGTGATTTTCAATTTTCGCTGTATGACGCCCTGACCAGCGGAACGCAAATTGGCACGACGCTGACAAAAACCAATCTAAATGTCTCGAATGGCGCATTTTCAGTTCAATTGGATTTTGGGACGACAGCTTTTGACGGCACAGATCGCTATTTGCAGATTGCGGTGCGCTGTCCGGCGGGCGATGGGGGTTATACGCCGCTGACGCCGCGACAAACCATAACGGCTGCCCCTTACGCGCTGGGAATGTATGGATTGGAAGTGGAATATAACGCAACCAGCCCGAATATCATCGGCGGCTACAGTGGCAACAGTGTGTCATCAGGCCGATATGGCGCAACCATTGGCGGTGGGGGAGGGGATGGCGGCGAAAATCAAGTCACCGCCAATCAGGCTACGGTGAGCGGTGGTGCTGATAACACTGCGGCTGGTGGTTATGCGACGGTAGGGGGAGGTTCGGGCAATTTAAGCGATGAAATTTATGATACCGTGTCCGGCGGCAATAACAATATCGCCAGCGGGGGCGCTTCAACCGTCAGCGGAGGCATTGAGAACGACGCAAGTGGTGCCTACTCGACAGTGGCAGGCGGCTACTACAATACCGCAGCAGGGACATTCAGCTTTGCCGCCGGACACACAGCCAATGCCAATCATTATGGCAGCTTCATATGGTCAGATGGAACCGATCTGCCGAATGGTTTCTACACAACTGCCGCTAATCAATTTGCGGTTCATGCCGCTGGGGGGATTCGGCTGGTGACGGGTTCAGACGCGCAAGGTCTGGATTCCGTCGCCTGTTTTATGTATGTCGGGCAGGGGTCATGGAGCTGTACCAGTGATCGCAACGCCAAAGCCAATATTGAGCCGATTGACAGCCGGGCCATCTTAAATGAAGTTGTCCAGATGCCGATTACCTCGTGGGTTTATAAAGGCACAACCACTCGGCATATCGGGCCGATGGCGCAAGATTTTTTCGCGGCTTTTGGCGTCGGGGAAAATGATAAGACGATCACGAACGTGGACGCGGACGGCGTGGCGCTGGCGGCGATCCAGGGGTTGAATCAGCAGCTTGAGGAAAAAGAGCGGCAGATTGCCGACTTGCAGCAGGAAGTTAACAATTTGCAGGCGCAAAATCAAGCGTTTGAGGCACGGCTGGCAGCTTTAGAGCAAGCCGTCGGGACAGGCACGATGAACGAAGCGAGCTTGGCGTTTCCCATGCTGGTTTTCGGTGGGCTGATGCTGGTGGGGGTGTGGCTGCGGCGCGCTCGTTAGGTGGATTTAAATCTAAAACGTTATAATTCGGCAAACTGAAGTTAGCTGTAAAGGTCTTTGCAGATGAAAAATTACAGTTTGCTACTGATTTGTATCATCGCTTTGTTGACTTTATCGGCTGGTGTGAGCGCCCAGACGACGACACTCAGTTCAACCTTCACCTATCAAGGCTATCTGACCGGAGCAAACGGCGCGGTCAGCGGGACGTGTGATTTTCAATTTTCGCTGTATGACGCCCTGACGAGCGGAGCGCAAATTGGCACAACGCTGACAAAAACCAATGTGACTGTCTCGAATGGGACATTTTCGACGCCGTTGGATTTTGGCGTGACGGCCTTCGACGGCGCAGATCGTTATTTGCAAATTGGCGTGCGCTGTCCGGCGGGCAGTGGCAATTATACACCGCTGACGCCGCGCCAAACCGTGACGGCTGCCCCGTATGCGATGGGGCTGTATGGCATAGAAGTACAATATAACGCGACTAGCCCGAATATCATTGGCGGCTACAGCGGTAACAGCGTCACGGCGGGGGCTTCGGGCGCAGCGATTGGCGGCGGTGGCGCGACAGGCCAAGAAAATAGGGTAACGAACGATTACGGTACGGTGGGTGGGGGTATAGGCAACCTTGTCAGTGGCTACTCGGCAATAATAGGTGGCGGTAAATTCAATACTGCCAGCGCTCAATACTCGACGGTAGTGGGCGGAGAATTCAATACTGCCAGCGGCTTCAATTCGACAGTGCTGGGAGGCATCGGTAACAAGGCAGAGGGTCTTTCGAGTTTGGCATCTGGATACTATGCGGCTGCTAATCATTCCGGCTCGTTTATCTGGTCTGATTATACGTTTCTCCCGAATGGTTTCTACACCACCGCCGCTAATCAATTTGCCGTTCACGCCAGCGGAGGCATTCGCCTGGTCACGGGTTCAGACGCGCAGGGCTTGGATTCTGTCGCCTGTTATATGTACGTCGGACAGGGATCGTGGAGCTGCACCAGTGATCGCAACGCCAAGCAGGATTTTGAGGAGATCGACAGTCTGGCGGTGCTGTCGGAGGTCGTGAATATGCCGATCACGTCATGGGCGTTTAAAGGGACATCAACGCGGCACATCGGCCCGATGGCGCAAGATTTTTTCGCGGCCTTTGGCGTCGGGGAAAATGATAAGACGATCACGAACGTGGATGCTGACGGTGTGGCATTGGCGGCGATCCAGGGGTTGAACCAGCTCCTTGAGGAAAAAGATGCGAAAATTTCTGATTTGCAGGATCGCGTGGACGATCTCGAAGCTCGATTATCGGCGCTGGAACAAGCTGGAAGCATTCAAGAATCAAGCCTGATGCTGCCGATGTTGGCCTTCGGCGGGCTGATGCTGATGGGGGGGTGGCTGCGGCGCGCCCGTTAGGTGGATTTAATTCTAAAACACTATAATTCGGTAGGCTGAAGTTAGCTGTAAAGGTCTTTGCAGATGAAAAATTACAGTTTACTCCTGATTTGTATCATCGCGCTGCTGATTCTGCCGGGTAGCCTGAGCGCCCAGACGATGACACTGGGTTCAACTTTCACCTATCAAGGCTACCTCACGGGGGCAAATGGCGCGGTCAGCGGGACGTGCGATTTTCAATTTTCGCTGTATGACGCCCTGACGAGCGGAACGCAAATTGGCACGACGCTGACAAAAACCAATGTGACCGTCTCGAATGGGACGTTTTCGACGCCGTTGGATTTTGGCGTGACGGCGTTTGATGGCACGGATCGTTATTTGCAGATTGCGGTACGCTGTCCGGCGGGCAGTGGCAATTATACGCCGCTGACACCGCGACAAACCGTGACGGCTGCCCCGTATGCGATGGGGCTGTATGGCATAGAAGTACAATATAACGCGACCAGTCCGAATATCATTGGCGGCTACAGCAGTAACAGCGTCACGGCGGGGGCTTCGGGCGCAGCGATTGGCGGCGGTGGTGCGGATGGAGGCGAAAATCATGTCACCGCAGATTTTGGCACTGTTGGTGGAGGTCGGGGCAATACAGCGTATTACCGAGCAGTGGTAGGTGGAGGGGCTGAAAACGACGCCAGCGGCCAATATGCGGTCATCGCGGGTGATCTTGGCAATACCGCCAGTGGTCAGCACGCGGCAATTCTGAGCGGTACGGGCAATACGGTCAGCGGCAGCTACGCGGTAGTGCCGGGAGGATACAGTAATACGGCGGCAGGCAATTTTACATTTGCTGGGGGATACTTTGCGGCTGCCAATCATCAGGGTTCGTTCGTTTGGGCAGACTCCACATTCCTACCGAACGGCTTTTACTCAACTGCCGCTAATCAATTTGCCGTTCATGCCGCCGGCGGCATCCGTATGGTAACAGGCTCAACACCGCAAGGTGGGGATTCGGTAGCCTGTTTTATGTATGTCGGGCAGGGGTCATGGAGCTGTACCAGTGACCGCAACGCCAAAGCCAATATTGAGCCGATTGACAGCACAGCTATTTTGAATGAAGTTGTCCAGATGCCGATTGCCTCGTGGGTTTATAAAGGGACAACAACGCCGCATATCGGGCCGATGGCGCAGGATTTTTACGCGGCATTTGGCGTGGGCGAAAACGACACCACGATCAGCAGTGTCGATGCCGATGGCGTGGCGCTGGCGGCGATCCAGGGCTTGAATCAGCTTGTCGAAGACCAGCGCGCGGAAATTGACGCTTTGCAGGCTGAAAATTCCGCCCTCAAATCTCGCCTGGACGATATTGAAGCGCGATTAGATCGTGTAGAATCTGTTGCGCAGCCGATTAACGAGAGCAGCCTCGTGATTCCAGCGCTGATTCTGGGCGCACTGGCGTTTGTTTGGAAGCGAAAAGGGTAGGAACAAAAATGGCAGCAATTTTTCGTAGAGGCAATGCGCTTACAACACGCCATCTGATCGCTGCGGCGATTCTGGTATTGGCTTTCGTCGTGATCGGCGGGGTTATTGCACAGTCCGGCGGTGAATTTACGCTGTCGTGGTTCACGGTTGACAGTGGCGGCGGGACAAGCTCAGGCGGCGGATATACGCTCAGGGGCAGCATCGGTCAGGCTGATGCAGGCCGATTAACCGGGGGCGTTTACACGCTGAACGGCGGATTCTGGGTGCTGCCTGCGCCGATTATTTCGCCGGAGGGGAGTGCGCCGCTGCGTAATTATTTCACGATTGCGCAAGTTCCGCTGATGTGGAATCCGGTTACGGGCGCTGATGGTGGTTATCTTGTCCAGGTGGCGCGAACCGACAGCTTCTCGCCGCTCGTTTTCGAGGATGAGACCGCCGCCAACGAATTAACGACCACAACCACCACGCTGACCAGCGGGCAATATTTCTGGCGGGTGTGCGCCCGGAACGCGAGTAACGTGTGTGGCGCGTGGAGCAATGTCCAGACTTTTAACGTCAGCGTCCCATAATTCAAGAAAAGATTCACCGCAAAGACACAAAGACACAAAGGACACAAAGGACGCAAAGGTACGCAAAGAATTTTATATTGAATTTCTCTGCGCTCTTTGCCCCTTTGCGCTCTTTAAGTTAAAAGTATTTTCATGGCTCAAAACCCCTCTATCTTTCACCTACAACGCCTCTCGCAGCGCTCCCACATCGTCATCACCGGGCGGGCGGCTGGCGCGATCTGGGCGACACTCAAGGCGCTCGATTTTCGCGACAGATGGGTCTTGATTCCGGCGAACACCTGCTATATCGTACTGTGGGCGGTGCTGAAAAGCGGCAACAGGCCGTATCTGATCGACATCGACCCGCACACAGGCAACATCTCCCCGCGAACGCTCTCGCAATGCACCATCGAAAATCCAGCAGCAATTATCCCCTGCCATATGTACGGGCTGTCCGCGCCGATGGCTGAAATTTCCGCCTGGGCGAAGGCGCGCAACATTTTTGTCATCGAAGATGCAGCGCTGGCGCTCGGCGCGCAGGTGGACGGCAAACCCGCTGGGGCGTGGGGCGAGGCTTCAATTTTCAGCTTCGGTCACGGCAAAATCATCGATACCGAAATCGGCGGCGCGTTGTTGACGGATGATTCAAATTTGGCGGCTGAAGTCGAGAAAATTCTGGCGGCTGTGCCTGCCTGGAGCGAATATCACGCCGATCTGACGAATCAATGGAACGCGATTTATTGGGCGCTCCACCAATTCGAGGCCGAAAATCCGCGTTTAGGCGAACTTTATCCGACGTTGTTTGAAATTTACGGCGAGTTGGTGGCGTACAACCTCACCCCCCAACCCCCTCTACCAGAGGCATTCCCGTCGGTCATCCGAATTCAGAGAGGGGGAGCAAATGCTAGCCGCCTCAGCAATTCTCTCGAAAATTTGAATGCGAATCTGCAACACCGCGCGAAAATGGCGGCGATTTACGACGACCTGCGCGAAACGTGCCCGGTGTGGACACCGGAACGTCCGGCGGGGTCAATCTTGTGGCGTTATCCGCTGCTGGTCTCCGAGCGACACCGCGATAATTTGCTGCAACATTTGTGGGAAAACGGCGTTCACGACGCGACGCGCTGGTATCCGCCGCTGCGACAGATGTTGAGCGCGCTCAGGCCGGATTTGCTGCCGCAGGAAACGCCAGGGGCAGATCGGCTCGGCGCGGAGATTATCAATTTGACGGTGGACGAGCGGGTAGGGGAGGGGGTGGTGCGGGAAATAGCGCGGATCGTGAGTGCGTATTTCGAAAAATTTTAAGCTAAATATTTTCCCATAGGCTTGAGGCTGGATAGGTATTGCCAGTCATGGCATCTCGCCAGCCTTCACGGAAGCCTTCCACTGGGTCTTCATCATCATCCAGGGCGATGTCCTCGCCGTGTATTTTCGCATCGGCTTCAATCAGAGCTTTCAGATATTCGTCCAGGTCGTCATATCCCTGACGCTGCGCCAACCCCTGAATTTGTTCGCGCTGCTTCGCCGTGATTTGTATGCCTAAATGGACAAGTTCTTGGTTAGTCATATTTAAAACCTCCAATAATCGTCAATGAAGATTATATCATTAAGCACCACGACATCTCGTCCACCAATTTCTCTCCTCGCATATTTTCCCATTAGCGTAACAATCCCATGAACCTAATGCCGCAAACCCTCATGAACTACTGGAGCCAAACACCGACAGGAGACATAGAAACACGATGCCAAACATCAGGATGAACCATAGCAAGATTCTGATGCTAATCTCAACGCCTGGGGATAAGTTCGAAAACCATTTTGAGAGCAGTTTAAACAAATCTTGAATCCTTAGTCTGTTTTTCTATGATACGAAAGGAAAAAATAATGTTCCCAACGATCATCTCATTATCGCATCATTTGACGCTCGAAAATCTTGTAGATCGCCTCAAGGCATCATCACAGGTCGTAGGTCTCGCACTGTTCGGCTCACCGCCCGCCGAGAATCCCGCCAGCGACTACGATTTGCTCGTCGTGCTGGCGAATCCACCCGTAAAGATGTTCCAGATGTCCACGTTCATCGGAGGGCGCGGCGCGGACATTGCATTCAGCGAGAGCGAAATCGTCGAGCGCGTCTTAAAACTCGACCAGCCTGTGAGCGCGACCTCACCCGAAGGCTTCCTCATGAGTTGGCTGGAACACGCGACGATTTTGTACGACAACGGTCAATTAGCGCGCGTTCAGGAAAAATCGAGAGCGAAAAATTGGCGTTTGCCGCTCACGGACGCCGACACTTACGCCGAATGGTTCTGGCTAAATTTCGACCTGCGCCATGTCAAACGGCTGGCGACCTCGACGGATATGGTTCACTTGATGGTCGCAGACATGCGGCTGATGGGGTGCGTTTCGCAGATTTGCCGCTCCTATTCGCGATTGCGGGACAAGCCCTGGCGCGGCGAAAAAAATGCGCTGCGCTATTTACAGACGCATGACCCGGCATTTTTCGATTTGCTGCAACAATTTTTACGCGAATCAGATCGTGGACAGCGGATCAATCGGTGTGAGCAGCTTATCAGGCAAACGCTTGATGACAAAATCTGGCCTCCCGGCGCGACCAGCGTGTGGATGAAGGATGGGCAGGTGAGCGGGGTAGAGGAGGCGCTGGCGTTTTGGGAAGCGCTCATTCTTAGAGAAAAATAAGCGTTCAGTTCCGATAACGACAATTATCGGTACTTCTCACCCCATAAACAAATCGGCAAGATTAAGTCCGGCGAATCTTTTTGGAACGATGCCGCAAAATACTCTATAGTGGAAATGAATTTCGTGAAATTACAGAAACTAAATTTTGGGAGGCTGCATGGCGTCTGACCCATCGCCTGATTTTCGACTTTTATTTGAAGCTATTCCTGGTTTATATCTCATTTTAATGCCTGACCTGACCATTGCCGCCGTGAGTGATGCCTATCTGCGCGCGACGATGACCGAGCGCGAGTCGATCCTGGGGCGCGACATTTTTGATGTGTTCCCCGATAACCCGGATGACCCGGCGGCGACAGGGGTCAGTAATTTGCGCGCGTCGCTGGAACGTGCGCGGACGCAGGGTGTGCCAGATACGATGGCGGTGCAAAAATATGACGTGCGCCGTCCCGATGGCAGCAGCTTTGAGGAACGCTATTGGAGTCCGATGAACACGCCTGTCGTGCGCGATGGTAAAGTCGTCTACATCATCCATAAAGCAGAGGATGTGACCGAGTTTGTCCGGCTCAAGCAGCAGCAGACCCAGCATCAGGAGCTAACGGAAGCGCTTCAGTCCCGCGCGGGGCAGATGGAAGCGGAAATTTACGCCCGCGCACAGGAATTGCAAGACGCCAACGTGCGGCTGCGCACTGCCAACGACGAAGTTGCGCGCCGGGAGCAGGAAATCACGCAGCTTTATGACCGCCTGTACAAGCTCGACCAGCTTAAAACGCAGTTGTTCGCCAATGTGAGCCACGAACTGCGCACCCCGCTGGCGTTGATTCTGGGAATCACCGAAAAATTATTATCCAGCGAGGACACCCGGATAGCACAGCGGCACAGCCTGGGCAGCATCGAGCGTAACGCGCGCATTTTACTCAAGCATGTCAATGATTTGCTGGATGTCGCCAAGCTGGAATCCGGCAAAATGGAGGCCAGTTACGCAGAAATTGACCTCGCTCAGTTAGTGCGCCAAACGATCTCAAATTTTGAATCGCTGGCGGAGGAACGCGAACTGACGTACTCTGTCTCGACGCCGGAACGACTCATGGCGCAGGTTGACCCCGATAAAATCCAGCGTATCCTCATGAATCTGCTGTCGAACGCTTTCAAATTTACGCCTGCGGGAGGGCGCGTCCGCTGTACGCTGGGGCAGGGCGATCAAAATATGATCCTTGCCGTCGCTGACAGCGGCCCAGGCATCCCCGTCGCGCTGCACGAAAATGTGTTTGAGCGTTTTTTCCAGGTGGAGGAAAGCTCGACGCGGCGTTTCAGCGGTACGGGGCTGGGACTCGCCATCACCAAAGATTTTGTCGAGCTGCACGGCGGCTCGATCATTGTGGAAAAAGCGCCAGAAGGGGGAGCGCTGTTTACGGTAACGCTTCCGCTCACTGCGCCAGCGGGTGCAGCCGTGCGCCAGCAGGCCGTTCTTAATCTGATGATAGACCCCATGCTCGACGCTGTGAAGCTGAAGCTGGAAGCCAGCACGGCGACGCTTGCCGACGACAGCCGTCCGCTTATTTTGATCGTCGAGGATCACCCGGAAATGCGGCAGTTTATCCGTGAGGTGCTTTCCACCGATTACCGCACGACAGAGGCCTTTAACGGGCGTGAAGGGCTGGAAAAGGCATTGAGCCTGCACCCCGATTTAATTCTGAGCGATATGATGATGCCCGAAGTCAGCGGCGCGCAAATGGTCGAGATGCTCCGCAAAGATTCGGCAATGGACGCGATTCCCATTTTGATGTTGAGCGCCAAAGCCGACGATGATGCGCGGATTCGGCTGCTGCGGGAAGGCGCACAGGATTATTTGCTCAAGCCGTTTGCGACGGAGGAACTGCGGGCGCGGGTGGGCAACCTGGTCGCGCTCAAGCAGACGCGCGAACAGTTGATGGAACGCAACGAACGGCTGAAAAAGACGGTTGGCGAACTGGAAGCCATCAACCAGGAACTCGATTCGTTTTCATACTCGGTCTCGCACGATCTGCGTGCGCCGCTGCGGGCTGTGACCGGTTTTTCGAATATTCTGATTGAGACCTATGCGAGTTCACTGGAAGCCGAGGCAGTACGTTACCTGACAATGGTTCATGACCGCGCGCAGGCCATGAACCAGCTTATCGACGATCTGCTGGCGTTTTCACGCATATCGCGCCAGCCTGTTCAAAAACGATTGAGCAAACCCGCCGAGATCGTCCGCGAGGTCATGAGCGAACTGCGCGGAGAGCAGGGGGATCAACGCGTTGAATTTACCCTCGGCGACTTGCCCGTTTGCGAGGCTGACTCGGCGCTCCTCCGGCAGGTTTTTACCAATTTACTCTCGAATGCGCTGAAGTACAGCAGCAAATGCGAGGTGTCGGTGATCGAAGTTGGGTATCAGAACGCCGCCTATTTCGTCAAAGACAACGGCGCAGGCTTTGATATGAATTATGCCGACAAATTGTTTGGGGTGTTCCAAAGGTTGCACGGGGCCAAGGACTATAAAGGCACTGGAGTTGGCCTGGCAATTGTCCAGCGAATCATCATGCGTCATGGTGGGCGTGTTTGGGCAGAGGCAGCGGTTAACCAGGGCGCGACCTTTTATTTCACGCTTTCGTCATAGGGGATGCCGCCCGTTTAGCTGTTTTGGTCAAACTTCAGCTTTCACCAATTTTGCATGGATAGTTTCTGAATATTTCAATTGGCGATAGAATAGAGTTCGATTATCAATAATCGGGAAATAGCGCTTATGGAAGACTGGAGCGGCAGATCGATCAAGGGGTATGAACTCCGGGAGCGCATCGGTGTGGGCGGTTTTGGGGTCGTTTATCGTGCCTATCAACCGCTGATCGGACGCGAAGTGGCGATCAAGATCGTCCTTCCGCAGTATGCGAACCAGCCGGATTTTGTGCGCCGCTTTGAAATTGAGGCTCAGTTGGTGGCGCGGCTGGAACATTTGCATATCGTGCCGCTCTACGATTATTGGCGTGATGCCGATGGCGCATACCTCGTCATGCGCTGGCTGCGCGGGGGTAATCTGCGCGAAACGCTCAACGTGCGCTCCTTTGATCTTCCGGCTGCGGCGCTTCTCCTCGATCAGATTGCGGCGGCGCTGTCGATTGCCCACCGCAATAAGGTGATCCACCGCGACATCAAGCCAGGAAATATTCTCATTGATGAGGATGGCAATGCCTACCTGGGCGATTTTGGCATCGCTAAAGATGTGACGCGGCCTGACGAAAGCGAAACCAACAAAATTGTCGGTTCGCCAGACTATATCGCGCCGGAGCAAATCCTCATCGATGAATTGACGCCGCGCACCGACATCTACAGCCTGGGAGTCGTGCTGTACGAAATCCTGACGCGGGAACACCCGTTCACCAAACCGCAGGAACGAATGCTCCGGCATCTCAACGATCCGCTTCCGCGAATTGCTGCGCTGCCTGCTGCGGTGCGCGACGGCGTGAACGCAGTGATCCAGAAAGCGACGGCGAAAAATCCTGCGGATCGTTATCCCGACGTGTTGGCGATGGCTGCCGCCTTTCGCGAAGCCGTCCACCTCCAATCACGGGAAAGCCGTGTTCACGCTGTCTTGGATCATAAACGTACCGTCAATATTTTTCTTTCGTCTCCAGGCGATGTGAATACCGAACTGGACATCGCGCGGTCTGTTATTGACGCGCTCAATCACGCTCCCGAATTTTCCAGCCATTTTCAGATCGAGATTCACCACTGTGACGATCATAATTTCTCGGAAAGGTCGCAGCTTTCGGCGGATTCCTATCTGGTCAAGCCTTCCTCGTGCGATGTGGTCGTTGCGATATTCTGGTCGCGCATCGGGTCGCCGGTCATCGTGAACGGGCGCGCCTACCATTCTGCGACGCATTACGAATACTCCGAAGCCAGTGAGAATAAACGCGATGGCAAGCCGCGCATCTGGGTGTACCGCCGCACCGAGGAGCCGCGCATCGGCCTCAAAGACCCCAAACGACATGAAAAACTCAAGCAGTACGAGATGCTTGAACAATTTTTTGAGGATTTCCGCGATGAAGATGGGCGTTTTAAAGGCGCAGTCAATGAATATGAAACGCCTGAAAATTTTGAGGACGATTTTAAGCGTCAGCTTGAAACCTATCTCCACATCCTGCGCGATGGGCCTTCAACGCCCATTTTGACGCCGCCGACGCAGTTTTCCGGCTCACCTTATCGCGGCTTGCTGGCGCTTAACGAGGCCGACGCGCCCATCTTCTTTGGTCGTGATGGCGAAATTTTAGAGGTTATGGCACTGCTGGAGCAGCGGCGCTTTGTCATGATGATCGGTGCGTCGGGGAGCGGGAAATCGTCGCTGGCTGCCGCCGGAATCGTGCCACGCCTGCGCTCTCGCGTCGGCTGGGAGATCGCGCGCTTTGTGCCGGGGACTGACCCGTTTTATAACCTCGCGTTTGGCCTCATCAGGGGCATATCGCGCCTGCGCAGCCAGCACCCGGACACTAAAGAAGCGGCAACGAATCTGGCAAATCAACTGCGCGAGAATCCGAAATTTCTCGCAAAATTTCTGGACACCATGCTGCCCCAGGGAACGCGCGTCCTGCTCTTTGTCGATCAATTTGAAGAATTGTTCACCCGCGCAGAAAAAGAAGCCGGGGTAGAAACTGTGCAGGCGTTTGCGACACTTCTGCGGCATCCATCTGAAACCATCATCGTATTGGCGACGATGCGCGCCGATTTTTATGAAGCGGCGATTCCATATTTCGAACAGCAGATGCGCGGCGGTAGTTATGACCTCGGCAAGCCGTCGCCGTTCGCGCTCTATGAAATGATCGTTCGGCCTACAGAATTATCCGGCATCATACTCGACGACGGCCTCGCGTATCGCATTGTCGATGATGCGGGCAACCAACCGGGCGCGCTGGCGCTGATGGCCTACCTGCTGCAAGAAATGTACAGCCGCAATCCGAGAAATTTCACCTTTAGCGATTACGCTGCGCTCGGTGGTGCTCAGGGGGCAATCGGCACGCGTGCGGAAAGTGTCTACCGGGAAACACCGCTGCCCGATGATCGTAAAGAGGCAGCCTTGCATCGTGTTTTCCGTGAACTGGTGGAACTAACCGAGGAGGGAGATCGGATTATCGCCACGCGCCGCCGCGTTTCGCCCGATCATTTTGCCGCCGATCCCGACGCACAAACACTGGCGGAGCATTTTACGCAAGCCCGCCTGCTGACTACGGATCGCGATTCGGTGGAGGTTGCGCACGAAGCGTTATTTACCCGCTGGACAACGCTTGCCGACTGGATCACTCATTCGCAGGACGATCTGCGGCTGATGCGTCAGTATGAACGCGATGCGCGCGATTGGGATCGGCGGGGCAGGCGGCCTGAAATGCAGCCGCGTAACGAGCAGATCAAGCTGCTGCTGAACGCCGCCGAACAATTGCAAATGCAAATTACCGATCCGCTGCTCATCCAATACGCTGACCTCGATACCGGACGGCTGCTGTTTGAACTCGAAAATATCGACACACCGCACAAACGCCGTCTCTTTATTGGCGAACGGCTGGGCTTTTTGGGCGACCCAACGCCGGGGGTAGGGGTGCGGTGGAGCGAAACGCATGAAATGTTTGTCCCTGAGATCGCGTGGTGCGATGGCCAGGCCGATTCAGTAGGGGATCGCCCGCCGACGGTTGAAATCGCGGATCGCGTGATCGGCGTTGAGCCATTCTTCATGTCGAAATATCCGGTTACGATCCAGCAGTTTCAGACATTTCTGGACGACCCAATGGGCTATGAAAATCTGGATTGGTGGGGCAATATCGCGCCGGAATTTCAGCGTATCGACCCCATGCCGAGCCGGGGGCAGTATCCCAATCTGCCGCGCGAGATGGTCACATGGTATCAGGCATTGGCCTTCACACGCTGGTTGACGGCGCGCTGCACGGGCGAACGGCTCGGCGATCTGGTCATCGGCGAAAATGCTGAAATTCGGATGCCCGCAGAATGGGAATGGCAGTGGGTGGCGCAGGGCGGCTATGAAAAGCGTGAATATCCCTGGGGCAGCGAATTTGACAGCCGCCGGACGAATACGTTTGAGGCGCGGCTTGCCGAGACGACGATTGTTGAGGCTTATCCGGGTGGTGCTGCGGCCTGCGGCGTGATGGATATGGCAGGCAACACCTGGGAATGGTGCTTGAACGAGTTTGATACGCTGACCATC
>Ga0268299_1002774_pt1 | contig 18806 bp, 17 predicted proteins | sample NOBtaG_FD_193484 | JGI IMG/M metagenome (GOLD analysis project Ga0268299, IMG submission 193484) | Activated sludge microbial communities from bioreactor in Nijmegen, Gelderland, Netherland - NOB reactor | ecosystem: Engineered > Bioreactor > Aerobic > Activated sludge | place: Netherlands...
CCATCCGGATCTCCATTTGGCGTGGGGCAAGTGCAAGGTGGAAATCTGGACGCACAAAATCAACGGGTTGACGGAGAGCGATTTCTATCTGGCGGCGAAAGCCGATCGCGAGTTCGGCTTGTTGAAACCGTCCGCGAACTAGCGTCGATTCGGAGGCGCCCTCATGGCGAGCGAGGCGACGGATGAGCGATAAGGCGGAAGTGGCCCTTGTCAACATGCCGTTCAGCTACTCGAAGTACCCTTCGATTCAGCTCGGCACCCTATCCGCACTCCTCAAATCCCAGGGCATTCCCGTCGATTGCCACCATCTCAACGTCCGCTTCGCTCATAAGATCGGAGCGCCGCTGTATGAACTGATCTGCGAGAAGCGCGCGCTGTTCGGAGAGTGGATCTTTTCGTACCTCTTGTTTCGCGACAATCCCAAACGCGCCGAATATCCACGGGTGTTTAAGCCGGTCTTTGAGCAGCTCGCGCGGGAGAGCGGGCATTCAACCGGCTACTTCGAGGAGATGGCCGTCCGCACGGCTCCTCAGTTTTTGACCCAGATACTCACCGCGATTGATTGGGGGCAATACCGGCTCGTCGGCTTTACGTCGACCTTCGACCAAAATGTGGCCAGCCTGACCATGGCGAAGCTGATCAAGGATCTCTATCCGTCGGTCACGATCGTCTTCGGCGGCGCGAACTATGACGGTGAAATGGGGCTCGAGTACTTTCGGAGGTTCCCGTTCATCGACCATGTGGTTGTCGGCGAAGGGGAGGAAAGCTTTCCCCGCCTGGTCCGCAAGGTACTGGGGCAGGATTCATCGGGGTATCCCAACGGGATTGCATACCGGGAGGGAAGCGAGATCCGGCTGACGCCCAATACCGCACTCTTCTCCGATTTTGCCAAGACCGGCCCCCCCGACTACGACGATTACTACCGCCTGCTGGCCGAATTGGGAGAAGCGTCACAGGGATTGGACCGCATCCTTCTGTACGAAGGTTCACGGGGTTGCTGGTGGGGGGAGAAGCACCACTGCACGTTCTGCGGACTGAACGCGCAGAGCATGAAGTTTCGGGCCAAATCCTCGGAGCAGGTGGCGCGCGAAATGGCCTACTTGTCGCATCGCTACGACACGGCCAGGTTCAGGCTGGTCGACAACATCATCGACATGAAGTATATCGAGAACCTCTTCGGAACATTCGCGGCGTCCCACTGCGACCTCGATGTCTTCATCGAAACCAAGAGCAATCTCCACAAGAGTCAAATCCGCACGCTCGCGGTGGGCGGGGTGAAATGCATGCAGCCGGGCCTGGAATCGCTGAGTCTCAATCAGCTGAGGGCCATGGACAAGGGCGTCACCCCGATGCAGAACATTGTGTGCCTGAAATGGAGTTTCTATTACCGTGTGGCCGTGTCTTGGAACATTCTTCTGGGATTTCCCGGCGAGACGAACGACGACTATCGCCGTCAAATCGACCTGATCCCGTCGCTGCTGCATCTCCAGCCGCCTGAATCGACCGGAAAGCTCTGGCTGGAGCGATTCAGTCCCTATTTCATGAGACCGCAGGAGTACGGGGTGCGGATCACGGGTCCCGGCGCGGCCTACGAATACGTGTACGATGCGCGTCAGATCGATCTGAAGCAGATTGCGTACGATTTCGAGTATGAATTGGACGACTGGCCGGTCGATCCGCACGTCTATCAGGAGTTGGTGTCGGCGATCGGCAGCTGGCGCCGGTTGCACGCATCGAACGATCGGCCGTTCCTGTACTATTCCAAGGCGCTGAATTACGTCACGGTGTATGACGGGCGAACGCCCGGCTCGCCCACCCGCCGGCGATACGACGGTCTGGCGGCGCAGGTGATCGAAATCTGCAATGAAGCGGCAAAAAGCACCGAACAAATTCAGGCGTCACTCACCCGCGATGCCCGTGAAACAGGTGATGAACCGTTGGCGCCGGTGCTGGCCGATCTGACCGCCCAGCGTATCCTCTACGAAGAACGCGGGAAATACTTTACCTTGGCTGTCCCCGAGAATTCCTATCTCTGACGGGATGCTGAATAGGTTTAAGCGTTGCTGGGCGGATCCGAGTCGGCCTGGGAGAGGATTTGAGAGAAGCGGCGGCCGACGATCCCGGTCACTTTTCCCATGAGGTCCGTGACTTCTTGCCATTCGTTGGGGAGCAAGTCGAGTTTGAGCTGGGGATGAATGGCCCATTGGGCGTCGACCTGGGACCCCTTGCGGCTGACTTGTACTCGAAGCAATTCGACCTCCGAAGCGGCAGATTCGGCTTCGGCAGACTGAGGCGGATTGCCGTTCGATTTTCCTGATGGTGGCACTGACCTGGCCATGCGGTGCACTCCTTTTTCGCTACCTCATCGGATCATACCCCATCGGCCTTGCTGCTGTATATGAGCCATGGAGGTTGGTAGTGGGTCAGTTTCCTCCTGCGTCATGCCCGCGAAGCTTGTCCCCGCATGTTTAAGCGGGGAGCGGGCATCCACTCCTCGGTCAAGACTCCATGCTGGTTGTGCGTCCTGTGGAGCACGGGATGCTTAATCAGCATCCAGTGGACACAAGGTAACGAACGCTTATCGGCAGTCGATCCGATTGCTCCCCAGGAGCGGTCAAGCGACAGTACGAGAGCGGACGGAAAGCAGGAAGCCGACTCCTCTCTCATCCCCTGCCAGTCGACACCACAATGTGTGCTGTCGACGTCGACAACGGTGAAAGGCAGGTTTTTTTTTGAGGAGAAGACCTTGACTGGATTCCCGTTTCCGCGGGAATGACCAACTTCAATGCTTCGGATGGCAAACTGACCCACTACCTGGAGGATGGATGAACGCAGGTGTGGATGAAGATGATCGTCGGTACGTGAGCCACTCGGCCGCTGGTCGCGTCTCGGTCAGGAGCGAAGCCGTGCGTCTTGTCGGAGGACCTCCAGCATGGCTTGATGGATCAGCCCGTTGCTGGCGACCAGTTCTTTTCCGTAGATCGAATGGACGCCACCGGCAAAGTCCGTGACGGTTCCTCCCGCCTCCGTGAGAATGACGATTCCCGCCGCCATGTCCCAGGGATTCAATCGCACTTCCCAGAATCCGTCGAATCGCCCGGAGGCTACGTAGCAGAGATCCAGTGCCGCGCTGCCCGTTCGACGCAGCCCCTGCACCTTGAGGGCGAAGCGGGCAAAATGGTCCAGATTGTTGTTGGGAGTTTCCCGAATATCAGACGAGAATCCCGTGACCAGGAGCGCCCCATCCAGGTGATTGACGCGCGAGACAGCGAGGGGGGTTCCGTTGAGATGCACCCCGGCGCCGACTTGGGCCGTGAACAGTTCGTTTCTGGTGGGATCAAAGACGACGCCGATCAGGCCGATTCCGTCGTGCTCCACACCGATCGAGACGCTGTAGAAGGGGAACCCGTGGGCGAAGTTGGTCGTTCCATCCAGTGGATCCACGATCCATTGATAGGGGGAGGAGGTTTGGACCGTCGATCCCTGTTCCTCGGCGAGAATCCGATGGGACGGGAACTGTCGGTGTATAAGTTCGACGATGCATCGCTCGGCCGCACGATCGGCGTCGGTGACGAGGTCGATGGGATTCTTGTGCTCGATGCGGAAACCGGACTTGGCGTAGTCCAGGAGCAGGGCTCCGGCCTGCCTGGCTGCCTCGACCGCCGCCGTCATCAATTGGTCGGAGGGTATGTTCTCTGGATCTGCAGGACGCATGGGTGCCCCATGATAGCATGGCGGTTCTCGAATGGTTCATGTCCGTCGGTCACGCGCGACATGAAACGGATCTGAACGGCTCCGTTCGTGTTCCATCGCCGGGCAGACCCCGATGTGCATTCGTTCTATTGACTTGATTCATGAGCAAGACTATAAAGCAGAGACGACAGTCAAGATTTCGTGAATGAATGTGCGGAAACGTATTCGCGCTGAGCAGTGAAACATGATCCAGTAGGAACCGCTATCAGGAATTCAACGACAGCACCGCTGCCTAAATGGGGACGTCGCAACCCTGGACCAGTTTTGCGATGCGGCCGAAGCGTTCGGTCGCGCGTACGCCGACCACGTCGATCCCGCCAATTGTTTTCACTCACTCGATTGCTAAAGCCGCTTCGTTCGATGCTGTGCTGGACTCATCCTGCTCAGCATGGAGCCGGAGCAGCAGCGAGGGGCGATGCTCCGCGGTCCGGTATGCGCCGGAAGTGCGCTCACATCGAAGACGACTCGGGAATGCTTAGGAGAAAGCCGTCTGCAGTGTTTGGCCTGTGAACCGGAGGTACGAAGGGAGGTGAGAGTCTTGGCGACGAAGAAAGCAGCGAAGAAGAAAAAGAAGTAAGTCCCGCCTTGATTCCAGCGTCGGGAACGAGGCCACTCGTTCCCGACGTCGACCGACGCCTACACCGCCACCGCTCCGTAGTAGTGGGTCAGTTTGCCATCAGCAGCACTGAAGTTTGTCATTCCCGCGGAAGCGGGAATCCAGTCAAGGCTTCTCATCTGCCCACCGCTCGACCGGCTTGAATAGGCACAACCCAACCGCCCCCGAAACGGGGGCGGTGTGCGATATGGCTTGCTGAATGAAGGGGGTCAGGAAGCAGCTTGGAGCGCCACAGGGGCGGTCGGCCGCGATGTAGAAACAGGAGTGAGGTGTGAAACCGTCAGGCTATGGTCGGCATTGAGGAGCACCCAACAGTCGGGATGATCCAAAATCTGCTTCACGAGTTTTGTGTGCAGGGCATGCCCTGAACGGTCGGCAATCAGATGCCCGATGAATGGAACTCCTAGGAGCGCAAAGTCGCCGATCAGGTCCAGCACCTTGTGGCGGACGAACTCGTCGTCGAAACGGAGGCCGGACTCATTCAAGACCCCGTCCTTCGACAATACGACCGTGTTGTCCAGGTTGCCGCCGCGTCCAAGTCCGCGCGCCCAGAGGGCCTCGACTTCCTCCAAGAACCCGAACGTGCGGGCATCGGCGATCTCGGACTCGAATGCGTCCGCCGAGTATTCGTAGGTATACGTCTGCGTCTGAATCAGGGGATGGTTGTACTGAATGGAATAGGTAATCCTCGGAGTCGATGACGGCTCGATACGGATCCGGCGTGACCCGTCCACCACTTCAAGAGGTCTTGTCATCTTGAGATAGGGCTGGCGCTTGGCTTGAGAAACCAAGCCGGCCGAGCGGATCAAACGCACGAATTGAGCGGAGCTGCCATCCATGACCGGCGCTTCCCCCGCATCGACGTCGACGAACACGTTGTCGACGTTCAGTCCGGCCAGCGCCGCCAAGACATGTTCGATCGTCTTGACCTGAAATCCGTTGCCGCTGATCGCCGTGCACAATTCGGTCGGGACTAGATGCTTGACGGTGGCCGCGAGAGAGGCTCCCGCATGTCCATTTCGATTGACGAAAACGACGCCGCTATCAGGAGGAGCCGGCCTCATAGTCAGGGTAACGGGTTGGCCTGAATGAAGACCAACGCCCGTGCAGGTTATCGTATTGGCTAAGGTCTGTTGCAGTCTCACCTGGCACCTCCGATCTACCGGTGGAGACAGCAACTCACATGCCAATAAAAAATCAGGCGGGTATGATTCGTAAGCTATTGATTTATACCAACTATATTCGTTGCCCCTGATCACAATCCTCTGTTGTAAAAACCTTACACCTGTGACTTTTGCGAAGGAGTGCCATCGGCTTTTACCTCCAGCTCGTTCCCACCTAATATAAGAAGGTTGGCGATCATCGAATCACCAGCACCGAAGTCGAGGAACGTTGGGCAACTCGGGTTGATACGCTGCCCAGCACCAATCTCGCGATGGCTCCCAGGCCCTGCGCCCCCATGACGATCAAATCCGCCCGACGATCTGCAGCCACCTTGACGATCTCATCAGCCGGTCTGCCCAGCCGGCAGACGGCGTCCGCAGCAAAGCCCGCCTCGAGCAGCTTTCGTCGATGTTCTTCAGCGAGGCGACTCCCCGCTTCTTTCAATTCCGGGTATTTAAGGAAAGGCATCACATGAACCACTGTCACGTGAATGGGTACCTGGGCGGTTCCCATGGAAATGGTCGGGCGGAATTTCGTCAGGAGCCACTTCATCGCATGCCGTGAAGATGTCGATCCGTCGGCCGCAAGGACGATCCGGCGCACCGCCTTGACCTGCGCCTTGGCGATCAGCACGGGACAGGACGCATGATGCAGCACGTTGGTCGAGACACTGCCGAGCATCATGCGGTCGAGCGCATCGAGCCCCTGACTGCCGACGATGATCAAGCCGTGCGTGCCCGGCATTTGCTTCAGAATCGTCGGCGCGACCCCACCGCGCAGTTCCTTCACCTTCCCGTTGAGACGGAGGAGACGCATCTGCCGGCGTGCCTCGGCGAGGGTTTCTGCCGACTTGCGCTCCATTCGCTTGACTTCCTGTTGGATGAACCGCTCGTTGCCGGCCACCATGGACTGGGGAACAAACGGAGCGCGCAGGGCGGCGATATCCATGACGTGCACGGCCGTCACCCGGGGCCGATCCTTCAGCGGTAATGCGGCCGCCCAGCTCAACGCCTGACGACCGAACTTTGATCCATCCATAGCGACGAGAACGTTCATCTCTTCATCCTTTCTTACTTAGGGCCGCGTTCAGGTGATCGGCGGCCCCAATCATCCATATGACAAACGCTACCTGCTCTGTCGCGACCGATGACCGGTGCCCCGCTCTGTTTCCCATGGAACGTGCGACCGCCCGGGCGGCAAGTGCTCATCGATCCTGACTTCCTTGAACCGGAGCGGGGTTTCTCAGATACACAGACCAGTAGACCAACGCGACGAAGACCGTTCCGCCGAGGATATTTCCGATCGTCACGACCAGCAGATTGTGGAACGCACTATCCAGTGGGATCGGCGCGGGCCCGACGGAGGCCAGCATGATCCCGATGGGGAGAAAATACATGTTGGCGACGGAATGTTCAAATCCGCATGCCACAAAGGCGCTGATCGGGAACACAATGGCCAGAATCTTATCGGCGACGGTGCGCGCGCCCATGCACAGCCATAGAGCCAGGCACACGAGCGCGTTGCAGAGAATGCCTCTGGCGAGGGCCGAGACAGGATCGAGCGAGACCTTCGCCCTCGCGATCCGCACCATGGTGTCTCCGACGGCGCCGTCGTTCAACGTTTGTACCCCCGCCGTCCAGATCAAGACTGCCGTCCCGAGCGCTCCCACGAAATTACCGAGATAGACCCATATCCAATTACGAATCACCTGCCGAGCCGTCACGCGGCCGGACGCCCATGCCATCGCGATCAGATTTTTGCCGGTGAAGAGTTCCGCCCCCCCGACGACCACGAGAATCAGCCCTAAACTGAATGTGACGCCGCCCGCCAGTCGTATGAGTCCGAGAGCCTGCGGCTGACCGGCCGGTCCCGTCGTGACGGTCACGGTATAGAAGAGCGCCCCCAAGGCGATGAAGGCTCCCGCGAGCAGCGCCAGGACGAACATCGTGAAAAGCGGGAGCGCGGCTTTGGTCATGCCGACGTCGCGTACCCGCGTCGCGATCTGCGCTGGGACATAGGCATCGAACAGCGGAGAGGATGCCGTTGCGTGATCCATCGTGCCTCTAGAGAATGAGTTGCCGGCGGATCTGTTGCAGCTCCGCTTCGTCTTCCGGATCGAGTTCTTCCCGTTCGACCGGCTCGACGCGGACGGCGGAGACCTTGTACTCCGGACATTTTGAGCTTTCGTCGGCGCTCGACGAAAGCAAGGCGTTGACCGTCGAAGCCGGGAAATGGAAACTGGCGAACAGATGTCGAGGAAGCACGCGCTCGCTTCTCACGGTGGGAAGGAGCGCTTCGCCCCTGGCGCTGACCAGGCGGACGATCGCCCCGTCGTCCAGTTGCAACCGGTCCATGTCGGCCTGATGCATTTCGAGCACGTCCGTATCCACCACCTCCAAAATGTCCGTTCGTCTCGTTTGCGCTCCACAATTATAGTGTTGGAGAATGCGTCCGGTCGTCAGGATGAAGGGATATTCCTCGCTCGCCGTTTCCCCCGGAGGCAGATAGTCCACCGAGATAAACCGCGCTTTCCCCTTCGGGAAAATGTCCCGATGCATCAGCGATGTGCCTTCATGCGCCGCGTCTGTAACCGGCCACTGCAAGCCAGCCGGGTCGTCCAACCGGTCGTAGGACACGCCGCCGAACAGGGGGGCCAGTCGCGCGATCTCGTCCATGATTTCCGAAGGATGGGCGTAGCTCATCGGATAGCCCATCCGATTCGACACCTCGCAGACGACGCGCCAATCCGGTAGAACTCCCTTCGGCGGTTCCACCACTTTCCTGATGCGTTGAATCCGTCGCTCGAGATTGGTGAACGTGCCGTCCTTTTCCAGAAAGGAAGCGCCGGGCAGCACCAGATGAGCGAACTTGGCGGTCTCGCTCATGAATAGATCCTGAACCACAAGAAATTCCACCTGCCGGAGCGCCGCATGCACCTTCTTGAGATTCGGATCGGTCTGCGCGACGTCGTAGCCGATGATCCAGAGCGCCTGCAAGCGGCCATCGAGCGCGGCGTCCCACATGTCCGGCGTCTTCATGCCGCGCTTTGCCGGCAGGGGGCGGCCGGTGATTTGTTGATGTCGCGCCGACAGCTTCGGGTCGTCCAAGAGCTGATAGCCGGCAAAATAGGTCGGGAGACAGCCGACGTCCGATGCTCCCTGCACGTTGTTCTGTCCGCGCAACGGATTGATGCCGGTTCCCGGCCTGCCGATATTTCCGGTGGCCAACGCCAGATTCACCAGCGCGATGACTCCGTGACTGCCCCAACGATGCTCGGTCACGCCGAGCCCGTGCGCGCAAAGCGACGCTCCGCTTGACGCGTATCGGCGAGCAGCCTCTCGTATGAGAGAAGCCGGCACGCCGGTGATCCGCTCGGTTTTCTCGGGCGTGAAATCCGCGACCGCCTGTTTCCATTCGTCCAGACCTTCGGTTCTGGCGCGGGTGAATTGATCGTCAATGAGGCCTTCTTGCGCGATCACGTGGCACATCCCGTTGAGCAACGCCACGTTGGTCCCCGGTTCGAGTTGGAGATGGAGATCGGCCAGTCTGGCCAGTTCGGTTTGACGCGGATCGATGACGATAAGGGGAACGCCCTTCCGATGAGCCTGTTTGATACGGGCACCGACAACGGGATGGGACTCGGTCGGATTGGCCCCGACCACCATGATGAGCTTGGCGAGATCCAGGTCCGCTATGGAATTCGTCGCGGCGGAGGCGCCCAGCGTTTCCATCATGCCGGTCACCGTCGCGCTGTGGCAGACTCTCGCGCAATTGTCGATGTGATTGGTCCCGATCACGCAGCGCATGAATTTGCCGAACAGATAATTTTCTTCGTTCGTCCCGCGGCTCGAGGAAATCGTCGCCAGCGCGTCGGGACCGTGCGCGGTCGTAATGCGCGAGAATTCCCGCGCCATATGATCCAGCGCGGCCTCCCAGGAAATCTCCTTCCAGCGATGTCCTTCCCGGAGCAGCGGAGCCGATAGCCGCTCATCGGAAGTGTTGTAGGTCCAGCCGAAGCGTCCCTTCATGCAGGCATGGCCGAGATTGGCCGGTCCATCGTCGGCGGGAAGCATCCGCACGACCCTGCCATCGCGCACACCCGCGTCGAACGTACAGCCTACGCCGCAATAGGCGCAGGTCGTGCGGACGGCGTGAGCAGGCGCGCCTTGACGGAGCACGGTCTTCTCCGTGAGTGCGCCGGTCGGACATTCCTTCACACAGGCTCCGCAGGACACGCAGTTGGACGTGGCGAAAGCCGCCCCTTCCCCGACGAGCGGGCCTGCGCCCGCGACAGGCCGCGCGGCAAAACCTCGTTCCAGCATGGTCAAGGCAAATGTGCCCTGGATCTCGTCGCAGGCTCGGACGCAGCGCGCGCAGGAGATGCAGATCCTGTTGTCGAACGTGAAGAATGGATTCGAGTCGTCCCGTACCGGCGCGCGTTTTTTTCGGTGCCCGTCGTCGGGATAACGGATTCGATCCACTCCATGGGCGATCGCCAGCTTGTGCAACGGTCCTGACGACTCGCCGTCCGGTTGTTCGGACAAATACAGCTCGACGATATTGTGCCGATGGCGGGACAGTTCTTCGCTCTCTGTTCGTACCACCATATTCGGTCGAGCCGGCGTCGTGCAGGATGCCGGAGTGCCTGATTGCCCCTCGATTTCGCACAGGCAGAGGCGACAGGAGCCGAAGGGAGCCAGGTGATGCGAGACGCAGAGACTGGGGATCGAGATGCCGGCCTTGTGAGCTGCAGCATAGACGGTCTCACCCGGTTCAGCCGCCACGACATGTCCGTTAATGGTAAGGTTCATGGGACTACCGCTCAGCCTGTTCCTGCTCCTGCGCTCTCAAGCGTGTCTGAAATTCGCCGGGGAAATGTTCAATCGCTGTCAGAACCGGATAGGGCGCGCGGCCTCCCAGGGCGCAGAGACTGGCCGTTCTCATCGTGTCCGCCAGATCGGTCAGCAGCGTCAATTCAGCCTTCGTCGCTCGGCCTCCATGAACCAGGTCCAGCAATTCCCGCCCGCGGACCGAGCCGATCCGGCAAGGCGTACATTTGCCGCAGGACTCGTCCGCCGTAAACGCCATGAAATGGCGCGCGAGTTCCACCATGTCGGTGTCCTCGTCGTAGACGACGATGCCACCGTGGCCTAGGATCGCCCCCGCATCTGAAAACGAGTCGTAGCAGATCGGAATGTCCAGTTTCGATTCCGGGAACAGGCTGCCCAACGGCCCTCCTACCTGCACCGCTTTGAAGCGGGAATCGGCCGCCATCCCTCCGCCGAATTGGTCGAGGACTTTTCGCAAGGACAGCCCGAAGGGAATTTCGACGAGACCAGGCTGCGCGACCCGCCCGCCTATCTGCAGCGCGATCGTTCCGCGCGATCGATCGGTGCCGAGAGACGCGTGCCAGGCTCCGCCGCGGGTAAGAATATTCGGCACGGTCGCAAAGGTCAGCACGTTGCTGACGATCGTAGGTTTCCGATAGAGGCCGGAGACCGCCGGATAGGGTGGTTTGGCCCGCACAACACCCCGTCGCCCCTCCAATGACTCCAGGAGGGCCGTCTCTTCTCCGCAGACGTAGGAGCCGGCGCCCAGTACGACGTCGATCGCGAACGGCCGGCCGTTGAGTTCGAGCAGGCCCGCCTCCTCGACCTTTCGTAGCGCCGCCCGCATCGCCCCCGCTGCGGCAGGGTACTCCTGTCGGCAATACACATATCCCTTCGTCGCGCCGATCGTGTGGGCGCAAATCAGCATTCCTTCGATCAGCCGGAACGGATCACCTTCCATGACCATTCGATCGCAATAGGTGCCGGCATCGCCCTCGTCCGCATTCACGACCACGAATTTTTCGTCGGATTCCGTCTGCCGGGCTGCCTGCCACTTGCTCCAGACCGGATAGGCCGCCCCACCGCGCCCGCGAAGGCCGGCAGTCTTGAGTTCCTCGATGATCGAATCGCGAGCCATGTCCAGCGCCTTCTCGAGTCCTTCAAAACCGCCTCGCGTCCTGTATTCGTCCAGGGCGAGCGGCTGCGTGATTCCGAAGTTCGAGAAAGTGAACCGGCTCTGAGCGGATAGAAACGGAACGGACTGAAGGGGAACTCCCCCTCGTCCCGCAACGATGTTTGGAAGGTCGCTGGCGGTGACGTTGCACCAGACCATTCGACCTTCGCGACCTTCCGTCACATCTTGTTCGATCATCGGTTCGAGGAAGAACGCGCCGCGTGACGAGGTACGGATGAGGCGGACGTCCGGCTGCTGCTGCAGCTGTTTCGCGAGCCGGTCTGCACCGACCGCACGAGACGATGTGTCGTTGGAGAGATAGAGCGTGGCCAGGGTCATCGGTAGCAGTCCACGATGGACGGAATCTGCTCCGGCCCGACCCGTCCGAACAAATCTTGGTCCACGGCGACGGTCGGCGCCACCGCGCAGTTGCCCATGCAATAGACCTTTTCAAGGGTGAAGCGACGCCCGGCGTCCGTTTCGCCGATGACAATGCCCAGATGGTCGTTGAGGGCGCGCAGGACGCGACTGCAACGGTTGGCGAAACAGGACTCTCCCATGCAGATACGAATCACGTGACGTCCCGGCGCGACGGTACGCAGGTCCGGATAGTACGACAGGACTCCGGCGACGTCGGCCTCGGTGGCGCCGACGGTCCGTGCAATCTGGGGGATGGATCGAATCGGTACGTATCCCATCCGTTCCTGGACGGCTAACAGGACCTTGAGAATGTTCGGCTTGTCGGACGGTCCGGAGCGACCGCACTCCTCCGACAGGAGTTGATCGAGGTTGCGGTCGAGTGAGGGTTGGTCTGGCATGAAGATTTGTTTCCTTCGCTTCGCTGCGCTGTCAAACGAGTCCGACGTGTGCCCGGAGGACGTGATAATCGAACGCTGGTTTTCCCAGCCGCAGCATTCCAAAGTCATGATGTGCGATCTCGTCGATCAACTCGGCGACCTGCATCCGCAAAGCCGGTTGGGCCGCCGCATGTCTCGGCGTCTGTCCTCCCAGGGCCGCCAGCGGCTGGTCAGCCCATTCGAGGTAAGCCGCGTCTAGGAAGTTTCTAACGAGGGCCAGGTCCTCTTCTTCCGTGACGACGATCGAAGGCGATTCGCCTCTTGTCAGCTGATCCGCGGGCAGCTCACGACTGGGGGGCGCGAGGGATTCGCCTCGAAAGTGCAGCGAGTAGCCGAACGTCGAGGCTAATTGATGCTTGATCGCATTGAGGCGGTCCGGCGTATCGCACTCGACGATGAGTTGCACGGGAGTGAGCGTGAGCCGGGCAACGGGTGATTCCACGCCATCTTCTCCGCTCGCCCGTTGAATCCAGACCCGGGCCGGCTTTTCTTTTTGCCCTGATGGCATAACAGGATGCCGGAGGGAGCCTACTTCGAGCTCTTTCATGGCCGAGAGACCGTCGGCGAGGAATCCGTACTCGCGATGATCATAAAGAGCCAACACATAGAGAAAAGGCGCTCCTTCGCGCGTCAAGTAGCGGATATGCACGACGGCATTGAGGAGGGTTGCCAGCCGCAGGTAGGCAAAGTTCCACAGCACGACGTGACCAAATCGTTTGACGAATTCCTGCCACTCCCCGAGCACGAAGGAGCCGGACGAGATCTCCATGCTCCGCTCCCATTCGCGCGAGGCATCGAGCACCGCGCGAGCCTTCTCTCTGGAAAGTACCAGCGCACTTCCGGCTATCCAGCCGATTCCCCGGTCTGGATCATCCGGGTCGCGCACGATGCGGGTGAGGAGCACCTGTCCCGCACTCAGTTCTCGGGCATACTCCCCTCCCTGCACCGGGACCTGGATCCCATCGCCGATCGAGCGCAAGGACACAACCTGCGGTGCATCCGCCGGCTCGACCGGGAGCACCTCGAGCAGATCCATATAAGAGTGCTTGAGCGGGTCGAGCCACCGCCGCTCTTCGTCGGGTATATGTTCGGTGATGACGTCGCGGAGTTGTTCGATCAGCGTGAGCTGTCCATCCTCGGGATAAAAATCCGTATAGACGGTCAGCGTGGCCAGGTCCACTTCTTCCGGCAGCGGACGGAGGACATCCTCCGAGGATTCAAGATAGGGGCGAAGAGTCCGCTCGAGCGCCACCTGGCGTTGAACGGAGAATTGCGGCGCAAGGGACAGTGTCTCGAGCCGCGTGAGGACGGCCTCCAGCGAAGGGTCGAGTGGAACGGCCAATCCATGCGGCGAATCATTCCCGCGCTTCATGGATCTCTTCCATCACGATTTCTTCCGCATCCAGCCAGTCACGAAGCGCATTGCCTTCCAACCGCCCGCGCTGTTCCCACAGTTCGTAAGCCTTGCTCGAAATACGCTCCCACAGACCCTCCGGCGCCTCGCTCCGCCTCCGGGAAGCAGAAGCCGAACGGATTGGCGCCGCCTTGGACTTGCTTGCCGACTTGACTGTCGCGCGCATCACAGACTCCTCGGTTGGCGGTTAAGGCTTCTCGCCCGCTAAGGCTGATTTCTGGGTCAGCCGCTGATGGCTCGGATGAAATTTCGGGCTGCGGACCGCCAGAACCGGACAATCGGCGTGGCGCAGGACCGCCTCGGCGACGCTTCCGTTCAAGAGATGAGATATCCCGCGACGCCCGTGGGTTCCCATGACGATCAGATCGCTCGGCCACTGCTGCGATTCGTCCAGGATGGCGTCACGAGGAATCCCGCCTCGAACCCGACTTCTCGTCGGGATCTCTGCGGCGACGAGCGCGGCGGTCAATTTCTCGAGCCGCTGAAGCATGCCTTCCCGCGTTCGAGCCAGGCTTGCCGCATCGCCGAGCGCAAAGTCGAGTCCGTACGATACCGGTTCCATGACGTGCAGGAGCGTGACCTCGGCTCCCGACTCCTTTGCGACCGCCGCCGCATACTCCAGTGCGTCCAGCGAGCAGTCGAAGAAGTCGATCGGGACCAGGATGCGCTTGAGCGCAATCTCGGCCCTGGCAGCCGATGGCCCTTCGGCCGCCTGGCGCACGGCCAACACGGGGCAGGGCGCCCGGCAGATCACTCGCTCAGCCGTGCTGCCCAGCAATACGTGAGCCAGGCCGCTTCGTCCGCTGGTGCCGAGCACGATGAGATCGACGTCGTCCGCCAGCGCCGCGGCTACCACCTCCTCGCTCGGCAGTCCCGTCTCGATTCTGGTGAAGACCGAGATGCCTCGCTGAGCGATCCGCTGCTTGGACTCCGTCAAGAGGACCGATGCCTCTTTCATGCGTTCGGTCAGGTATTGGTGGTTCACGGGATAGGCCGGATCCATTCCGGTCGCAAACTCCAGCACGCTGATGACCGTGAGGCGGGCGCGCCAGCGGGCGGCGAAGGAGCAGGCATAGTCCTCCGCCCGTTGCGCGCGGGAGGAAAAATCCGTTGCCAGCAGAATCCGTTCGATCTTCATTTGTAACTCAGCACTCAGGACTCATAACTCTAAAGCTAGACCGCCTCCGCGCTCAAGAGCAGCAACTCGCCTTTCATGTTCGGATGAATCGAACAACGAAACGTATAGCGGCCCGGCCGTTCCATGTTGAAGCGAATGGTCGCCTCTCGTTTGGGATCAAGCAGCACCCCTTCCATTCCCCGGCCGTAGGCGATGACGCCGTCGTTCTCGATCCTTGTGGGCAGTCCTTCGAACATGGTGGACCCAAAGTCATGCCGTTCGGCGTCTTCGTTGCGGACACGGATGACGGTCGGAAGGCCGAGACGAAGCGGCGCCTCCTTGGTGACCAGAAACGTAAAGTCGCGGATCGTCACGTCCACGCTCTGTTCAGCCTGGGATTCGACCGGTACGACCGTGGCCAACCAGCAGGCGCCCGACAATGCGACGATCGTCATCCAACTCCATACGTTCACCATGAGAACCTCCCTGTTGAAATACCCGATGCCAGTCCACACCATTCACGGCACCAGACCATCAGGCGCGCCGAGGTCTGCCCGACCTGTTCCGCACCAGGCCATAGGCTGCGTCGTTCGCTCCCATTCCCTCGCCGTCCTGCGCCGACTCTACCAACTGTCCGGCCCCGAGTCGAGCCGGCAACTTTCCCGGCGGCACCCTTCATGACGGCGCGCGTGACGGCGCGATTGAACCCGCACAGGTTAAACAGGCCAATCCCCTCACTGTGACTTGGTGCAGCAAGGGCAATGCCACAAGGCCAGTGCACGTCGCTGTAGGATCCCTGGAAACCAACTTCACAGCATTCGGTTGCAACGCCGACCATTCCAGTGAACTTCGGTCTTAAGAAGACCGTTCCCAATGTGCAGAGCGTGGAGCCCTGCTACAACCGCCGACGCTGCCTTGTGGCAGAAGGGGACAGCGTCATGGATGGGCCGGACCCGGATTGAAAGAATGTCGACGCTTTTGGCCGGTTCTGAAGAAACGGCGGCGAAGCGCGAGGGTATCGGAATTGCTCGTGAACTGCTTAAGAAACGATGCAAGCTGAAGGAGCGAGATGTCGAACGCCCCTGTGCGATGGTGGCTGATAGGAGCGATTGCGGTGGGCATCGCGGTGGCGGTCTATCTGTTGCTCCTGTGTCCGACGGAATGTCACTGATTGCTCCGGCTATCCCGATCACGCGCTGCCCTATGGATCCACCCTCTCCGGAATGATCATAGACTGATGAAGAGAGGTGAGCACGGGGAGGCTGGTATGCCGTATGGAAGTTGCGAACGGCCTGTATCTGTGTCGGAAGGCAGGCTCGTGCTCAAGGGATTTCTCGGCCTCCCGCACGGGGCCGCCGGGATCGTCCTCTTTGCCCACGGCAGCGGAAGCGGGCGGTCGAGCCCCCGCAACCGCTATGTCGCGCATCGGTTGCAACAGGGCGGAATCGCCACGTTGCTGATGGATCTGTTGACGGAGGAGGAGGCAGAAGATCGTCGGAATGTTTTCGACATCGATCTCCTTGCGGAGCGAGTATTGATGGCCGGGCGGTGGTTGAGCCGGGACGCGCTGACCAAGACACTCCCGCTCGGCTACTTCGGGGCGAGCACCGGCGCGGGCGCGGCGCTACAGGCCGCGGCCCGAGTCCCCTCTTCGATCAGGGCGATTGTCTCGCGCGGCGGGCGGCCGGATCTGGCCCAGCCGTATCTCGCGCAAGTACAGGCTCCGACCCTCCTCATCGTCGGTGAACACGATGAAGCGGTCATCGAGCTGAATCGGGCTGCCGCCGGCTTCCTGACCTGCCGGAAGAAAATGGTCATCATCCCGGGTGCGACTCATTTGTTCGAAGAACCGGGAACGCTCGAGCAGGTCGCCGGCGAGGCGCTGAACTGGTTTCAACAGGTATTTGCGTCAGAGGGAGCAGGAGTCGTCGATGAAGATCATGTTGGCCGTTGACGGATCGGATCAATCATACGAAGCGGTTCTGGCCTTGAAGTACTTTGCGAGGGCGGACCGGCTTATCCTGCTTCATGTCCTCAACGTCCCGAGACCCGCCTATCCGATGATGATGCCGGAGGTGGCGGAGGAACTCTATCACGGGCTCGAGCGGAGCATGCGTGAAGACGGCGAACGGTTGCTGGACCGAACGCAGTCGCTGTTCCCGCCTCATGCGGGTCTTGCTGTCAGGACGTTACGAATCGGATCGCCGGCCGAGGTAATTGCGACCATGGTGGAAGAGGAACAAATCGATCTCGTCATATTGGGCGCACGGGGGCTTGGGCCGATCAAGGAGCGGGTGTTCGGCAGCATATCCCACCGGGTGCTGACATTGGCCTCCTGCAGCAAACTGATCGTCAACGGGCCGGTCAAAACCATGCGACAGGTGTTACTGCTGCTGCAAGGCACCGACGACGCGGAAGCGGCGGTCCGATTTCTGCAGTCGATGCCGTTCCGAGAACCACCAAGCTTGAGGTTGTTGACCGTAGTTCCGTCCGTCCGTCGTCCATGGACGGTCGAAGCCGAGACGGCCGAACGGCTCGAAGGGCAGGCGTTGGAGGGCGCGAACGGCTTTGTCGAGACGGTGGCTGCCCGAGTACGAGTTCTGGGTTATCAGGCCGAAGGGCGGGCAGTGCTCGGCACGCCGGTTGAAGCGATTCTTGCGGAAGCGCAACGACTCCGGTCGGACCTTATCCTCATGCGGTCACGCGGCCGCAAAGGCGCAATCAGATTCGTACTTGGCAGCGTGTCACACGCGGTGTTGCATAAGATGCCATGCCCCGTTCTCGTGATGCACTAGCCGGCGATCAAAGGACGGACCATCGCGTCCGAGCGAGGGTGACGATCTGCTGTGCGGCTTCCACCGGAGAGACGGCAATGGTATCGATCCGCAGTTCTGGATCCGTTGCCGGTTCGTAGGGTACTTGTAAGCCGGGCACGGTCGCCGTGTGTCCAAGGCGGCCGCGACGGTACGTACCCTTGTAGTCTCGCTGTATGCAGACTTCCAGCGGGCATTCCACTGACACCTCGATGAAACGAGGGATGAGGGTTCGAGCCAGATCCCGATACATCCGCTTCGTGGCTGTGGCGTCGAACACCGCGGTGATGCCGTGGGCGACTAGGCGCGCGCCGAGGAAGGCCAGAGCACGGTAGAACAGATCCCGTTCCATCTCCGAATACGTGGGGTCTGGAGTGAGGATATGACGCACTTCGTCTGATTCCAATACCTCTACCGTCAAGTCCAGCGCTTCGAGCTCCGGCCGCAACAGGGAGACGATCGCGCTCTTTCCCGATGCCGGAAGTCCGGTGAGCCAGACGGCGAAAGGGAGCAAACGAGGTGTCCTTGATGCGGTTCGGTCAGGATTCAACTGCCGCCTCGCCGTGGATTTCTCGTCGATGCACCATGGATGACCGTCATTGGCAATACTGATTGACCCGGTCAGGCTCAAACCGCGCCGCGTCGAGGACGTTGGTGATGAAATGAAAGATGCTCCGACGGACCCCGATCGTCAGATTCGGGTACCAGACCGGGCTGGCTACGACGAGGCCGCGGAAGGCAAAGAAGGGCGCGGCGGCAGCCGTGACCTCCTGATCGCCGCTAGCCTCGATGTAGGCCTCCCAAAACCGCCGGAACAGGATTTCGAACGGCCCTTGAAGTCTTCCCCACCGAATCAAGGAACTCAGCACGTAGTTGATCGTCATGGCCGTCACGTCGTCGGCCGGCTCACCCCATTCACCGCGCGAGCGGTCCAGCACCGAGAAATCCGTTCCGGTTCGGAACAACACGTTATACGGGTGGAAATCCCCGTGCACCTGGGAAAGTCGGCGCGTCTTGCTGCGGAGCCGCCACCGCCAGCGATTGCAGGAGTCTTCGATCCCGCGGAGCA
>Ga0268299_1002775_pt1 | contig 18805 bp, 12 predicted proteins | sample NOBtaG_FD_193484 | JGI IMG/M metagenome (GOLD analysis project Ga0268299, IMG submission 193484) | Activated sludge microbial communities from bioreactor in Nijmegen, Gelderland, Netherland - NOB reactor | ecosystem: Engineered > Bioreactor > Aerobic > Activated sludge | place: Netherlands...
CTGAGTTGAGATGTTTTTTCATACACGGGCAGGCTGTGTGGCCCGCCCGCAAAACGTCAACTCAGCCTTTCTCCACCCCTTTTCTGTGGGATGGCTGTGGTTCGGCGGGCGACGGGGGGCGATTGGTGTGACCGCGAATCTGGAGGAGGATGTGGGTGAGCGGACAGATTTGCAGCGTCACGCGTTCCCCCCGGTCGCTCGTCAGGGAGACGAGGATGGTGTCCCCCGACACGCATTGGCCCAGCAACTGGAAGACGCAGTGATTCATTTCGTCCGATTCCCGCGCCAAGTCGTTCAGCGTGCAGATTTCGCGAAACGTCCAGGCAACTCCATCGAGGTGGAGGGTGCGGTCCCATCCGTGTGAGGGCCATCGCAGAAGATCCGCCAGCGTGAAGCGGATGGGATGGCGCGCGCAGGAGAGGCTCTTGAAGACGTCGGCCAGCACTGAACGGACAGAGCGCTTCTTCAGAGTGAGCGGAATGGCCGTCGCGCCAATTTGCTTCGCAGCCCATTCGCGCTTTTCCGTCTCACAGAATGCCCAGGCAATGACCAGGAAGCTCAAGCCCGGGGCCAATTGCTTCCGGTGCTGCGCCAGCCACGGCGCCACCGCCTGAACCACCGGCGCGCCGAACATGGGCGACGGGCGACGCCCGTAATTATAGAAGTCCAAGACCGCCTGATCGTCGCCTCCCGACTGGAGGACGAGGGCGTGATAAACGGCCTCCTCGACAATGAGCGAGGTCGGGACGCCTTGCAGGTGCTGGATTCCACGGCGGGTGAAAAGCGGCCGGCCCTTGGCATCGAGGAACAGGTACTCGGCCGCCCGGTAAAGGCTGCCGCCTCGTCCCACATACAACGCCAGAGGCAGCCAGTTTGGATCCGTTCGCCAGGCTTTTCCGGGTTGGGCGCGGTAGTCCAACCACGGCGGCATGTCGTATCGGTAGAACAGGTGGGCGAAAAGGCCGCCAATGCAGGTGTCGGCATCGCCTTCCGGGGGATTCCAGTCCGCGACGTCGCGAAGCCAGAAGGCCTGATGCGCGACGATGGTCTCCAGCATGTTGGCCGCAGGCGTGTCGTATCCGATCTGCGGCGACGCCAGGAAAAAGGGATGACGCCCCAAAGCGGCGAACGCCTGGTCCCGGCTGCGAAGGTCGAGCGAGGAGTGGTTCCCAATGCTCCAGTCTTTGAGGACTTGGTGAAGATCTTCGAAGGCGTCCGGGCGAGGCGGGGTGGCGGGAGCGGTCTCTTCGCCGGACGGTCCGGCAACGGAGGCCGTGTCTGCGGTTGGCGGCCGACACCCGAAGTACTGCCGGCCGGCACCGTCCGCGATCAGCAACCACCAGGCGCGCGGCAGCAGTGGCCCCAGCACGAATTCGTTGCCCCAAATTTCGAAGATCGGTGGAGGGATCTGCTGCGGGTCGAACCCATCGTCTGCCTCCTCCTGGAGAGCGAGCCACGCCTCATCGGACGCGCTCCAACTCCGGTCAAACCGAGGCCGCCATTTCCGTGACGCGTGGCGAACTTGCGCCCCGCCCAAACCCGCTTCGATTAAGCTCATTACATGGTCTGAGTTCCTCCTGGGTTGTCCTGCAACCTTGACTGATGGGATCACCCGACCGGGGCCGTCTGGGCACACTCCACCCAGCCTTGACCTCCGTTGCGGCAGAAATCCCCGTCAGCGGAAAAACTCAAATACAAATAATGGGGCTACTTCGAATTCACATGGAGGGACTCTTTCTCTCATCCAAAAAATCGGGCAAGGGGAAAATGCCCGGGTTAGCCGATCAACGAAGGTGGGGACATGCTGCTGCATGTCCGTTGACCTCCCGTCCGCGCTCGCAGCGCGGACAGCCACGGCGTGTGGGGTCGCCACCCCGAGAATTCGCCCCGAAGCGCCCGGGGCAGGGCACAGTGATCCGCGGCGGGGTTGCCGCGAATGGGAGTCAGGGCTGTGCGGCAGCACGGCCCGCCCCTTTTTGGCGGCTGGGCACCGTGGCAGCATGTCCCTCTCATGGCTGTGGGTGGCGTCTTTTGCCCAGGTTGGGCGGGAATGGAAGCGGATTAGGGGACTGGGATCCAGGCAGCGCTTGAGCGGTTTTTGGACATTATTCGGCTGAGGTTCAGGGCGTTCCGTCGATTGAGAAGACGCAAGGGCGCCAGTCGGCAGCGGAAATGCTTAGGCCCGGCGCGTCGGCGGGTTGCCGGCGCCACCATCCCCCGGCGCCACCGCCGACGAACCTCAGCCCCTCCTCTCATGAAATTGGGATACCTGATTGACATGGATGGCGTGATTTACCGGGAAAACCACCTGATTCCCGGAGCCGCCGAGTTTGTGAACGCCCTGAGCACGACGGGCACTCCCTTTCTCTTTCTTACCAACAACTCCGCCCCGGCGCCGGAAGATCTGGCGGTGCGGCTGAAGCATCTAGGAATTTCAGGCCTGGGCGCCCGGCATTTTTATACCTCGGCGCTGAACACCGCCGACTTCCTGTGTGAGACGGATCCGGTGTGCACGGTTTTTGTCCTGGGCGAGGGAGGCCTGCTCACCGCGTTGAACCAGCGCGGGATCGCCAACGATGCGATCCGCCCCAGCTACGTGATCGTCGGGGAAGGCACCCCGACCATGGAGCGCCTGGCCAAGGCGCACGAATGCATCGAGCGGGGCGCGCGGTTGCTGGCGACCAATCCCGACAACTGGTGTCCGGTGGCGTCCGACCGGACCCGCCCTGGAGCGGGCGCGACCGCCGCCTTCCTGGAGGCCAGCACGGGCCGCCGCGCCTACTACCTCGGCAAACCCAACGGATACATGTTCCACCGGGCCTGCCGGCGGTTGACCGAGAACGCGCGGAGCAAGCCGGATCAATTCGTCATGATCGGCGACACCATGGAGACTGACATCCGGGGCGCCGTGGAGGCGGGGATTCACGGGTACTTGGTCCTGACCGGTTCGACCCAGCTCGAGTCCATCGGAGATTACGTGTACCAACCCACCCGGGTGCTGCAGAGCGTGGCCGAACTGACCCAGGAAGTCCTTACGGGAAAACCCTCCGACCTTCTGGACAGCCCCGTTTTCGCAGGGCGCGATTCCCGCTCTCACCGCGGCGGCTCGCGTCATCAGACGGATGTGCTCGCCCTCTACAAACCGCGTCCGCGTCCCGCGATGACCAAGTAGGCGGCGGTGAGGGCTCAGGAGGTTAGTTTGAGGTAGATTGCCTTCAAATAGGCCGCCTCCGGAAAGGTCGAGGGGTGGTCTGGGGGATGGCCGGTGGTTTCCAGTGGGTGGAACGCGCGTCCGCTCCGGCGCGCCGCCGCGCCGAGGGTCTCGAAAAACTCCGGCGCCGTGACGTGCGCACTGCAGGAGGCGGCGAGGAGGGATCCGCCGGGCCGGATCCGGCGGAGCGCCCCGCGCGCCAGATAGTCGTACGCCTTGAGGGCGTCGGCTCGTTCCGCTTCCCGACGGGCCAGCGACGGGGGATCGAGCACGACAAGGTCGAAGTCCGCTGGCGCAGGGCCGGCGAGCCAGTCGAAGACATCGGCCTGCACGGCTTCGTGGCGGGTATCGGCGACTCCGGGCAGGTGGCGGTTGAGATCGAAGTTTCGCCGGGCTTGATCGAGGGCATGCGGGGAAATGTCGAGATCGGTCACGGACTGCGCGCCGCCGCGCGCGGCGTACAGGCTGAAGCCCCCGGTGTAGCTAAACAGGTTGAGCACCCGTGCTCCGGCAGCCAGCGCCCCCAGCCGCCGACGATTGTCGCGCTGATCGAGGAAAAAGCCGGTTTTTTGTCCCCGCAGCACTTCAGCCTCGAAGGTGAGTCCGTTCTCCAGAAACGGAACCCGTTCGGCGCCGTCGGACGGCCAGAGATCGGCGCCGTCGGCGTAGCCCGCCTGTGCGGCCTGTTCGCGGCAGTTGCGGCTGAGGCGAAGGACCAGACGTTCCGGGGCGAGGAGGGTGCGGAAGAGGGCGGTCAGGCCGGGAAGGCGCGGCAGCCAGGCGGCGGTGTACAGCTTGAGCACCAGCGCGCCGCCATAGCGGTCGAGGATCAGGCCCGGCCAGCCGTCGCTTTCTCCGTGAATCCAGCGATGGCCGGTGGTTTCGGGTCCGAACAATCCGTCGCGCCGGATCAGGGTCTCTCGCAGCCGGCGGGTCCACCAGGCGTCGTCGAGCAGGACCGGCGGGCCGGAGTGCAGCAGCCGCAGCCGGATCGGCGAGCTGGCGTCGTACAATCCGATGGCCAGAAAACGGTCCCGGCGATCGAAGACCACCGCCAGATCCCCGGTGACCCCCTCGCGGTGCTGGGCACGAATGGAGTCGGCGTACACCCAGGGGTGACCGGAACGCACCGCCCGCTCGGCCGCCGGAGAGATCCGCAGGCGGATGGGACGCTGGGCTTCGGCGTCCTTCATCGGCGGCTCAATGGGGTTGCGCTAGCGGGGCTGCGCTGCTGCGCGGCCCTGACTTCCGGGACTTCCTTCCCCGGATCCGGGTGCGTTCCGGTGCGTCGGTGCGGGGAGTTACGGACATGCGGCAGCATGTCCCAACATGGAGGCTCCGGAAACTTGCCTTGCCCCCCGGGCCGTCACTTCTACGCTGGCCGTGCTTTCGTATGGTAGAACTCACAAACGAGGAAATCCGCCGTTATTCGCGTCACCTGATCCTGCCCGAAGTGGGCATGGCCGGACAGCGCAAGATTCGCAACACCTCCGTGCTGTGCATTGGCGCCGGCGGGCTGGGTTCCCCAATCGCCATGTATCTCGCGGCCGCCGGCATCGGGAAACTCGGCATCGTGGATTTCGACACCGTGGACCATTCGAACCTCCAGCGGCAGATCCTGCATTCCGATGCGGATGTCGGGAATTCCAAGGCGGAGTCGGCGAAGGCGGCGATCGTCGCGCTCAACCCCAATGTGGAGGTGGAACTCTACAAAACCCGCATTTCGTCCGAAAACGCGCTCGATCTCATCCGCCCCTACGACATCGTGGTGGATGGGACCGACAACTTCCCGACGCGTTATCTGACCAACGACGCCTGCGTGTTGCTCAAGAAGCCGAATGTGTACGGATCCATCTTCCGGTTCGAAGGACAGGCCAGTGTGTTTGCGCCGCATCTGGGCGGCCCCTGCTACCGCTGCCTTTATCCGGAGCCGCCGCCGCCGGGCATGGTGCCCAGTTGCGCGGAGGGCGGTGTGCTGGGCGTGCTGCCCGGGATCGTGGGCTGCATCCAGTCCACGGAGATTCTCAAGCTGGCCCTGGGCCAGGGAAGCCCCCTCATCGGGCGCCTGCTGCTTTTCAACGCCCTGGACATGAAGTTCCGCGAGTTGAAGCTGCGGCGGGATCCGAAGTGCCCGGTCTGTGGCGACACCCCGACGATCCGCGAGCTGATAGACTACGACCAGTTCTGCGGTGTGGTGCCCGAGCCGGCGAATCCGGGGCAGCATCCCGACGAGGTGACCGTGCAGGACCTGCAGAAGGCGCTGAAGGATCCTTCATTGGGCATCCGGGTCATTGACGTCCGGGAACCCGACGAACAGCAGATCGCGCGGATTGATGGCGTGCCGCTCTTTCCGCTCAGCGTGCTCGAACGGCGTTTCACCGAACTGGATCCCAACACGCAGATCTACATCCACTGCAAGTCGGGCAAGCGTTCCCTGAAGGCGCTCGAATTCCTCCGCCAACAGGGGTTCAAGTACGTCAAGTCGGTTCGTGGCGGCATCGAGGCTTGGTCGGATCAGATTGACCCATCGGTTCCGAAGTACTGACGCCCACAACACGCAAGACGGATGCGCAATGGCTGACGACTGACTGCAGGGGCTTGGGGTCCGGCGATTTGACGGAACATCCCTTGCCCAATGGTCAGGGACTCGACTCGTATCAGGGACTCGCGAAGCCCGCAGGGAATCAGAAGATGCGTGCTTTGGTAGGCGCCTGCGTGACCGCCGGCTCCAGGCGCTCCGCGATCTCCACGCGCTTGGCAAAATCTTCAGCGGTGATCCGGCCGGCCGACAGATCATCCGCCGCGCTCTTCCGAACCCGGAAGGTCAGCAGGGAACGTCCGCCTGTCCCCGGAGCGGGAGGTGTTGCTCCGGGCCGTCCTTCGGCCTTCTTCGGCTTCACGCTCCCCGGGGCCGCCGGCGCCGGACCGGTGACGACGACGGTGACCCAGTCTTCCGGCTTGAGTGCGCGGATGTTGGCCGCCTGCTGGAGAGCTTCGTTGAGCGACTCCCGGAGGTGGGCCACCTTGCCGGGGTCATAGGGCTCGACGCTGGGAGTCCAGGAGAAGACCCGTTCGTGGAGGGCCAGAGCATCTTCGCCTGGGGAAATTCCGGGGGCATTGCCCGCCAGCTCCCGCCGGGTACGCTCCCAGGTCGTGTCCCGCTCCGGTTTCGCATCGGAAGACGCCGGCGCGCCGGACGGGGAGGGGACCAGCGGGAAATCCGCGCCAAGGAAAAATAGGGCGCCGTATCCGTCCAGCAGGATGGCGTCGTACTCGCGGCCCTCCAGCCGGAGGACCCGGCCGGAGTCAAACCATCCCTTGGGGCGCGCAGCGTCGGGGTTCGCGGCGCGTGACAGGATGCGGGACATTACCGCCAGATCTTCGCGTGTCTCGGTCAGGGCCTCCGGAGTTGCGGACGGCGCGGACAGAATGAGTTGCCGCGCGGACGCGCCTGCGCGCAACGGCCATTCGAGATTGGAGATCGTCAACTGGGCGTCCCGGACCAAGTCCGACACGACGATCTGTGCTTCCTCGAGCGGCGACGGCTCCGGCGGCGGGGCGATCTCCACAGGCTCCACTTCCACCGCGCGGGCGCGAACCTTGGACGGCGGCTCAGCCCGGTCGTCTCCGAAGGCAATGCCTGTGGCGATGAGACACAACAGCAGGGAGCCGGCGGCGCACGCTGCAGGATGGGGGGTGTTTTTCATGGAGTTGTGGGATTGGTGTTTTCGGGAATGGAAATTGAAGCCGGAAGATAGGAGGCCAGCAGTGCCACCTGCGATTCCGCCTGGCGGAATCCGCTGCCGGTGTTTTCCGCGAGGCGCACCAAACCCTCCCGCAGGCGTTCGGAGTCCAGGACCCGGCGTTCCTCCAGGGTCTCCAGCGTCTGGATCAACCACTGCCGGTCTTCGGCGCGGGTGTTCTGGAGGGTTTGGGCCAGGGCGGTGATCCATTTGCGGTTCTCTTCGGCGCCCGCCCGCACGGTTTCGCCGGCGAGGCGTTGAAAATCCTCTCGGAACCGGATCCCGATCTCGGTCTGGATCCGCTGCTCCGCCGCGGCCAACTCGCGCTCCAGATCCACCCGCGATGGACCGGAGGCGCGCCCGACCCAGAACCCAAACGCCAGCAGGACCGCCGCGGCTGCGGCCCAGGGAAGGGCGGATTTCCAGCCAGCTCGGGCGGGTCGGCGGCGGGTGATGAGGGTGGCTTGGTCCTGATCCAGCAACGCCATCGTGTTCTGCCACCGCCGTACCGAGTCGCGGCAGGCGTCGCAGGCCGCCAGATGGGCGGCCGCGGCGTCCCGGTCGGCTGGGGACAGTTCGCCGTAGAGATAGGACATCCAGGTGTCGCGGGACGGGTGGTTCATGGCTTCAACACAGGGGATTGAAAGGGGATAACGGGCTCAGCTCTCACGATTCGGATCCACCGCGAATGGACGCGAATGGACGCCCATAGGGAGACGCGGTTGAAAACCGTTTGGAGGACGTCGGGGGGCATTACGGTTGGGTGACGGAGTTCTCTCGCTCCCCAACACGGCCCTTCTTCTCTTAAATTCGCGTCCATTGGCGTCCATTCGCGGTTCTCTTCCGCAGGGATACGGCTCAGGGCTTACTCGGGTCGCTCGCTGCGGAGCAGCACAGCCAGGCGCTCGAGGGCGTCAAACATCCGGGATTTCACCGTGCCTTCCGGGATGCCCAGCACCTCGGCGATCTCGGCGAACTTCAGTCCTTCGTAGTGACGGAGGAGCACCACACTGCGCTGGGATTCCGGCAGGCGCAGAAGGGCGCGGCGGATGATCTCCGCCTGCTCCAGGCGTTCCACGACCTGCGACGGAGTGGACAGGTCCGGGGCGGGCACATCGGGCGGCGCGTCATCCGCCGAGAGGTCCAGCGGGCACTCCGGATGCCGCATCCGGCGGCGATTTTCGTCGTGGCAGAGATTGATGGCGATGCGCCACAGCCAGGTGGAGAAGCGTCCGCCGGATGCAAAATCCCGCCGCCGTGCAAACACCCGGGCGAAGGCCTCCTGCGCCAGATCCTCCGCCCGGTGCAGGTCCCCGGTCATCCGCGCACACAGCCGCTGCACCGGTGCTTCCCAGCGTTCCACCAGGCGGGCGAACGCCGCGGGATCGTCGGCGCTTTGGACTCGCCACATTGCCTGTTCATCCGAGATCGGTGCGGGCCACGCCATGGTCACTGGGGGGTTGGACGCCGGAGAAGGGGAAAAGGTTGGGGGAATTTTGGGGAAGGGGGGCAGTAGTCCGTGGTTGGTGGTTCTTGGTGTTGTCCCTGGGGTCGCCCACAGCCGCTGACAACGGACCACTGACAAATGTCCCATTTGTCCCCACGCTCTGCGCGTGAGCCATCATGTCGAGCCGGGTGCCTGGGACCGCCTGCGCCATCTGATCCCGTTTGGATTGGGACAGACCAAGCCAAAGCATTTCCGGGACATGCTGCGGATCGTCTGGCGCAATCGCGACAATCCGGTTCATGCGTGGAAGGTCCTCAGCCGCGGGGTCTGCGACGGGTGTGCGCTGGGGGTCGCCGGGTTTCATGACTGGACCCTCCAGGGGGTGCATCTGTGCATGACGCGCCTGAATCTGCTTCGGCTCAACACCATGCCGGAATTCGATCCCGGCATCCTCGCGGATCTCGCCGCCCTGCAGACCCGGCTGGCCCGGGACACGGCGGCCGTGCCTGGACGCAATCCGCAGGGCGTTGCGGGAGGCGGGCCGCTGGGCTGGGACAATGCCCAGCTTCGCGAGCTGGGACGGCTGGGATATCCGATGCTGCGCCGGCGCGGGGAGCCGGGTTTCCGGCGGATCTCCTGGGAGGAGGCGAATCGCATCCTGGGACAACGCCTCCGGACCGCGGCGCCGGACCGGATGGCCTTCTTCGTCACCGCCCGCGGGGTCACCAACGAAGTGTATTACGTTTCCCAGAAGGTGGCGCGCTTCCTGGGCACCAACCATGTGGACAATGCCGCCCGCCTGTGCCACGCGCCCAGCACCGGGGCCATGAAGCATGCGCTGGGCTATGCCGCGAGCACGTGCAGCTACGCCGACTGGTATGGCACGGACCTCGTCGTCTTCTTCGGATCCAATCCCGCCAACGACCAGCCCGTGACCACCAAGTATCTTCACGAGGCTCGGCGTCAGGGAACCCGCATCGTGATGGTCAATCCGTACCTGGAGCCCGGCATGCGGCGCTACTGGGTGCCCAGTTCGGCCCAGAGCGCATTGTTTGGCACCGGGCTGGTGGACTGGTGGTTCCCCGTCGCGCAGGGGGGCGACATCGCCTTCCTTTACGGCGTGCTCAAGGTGCTGATCGCCACCGGGGGTATTGAAGAGTCCTTTGTTCGCGAGCATACCGAGGGCTGGACCGAGCTGCGCGCCGCCTGCGAGGCCCTGCGGTTCGAGGATCTGGAGGCCGCGGCGGGGCTTTCGCGGGCGGCCATGGAGGAGTTTGCCGGGCTGCTCCGCAACGCGCGCAACGCGGTGCTGGTGTGGAGCATGGGCATCACCCAGCACGTGGCTGGCGGAGACGGCGTGTCCATGGTCCTCAACCTGGGACTCGCGCGCGGCTATGTAGGGCGTCCGAAGAATGGCCTCATGCCCATCCGCGGCCACAGCTCGGTGCAGGGAGGCGCCGAAATGGGCTGCTACTCCACTGCGCTGCCGGGCGGCAAGGCCATCACTCCGGACACCTGCGCCTGGCTGGCGTCTGAGTACGGATTCCCCATCCCCGGCTGGCCCGGCATGTCCGCGGTGGACATGGTGGAAGCCTGCGACCGCGGCGCGCTGGACGTCTTTTACTGCGTAGGAGGGAATTTCCTGCGAACCCTGCCCGAGCCGGACGCGGTGGTGCAGGCTCTGTCGCGGGTGCCCTTCCGGGTGCATCAGGACATCGTGCTGACCGACCAGATGTTCGTGGAGCCCGGCGAGGAGGTGCTGCTGCTGCCGGCCAAGACGCGATACGAACAGGAGGGAGGCGGGATCGAGACCACCACCGAACGGCGCGTGGCGTTCACGCCGGAGATCCCGCGGACGGTGGGGGAGGCACGGGCGGAGTGGCGGATTCTACGCGACGCCGCGGCGGCGGCCTGGCCGGAGCGGGCCGCCTTGCTGGGATGCGACACCGGACCGGCCATCCGGGCGGAGATTGCGCGCGTCGTGCCCTTCTACGCGGGCTGCGAGACACTCTCCAAAACCGGCGATGCCATTCAATGGGGCGGCGCCCGCCTGTGCGACGGTGGACGGTTTGCGACGCCGGACGGCCGAGCGCATTTCAAGACCGTTCCGGTGCCCTCACGGAAACGCGATGCCTCAGGCCCGGCGACGCCTGCCGCGGACGCGTCCCCGGATTCGCTCTGCAAGGAATTCGTCGTCTCCACGCGCCGGGGCAAACAGTTCAACACCTTGATCTACGATGCCGTGGACCCCCTGACCGGCGCGCCGCGTGAGGCGGTGTTCATGAATCCCGAGGATGCCTCCGAACTTCGGCTGCGATCGGGTGATCGGATCGTCCTGGTGAACTCCGTGGGGAGATTCGACGGGGTGGTGTTCCCCGTTCCCATCGCCCGAGGGAACCTCCAGGTGCACTGGCCGGAGGGCAATGTGATCATCCCCAGGGGGCGTGTGGATGCCGTGGGGGGCGTGCCCGACTACAATGCCGTCGTGCGCGTCGAGCGCGCGGACCGCGCCGTCTGAGGGAGGCGGGCCGAAAGGTTGAAAAGGGGCCGGTAGGAGCCCCAAAAGGGCCGGTCGGCTGTCCGGTAGCGGGGTCGCGGCCGGGATGTGGCAGCGGCACAGCGAAAGGGGCGCCGGGCCAGGGAATCCCCATTGACCCCCTGAACGGACATTCCGACGCTCAGCGCCTTCGGTATGCGTCTGGGGACAACACGAAGCACTCTGGCCCTGGCAGGCATCGCCCTCCTGGCACTCCTGGTCGCCGGGATGATCTGGCAGCCCAGAAGAGGGGCACCGGTGAGTGTGAATTTCACGGGCTTCATCACCAACGGTGCGCCAGTTCGGGTGGCAGTCTTCCAACTCACCAATCATTCCGCTTCTCCGTTCCGTGTCGTCGGACAGTACCTCCGCAGCGCCGATTCCCTGCCTCCGTGCACGCTCAACATCGCCTTGGACATTGATCCGCTCCCGCCACATCAGGGTAAAACCGTGGAGATACAGATGCCGCCACTACCCGGCCAATGGAGGCTCACCGCCATTCGCATCCGGTACGGAGCGCGGCCGTTGCAGGACCGGATTACCAAAGGGCTCGCGTGGCTCGTGGACGTGCTGCCCGATGGAATGCTCAATCATCGCCTTCGGGAGTTCACTAAAGAGTTCGGTGGGGTGCATGGGATAACGAGCGCCCCTTTCCGGATTGCTGACACCAGCATTCCTGCGGATCGGAAGCCGCAGGTTGCCGAGTAGGGCTCCGGGGGCCGGCCATCAGTCCGGCGATGGGCTCAACGGCTATTCGCCTATCGCGGAGCGGCCAGGACACGGCCGGTGGACGGCGAAAGAGGTGCCGCCGATCCGCCGTCTCAGGGCACCAGTCGCTCGCGATGTGGCTGGTTGTCTCGATGCCACCTGCGGAGGGCTTCATCGTTGGTGTCTTCGAACATGGACTTTAACGTCGGGGAAGCCGCATGCCCGTCTGCAAAGTACACATTGGCTCGGTCCCCATGCCTCTGGCGCGACCGATTTGAGCTTCCAGCAACCTCTTGTGCCGTTGGATTTCGCCAAAGCGCTGGAACACCGTCCTCAATCACTTTCCCCCAGCCCGTGAATCCGTCCCCGAGCACCATCATTTCTGCGGGTGCCACGACCTCAGATTCTTTCACAGGCGGGCCAGAGAATCCGCCACCCCGTTCGCCCTCGTAGCGCCCTCCGAGTCCAAAGCCCGGTCCATTTGTGTACGTGCCGACGCCCCGACTATTGTAGCCGAAATCGGAGTACCAGCGACTCTCCGGGTAGCCCGATGGTTTTTCGGCAGCAGGGCAGTTGAAGACGCCTTGATTTGGCTCCCAAACGCCAGGCCCTTGGCGCGGAGTGATGATATGTTCCAAGGCGCTGATCCAGGTGGTGCGGTGCCCGGTGTATGCGCCAGTAGAGAATTGAGAGTTGAGGGCCAGGGGATACTCTCCGTTGTCAGTCAAAAACTGTCCCAATGCCAAGCCCACCTGCCGGAGATTGTTCGCGCACTGGGCATTCCGGGCCGACCGTTTCGCCTTTACAACGGTCACAAGGGTCATCGTCGCCAGCACCGCAATCACCCCAACCACCACCAGAAGTTCGAAGAGTGTGAATCCTTTGCGGGAGGACTGGATGACGGAATTTTGACCAGTTGCTGCGTTTCCGGGCTTCATGAAAAAATGCTGGGTCCTCCGATGATTCCTAGCAAGAGAATCGGTTGGATACCCATCAGTGATCCCTCCGGACAGCGGCCGAGTCCACCATTCCTGCGATCGTGGCGTAGGCGTGGAAACGATTGGAAGGGGAGCCTGCCGCGGGAGAATCTCACGGGCCGTCAGTTTGCCCCATTCCTGATCCGAAAGAAGCGTGCATCGGGCAATGCTGTCACCGCGAGTGTGACGGTTCCGTGGGCGGACACCGACCGGAGTGCCGGTGCCACCAGGGTCCATGGGCCGCTGACGGAACTGGCTTCTTCCAGGACCGTTCCTTCGGTTCCCCAGGCCGGTATGGGCCAGGACAGAATCACGGCTGGGGTAATTTCGAGTTCCGTGTTCTCGGCGACAAAAAAGGCCACGTTATCCAACACGGGACCGGATTGACCCGGCGCCAGACTGGCCAGCTCGATGGCCGTTGAGTCGGTCGTCGCGACCCACTCGATGTGGCGGCGCTCCCATTTCATGTCGGTGACAAACGAGTTCTTCTTCAGCAAGGGGTCCCAATCGAAATGGCCTTGTTCGACGCCGTTCACCCGCACCGCCATGGTGCGCACTTGGCCATCCACAGGATTCCCTGAGAAATCGAACTCCAGGCGATACCTGGTGCCCGGGACGGTGGAGAACGTCCGCCGGAGCGTCCCTGGGCCGACTCCGTTTAGGTCAATGGTCTGCAACCCCTCACGTGCGATCCCCGTGGTGAGTTGAAGCAGATCCGCGCTTCCTTCGACCACCGCCCACCCGTCCAAGCTCGTACCCACCGAGTACGTGCGGTACCAGAGGCGAGCCTCGCCATAGTAGGTGCCGCCGCCGGTGGACAGAACGGGCGCTTCAAAACGGCTGATGGTGTTGGCCTCCGTCGGAGTAACCGGGTTGAAGGTGAGGTGGTCGATCTGAGGTCCCGACAAGCCGGGGTTGCCGCTGGCCAGTCGGATGGTCGTTTCGGGCCCGGCCGCGGTGAACGTCACCTCCCGCCGCGACCACTTCATGTTGGCCTGAAAGCTGTTCTGCTCCACTGCCGGGTTCCAGGAAAACTGCGCCACGGGCTGCTGGTTTACGTGGACGTCCAGCACGCGGACGCCTTCGCCGACGGGATTGCCAGAGAAGTCGAACCCAAACCGGTAGCGCTGCTCCGGGACTGTCGAAAACGTCCGAGCCAGTGTGCCGGGGCCAAGGCCATTCAGATCCACCGACTGGTCCCCCAGGGATGCGGTGCCCGTGGTGTGCCGGACCAGATCCACCGATCCCCGCTCCACCGTCCAACCATCCAACCCCGCGCCTTCGTTGTAAGTGCGGTACCAAATCAAGGCATCCGCGTAGTAGGACCCCGAGCCCAAGGTCAGGTCCGGAGTCTCGAAATTTCCTGCGCCCTGGCCTAGCAGGCATGGAGCGCCAAACACCAACAGCGAGGCCACAGTCAGGTCACGGGGAGTCATGAAATTGAAAGGCGGGAACCTGGGTACACCGGCCCCATTTTTCAAGGTTGACTCCTGAATCGTGAGGACACGAAACCCTCGCCGGTGGCCAACGCCTAAGGTTTGGCGACCGCGTCCAGTTCCAAGGCGACAGGAAGAAACAAGGCGGCACCAACGACGGCCGATCCCCCCACGCGGTCCGCAGCGTGCTATGGCACCTCACTTCCGCCGGCAAACCCACACGGTTCCCGGCCCATTGCGTGCAACACCAGTTGCGCACGCCGCCGGACGCGGCCTCTTCGTCAGCGAAATCCCCGAATGCGCGGCGACGGTGCTCCAAATGGGCTCCGCGGCGATAGGCGTTGTGCGGACCCGGAATGGGTTCGTTCCGATGGACTCAATTGAAGGCGTTTCGAGCCGGCAAAGGGGTGCGCCAAATTGTGTCCGAGCGCGCAACGATAAAGCTCCCGTCCAAGCGCTTGAACGAGCAGATCACCACCAAACGTTCTTCGCGGAAGTGGGATTCCTCAATTTTTAGGCCGCCTCGCTTCGCGTCTGCCAGGACGCCCCCAGCTTTGGCTGGGGGGGTGCCTCACCGCGGAACCGCCGGTTGGGGTATCTGCAAGGTGAATTCGTGCGAAAGGTCAGGGTGGGCAAAGCGAATTGCATCGAGCGCCTCCTGCCAAAGCGGCAGGCGGCGGCGGCCCGATGGGAGGGGCGACTCGAGGCAAAGGGTCACTTGTGCATTATCGCCAGACCCGTGGACCTGCAAGGAGCCCACTCCAGATACCTCTCCATGGCCAACTTGTGCCGGAATCGAATAGGCGACTTTTCTGGCGTGAAGGTCTCCGGGTTGCCAACGGCCCAACCTCACGACGATGTGGGCGTGAAGAAATCTTGTCATGTTCACGCCGCGCTTCGCAGGCTCGCTGCCATCTCTCCAAAGGGCAATTGGGTAGGGGGTCTCCGGAGGCCTTGCCCCTGACCGCGGCACAAACCCACAACATGCCCACATCGGAGGCGGCACTGGCCTACTGCCGGGCCAGTCCCGCGACGGTGCGCTACCGGCCCAACCCGGACCGCAATCGAATCTGCCGCCCGGCGCAGAGCAGAACTTTCTCCCACGGTACGTGGTGGAATGGGATCCACGTTGGCCTTGGATTTCCTCAGTCGTAACCATGCCTGGGGAGCGCACGCGCCTCGCGTGCAGCGGACGGCGCCCTCGCCGTCCGCGCTGGGCGTGTGGAGTTCCCACCATTCCGTCAGCAGTGACGCGCAGGGGACCGGGGCGAGGGCGCACCGGCCGGCACGCGAGGCGCGCGCTCTCCCCAAAAAAGCGACGGCATCGTTCCGGCTTAGGCGCAACGAGTCCGCAGTGGATCAGCGGATCCCATGCGCCCCAATGCCTGGTGGGACGCAGGCATTGCTTGACCTCGAACGATCCCAGGTTTTTCTTCCTCTGCGTCCCTGGGAGCAGATCGTCCGCAGGGACCCCGTTCTCTTCGATCCCGGACAACTATGAGTTTCCCCGTATCATCTCACGCCGGAGCTGGATTCACCCTGGCGGGTCTGCTGGGGTTGCTCATTTCTTGCGGCGGCGCCTTCGCTCAGATCCCCCCTTTCGAACCCCATCCCTGCGACTTTTGGTCCTCGTCACTCGACTACGATGGGGATTCTCAAGGGGACGTTGATTGGAGCCTGAGCGTCTGCACCTGGTATTCCGAACCGTGGCCTCCGGACCCTTTCCCGACTCCGTGGACGACGCGGGACGAAGGGTTTGTGTTCCGCGAAGGCACCCGGATGTGGGTGGCGGCCGACACGAACCGCATTCCCTTCGGCACGGTCATCGGTGCTCCCAATAACCCAGAACTGCAACCGGTCACCAATCGTCAACCGGTGACTCCAGGGATCGGATCCGAGGTGTTTGCCATGACGGTCGCAGGGGAGGCCGGGCCACGCCATGGCTGGATGCGGAACGGAGCTTTGTTCCCGGGTTCGATGGAGATTGAGTTCAACCCCAACCCCAATCAGCCCATCGCCCTTGGTCTTTCCGCGGAACCTCGCTGGCTTCCCCGATTGGATGCTGGACAGGAACCATTGCCGGCGCCGTACCCAGAAGAACGCCTTCAAAACGTCCTGGCCACCTACCGCCAGCCAACACCCCTGTTTAACGTCGGCGTCGTAGCTCTGGCCGCAACCGCCGATGGGACGTTGTTTGGGGTGGGTTTGGAGCGCGACGACCGTTCCTGGCCGGGCACTTCCGAGGTCCAATGGAAGGCGCATCTTTTCTCGATGGATTCCGATGGCAGCCAGTTTCGGCAGGTGGCCAATCTCGGCACCAACACCGCTGCCCAGCCAGAGTTCAGCCTGACGGCCACATCGCAGGGACGTGTACTGGTCAACCGATCCGGCGGCCTACTGCATCGCTACGATCCGGCCACCGGCTCCCTCACCAACCTGCAGAACCACATCCCCGGATTGCCCCGTCTAACTTCTGCAATCCGGCCGCTTTCCGATGGCCAGCTCTGCGGCATCAGCGCCACCTCACTGGTGATGATGGATTCGGAGGGGGAATCCCCCCAAATCCGGCCGGTGCCGAATCGCACGCTGAGAGATCTAAATACCGGGGTGCTCGAGGGTTCCGATGGCTGGCTGTATATGGTCGCCCAGCGAGGAGGGGAGGCGCAGGCGGGAGGCATTCTTCGTTGTCGGCGGGATGGCACGGAGTCCTCGGTGGTGGTCTCATTCGCGGCCCTGGCCGGTTCCCGGGCTGAATACCGGCCCACACGGGAGCTGCTGGCGACTCTGGTGAAGTCTCCCCTGTGCCTGGCTCCCGACGGCAGTTTCTACGGCTCGATGCGGCAGCGGTTGTTCAACCTGGTGTACCGCGCGACTCCGGAGGGTGCGATCCAGCTCGTGCACTTCAATCAGTGGAGCTCCGCGGCGGAGGGCCGCCTCACCAACGGACTCGGAGGTTGGACGTGGTCGGGGCCGTTTTCCCGCGGTATCTGCGGCGGATGGGTCCGCGGCGATGACGGTCATTTCTATGGCGTGGCTCAATACGAATGGAACGGGGATTATCCGAGGTTTCCCGCTGCCGTGATGCGCCTTCACCTCCCGGAAGGCCGCTTGGAAACGCTCAGTCAGAGCTCCTGGCTTGATGCGGTCGGGGCTCTGAGCGAGGACAGTCCTCTCCCTCGAACCCTTCCATGGGTGCGGGGAGCGGATGGCGTCCTGTACTTTGGCGGATATTACGGTGTGATGTCCTACCGTCCTGGAAGCCATGGGGTACGCCCATTGCGCATCACGGGACCAAACCAGCCCTGGAGTCCCACTTCGTTGGGCCCCCCCATCCGGGACGATCAGGGGAGATACCTGGTGGTCACGCCCATTGGTGGCGCCTTTCAGGAGGGGGTTCTCTCCGTGGTGAATTCCGACGGATCGGGACACCGGATGCTGCATGCCTTCAGTGGCGGCGACGGGGACGTGCGCCGTCCATCCGGCTTCCTGGCCCTCGGCCAGGAGGGCTGGGTCTATGGCACCAGCCATCAAGGCCATCACTACGACCTCGCTCCCAAATTGTGGCGGGTGCATCGTGAGACCGGAGTATTCGAGGTTCTCGCGTCGCTGCCCGGGCGCGATGATGGACGGGCGACCCTTCCCTATGGCTTGGTGCTGGGAAGCGACGGACGGTTTTATGGCACCACACCGTATGGAGGCGCCGCGGACCTCGGCACGTTGTACCGGTATGAACCCGGCGAAAACCGGATCCTCATTCTGCACGAGTTTGGCACGACTCCTGGCGACCGGTGGCAACCCTGGCCGCAGTTGCTGGAAGGAAGCGACGGTTACTTCTACGGACTGGCCTCGGGAGAGAATTTGGGGCCGCAAGCTCCGGATGGGTGGTTTCGGATTGCCTCGGATGGTTCCCAATATCAGGTGCTCGGAACTCTCGAACGTTCCGCCGCCAGTCCGCTGCTTCAGATCACCGGCGGACTGACCGAGGCCAAGGATCAACGCTTCTACTGCGTCCGGGGACTCCCCGCCTCCGCGCCCACAAATGCCCCCATCATCGGACAGATCCTGCGCCTGACCTTGCCCGCCCAGGACACCGGCTCAGCGCAGGTGGAGGTCCTGTTCGAAAATGCCGCGGGGAACGAACCCTTCCTATCGCCCGTGGGAAAACTGATCGAACTGCCCACGGGGGAGTTGCTGGGTTTGGGGCGCTCGACGGAGACCGCCGTGTTCACGATCCATCCCGACACCGAGGAGGTTCGTCGCATCCACCGTTGGGGAATGCGGAACACGCCCAGACACGTCGCGGTGACCGACCGGTTCGCCGGGGCGGTGCTTGAGGACCCGGATTCGTTGGTGGTGCTGGCGAGCGAATCCCTGGTTCGGCTCCACCTGGCGCACTCGGAAACCCCGGAAGCCCTTCCTCCCTTGAGAGTGACCGGCACCTACGGGGATTCTGCGCCCGACCTCAACTCGGACCAGTTGTTCACCAACGCCTTCCTCCTGACCGGCGCCCAGGGATTGCCGGAGGGGGTTCAATTCAACGGACCCGCCAATGGATATCCCTTTGGAATCATCTGGGGAGTCTTCGGTGAAACCGGAGTGTTTGATGCCGAGGTGTTCACTGCGGACGGTCGGTGGCCCGCCTACAACGCCACCAATCACGTGGTCTTCGACATCCAGAAGCGTCCGCTGACCCTGACAGGCCCCTCTGCGGTGTGGGTGACCGGGGAACCTAGACCGCTGCCGGAGG
>Ga0268299_1002776_pt1 | contig 18796 bp, 20 predicted proteins | sample NOBtaG_FD_193484 | JGI IMG/M metagenome (GOLD analysis project Ga0268299, IMG submission 193484) | Activated sludge microbial communities from bioreactor in Nijmegen, Gelderland, Netherland - NOB reactor | ecosystem: Engineered > Bioreactor > Aerobic > Activated sludge | place: Netherlands...
CGATCCGAGCTTCCGCAACGCGCAATTCTGTTCGCGTTGCCACAATGTCGTTTCGGGACCGGCGCAGTTTTACAATGTGGGGCCCTGCGGTACGTACGCAGAATACGAAGGCAAATACTTCATGCAGGAGCGAGGCTTCATCTGCCAGAGTTGTCACATGCCGGAAGTCGACCGTCCGGTGGCTGAGAACGGGCCGATCAGGCGAGGACGCCGGCATCTCTGGCGCGGCGGACATGATCCCGACATGGTCAAGCGGGCGGTGGCGATACAGGTCAAGGTCGATCCCCCTGCGCCGAAACCGGGTGAGCAGATGACTGTCGCGTTAACCCTCACGAATGCCGGCGCCGGGCATAAAATCCCCACCGGCGATCCCGATCGCCACTTTACGGTCGAGTTCACGGTCAAAGACGGGCAGCAGGTCCTGGCTGAAAAGCGCCATACCATGGGGCGCTGGATTATGTGGCAACCGGCCATCGTGGAGTTGTACGATAACCGGCTGTTCCCATTGGCCAGCCGGGAGTATGCCTTCGCGTACCGGATGCCGGAGGCCTCGAAGGGCTTGACGTTGCAGGCCCGCGTTCGGTACCACATCTTGACGGATGGGCAGCACGACATGCTGAAGACCAAATACGGGCTGATGGCGGATGATCCCTATGCCTTCACCGTGTACGAGCGGGAAGTGCCGTTGAACGGCGCGCTCGCGTCCGCCTTTGCCGATCCGTTGCCTGAACCGCCGCCCATGGCCTGTGTGAGTCCATCAGTAGTCCAACAAGGATAAGTATCCACCGACCGAGATCGAGGAACCCATGCAACACCCACTACTCATCGATTGTGAAACGCTCCAGACACGGTTAGGCCAGCCAGGCCTCGTTGTCCTGGATGTGCGAGGACGTTCGACCTACGAATTCGGAGGCCATATCCCTGGCGCCGTGCATTCGACGTGGCACGACTATAGCGATCCCGACGCGATTCCGAAGGGCCTGCTGGATCCGAACCTGAAACGCATCGAAGCGAGGTTGCAGGCGCTGGGTATCAACCAGGACAGCGAAGTCGTCATCTATTCGAACCCGTTCGATAACTGGGGAGACGAAGGCCGCATGTTCTGGATGCTGGAGTACTTGGGGCACAAGAACATCAAGGTGCTGGACGGCGGGTGGGTGAAATGGACTCAGGAGCGACGCCCGTTCGAGCATGGCGCGGTCCGGCCCAAACCGGGCAACTTCACCGTGTCGCCTGTCGCCACGGCCATCATGTTGAAGGATGAACTCAAGGCGATCGTGCGTAAGCCGCGACCGACGACCACCATCGTGGATGCCCGGAGCCTGGAGGAGTTCCTCGGCAAGGAGGTGTCGGGCATCCCCCGCCCCGGTCACATTCCCGGGGCGGTTCACGTGGCGTGGAGCGGGTTTCTTAACCCGGATGCCACGGTGAAAGATCTGGCGGCGATTACGGCGCAATTGGATCTCAAGGGCCTGAATCCTGAGCATGAGACCGTGTGTTACTGCACGGGCGGGGTGCGCTCGGGCTGGCTCTATTTTGTGTTGCGCCTGGCCGGGTACGGGCGCCTGCGCAATTATCCCGGTTCCTGGTGGGAGTGGAGTCGTGATTTTGCGTGCCCGGTTGAAAAGGATTTAGTCGCGCTGCAGAAACTGCTGGGCTTGTCGGAATCGCAGGTGCCGACCGGGATGCGGCCGTCTTGACAGGATACCGAGCCCTCTTTATGCTGAAATGGTACGATTTTGGTCTCATGCGGTGCACATACTTACAGAGGAGGCGTTTCATGCAAACTGCGAAGTGGCGGGGAGTCGTGGTGGCCGGAGTCATGATGGCCCTGGTCGGCGCGCCGATGGTGTCCAGCGTGGCCTTCGCGGCAGGAAATAAGCATCAGGCCGAAGCCGTGGAGCACGCGAAGGAAGCGGTGGCGCACGGCAAGCAGGGCCATGCGGATGCGTTGGTGAAGCATGCGGAAGCGGCATTGAAGCATGCCGAAGGCGCAATGGCTGAAACCAAGAATCCCCATGTCGGTGAAGCCATCAAGGGCCTGAAAGACGGGATCGAACACGGCAAGGCGGGTCATGCGGATGTGGCGACCAAGGCGGTCGAGAACGCGCTACCCCATCTGTCGGAAGGTATGTAAGCGGTTCTTGCGCGTCCGGCACGGGTGCGATAAAACGGGCAGGGGCATCCCTGCCCGTTTTTGTTTGTGCGGAAAGGCACGTTCATGCGCATTGGCTATCTCCAATTTGCTCCGACCTTCGGCGACGTCGCGCACAATCTCGAAGCGGTGACGGCTCATCTTGAGCGCGTCGAGGCCGACTTGCTCGTCTTGCCGGAACTGTTCGCCACCGGCTACCAGTTCGTCTCGCAGGCTGAAGTGATGGACCTGGCCGAACCGGTGCCTGACGGGCAGACCACGAAGAGGCTGGCGGAGATTGCCGCTCGTCGCGGGATGACGATCGTGGCCGGATTGGCGGAACGGGCCGGCTCGCGGTGCTTCAACTCGGCGGTGATCGTCGGGCCGAAAGGAGTGATCGGCTGCTATCGCAAGACGCATCTGTTTTTTGAGGAAACGCTGTTTTTTACTCCCGGTGACAGCGGGTTTCACGTGTGGGACATCGGCCCGGCAAAGGTCGGCGTGATGATCTGTTTCGACTGGTATTATCCGGAGTCGGCGCGGACCCTCGCGTTGCAAGGCGCGGACATCATTGCGCATCCGTCGAACCTGGTGCTGCCGAATTGTCCGGATTCCATGGTGACACGCTGTCTGGAGAATCGTGTGTTCAGCGTCACGGCAAACCGGATCGGCTGCGAGGCGCGCGGGGGGAAGGACCCATTGACGTTTATCGGGCTGAGTGAGATCGTCAGCCCGCGCGGTCGGATCCTGCACCGGGCTCCGCGGGATGGCGAAGAATTAGCGCTCGTCGACATCGATCCGGCAGAGGCTCGGAGCAAGGCGTTGAACGCCTATAACGATCTCTTGCGTGACCGCCGGCCCGCACTCTACGGCTCATGAAGTCAGGTCACCAGCCTTTGATGACTCAACTTGCGTCGCTCGAACCCTCACGGTAGGATGACTCATGACCACACCACTCGGTAAGGGCATTTTGCTTGTCGCCGCGCCCGCACTACACGATCCCAATTTCAGGCAAGCAGTGGTGCTGCTCTGTGAGCATGGCCCGGAAGGAGCGTTAGGGGTCATCGTCAATCGGCCGACCGCCATGTCCATCTCTGAGGCGTTGCCCCAAGTCCCGATTCTCGAAGGACAACCGCATGTCTTGTATTCCGGAGGCCCTGTGCAAACCAATCAGGTGATGATGCTCTACCGCATCAACGACACGCCTGAAAACTCCCACCAGGTCATCGAGGGGGTGTGCCTCGGCGGAGATTTGGAAATCATGGAACGGATTCTCATGGAACAGCCCGGCAAGGAATCGTTCCGGGCGTACCTCGGCTATTCAGGATGGGGACCAGGCCAGTTGGAGTCGGAAATGCAGAACGGGTCATGGATCACGTTGCCTGCCGACCCGTCGATTGTGTTTGACAAAGACCCGAGTCGCATCTGGCCCGAGATCTTCGTAACTCTCAGCGAGCCCTCCCGGCACTACGCCGATATGCCCTTCGATCCCTCCTCGAACTGAGAAGCAGGAGCTCATAGCGAATAGCTGATGGTTCGCCCCCCACAGGAGGGTCCGACTGTCAGGCTTCGCTATGCGCCATCAGCCATCGGCTCTTCGACCTCCATTCGCGTCCCCCAGCACCTTCGCCAAGAATCTCCCCGTGTGCGACTGGGCCACTTTGGCAACCTGTTCGGGGCGCCCTTCCGCCACGATCTGTCCGCCGGCTGCGCCGCCCTCCGGGCCCAGGTCGATGACCCAATCGGCGGTCTTGATCACATCCAGATTGTGTTCCACGACCACCAAGGTGTTCCCCGCGTCGACGAGTTTGTGCAGCACGGCAAGCAACTTCTTGATGTCCTCGAGGTGCAGGCCCGTCGTGGGCTCATCGAGAATGTAGAGCAGATTGTGCGCGGAGGGATCTTTGAGTTCAGCGGCGATTTTGAGCCGTTGCGCTTCCCCACCGGAGAGCGTATTGGCCGCTTGGCCGAGCCGAAGGTAGCCCAATCCGATGGAGGAGAGCAGGTAGAGCCTTTCCGTGAGTTTGGGGGAGCCGGAGAAGAAGGCTTGTGCGTCGGTCACCGTGAGGTGCAACACATCGTGGATGTTCTTGCCGCGATACTTGATCGCGAGAATCTCCGGTTTGAAGCGCCGCCCGTTGCACTCTTCGCAGGTGGCGTAGATGTCCTCGAAGAAATACATCTCCAGCTTTTCGTAGCCGTTCCCCTCGCAGCGTTCGCAACGTCCGCCGGCCGCATTGAAGGAGAAGTGGCCGGGGGTGAGGCCCTGCCGCAGGGCATCCCGCTCGGAGGCGAACAACTGCCGAATCTCGTCGAAGGCCTTGAGGTAGGTGATCGGGTTGGAGCGGGGAGTCCGGCCGATCGGCTGCTGGTCGATGAGTCGGACGCCTTTCAGGTACTCCAGCCCCTTGATCGCCTGGAATTTTCCCATGGGAAGTGATTCGATGCGAAAGGCTCGGGCGGCGGCGCGATAGAGCGTTTCCTCGATGAGCGTGCTTTTCCCTGAGCCTGAGACTCCGGTGATGCAGACGAGCATGTGCAGCGGAATTCTGAGCAACAGGTTCTTGAGGTTGTGCTCGGCGGCGCCGGCGATGCTGAGCACTGTGCCGTTGCCGGATCGGCGCGTCTTCGGCAGCGGGATACGTTCGTCGCCTCGCAGGTAGCGGGCAGTGAGGGCGGTCGGGTCGGCGAGGAAACGTTCGCGTGGCGCCGCACAGACAACCTGTCCTCCCTGCTCGCCTGAGGCGGGCCCCATTTCAACGATATGGTCGGCAGCCTGAATCATCAGCGGGTCATGCTCGACGACCACGACGGTATTGCCCTCATTGGCCAGGTCGCGCAGGATGCCGGCCAGCGTGTCGGTGTCGCGCGCATGGAGCCCGATTGTCGGTTCATCCAGCACGTACAGCGTTCCCACCAAACGGGATCCGAGTTGATTGGCCAAGGCGATGCGTTGCGCTTCTCCGCCGGAGAGCGTTTTGGTCTGACGGGAGAGCGTCAGGTACCCGAGCCCCACACGCAGCATGAAGTTCAGTTTGGCCTGGAGCTGGCGCAGGATGTCCTTCGCGACTTCGGCATCGAATGGCGGCAGGGCGAGGCGGGCAAACCAGGCCGCTGCAGCTTCGATAGTCAGGTCGTTGAGCTGGATGAAATCATGTCCGATCACCTTGACGAACCGCGCGGACGGTTTCAGGCGACTGCCTTCGCAGATGGGGCAGGTGGCGGGACTGCGGTAGCGGCTTAGTAGCACGCGCACGTGGAGTTTGTAGCGTTTGGTTTCCAGATAGTCGAAGTATTGCCGGACGCCCTCCACCTGCTCGCTACCCTCCCAGATGAGCTGCTGGACTTCAGGGGAAAGATCCTGAAACGGCATCGTGAGATCGACGTCCAGCTTTTTCATGGCGAGTAGCAGCTGCTGTTGCCACCAGTCCGATCCCGGCTTGCTCCAGGGTTCGATGGCGCCGTCGGCCAGCGACTTGCTGCGATCGGGGATGACGAGGCCCCGGTCATAACGAAGGATGTTGCCGAAGCCCTTGCATTCGGGGCAGGCGCCGAGGGGATGGTTGAACGAGAACAGCAGAGGGCGAAGGGGCTCGAACGTGCGTCCGCAACCCTGGCAGCGAAAATGGGTACTGTAGGTCCGCAGGCCCTGGCCGATGACCTCGATGTGGCAGATGCCGTCGGCTTCCTGAAAGGCGACCTCGATGGCCTCGATCAGGCGATGGCGGTTGTCCGGCCGGAGCACCAGGCGATCCACAATGACCTGAATCCCGGACGTGCGCGTTTCTGGGAGGGCAGCCTCGTCATGGAGGTCCACCGTCTCGTCGCCGCAGCGCAGACGGGTGAAACCGCGCTTCATGAGTGCATCCATCAACGATCGATCGTGGCCTGGTCCCAAATCCTTCACGGGGAACAACACCATCGCTCGAGCCTCGGGGAACTGCGCGAGCAACTCTTCAGCCAAGGAGCCGGGGTGATAGCCGCGGGCTTCCTGCCGGCAATCGGGGCAGACGGGCTTGCCGATTTTGGCGAAGAGCAGCCGCAAGAGATCGGCGACTTCGGTAGCCGTCCCGACGGTGGAGCGGGCGGTCCGGATGGGGTTCTTTTGCTCGATGGCAATCGCCGGGCGAATGTTGAGCAGGCGGTCGACGTCAGGGCGGTTCACCTTGTCGAGAAACATGCGCGCATAGGTCGAGAGCGACTCCACGTATCGCCACTGCCCTTCGGCGAACAGGGTATCGAAGGCGAGGGAGGATTTGCCCGATCCCGAGAGTCCGGTGATCGCCGTTACCTTGTTGTGCGGGATGCGCAACGAGATGTTTTTGAGATTATTCTGACGTGCCCCTTCGATGATCAGCTCGTCGGCTGGTCGATGCGGGGGCGTACGGGATGCCACGGCGGAGCGCTCCTCTCGAAGAATGACCGAGCATCGTAGCAAGTGCGGAAGACGACCGCAACGAGGTCCCTGCGAGGCGGATGAGGCTGCCTGTGATCCGTTGCCGTGACTTCGTATAATGGCCGCCTGAATGAGGAGGGCGCATGTTCGATCGTGATGCCTATCTCGCGCGCATCAAGTATGAGGGGCCGTTGATTCCGTCCCTGGAAACTCTGCAGGGCTTGCACCAGTCACACGTGATGACCGTGCCGTTTGAAAATCTGGATATTCATCTTGGACGGTCGATTTCGCTGGCCCCGGCCGACCTGTTTCACAAGATCGTCGTCGAGAGACGGGGCGGATACTGTTTCGAACTGAACGGATTCTTTGCGCTGCTTCTGGAGGAGTTAGGTTTTGGCGTCACCAGGCTGGCTGCCCGGGTCTGTTCCGGGGCGGAAGGCGCCCGGCCGCGGAGTCACCAGTTGTTGATGGTGCACCTTCGTGAGAGCGCATGGATCGTGGACGTTGGCTTTGGAGGTCATGGATTACTTGAACCTTTGAGGCTGGTAATTGGGGAGGAAAGACAGCAGGGGCGCGAGTGCTTCAGGCTGGTGGCCGGTGAACGGGGTGAGTATCTGCTGCAAGGCGAACGTGATGGCGCCTGGGCGGATCTCTATTCCTTCGGGCTCGATCCCTGCCTGCCGGTGGATTATCTGTTCGCGAACTACTATCACTCGCACTCGCCGGACTCCCTTTTCACGCAGCAGCGCATCTGCACGATGCCGACCCCGGAGGGGAGGAATACCTTGTCAGGGATGGAGTTGAAGATTCGAACCGTCGAGAAGGCACACCAGATCCACCCCCGTGATATGGGCGAGTACAGATTGCTGCTCAACGATTACTTTAACTTAGTGGTCGAGGGGGATTTCAAGGAACTGCCGGGCCTTGTGGGTGAGGACGACGAGGAGGAGTAGCCGATGGCCGACCGCGTAAAGCCAAAGAGGGGCAGGCGACCTAAGGCTTACAGCCAGGCGGACCGATTTGCGCGAATGCTCCGGGTGTTGTCTGCCCGTGCAGTGTCGGTCAGGGACCTCGCGCAGGAACTCGGGATATCGGTGCGGCAGGTCTATCGCGACCTCGACGGCATGCAGGAAGCGGGGCACCCGCTGGAACAGTCGGACGGTGATGTCGAAAAGACCTGGCGTTTGCCTCTGGGATACAAGGGCCTGCCGCAGATTGCCGTGACGCCCTATGAGCTCATGGCGCTGCATGGCGCGAAAAGCCATGTGGCGTATCTCAGCGGCACGCCCTTGGTTGAGAACTTGGATGCCCTGATTGGAAAGGTGGAGAGCGCCTTGCCTCACAGGGTGGCGAATCATCTCGCTCGCATCAACGATGTCTTCCTGCCGCGCCAGGCGCCGGTTCGTGACTATTCCCGCCATGGGGAGGTCTTGGCAAAACTGGAGAAAGCGTTGCTGCTCCAGCGGACAGTGACCCTGCACCACATCAGGCCGGGCTATGAAGAACCGGCCGAACATTCCGTGGATCCCTACCGGTTACTGTTCCACCAGTTCGGTCTCTATGTGCTGGGCTTCTCGCATCGTGCGCAGGCCATTCGGCTGTTTGCTGTCGAGCGCATTGTGGCCGTCGATGTCACTGACCAGTCCTTCGATATCCCGAAGGACGTGAAGCTCGACATGAACAATGAGCGAGCCTTCGGCCTGATTGAAGAACCGGCTCAGCTCGTTCGAATTCGGTTCACCGCCGATGTGTCCTATTTGATCCGTGAGCGTCGCTGGCATCCCAGCCAGCAGAATGAAGCCCAGCAGGACGGGTCCATTATCGTTACCATGACCGCCGGTGGCATGGACGAGTTGGCTGCCTGGGTGCTCTCTTGGGGGCAGGAGGCCGAGGTGTTGGAACCTCAAGTGCTTGTTGAGGCTGTGAAGTCGCAGCTGAGTGGCGCTCTGAGCCGCTATTGCTAGATTTTCTCACAGAGTTTTAATTCCTGATGTTGAGAAGGCCACATGTTGTTCGCTCGCTAAGCAATGTCTCTCGGATAAGAGGGAGGCAGGTAGCCTGTTGGTCTCCTTGCTCGCGCAACGCGCGGCCTTAGAAGGCCCTCGTTGGACGCGCGCAGTTGTAGACCAAGCAGGCCACCTCCAAAGACTTGCCACTCGAGTCAGTCCGGTCTCAGTCGCCGTCTGCTCCTGCCTCGCCCGCTGCGTGACATTCTCTGTCACGCCTGCAAGGTAATGTCCTCTCATCGACCTTCCGGGAGGATTGTCATGCTGACGAGACGAAATCTCTTCAAATTCGCCGCCACATTTGGGTTGGGAGCGTTCGCGCCACGGCTTGAGCAGCTGGCCAGCGGTGCGGCCGTGGAGTCGCGGCAGGGGCAGGACCCATCTTCGGAGCGTGCGCTCTCACAGCACGAACAATCGTTCCTGGATCTGGAATGGTTAGAAAACCTCAAAGATGACCTGGATTGTGTGGAGGTCGTCGCGTCTGTGGCCTCGGCGTTCAACATGCCTGCTTCGGCCGAAATCAATTTGATCCGGGGAAGTTCCCATTGTCCCTTTTGTGGCGAGGCCGGTTTTCACGTGAGCCCGGAATCCTTCCGCTGTAGGTGGTGCGAAGCAGAGGGATCGGCGATTGAGTGTTATGCCCGAGCTGAAGGCCTGTCTCAGGCGGAGGCAGCGTTGCGGCTCGATGCATTGTTACAAGACGGAGCGCTCAAGGGGCGTCGCCCTGAGAATGCACATGCGTACAGAATGCTGGCGGAAGCGGCGCGCTTCTACCATGCCTTGCTGTGCGTAAGACCGGAAGGGGCAGTGGCTCGGGAGTGCCTGGCCGAACAAGGGATCGCGCCGTCCACGATCGAACGGTTTCGGCTTGGCTATGCCCCGCACGATCCGGATGATCTCTTAAGCCGCCACTTGGTGGCGGAAGGGTATGTGATTCCCAAGCTCCTGCAAACGGTTCGGGTAAACGAAGCGGGTGAGGAAAAGCTGATCGATCGATATGGCGGCGGCCACCTGCTCATTCCAATTTGCGATCAGGCAGGGCATAGCTGGGGATTCATGAAACGCAAGCTCACCTCGCGGCAGGACTCTCTGCAGGCAGGATGGACGCAGGACACCTTGGCCGTTTCGGAGCGACGGCTGCGCAGACTCATCTTTCCCCATCCCGCCTGGCCGCAGGAATTCAACCGGCACCAGAGAGTGTTGATTACGGAGACACCCTGGGAGGTCGTCGCCTTGCACAATGCCGGTATCGAGAATGCCGTCTATCTGTTTGACTGCGCGACCGATCCCATTCGGCTGCGGACGCTGTTGTCCGTGGGGCAAGATTTCGTCTGTGCATTCGATGCCAAAGGTTACAGGCCAGCGACCGCGTTTCGTTTTCTTGAACGATTGGAGCGTGAGACACGGCGGCTTTTCGTTATGGATGTCCCGTCGAGGGGGGGACTTCTTGCACTGCTACAGTCGGGCAGATGCCAAGCGGTGCAGAATGCAATGACACATGCGATCCCGTTTCATCAGTGGATAGGAGCGTGAGCGTAGGAGGGAGGTTCATCATGGAATGGCTGTTGCCGCTTATTTTGCAGATCGTGATTCCTGCCGATTCACTCATGCAGGTGACTCTGAACAAATCCCTGGCGCAGGTCATTCAGGAGCAGATCAGTTGCCGCAAGGAGTTCGACGAGGCGAGGCAGGAATTCGAACAGGCCAATGCCATTGAAGACCCCTTCGGGCGCCTGAGCGCCATCGACAGAGTGCGGAGAGCTGTGCTACTACGCTGCGGCGTGAGGCCGTGAGTGATTGTGACAGGAAGCCGTGCTATTTATGGAATTGAGTAGGGAGGCAGCAGATGAACGCAGATGAACTTGGCAGTTTGGTGGATGAGATCCGCGCGCTCTTCAAGCGTATCCCAGATGAGTCCGGGCAGGTTTTTTATAGTGGACGGCAGACCTTAGAGGGAAAGAACGGTTTTTATTTGATGGGACTGAATCCCGGCGGTGATCCCTGTGATCCTGATCTGAAGAGTAAGACAATTGAAAAGTCATTGGCTGGCTGGCTGGGGAAAGCGCCCGGATGGTCGGAATATTTGGATGAGTATTGGGGGAAAAAGAAGTCAGATCCCAAGTATGAGAAGCCTGGAAATTCGAGGCACCAAAAAAGGGTGATGAGTTTTTGCACGAATTGCTTGGACGAGCCTGTGAGAAATGTGTTTTCTGCCAATGCTATTTTTAAGAGGACTAGAAAAGGAGATCACTTGCCGAAGGGCACCAGCCTTGAGCATGTCTGCTGGCGAGTCCATCAGCAGTTGTTTTTGAAAGTTCGGCCGAAATACATCATTTGTCTTGGGCAGGGACCAGATAGTTCGTTCGATCGACTAAAGAGTGAGAAATGTCTAGCCGTGGCTGATTCTTGCGAGAAGGCGCTTAAGATGCCGAAGGGAACCAGAAATTTTTACATCCGCTGGTTTGAGGCGGCGAAAATTCAGAATCCATTGCCGGGTTTGGAGCGATTGGTTCGCGTCATAGGTGTTCCTCACCCGAGCTGGTTTGATCTCAGCGCAGAGTGGTTCAGGGACGAATGGAAAAAGCTTTCTCCACTCGATGCGAACCCGCTCAAATGTGAAAAGTACGAATAGATGAGGCTGACTCTCTACGGGATTCAGCCTCACATAGGTCACTACCTCATGTGACCTGTTCTGTCACGCTTCTGTCGTAAACTTCCCTGATTCATTCTCAATGCTTATCCGCTACCGGAAGTCGGGAACGGCCGCGATATGAGCTCGGATACCTCGCGTTCGGGACGACCAGTCGACATGAGAGCACAACGCCATGATAGGAGGTTCTTTGATGGACAGTTATATTTATACCAACTGGCGCGGCCAGCAATTTGTCATTGATGATAGCTTCATCGACGATATGAAGAAGCGAATGTCCATGGACGATGGGTCTGATCCGAGCGAACTGGCCGATCTCACACCGGAACTATTAATGGAAATGCTTCCAACGATGGAGAGCATTGAGCGATACGAGCAATTGGAGGAACTGTGGGATGGCCCGGTAAGCCAAGCCGCTGGATAATTCGTTCGCTGCATGGGCTGCTTCAGATAAAATGTAAAGTTTTCCCCGTCCTCCTGTGCCCTTCTCTGTCACACCCTCGTCATATCTTTCCCCTTGTTCAGAACCAAAGTCTGTTCACTGCAAACGAGGGGGCGGTCATGATCACGAGAAGAATGCTGCTCAAAATTTTGGCAGCGGCTGGAGGCGGTTCTCTATTCCCATCTTCCGGCGAGGCTGTCGCTGAACAATATTTTCGTGTCAGTGCCGCTACCCGCTCCGGTCCCTTGGCAAGGCCTTGTGATTCTTCCGGCGGTTCCCCTCAAGCTCATGATGTGACAGCGATTGAGCGGTGGGAAAACCTGCTGGATGACCTCGATGCTGTTGAGCTGATCGGCCGCTACGTCTCGCTTAAGCCCGCTCTTGATGATGGTAGCCGTCTCACTGGCCGTTGTCCTTTCTGTCGGCAGGGCACTAGTTCGCTTCTGATCGATGCGCGTGACGATTCCTACTTCTGTACCGACTGCCTTGTCGGAGGCCATGCCTTGGATTTCCACGCGCGGATCGAGGGGGTGGATCTTGTGGAATCGGTTCGTCTTGTGAGGGTGTTTTTGGAGTCGGGGCAGTTGCGGGGAAAGAGGCCGCGTATGGAGGTCCTGTGGGGCATGATGGAGGCAACAGTCGAATTGGCTCATCAGGCTCTTGTTCTGGATTGTGAAGGTCGGGCAGCCCTCGCGTGGTTGGCGCAGGAGGGAATCACCGAAGCCACGATCGATGGCTTTTCTCTTGGCCTGATGTCTTGCGGCGTCGGTCGTCGACTTAGAGACCACTTGTTGGCGACAGGCTTCGACGGCAAGCAACTCGACGATGCCGGTGTGACAGGTTGGTTGGATTGTAGGGAGGATCACATGCGAAACGGCGAGTCGGATGCCACGATCCTCATGCCTGTGCGCGACGGCGATGGACGATGCTGCGGGTTCTATGAACAAGCTGTCGGGGAGTTCGGCCGGTTCGAGAGTGCGTCATCATACCTGCCTTATGGTTTTCGACTCCTGTCACCGCATCGGGCTGATCGACTGGTCTTTTCTGAACCAAGCGCCTCAACTCAAAGTGACCCTGCTAGCTCCGTGATCCTGACTGAGCGTCCATGGGATGTCCTGCTGCTTGCGCAAAAGGGCATCGATGCAATGGTCTATGTGGCGCCGTTAGCAATGGATGTCTGTCATGAACGATTTGCCAGATTCCTTGCGAGGACCAGCAGGGTGGTCTGGCCAATTCACCGTTCCGACTTCACAGCTGGGTTTCTGAAGGAGATGGCCCGCTTACCGGGCGAGTCTTTGGGGAAGCTGGCGTTCATGATGTTGCCGGAAGGGACAAGTTTCCTGGAACTGGTTCGGCGGGAGGAGCCACATGCAGTTCGTCAACGCCTTGCGCACGCAAGGTCTATCAATGAGTTGATCGGACCCAGTTTCCTGCGTCGTTGATAAGATGCCTGTCTACGCGCACGCTTTCATGATGGTCGAGGAGAACCGGCGGAAGTCGTCGAGGTGTGTGGTGATGATGGTGTTGAGAATATCCAGATTTAGGCGGATGTATTCGTGGACGGCCACATTGCGGAAGCCGATCATTCGCTGGAGGCGGCCGGCCAACTCAGCCGGGAGCAGTCCCGCTTTCTCTAGCAAGGCAAAGGCCTCTCTGCTTTCCTGCGGAAGACCCAGCCCCTTCCCTCTGACGACATACATGGCGAGATCGATGGCGGTTTCGCATGCGCGTTGGAGATTCAGCACCATGGCATCCTGCTTGGTTTGATTCCCGAACAGGTTCTGCCGATCTCCGCCATACTCTTCGGTGATGCGGCGGAGACGTCGTTCGATGCTTGCGGCGTTGTTCAAGATCACATCATCAGCCATAGATCAGCCCGCGCTCTTTGATGTCTCTGAGGATGTCCCGCCGTTCCCCGTTCAACCGTGCATAATCTGAGTAGGCGTACATTTCGAATTCCGCCCGGGCCGGCTCGTTGTTGCTTTGGATGCATTGTCCTGTGGAGATGACTTGGGCGCGCATGACTGTGGAGGTTGCCCGAAGATCCAGGAGATCCACATCGCGATGCAGATGAATGGCGAGATCTTGCTCGACCTGGAACAGTTGCTCTGCGGAGATCGGGTCACGTGCGAGGAGGGCGAGGTCAATATCGCTCGACTGGCCGGCCTCACCCCGAGCCTGTGAGCCGAATTAGTAAATGGCGATGAGTTCCGGAATACGCTCGGTGAGAAACCGTATGATTGTGGCAGAATTCATGATTATTGGCCTACAGCAAGATGCGCCAAACGGGGCTTGAACGGCTGGAGGCGAGGATACGTGACGTGTGCAAAAATGTCGAAGCCGCAGCGCTGTGCTGCCCTGATGATTACCGTGCCAGGTATTTCACGAGTGCGACGCAGGCCATGTAGAGCGCGAGTGAGCCGGCCATCGAGAGCCAGAAGCCGATCCGTTCGACGCCGTAGATCATGCAGCCGACATAGACCAGCCAAGGGGGCACAAACCAGAGCAGATTTTTGGCATAGGTGACGAGATGCTCATTGCCGCCGTTGAGGTAAATCAGGACAAACGTCGCGCCGGTCATTGCCGGGAAGGTGCTGGCGAAGGCGGCGAGGAACGACCGGCCTTGCGAACCGAGGTAGGTTGAGATACTCACGATCGTGCCGCCCAAGAGAAAGTACAGTGCGTACTTCGCCCATTCACCCATCCCCAGCCTCCTTCACTTCCCGCGAAAGGCGTCTCGCGCCTCCGCCTCGATCTCATGCCCCAGCCCCGTGTACCGTGGTGAAAAGTGGAACACGACGAGCTCGCGCACGCCGGCTTGCTTCGCCATGATGCCGGCCTGTCGGGCTGTGAGGTGATACCGGTCCCTGGCCTTGTCCGCATCCCCATCCAGATACGGGGCCTCACAGTAGAAGATGTCGGCGCCTCGCGCAAGCTCCACGATCCTCCGTTCATTCTCCTCGTCGTAGCGAGCATCCACGACATAGGCGAGTTTCTGGCCGCGAGTGATCGTGACGAACCGCTCGCGGATCTCGCCCAAGGTAAACTCGCGCGTTTCTTTGTGATGCTCATGGTAGAGCGTGGCGGTGAATCGAAAGTCATCCGACTTGCCTTGCCACAGATACTGCTTCACGTCCTTCAGCCAATAGCCGACCGGGAGTCCCGCTTCATGCAGCCGCTCCTTATTGATGTTCACATGAAACTGTTCCTGCGCGGCATAGGCGAATGAAGGAATGCGGTGGTTGAGTGCGGTCGCCCGCACGGTGAACATCGGATCACAGAGTACGGTAAAGGACTGGTCGGCCATGCCGTCGTTCGGCGTGGTACTCGGTTCATCGTGCCGTTGAAAGCCATCGGTGGCTTGGAAGGTCGCGGTCCTCATGCCATCGGTGTGGAATTCTTGCACGGTGATCGTGAGCGGGTAGCCGTCCACGAGGTTCCAGGTGTAGCCGTGCAGTTTGCCTTCGACATTGGCGATGAGGCCCGGTGGGCCAAACAGGCGAAGGGTTTTGCCGCGCCCGAGGGCGACGCGCAGCAGGGCGTCAAACCCGATGAAGTGGTCCATGTGGGTGTGGGAGATGAAGATGTCGCTCGCGCGCAGCAGGCGCCTGGGGCCAAGGGCATCGTTGTGGCCGAGGTCGAACAAGAGGGCGCGCTTCGCCCACCGGACTTCCACGAACAACCCGGGGTCGCCGAACACATCGTTCACGAGGATGCTGGAGAAGGAGGGATTCACATTGTCACTCGGTGTGGTTCATCTACAGAGCCGTTGGGTCTGTGCAAGCCTCGCGGCACGCGGGATGGGTCGTACAGGCGGGGCGTCGTTATCCCAGTACGGCCCGCATTACGACATACAGCAGGATGACCTCCACGGCATGGGCGATGATAGGCGTGAAGAGGTTGTGCTGCCTGCAGTGCAGGATGCCCCACACGAGGCCGTCCCAGGCGGCGATCCAGTGTAGGTGGCGAAAGGTTGCCACCAGAAAGGGATCGAACGCAAACAGGATGGCGCTGGCGGGAATGGCGAGGAGGGCCGGCAGGCCAAGCGCCTGCAACCGGCCCAGCAAGAAGCCGCGAAAGTTCAACTCCACCATGGTGGCGATGAAGAGGGTAAACCATGGCACCATGAGGAAGAGGGGAATTTTGGCGTGGGGCGTGTCGACGAGAAATCGATAGTCGCCTCCCAGCAGCGGAACCAGATAGAGGATGACCAGGAGATTGAGCGCGCCCAGTGCCAGCCCGGTAGCCGTGCCCCACCGGAGTCCTTGCGGAAGGAGCGTGCGCGCGAGGCCGAGTCGTCTGGCGGGTGCGGAATTGATGCGACTCCACGTCAACAAGGCGGCGTAGGCGAGGGCTTGGGGGAGAAACTGATAAAGGGGCGCTTGCCGGAGTTCGCGAGGGGAGACGTAATACAGGAGCGTCGCGAGGAGGGGGAGCAGCGCGAGAGCTGCCCCCCGTTCTTCGGTCTGAGTGGGATGACTCGTGGACACCGCCCCAGACACGGCCATCGACTGGTTATTCGAGGCGCAAGTTGTAGCGATCAAGCGTCGTGGCTTTATTCCGCGCCAGGTTCGAGAGCGATTTGTTGTAGTCGACGGTGGCCCGGAGTTCATTGCCTTGCGCGGTGGCCAGGTCGCGCTGGAAGTCGAGCACGAAGCGGGTGGTGCTGAGACCGACCTTCAACCGTTCCTGTTCGGCTTGCAGTTGCTTCTCGGCCATGATGCGGGCCGACCGGGTTGTTTCGATCCGCTTGAAGTCGGTGTGGACCCGGCGGACGGCTTCGCGCACGCCGACGATCACCTGTTGGCGGACACTCTGAAGGGACGACTGGGCGTTTCGTGATTCCAACTGCCGCTTGTTATAGGTGCTGTAGGCGGAGCGGTTGCCGATCGGGTAGCTCAGGACCAGACCGGCGCCGTAGTTGTAGAAGTCTCCGCCGAAATTCCGCTTCGCGGCGTCGCCGTAGTCGGTGCCCAGCCCCGACAGCCCCATCGTGCCCTGCACCGAGAGGGTGGGGAGCAGTTGATTCTTGGCAAACTTCACGTTGAGTTCGCTGGTCTCCACGTTTTTCCCGGCTTGCAGAACCTCCGGACGGCGTTCCATGGCGATATCGATGGTTTCCTGGAGGCTGATCGGCTCCAGGGAGGTGATCGGCGGATCGGTCGGGACCAAACGGAGGTCTTGCCGGAGTTCTTCTTCAACCGGGTTCAATAGGCGACGCAGCTGATCTTCCTGATCGCGAATGGATTTTTCAGCCACGAGAATCTGTTCGACCCGTGAGGCCACGGCGGCTTCAGCCTGCAGGACGTCGACGATCGACATGACGCCGGCCTTGGCTTTCGCGCGGTTGCTGGCCAGCAGTTCTTCCGCGGCCTTGAGCGCCGCCCGGGCGACTTTGAGGTTCTCATTCGCAAACACCATTTCCCAGAACGTCTGTTCGACGGAAGCAATAACCGTCAGGACGCGATCGAGGAACACATGCTGCTCGACCGTGGCGTTGTTTTGCGCGATCGTGATGAACGTCCTGTTGATATCGGTGCCGAAGTTTTTCAGTAACGGTTGCGTGACGGTCAGGGCGAGACCGCCCGTCCACGCCGGGTTGAAGAGAAACGTGTTAGGGCCGCTCACATAGTTGCGTTGCGGGCTGTAGTTGAGGTCGTAATTCGCGCCGGTCGGAAGATTTTGGGTAATGTCGGCGGTCACGGTGGAGGTGTTCTGGTCGAACTTGGTAATGTCCTGCAGATTGGCGCCGCTGAAACCCAGGATCGGCCGGTTCAGCGGCGCCACCTGCCGGTTGTATTGGCCGTTGAGGCTGACGGTCGGATCGAACTTCGCTTGCTCGATGATGATATCCGCCAGTCGACTTTCCTTGGTTTGGCGACCGATATGGATGTCGAGGTTATTCTGCAACGCTTTCAAGACGGCGTCCGCCAGCGACATGGCTTCGCGACGTTCGGTCGGGACCGGTGTGGTCACTTCCAGGCCGAACGATGCGCCTGCCGTCCAGAGGACCAGCGCCGCCGCGCTGCCGATGAACAGGCATCCCCGGAGGAATGAATTCGCCATAACAAACTCCTTGATGCGAGGTCTGGGTTGAGCCATACTGAATTTCTGCCGATGCAGGCGTGGTATCACAAACGGAGACCAGTGTCCATGCTCGGACGTGCGGAGGGATATGCACCGCGGCATTCAACTCATGGGCATTATTTCGGTGGCGTTGCTGCTGTGGAACGTCCCGGCGTCTGCGCAATCCGTCTCCGGTGTGCGTGGGTCTAACGGGGGCGTGGCGCCGTTATTCAATCTCGTGGGCCCGGGAAGTCTGTACGTCGACAACCAGGGGACGGAGGGGTATATCTACACGCCCGGAAATAACTTCGAATCGTATATCTTCAGAAATCCCGCGACGGGGCAAGCTTGGAGCGGTGCCATCATGACGTTGGGGCCGCAGCTGTCGGTGGGACTCATCCAGGGGGCCAACCAGGCCGGCTCTCCTCTCGTTTTTCCTCCCGTGCCGCGCGATGTCGGCCCTCTCCCGTTAATCCAGTCCGGTCTTCTCGACGACATTCCCTAACACCTGGTTGGTCGGAGCGATCCCTGTTGTGGTCGTGCTGATCGACGTTTCGCTCGTTCTCCCTTGTCGGCCAGGCCCGTCGTGGCGGCATTTCTTTTCATGTCGGATGGGGGCATTTCCTGTGGCGGTTTGGTGTGCCGAGACAACCCTGTCACAGCCTCTCGTGATCAAACGTGAAGTTATCAACAGAATCCACAGCCCTTAGCCGCTCTTCGGGCGAGCATGTGCGGTAGGTGAATAGCCTTTAAGTTGTTGATGTATAAATCTTGTTCTGGTTCTTCGCATCCTGATCTCTTGCGTCAAGCGGAACCGGTATGGCGATTGCTTTGCCCTGTGAACGTGCGTCTATGGATGAGCCACCCATGCCAGACGACAAAAAGATCGTGGCCATGTCAAAGATGTCAATTGAATCAGATAGGCAGAACGGAAAGAATGCAGATCGTACGGTAGCCGACGCGGAACCATCCCCGTCCCAGACTGTGCCCTCTCGGCACTGACCGTTCTCGCATAAAGGAGATCGCGCGTATGAGGATTGCCCAGGTATCACCGCTTTGGGAGAGCGTTCCCCCGAAGTTGTACGGAGGGACGGAACGCATC
>Ga0268299_1002777_pt1 | contig 18780 bp, 14 predicted proteins | sample NOBtaG_FD_193484 | JGI IMG/M metagenome (GOLD analysis project Ga0268299, IMG submission 193484) | Activated sludge microbial communities from bioreactor in Nijmegen, Gelderland, Netherland - NOB reactor | ecosystem: Engineered > Bioreactor > Aerobic > Activated sludge | place: Netherlands...
TAGACGTCGCTGATGCGCACGTCGCCGGTCGTCGTCAGTTTGAGGTCGGTCAGGACCGGGTTCGTCATCTTGGCGTACAGGCCGGACACCTTCGCCTCGATGTCCTCCGCCGGACGGACGTAGCTCGACAGGGCCCGGCTATTCTCGGCGATGCGGTCGAGCATCGAGGCGTTGACGTCGTCGCCGACGCCGAACGTGAACAGGCGCGTGTTCGCCGTGTTCGCGTCGCCGACGGCCTTGACGATCTTCTCCGCATTGGTCTCGCCGATGGTCGGCTGGCCGTCGGTGAAGAACACGACCGTGAACGGCCGACGGTTCTCCTCGGTCATCTCTGGCCGCAGGGCGAGGGCCGACTTGAGGGCCTCGTTGATCGCGGTGCCGCCGGAAGCATCGAGGTCGTCGACCCACTTGACCGCCGCCTTGACCTGGTCCGCGTCGGCGGCCACGAGGCTATCCCGGTAGCGGTTGACGGTCGTCGCGAACTGGACGACGGTGAAGCGGTCCTTCAGGCCGAGCTGGTTCAGGCAGTAGCGCAGCGCCTTGCGCGCCTGGTCCATCTTCACGCCGCGCATGGACCCCGACGTGTCCATCACCAGGACGACGTCCTGGCCGACCTGGGCGATCTTGCTCCGGTCCATCTTCGGCGTGACGAGCAGCGACAGGTAGCCGCCCTCGGCGGCGATCGGCCGGTGGGCGAGTGTGGTCAGGCCGACGTCGGAATCGGTCAGGCTGTAGAAGAGCTGGAAGTCCTTGTCGAGCATGGACTGGTTCTTCTCGAACTCGACCTCGACCTCCTTGTCGCTCTTGCGCTTGACGGCGACGGCGTGCGTCGGGCTGTAGACGTTGCCGACGCCGTGCTGGCTGGTCAGGGTCGCCTTGATCGAGAAGGCGTCGAGCGTCGCGGTCGCCTTGCCGTCGGTCTTGAGCGGGTAGACGAACTCGACCAGGTTGCCCTCCTTTGCCGCGACGGCCGAGAACTCGAAGGCCACCTTCTGGTCGCTGTTCGCCGGGATGGGGAAGACCTTGAGCTGGAGCAGGTCGTTGCCGATGTACTCGAGCAGGGCCGGGTCCTGGGTACGGCGGACGATCGACTGGTAGGTCGCCTTGGCGTCCTTGGCCGGCAGGATCTCGCCCTTCGTCTCCTTGCCGTCGATCCACATCGTCAACTTCGTGACCGACGCCCCCTTCGGCACCGGGAAGACGTAGGTCGCTTCGAGCGGTCGGGGGGTGTGGTTGCGGAAGGTCTGCTCGACGCGAGTCGTCGTCAGCTGGTCGGTGACGTTGACGCGGACGTGGTGGTTCAGCATTGCCAGCGGCGGCAGGGATTTATCCTCGGGGATGAGCAGGCCGTGGGCCCAGGCCGGGCCGGCGGCGGCGAGCAGCAAGGCGGTCGCCAGGAAGGCACGCATCGCAAGACCTCCTCGAAGGGAACGGGCCATGTCTCCGTCTCACCAGCATAGACGAAGGCCCGACGAATTGGGATGCCCCAGCGGAGGCATGTTGCGCGTGCGTTACAGAAGGGCCCGGGACGAATGAGCCCGGGCATCGCGACGCCCGGGCTTGTGCAGAGAGGGGAGCGTCACCCGACCTGGCGCAGGACGAGCATGACCTGGAGCGTCCCCGGCCGGGCCGGCTTGCGGCTGGCGAGGTACTTCTGCACGTCGGCCGACGGGGCGGCCTGGCGCGGCATGCCGTAGGCCAGCAACAAGGCCGGGCGGGGCGTCTTGCCGGCGGACAGGCGGCGTTCGACCTCTTCGGCGGTCTGGTCGGCCAGCGGCCGGGTGAGATCGACGCCGAGCGGGCCGTTCGCCTTCACTGGCGGCAGCGGAGCCAACTCGACGCCGAGGTGGTCGGCCAGGTCGCGCTGGTCGAGTTTGTTCAGCCGGGATAGCACCATCCGGCCCGGCAGGACCGGCACGACCGCCTCGTTCGGCTTCTTCGGCTCGCCCTTGCGGTCGGCGTCGGCAAGAGCCGCCAGCAGGGAGGCGAGCTCGTCCGGCGTGACGTCTTCGAGGACGAGGAAGTAGCTGCTCTTCCACTGCGGCTTGTCGAGGCGGCCCTTGGCGATGGCGTCGATCGTCGTTGCCAGGTTTTGGCCCTTGGCGACGTGGAGCAGCCGCTCGACGACCTTGCCGGCGTCCTTGGACGGCAGTTCCAGCCGGAACGCGCCGGCCTTGCCCAGGTCCGCCAGGAAGGCCGGTTTCTCCAGCCCCTGCACCTTGTGGATGGTCGGGGCGGTCGGCTCGACGGTCCGCAGCTCGATGCGTTCGCCGGACGGGCCGGTGAAGATCGGGCCGACGGGCGGTTCCGGCGTCGGGCCGGGGCGCTCCGGTTCGGGGTCCTTGGGGCGTTCGACGGTGACCGCGCCCGGCGGATGTTTCGGCGGTTCGGTCGGGCCGCTTTCGGGCGTCGGGACGGTCGGCCCCTTGTCCCGAGGCGGGATCGGCACCGGGTGGATCTGCACGAGGTTCGGCGCAACCGGGTCTTCGGCCGGGGTGGTGAGCCGCCGGGTAGCGTCGAAGTAGAGGAAGGAGGCGACGCCGACCAGGAAGAGGACCGAGGCGGCGATGGCGAAGGCGAACCAAGCCGGCACACCGGCCGGCGACGGCGGGGCGGCCGGGACGACGACCGGTCGGCGGCCGGCCGGCCGTGGCTGGCGGCGGACCGCCTCGACGACCGGTCCGGACAGATCGACCGGGCAGCCGAGGGCCGGCAGGGACCGGACGGCGGCGGCGTCCTGGCGCAGGCGCAGGAACAGGGCGCGGGCCTCCGGCGAGCCGGCCAGGAGGCGTTCCACCTGGCGCTGCTGGCCCGGGTCCAACTCGCCGTCGATGGCGGCGGTCAGCAGTTCGAGTTGCGCTCCGGTCAACATCACGGGTTCCCTTCGTCGGGCCGCGTCACGTCTCGTCCTGTTCGAGTAGTTGCCGTAACTCCAGGCGGGCGCGATGCAACCGGCTCCGGATGGTGCCGATCGGGACGTTGAGGAGGTCGGCCATCACTTCGTACTTCTGCCCTTCCATGTCCTTGAGGATCAGCACCGCCCGATGCTCGGCCGACAGCCGGGCCAGGGCGGCATGCACCTTGCGTTCCTGTTCGGCCTGCTCCAGCGCCCAGCCGGGGCGCGTCGCCGCCGAGTCGTCCAGGGGATCGACGCCCGGCTCGCCGTTGGAGCCGCCGTCGATGCTCAGGGTCACCCGCTGCTTCCGCTTCAGGCTGATTGCCGTGTTGAAGGCGATCCGGTACAGCCAGGTGAAGAACAGCGCGTCGCCCTTGAAACTGTCGAGCGACTGGTAGGCGTTGAGGAAGGCCTCCTGGACCACGTCCTGTGCGTCGTCGGCGTTCTCCACCAGACGATACACCGTGTTGAACAACCGGTCCTGATAGCGCTCGACGAGGACCCCGTAAGCTGAGGCATCCCCCGCCAGAACACGCTGGATCAGTGTCGGGTCGTCGTGATCCACGATACCCACCACACCTGAGACGGTCGCGGTGCCGAAAAGTTCCCGCAAGGACAGCATAGGCGACGGATCAAGCCCGCGCCTCGGTCATGATCGCACATCGCCCCCCACCTGTCAAAGGGCGCGACCGGATTGTTGCCGAACCGGGCCGCCAGTGCGACGGCGCGTTCTTTCTCCTCCGCGGGATTGACAGTTGAAGGATGGTCTTCCTACAATCCGTTCTGGAGAGGTTTGAACCCCCGCCTTGGTCGCTGTGCTCCCCGCCGTGCCTGCGCCTGGACCGATTACCCTAACACCCTCTCCGCTTTCGAGATCCGTGCCGCAGAACGGCGCGACCGGCTCCGGCTGGCCGCGGCCGGGGCGTCCGCGCGTCGCGGCGGCCAGGCACGCTGGTAGCGAGCGGTTCATCCGCCGTTCGCGGGAGGGGGTCCGATGCGGAGCTTCTGGAAGTGGGTCGCGGTCGCCCTGGCGGGCGTCTTCGTCCCGGGGACGGCCCCGGCCGCCCCGGTCTACACGTATAACGACAACGTCGGCAACTGGGCCGGCGTCGTCGGAGCCGGCCAGTTCGACGGCTATTTCGCCGTCGCCCGGGACGCCAACTTCTTCGGCGGTCCGATCCAGCTCGGCCTGCGTGCCGTCCAGCGGCAAAATACGCCGGGCATCACGGCGATCGCCCACCCGATGCAGCCGGGGATCGACAACCTGTACGTCGTCCAGCCCGGTGCGCAGTTGTCTCCGCCAACTACCCCCCCGGGTAACCGCGCCTGGTGGAACTTCGACATCGCGGTCGATTACGCCAACACGGCCAACCTGGACAGCCTCACCCTGTCGATCGAGCGTCTCTCCGGCAACGTCCCGACCCCGAACGCCGCGTCGTTCGACCTGCTGGCCCTGGCCGGCATCCTCGACGTGACGGGGGCGAACCCGGCCCTGTACCGGGCGTCGCAGAACCCGGTCTTCGCGCCGTGGTTCACCAACTACCTCGGCGACCCGACCGCGACCGGCCTGTACCGCTTCACGTTGACGGCGACGGAGGGCGGGCAGAGCATCAGCACGTCGATGCTGGTCAACGTCGGCAACGAGATCCAGGCCATCCCGGAACCGGGCACGCTCGCCCTGTTCGGCGGCCTGCTTGTTGGCGGGGGGTTCGCTCTGCGCCGCCGCCGCCGGCCGGCTTGAGGATTCAGGGTGCCAGGACGCGGCGGTAGCTGCCCCGGTTCCGCTCGGAGAGCCGGGCCGGCGTGACGCCGTCGCGCTGGCGCGACCGGGCCACCTCCAGGACGTGGATCGCCGAACGGCCGCGGTTGAGCAGCGTCACCTCGGCGAGTGCGCCGTCCGGCAGCTCCAGGCCGTCGGTCACCAGGACGACGGCGTCGGGTCGAAGAAGGAGGCCGCGTTTCAACGCCGCGAGGTGGTCCGTCCCGCCGCTCGGCCGTAGGTCGGCGACCCGGCTGACGGCGAACCGCACCGCGTCCGGCTCGGCCGGGACCAGGCCCGGGCCGGACAGGAGCGGCTCGGCCTTCAGGTTGTATGCGACCACCTGGAAGTGACTCGTCGCCGGCAGGGCCTCCAGCAGGGCCGCCAGCTCGTCCTTCGACGGGCCGAGGCTGCCGCTGAGGCCCATGCTGATCGACCGATCGATGAGGAAAACGACCGACCGGGCCGAGCCGACCGCCAGGCTCGGCGTCCGGCGCGGGCCAGCGGTTCCCGGGGTGGCTCCCCCCTGCCCTCCCGGATTCGACAGCGGCGCGGCCGGCGGAGCGGACGGGCCTTGGTCTGGCCCCGGCAGCGGCGACGGTTGGGGCGGCTCGACCGACACCGGGACGACGACCTCGGACGGCTCGGCACCGGTCGGGGCGTCGCTCAGCCATACGAGGGTGAAGTCGCCCGGCGGCAGGCCGTCGTCTTGTCGTGCCCCCGTCGGCAGGAACGCCAGCACGGCGACGAGCAGGCCGTGAACCAACACCGACACCAGGCCGGCACGCAGGGCGAGCGCCATCAGCGCGTCCCGCTGCGGCTGAACTGGACCCGGCCCGTGGCCGCGATGAGGTCCATCCAGAACTGGTCGTCGGGGTCCTTCTCCCAGTGGACGTCGATCGTCGTCTGGACCGGCTCCAGGTGGGCGGCCTCCTTCTGGCGTAGGGTGATCTTGAAGCGGTGGCCGCGCACCGTCTGGCCGGTGAGGACGACCTTGTCGGCGTCCTTCGAGCTTTCGACCAGGACGCGCATCTCGGTGAGGGCGTTCTGGGTGACGGTCGCCGTGGTTTCGAGCGAGCCGTTGAGGATCGTCTCGCGCCGCGTGGCGGTCGCGAGTAGGTTCAGGTTGAGCGCATTGAGCGTACAGCCGCTGAGGGCGCAGACGAGCGCCCCGCCGGCGGCGACGAAGCCGCGTCGCGACAGCATGATCGGACCCTCCGTGACGTGTGAGACGGCGTGATAGCCGCTCCGCCTGACGGATGCAAGGGCTACTTGCGCTGCGGGACCGGCCGGGGGGCGATAGAATGGCGGGGTGGGCCTCGCGACGGGGCCCGGGAGTCGTGAGACCGGCATGCACCACATCGAACTGCGCGACCTGGAAGAGGCGCGCCGCTACCTGCTGCAAGGCCTCTGGTGGCAGCGAGTTCTGCCGCCGACGGCGGCGACGGTCCGGCCGGCCCTGGAGTGGTACCTCGAGATGGCCTCCGCCGGCCAGCCGCTGCCGCCGATCGGCTTCGTCGCCGACGTCGGCCAGGCGGTGTTCGGCTCCGACTGGGACCAGCGCGCCAACCGGAACACCCAGGCCCGGGACGTCCTGCCGGTCAACCTCGTCAGCACCTACGAGGACCACGTCCTCGGCAAGCTCTACGCCGACTGGACGTTCGCCCGGGCCAGCGACGCCCTCAAGCACTACGAGGGCCGCGACCGGGCGATCGGCCTGGCCTACCTGATGAACCAGTTCCGCGACCGGGCGAAGTACCCCGGCGTCGAGTTCTCGCCCGGCATCATCAAGAACGCGCTCGACGCCGCCCCGGAGGAGGTCCTCAACCAGGGCTGGGAGTCCCTCCGCCAGGACGGGCCGATGCCGCTCCTCATCGAGCTGTACAACGCCCTGATCGCCAGCTCGCGGCGGACGGCGGAGATCCTCGGCCCGGAGGACCTGTTCGAGATCGAGCACAAGACCGCCCTGGCCGACCTCGGCAACAGCGTCGCCCGGCGGCAGATCGTCCGCGCCGCGGCGGACATGGTCGAGAGCCTGCCCAAGCACAAGCTCAAGCCGCTCGAGGGCCGCCAGGAGGTGCCGACGCGCATCCTCGACGAGGACACCTACCCCGTCGGCGGCTACACGTCCATCTCGACGCGCGGCAGCATCGAGAGCCTGCTCCACTCCCAGCTCGCGTTCATCGAGCCGGACCCGAACGACCGGCCGGACCTCTTCGACATCAAGTTCCTCCGCGACGAGCTGTTCTACTACTCGCGCGACGAGAACCAGTTCCTCCGCCGCCGGCGGACGTTCGTCCTCGCCCTGCACCCCGACCTGGTCGAGACGCGCTTCAAGGACGCCGAGCTGCCCTACCAGCGCGGCATCCTCCTGCTAGCGCTGCTCGTCGCCCTGGTCAACAAGTTGACCGAGTGGCTCAGCACCGACGCGCTGCACTTCCGCTTCCTGTTCCTCGGCGCGGACGAGAAGGAGGGCGACACGCCGCTGCTGGACGACGAGGACGAGCTTCTCCGGACGCTCCTGCGCGAGAAGATCGTCAACAAGACGGTCACGCTCGAGCCGGCGACGACGGAGCAGCTCCCGGGGCTGTGCGCCGCCTGGGCCCGGACGAGCATGGTCCACTGCCTGAACGTCTCGACCGCCCCGGAGCTGTTCGACGCCGCGGACACGGTCGTCACGCTGCTGCGCGTCGATCAGGCCCGGCCGGCGATCGGCGACGTGTTCTCCGAACCGGAGACGCCGGACGAGGACGACGCCCTGGAGTGCTGGAACGCCGTCCTGCGCGACGTGATCCGGCGCTGGATTTAAGCGATGTACCCCCCCGTGGACGTCCTGGTCGTCGGCGGCGGCGTGGTCGGCCTGACCACGGCGTGGGAGCTGGCCCGCGCCGGCGTCCGGGTCGCCGTCCTGGACAAGGACGACCTCGGCCGACAGGCGTCGTGGGCCGGTGCCGGCATCGTGCCGCCCGGCAACGCCGCCGTCGCCCGGACGCCGTACGAGCGCCTCAAGGCGTTCAGCGTCGCCCGCTACCCGGCCCTGACGGCCGAGCTGCGCGAGGCGACCGGCATCGATAACGGCTACCGGGTGTCCGGGGCGCTGGAGCTGCTCGGCGACGACGTCGATGACGACGAGTGGCGCGGCCCGGGCGTCCGGGTCGAGCGACACGACGCGGCCGGCCTGCGGCGGGTCGAGCCGGGCCTCGCGCCGCGCTGGGGCGACGGCTACCACCTGCCGGACGTCGCCCAGGTGCGCAACCCGTGGCACCTCCGCGCCCTGATCGCCGCGTGCGCTGTAGCGGGCGTGGCGCTCCACCCGAACACGCCAGCCGTGAGGCTGCTGCGACGCGGCGACCGGGTCGAGGGCGTCGCCACCCCGGGGGACCCCTACCCCGCCGGCCGGGTGCTCGTCGCGTCGGGGGCGTGGAGCCCGGCCCTGCTGGAGCCGGTCGGCTGTCGGCTCCGCGTCAGGCCGGTCCGCGGCCAGATCGCCCTCTTGAACACCGGCGTCGCCGGGCCGCGCCCGCTCCTGCTCGAAGGGCGGCGCTACGTCGTGCCGCGCGGCGACGGCCGGTTCCTCGTCGGCAGCAGCGAGGAGGATGTCGGCTTCGACGCCCGGACGACGGCCGACGTCGTCGCCGAGCTGCTCGGCTTCGCCGCGGCCCTGCTGCCGGAACTCGGCCGGGCGAGCGTCGAGCGCTGCTGGGCCGGCCTTCGCCCCGGCAGCGCCGACGGGATGCCGTACCTCGGCCCGGTGCCGGGCGTGGATAACCTGTTTGTCGCGGCGGGCCACTTCCGGGCCGGCATCCTCCTCGCCCCGGGGACGGCGGCCCTCCTGGCGGCGCTACTCACCGACCGGCCGCCCGCCTTGCCACTCGGTCCGTTCGCGGTCGATCGGCCGTGACGGACGCCATTCTCGCGGCGCGGCGATTCCGGTAGAATCCCGGCAGCCCTCCGAGGGAGCGAGGGTGCCGCCGGCCGGGAGTGCCCCGCGATGGACGTGCATCGGATCCGTCTGCTGACCAGCCAGCTGAGCGAAGACCTCGCCTGGCTCGAACAGCACGCCCGGCGGACCACCGGCGACGAGGAAGCCACCGCCCGCCTCCGCCTCGCCGCGTCCCTCGTCCGCAACACGGTCGGCCCGCTCCTCGACGGCCAGTCGGCTGCCCCGCTCCACGTCGTCGTCGTCGGCGGGGCCGGGGCCGGCAAGAGCACCGTCAGCAACATGCTCTCCGGCGCGGTCGCCGCCGAGGCGAACCCCCAGGCCGGCTTCACCCGCCACCCGATCGCCTACACCGGGGCGACCGGGCCGATCAACTGGACCCACCACGCCGGCTTCCTCGGCCCGCTCTCCCGCCTGACCGAGGCCGCCCCGTCCAGCCTCGACCAGGACGTCTACCAGATCCGCCGCCTGACGCCCGCCGCGGACCAGTTCGACCTGCTCAAGGACTTCGTCGTCTGGGACTGCCCCGACATGACGACCTGGGCGTCGCAGGGCTACGCGTGGCGCCTGCTCGAGGTCGCCGGCCTGGCCGACGTCCTCGTCTACGTCGCGTCCGACGAGCGCTACAACGACGAGGTGCCGACCGAGTTCCTCCGCCTGCTACTGCACACAGGCAAGCCGGTCGTCTGCGTCCTGGTCAAGATGCGCGAGGCGGACGCCGCCGCCCTGGTTGCGCACTTCCAGGCCCAGGTGGTCGCCCAGCTGCCGCCCGGCGTCGCCGCGACGCTGGCGATCCCGCACCTGACGCGCGAGCAACTCGCCGACCCGGCCCGCCTCGCCGCGAAGTACCGCGTCCCGCTCGTCAACCAGGTCGCCGTCCTCGGCGGCGTCGCGGCCAAGGCCCGCCAGCGGACCGTCGTCGGCGCGATGCGCTACCTGCTCCTGAACCAGGAGCACCTGTTCGCCTTCGCCCGCAAGGACCTCGACGCCCTGCGGACGTGGGAGCGCCTCGTCGGCGAGGGGAAGGTCGAGTTCGACAACCGCTACGTCAAGGAGTACCTCTCAAGTGAGAAGTTCCGCGGCTTCGACGAGGCGCTCTTGAAGCTGATGGAACTGCTCGAACTGCCGGGCATCGGTAAGGTGCTGAGCGGAGCGCTCTACGTCGTCCGGCTGCCGGTGACGTGGTTAGCGGGCCTGTTCAAGAAAGCGACCAGCCGGCCGGAGGTGGCCGGCCGGCCGGAGTACCCGGTCCTGGAGGAGGCGCTCGGCGGCTGGACGGACGGCCTCCGCAAGGAGGTCGCCCGGCAGGCGGGCGGCCACCCGTTGTTCGAGATGATCCACAAGGCGTTCCAGTCCGGCGGCCTGAACGAGCGGGCGAAGGAGCGCTTCGCCGCCGCGTTCAAGGAGTTCCAAAAGGGCCTCGCCCTGGAGGTGGACCGCTCGGCCCGGGCGATCTACGAGGAGCTGGAGAAGAACCCGGTCCAGCTGAACACCCTGCGCGGCAGCAAGCTCCTGCTCGACAGCATCTCGATCGGGGCGACGCTCGCCGCCGGCGGGATCGCCGTGCATGACCTCGTCCTGGTGCCGATCATGGCGACGCTGTCGCAGAAGCTGGTCGAGCTGCTCGGCAAGCAGTACGTCGACGGCCAGCGCGAGGCGACCCGGCAGCGGCAGCTCGCCCTGATGAAGGAGACGATCTCCGGACCGCTCGGCGAGTTCCTGACCGGCTGGCCGACCTCGGGCGGCTCGCCGTACGAGCGGCTGCGCGTCGGCCTGCACCGGGTGCCGGAGAACCTGCAGACGCTCAACAAGCTGCTGCACGAGCGGTTGCAGCAGCAGGCCGCCTCGCCCGCGCCGGCGGGGTGATCTTCATTTAGCCCCGAGCTTGCCCGGGGTTCTTTTGTGGAAGACGGTTGCGAAGACCCCCGGTAAGCCGGGGGCTATCTGGGGGGCCGCATGGCCGACACGACGACCGCGCTGCTGCGAACGCTCGCCCCGGCCCTGCGCGGCCTGGAGCGGTCCCTGCACGGCTGGATGGACGGCCCGCACCGCTACCCGCTCGCGACGATGGGCCGGGCCGCCCTGGAGGGCGTCTGCAACGACCTGCGCCGCTCGGCCGACGCCCTAGACGTCGATCGGCCGTTGCTCGTCGTCATGCTCATGGGCGGCACCGGCGTCGGCAAATCGACCCTCCTCAACGCCCTGGCTGGGGCCCCGATCGCCAACGCGTCGTTCGCCCGGCCGACGACGCGCGACCCGGTCGTCTACTACCACGAGGCGCTCCGCAGCGAGCGGCTCGACCCGGCCCTGCGCTCGTGCCGGCTGACGTCGCACAACCGGCCAAACCTTGAGCAGAAGGTCCTCGTCGATACGCCCGACCTGGACAGCAACGACCTCGCCAACCGCGAGGTGCTCATCCGCCTGCTCCCCGTGGCGGACATCGTCCTCTACGTCGGCTCGCAGGAGAAGTACCACGACGAGCTGGGCTGGGAATTGTTCCTCGAACACCGCAAGCGCCGGGCGTTCGCCTTCGTCCTGAACAAGTGGGACCGCTGCTTCCAGCCCGGGGCGGTCGGCCTGCGCCCCGACGAGGATCTGCTCCGCGACCTGGAGGCGCAAGGCTTCGTCAACCCGCTCCTGTTCCGCACCTGCGCCCAGTACTGGGTCGATCGCGCCGCGAACGCCTCCCCCCCCGAAACAAGCCTGGGTGCTGCGTCACCCGGGGCTTCCCTCCCCGAAGGCGAACAGTTCCAACAACTCGTCGAGTGGCTCGAACTGGGCCTGAGCCGCCTGGAGATCGAGGCGATCAAAGCCCGCGGCGTCGGTGCCCTGCTCGCCCACGTCGAACAGGCCCTGCGCGAGGTGTGCCCGCCAGACCTGGCCGAGGTCGCCTCGCGGACGCAGGCCGCCTGGGAGCGGCCGCTCCAGGACGAGGCCCGCGCCACGACCGAGACGCTGCTCAACACGCTGGAGCCGTACCAGCGCGAGATCGAGCACCACTTCGCGCTGCAGGGCCAGAACCGCTTCAGCGGCATGATGGCCGGCTACCTCGGCCTGGTGAACCGGCTGCGCTACATGGGCAGCCAGCTGAAGGAGCGGGTGCGCGTCCTGCCGCGGGTCGGCTCGCGCGGCGAGGAGGTGCCCGGCGGCGGCTGGGACCTCGCCCTGTTCACCCGGGCGTGCAGCGACGCGGCGGCGAACCGCCAGATGGACGCCCGCGGCAAGGCCCTGGCCAACCGCCTGCTCGTCACCGCCGACGCCCAGGGCTACCCGCTCGCGGTGCTGAACGAGCCGGTCGAGAAGGTCGCCCACCGCGACTGGCGGCAGACCTACGCCCAGGCGCTAAGCGAGGTGTTGCAACAGGTCGAGCAGCAGTGGACCCGGCCGGGCGGCACCCGGCGCGTCCTGGACACGGTCCTCATCCTCGCCGCGGACTGGGTGCCGCTGGTGGCATTTGTCGGGGCTCTGGCGACCCAGCTGTGGCGCTACTTCGACCCGAGCGGCGTCGGCTACAACGACTCGATCTGGAGCGTGCTGCTGCTGCCGCTGGCGGTGCTGCTGAGCGTCCTGCTACTGTTCCACGTCCTGGTGTCGGTCTTCATGCCGCTGCGCTGGTCGGCGATCCGGAGCGAGTTCGCCAAGCAGCTGGCGAAGCGCGTCCAGGCGGACCTCGAAGCGGCGTACCTCGCCCTGCCGGCCGAGGTGGCCGGCGTCCTGCGCGAGGAGCGCAAGGCGGTCGAGGCCCTCGTCGCGCAGACCGAGGAGGTCGCGGCCTGGCTGACGCAGCGCGAGCAGTCGGCGAGCATCGCCGGCCTCTACGGCAACTGAAAGGCCCCGCGTCATGGCGGACGGCAAGTGGATCGACGGCCTGGACGCGACGACGGACCTCGTCGCGGCGGCGCGGCGCGTCCTGGCGGTCCGCTTCGCCCGGGTGCGCGACCACCTCCCCGCCGTGGTCGCCCCGGCCGACGACGACCCGGAGCACGTCCACCAGCTGCGCGTCGCGACGCGCCGTGCCGACGCCGCGCTGCGCACGTTCCGGTCGTGCCTGCCGGACCGGACCTTCAAGGACGCTCGACGACGGCTGCGCCGGCTGCGGCGGGCCGCCGGGGCGGCGCGCGACTGGGACGTCTTCGGCGAGGAGTTGGCCGCACGGATGACCGACGCCGCGGCGCGCGACGTGGCCGGGCTGGAGTACCTGGCCGGCTACGCCCAGGGCCAGCGCGACGCCGCCGGGCCGGGGCTCGTCGCGGCCGTCGAGGACCACCAGCGCGACTTCGACGCCCGGCTGGAGGAACTGCTCGACGCGGCCGCTTCGCCGGGAGAGGGGGCGCGCCTGCTCAACCTCGCCCGGCCCGAACTAGCCAGGCTGCAGGCCGAACTGGAGCGCGCCGCCGCGGCCGACCTCGACGACTACGCCAACCTGCACCAGGTGCGCATCGCCGGTAAGCGCCTCCGCTACGCGATGGAACCCTTCGCCGGCTGCTTCCCGGCGGCGTTTCGAGACGAGGCCTATCCGCGTATCGAGGAGTTGCAGGAGATCCTCGGCCGGGCGAATGACAGCCACGTCGCCAACGAGCGGCTGACGGCCCTGCGCGACCGGCTGAAGCGGACCGCCCCGGCGCTGTGGAAGCGCGCCCGGGCGGGGATGGAGGGGCTGCTGCGGTTCCACCAACGCCGCCTACCGCGAGAGCGGAAGCAGTTCGCGGCATGGTGGGACCGCTGGCAAGAGGACGGCAAGGCGGCGTTGCTCGTATTCACATAGCCCCGGGCTTGCCCGGGGTCTTCGTTTTCGCAGCAAAGAACCCCGGGCAAGCCCGGGGCTATATGGAAGAGGCGCTCACTCGACGTTGAGCGTCTCCAGCGACTTCTCCAGGCCCTTGGTGCGCTCCTCGATCTGGCCCTGCTTCGCCTCGATGTCGGCCTGGAGCTTCTCGATCTGGGTCTCCTGGGCGTCGAACTTCTCCAGGTAGCGCTTGTACGCCGCCGAGTCGCGCGGCATGTTGGCGAAGTTGGCCCGCATCCGGGTCTGGTCCTCGCCGATCGCCTTGAGCCGGGCCTGGAGCGTCGTCACCTCCTTGCGGAGGTCCTCCAGGTTCTTCCGGTCGCCGAGTACCTTCACGAGGGCGGCCTTGACCGGCTCGCTGATCACCTGGCTCTTCAGCAGCAGGCGGAGCGGCTCGTCGTGGCTCTCGAACAGGCGGACCGTCTCGGCCAGGGCGCGCTCCTCGGTCACGACGAAGTCGACCGTCTTGCTCGGCTCGACCTTGACCTCGAACCGGTACAGGTCGCGCGTCTGCTCGAGCGGCTTCTCGGCCGAGGTGATCTTCCACTCCTGGCGGTACGGGTGCGAGACGATGATCTTCCGGGCGTTCGGCGTCCGGTTCTTGATCCGGTAGCGGGTCGACTCCTGGGCGGTGTGCTTCGAGAAGAGGGCCCCCTTGACGATGCGGGCGCTGACGAGGCGGTGCGGGGTCGGCTCCTCCTCACGGACGACTTCGACGCCCTGGTCGATCGCGAAGCCGACGAGGCGCTCCTCGTTCGGCTGGACGTCCGGCAGGCGGGCGTCGCCGGCGTAGGCCCCGCCCTCGAACACGGTGACCGGTCCGGCCATCAGGTGCTGGCCGGACGTGTTCTTCAGGCGCAGGCCGAGCAGCGGCGCGGTGCGGTGGATCGCCTCGTTGTAGATGCTGACCGGGGCCCCGTCGATGACCTTGTTGACGATCGGCAGCATGGCCGACTTGAGGCGCGGCAGGGTGACGGTCTGGTTCAGGTCGTAGCGAAAGTAGTCGCCGACCTGCTCGCCCTCGAGGCCCTCGACCGGGTCGTGGCCGACGCCGCTGCCGATCTTCTTCGCCTGCTCGCGTGCCTGGGCGAGCTGCTCGCGATTGCGCCGCATGTCCTCGAACGTCAGCCGGGCCTGCTGGAAGTTGAGCGTGTTGGCCGTCCCGTTCTGGAAGCGGTTGAGCGTGTTGCCGTTCGCGGCCCAGTTCGGGTTCATGCCGTTGTTTAGCATCGGGTTGACCCCGCCGAGGTTGAAGCCGCCCTGCCCGCCGATGTTGAACCCGCCGCCGATCTGGAAGCCGCCGCCGAGGTTCCCCCCTTGCAGGAGGTTCTGGTTCCCCGCGGTGTTATTGCTGCCGTCAACGACCGACCCGCCGAAGACCGGCGGCCGCAGGCTCGCGAAGCGCTCCGGCTCGACGGTCGGCCGCGGCACGTACAGGGGCTGGTACAGGTCCATCTGGTAGCTGATCGGCCGGCTCGACACGAGTGACACCTTGACGTCTTTCCAGTCGTCCTCGCTCGTGTTCTCGATCAGGGCCCAGCCCTGGAGACGCACCTTGCCGTCCCGGTCGTGGATCAGCCGGTACGTCGTCTTCCAGAGCGGGTTCTCGACGACGTAGCCGATCCGGATCGGCCGCTTGCCCTCGCCGGACAGGGTCAGGCTCAGGTTGCGCTTCTGGCTGTTGTGCGAGTTGGCCAGCACCTCCAGCGCCCGGCGGAACTCGCTGTCGAGCTGGCTGTTGAGGAAGCGCAGCCGCTGGACGTCGGTCAGCTTGACGCCGCGCAGGCCCTCGCTGCACAGCAGGTTGAGCATCTCCGCCTCGACGACCTGGTCCTTGCCGTGCGGCATGGACTGCGTCTCCATGCCCATGATGACGCCGGTCAGGGTGGCCGGCTGGCCGGTCGCCGTCGTCTGGAGGGCGACCTCGACCTTCTCGCCGCGCGCCTGGTTGAGGAGCTGGCCCATCGTCGGGTTGCCGGTCAGGTTCAAGGCGAATGACTGGAGCGTCCGCTCGACCGGCTCCTGGCTGTCGTAGCCGACGGCGGTCGCCTTGTCCGGGTCGAGGTCGAGGACGACTAGGCTCTTGAGCAGGTCGTTCACGTCGCCGACGGGGAAGGTGAGATCGACGCGGGCGTTGCCGTCGATGACGCCCTCGCGCTGGAAGTAGCCGACTCCGGACGAGAAGAGGACGACCTGCTTCAGGGGCAGCACCTGGGCGGGGGGCTTGCCGTTGCCTTCGTCGCCGGGGTTGTTGGGCTGGGCGGTCGTCTGGCCGCGCCAGGCGAAGAAGCCGGCCGTGCCGACGGCGGCGAGGACGGCGAGGAACCACCACGCGCGCTTCATGACGATGTACTCCCGTTTCGGGTGAGAGGTCTGCCACCGAACGTGCATAGCGAGGGTACTTGCGCCGGGCTGTCCTGCCTAGGCGGATGTTTGTAACATGGGCGGGACCACCATATAGCCCCGGGCTTGCCCGGGGTCTTCGCAACCAAGACCGCCGGCTTGCCGGCGGCTATGTGAAGAACGGGACGCGCCGATGAGCGGGCTGGCGGGGAAGGTCGTCCTCATCACGGGCGGGTCGTCCGGCATTGGCAAGGGCCTCGCCGTCGCCATGGCCGGGCTCGGGGCCCGCGTCGCACTGGCGGCCCGCGACCCGGACCGCCTCGAAGCGGCCGCCCGCGAGATCGGTGCCCTCGCCGTCCCGACCGACGTCGGCGACGCCGCCCAGTGCCGGGCGATGGTCGAGCGGACGGTCGGGCATTTCGGCCAACTCGACGTCCTGGTCAACTCGGCCGGCCTCTCGCTGCGCGGCCCGTTCGAGGACACGACGCCGGAGACGGTCGAGCGCGTCTTCCGCGTCAACGTCCTGGGCACGATCTTCGCGACGCAGGCGGCTATCCCCCACGTCCGCCAGACGCGCGGCTCCCTGATCGCACTGTCGAGCCTGGCCGGCAAGCGCGGCGCGCCGTCGTACGCGATCTACGGCGCGACGAAGTTCGCCGTCGGCGGCCTGTACGAGGCGTTACGCATCGAACTGTCCGACGACCGGGTCCACGTCGGCGTCGTCTCGCCGGGGTTCGTCGACACGCCGCTGCGCGACAACCAGCTCGGCCCGGACGGCCAGCCGCACCCGGAGCGGCAGGCGGTGCCGTTCAAGGTCTGGCCGGTGGAGCGCGTCGTCGAGTGCGTCCTGTACCTGCTCCGGACGCGCAAGGCCGAGGTCTACCTGCCGTGGTTCGTGCGGTACTACGTCGCCCTGGACGCCCTGACGAACCAGGTGTTCAGCGACCGGATCATCAAGGACCGCTTCCGCCGGACACGCGGCGATTGACCCGTCTGCCCGGCCTTCGCAGATTCCGCGGCGTCGCGCCTTCAGCCGGGCCGCCGGCGTGCCGATAAATCCCCTACCCTCCGCCCCCGCGGCCGCCGTGGGAGGATGCGCGGAGGACCGGCCGCCCGCACGGCCGGTCGTTGCACGGACCCAGCAGCGGACCTCGACGACATGGGAACTTCCGTCGGCATCCTGCTCACCGCCGCCTGCCTGACCACCGGGGCGCACAAGGTCGTCCCCGGCACGAACGTCAGCGCGACGCCGCCCGGCCAGACGGTCGGCTACCTGTACCACGCCGTCCCGAACGGCTGCGGCGGCACCTGCACCGCCGTCGCGCCGTGGGTGCCGCGCGAGGGCGACCTGATCTTCTTCGACGACCGGAAGACGTTCTGGGACTTCCTCTACTGGATCGGCGGCACCGCCGCCCCGTTCCACGTCGGCCTCGTCGTCAAGCGCCCCGACGGCAACATGGCCGTCCTGGAGGCCGGGCCGGACGACACGCTTCACGTCCACCTGCTGGACGTGACGCCGCGCATGAACGAGTTCCTCAAGGACTTCCCGAAGGGGATCTTGCAGGTGCGCCAGTGCAAGGCGTGCCTGACGCCGGAGCAGTCGAAGGCGCTGACCGACTTCGCCGTCCGCAACGAGAACAAGCGCTACGCCTGGCTGCGGCTGCTCATGCAGGGGACGTACGTCCGCAAGCGCGGCAGCTGGCGCGAGGAGGCGTACGCGACGACGTACCTCGACCGCAAGACCTGGCTCTGCTGCGAGATCGTCGTCTCGGGGGCGCACCTCGTCGGCCTGATCGACGGCAAGGTCATCAAGTCGGAGGTGACCTACCCGCTCGACATCGTCAACGACGCACGCTTCGACCTGTCGCCGAATTACGCCCCGGCGGCGTTGTGGTCGCCGGTGCCGTGCCCGCAGCGTTGACGGGTCACTTGAGGATCTGCGCGACCGGCACGGTCCACAGGTCGAGGCCGCCCTTGCCGCCGGGGCGGTCCGAAACGAAGTAGAGCCGGCTGCCGTCGCGGCTGAGCGACGGCAGGAAGTCGCCGGTCGTCGCGTCGGGATGGTTGAGCAGCTCCAGCGGCTCCGGCTTCGTCCAGGTGCCGGCCTGGAGCTTGCTCAGGAACAGGCCCGTCTTGCCGCTCTCGAGCGGCCCTTGCAGGATCATCATCAGCGCCGTCCCATTCTGTAGCAACGTCGCCGCGTGGAAGTTCGCCGGGAACTCCTTCACCATCTTGACGTCGTCGAACCCCTGCGTCCCGGCGGCCTGGGCCCGCCGGGCGACGAACAGGCGCCAGCCGTCGGCGGTCTTCTTGCTGAAGAAGAGCGCTTTGCCGTCGTGCGACAGGCACGGGTGCATCTCGTCGTCCTTGTCGGAGACGTTCTTCACCGGGGCGATCGCAGTGAAGACGCGGTCCCGGCCGTCCTTGACGCCGACATAGAGGTCGAAGCTCGCCTCCTTGGCGTCGTCCTTCTTGCTGGCGAAGATGATGTACTGCTTGTAGACACCCTCCGGCGTGAGGGTGACGCCCCGATCGTCGCTTTTGGAGGCGAGGTTCGGCTCGGCGTCGTCGAGTGGCTCGCCCTTGCCCCAGGCCGCCGCCGGGGTCGCCCGGCGGGAAGCCATGAAGCGGAAGCGCTTGTCGTCCTTGCCCTTGGCGGAGTAGTAGAGCGTCTTGCCGTCGCTGGCGAGGAACGGGTCGACCTCGTCGGCGTCGGTGTTGCAGGCGAGGTTGACCGGCTCGGCCCGCTTTGGCTCGTCGGCGGGGTAGGCGGCCGGGAGCAGGAACGGCAGGCAGGCGGCGAGCAGCAGGCGGGGTCGCATGGGTGGGGTCGCTCCGTGGGACGCGGGGCCTCTCGACAAGACGAGTCTAGCCCACGGAGCGCAACCCGAAAAGGCGAGGTCATCTCCCCTCTCCCCCCGGCTTTGCGGGGGGAGAGGGGTTGGGGGTGAGGGGGGAGAAGGCCAGTCGTGGTGGGATGGCGTTGTCACCACCGGGACGCCGTCGCCCCCCCCCCCCCCACCCCCCTCCCCCCCCAAAGCCGGGGGGGGAGGGGG
>Ga0268299_1002778_pt1 | contig 18779 bp, 8 predicted proteins | sample NOBtaG_FD_193484 | JGI IMG/M metagenome (GOLD analysis project Ga0268299, IMG submission 193484) | Activated sludge microbial communities from bioreactor in Nijmegen, Gelderland, Netherland - NOB reactor | ecosystem: Engineered > Bioreactor > Aerobic > Activated sludge | place: Netherlands...
CGCCGCAGTTGTCGGAGGCGGTCGCGGCGGCGAGGTTGACGGCGGGGATTTGGCCGGAGCAAGTAACGGTGACGGGGTTGGGGCAGGTGATGGAGGGCGGGGTGTCGTCCTGCACCGTTACGGTGGCCGTGCAGGTGTTGTTGTTGCCGTTGCCGTCGCTCACCGTCAGCGTCACTGAGTTTGCTCCGAGATTTTCGCAGGTGAACGCATCGGGCGATACGCCTTGCGGACTGGCGGTGCCGCAGTTGTCCGAGCCGCCGTCGAACACGTCGGCGGGCAGGATGGTCGCGTCGCCGGCGCCGTCGAGGCTGACGGTGATGTCCTGGCAGGTGGCCGTCGGAGCGGTGTTGTCCACTTTGGTTACCGTGAAGGTGCAGGTGTTGGTCAGGTTATTGACGTCGGTGACGGTCAGGGTTACCATCATGCTACCTGCGGCGGAAACGATCGTACCCGCTGCCGGAGACTGCGTCACGCTCTGCACTCCACAATTGTCGCCAGCGGTGGCAAGGCCAGCATAGTTGGATAATGCTACCGTACAATTGGAACTCAGCACCAAAGTTTGCATGCCCGGACAAGTGATGCTCGGCGGTGTGTTGTCGGGTGTAAAAGTCACCATGACAGAAGAAGATGCGGTACAGCCGTTGGTGGCCGTATTCGTAACCATGTAGGTACCTGCTGTGCCAGCCGTGATGGAAGAGCCGTTTCCGGCGGGATTGCCATTGAGCAGCCATGTGTAATTGCCCGGTGCAGCCACGCTCAGCATCGTGCTTGGATTGTTGCAGTCCAAATCTAGGCCATTGTTGTTTTCAATAACAGGAGCAGCCGGTGCGACGCATGTACCCGGCGTAGTCGTACCCACGGTGGTGCTGTTGCTCCGGCAACCGTTGGTCCCCAGCACGCTGGCTAAAATGGTCTGTGCCGGGCCGGTCTGATTGTAGGAGGGAAGGGTGCTGCTCCAGGTCGTGCCGTTGTCGGTGGAGTATTCCAGTGTGCCGCCCGTGCCGATCACGGTTCCGATGGCGATGCTGCCGCCGCTGAGGGTGCAGGCATTGCAGGTGCTGTTGACGATGGCTAAGTCGCCGGTGGGCTGTGCAATGTCAAGGATAGTAAGCACTTGAATGCATTGGGTGCTGTTATTGCTGTTGTCCGTGGCAGTCCAGGTGCGGTGGATGAAGGTACAACCCTGGCAAGCTCCGTTGCCGGGAGCGTCTATGTACGATACCGTCAGATTGTTGCTGCCGCAGTTGTCCGATACAATGGCAGATTCTGAGGCAGTTATAAGAATATCGTCAAGGTTCCAACTTCCTCTGTTGAAGACGCCAGCAGAGCCGACGTTGAAGCCAAAACGAACTTGTAGCATGGCGTTTTTATAGGCAGAGATATTAAAACTTTGTAGTACCCAAGTATTGTCATTGATTTCCGGAAACCCAAAACTCTCCCAGATCGTTTGCCAGGCAACCCCGTCGAAAACCTGGACGATATTTTTCATATAGGGAGTGTAATCGCTCCATAAGTCTCGCCAATAACTTAACGTCAAATCACCTCCTGCACCGGATGCATCTATAACAGGGCTGGTGAGGTAATAGAAGCCATGAAGTGCTTTACTGGCGCAACCACCAATCACCACACCGGCGATGCCATTATCCGAGGAAGGCGAGTGGTCGATACCTGGGTCTCCACAGCCAGCCACAGCCGGACCTATTTGCCACTCAGTGCCCAGGGTCCAGCCTGCTGAATTATCCGAAAAATCTTCCTCCAACAATATTAACTGAACAGGATCAGTGGATTCTCCGCAATTAAACGTTCGGGGGGAGGGACAGGTAATGACAGGCGGCGTGTCGTCCTGCACCGTCACGGTGGCCGTGCAGGTGTTGTTGTTGCCGTTGCCGTCGCTGACCGTCAGCGTCACCACGTTTGCTCCGAGGTTGGCGCAGGTGAACGCATCGGGCGATACGTCTTGCGGGCCGGCCGTGCCGCAGTTGTCCGAGCCGCCGGCGAACACGTCGTCGGGCAGGATGGTCGCGTCGCCGTTGCCGTCAAGGCTGATGGTGATGTCCTGGCAGGTGGCCGTCGGCGGCGTGTCGTCCTGCACCGTGACGGTGGCCGTGCAGGTGTTGTTGTTGCCGTTTCCGTCGCTGACCGTCAGCGTCACTTCATTTTCGCCGAGATTTTCGCAGGTGAATGCATCGGGCGATACGGCTTGCGGGCCGGCCGTGCCGCAGTTGTCCGTGCCGCCGGCGAACACATCGGCGGGCAGGATGGAGGTGTTGCCGTTGCCGTCGAGGCTGATGGTGATGTCCTGGCAGGTGGCCGTCGGCGGTGTTTCGTCGTCCAGCACCGTGACTTGCCAGGGCAGGATACGGGTGCAGCTGCCGATGCCGTCCTCAATTTTCACGAAATAATCGTACATATCGCCGTCCGGCAGGGCTGCCGTGGGTGTGAAGGTATTCGTTGCCACCGCGTAGGCGCCGGCAGACACCGTCGCGTCGGCATCGGTGTAAATGCCCTGAATGGTGAAATCCACCGGGTTGCCCAGCGCAAAGGCCGGACTGATACTCTGGCAGTTGCCGGATGTGGTGGGCGCCACGATGATTTCGTTGTTGGTTACGTTTGGGATGGGATTGCCCAGCGGGTAGGCGATGATGCCGTTGTTGGTGAGTGCGGTATTGCTGTGCGCGTCGGTGGTGCTGACGAAGATCAGCCCGCTGTTGGTGAAGGCATTGTTGTTGGACAGCGGCGCGTATTGATATATTTCTGCGCAGACATTGTTTTGGAAAGAGGCTGCGTTTTGAAGCGCGTAGGTACCTACGCTGTGGTTGGCGCCGATAGAAATTTTCGCCGTGTTTGTGAACGTTCCGGACCCGTTCGACAGTCCGGCATCCACTGTTCGGTCAATGCTGATCTCCCCGCCGTTGTTGTTATTAAATTCGCCCTTGTTCCAAAGCCCGATGAAGCCCACATCGGCCAGGGCGCCGATGGTAATTGTTGCCGAATTATTGAAGTCGCCTGAGTTGTTGTAAAGGCCAACGGCAAAAGCCCGGTCAATGCTGATCTCCCCGCCGCTGTTGTTGTTAAAAGTTCCCTGGTTTACAAGCCCGTCGCTGCCCACACTTCCCGTATTACCGAGCGTCAACTGCCCGCTGTTGGCTACCGTGCCCTCGTTGCGGAAGGCGGTGACTATGCCATTGCCATGATTTAAAAACCCGTTGATGGTCAGACTGCCGTCGTCCTCGATGGTGAGCGAGGCGCAGGCTTGTACGTGTACGGAGTTGGCCACGGCTGCCGTACCCGCCATGATGACCGGGGCGTTGGCCGCAGAGGGGATGACGACGTTATTGTCGGTGGTGGGTACACAGGCAGGATTCCAGTTGCCGTCGGTGTTCCAGTCGGTACCGAGTGCGCCGGTCCAGGTGCGCAGGTTGGTGCAGGTGCAAGGATCAGGTTCGGCCTGAAACTCATACGCCCCTATATCCACCACGCCGCTGTTGAAAAAGCGGGGGTTGCCGTCGAGGTCGGTCGTGATGCCGGAGGGCACGGCGGCGTTGCTGCCCGCGTTGATGGCGGGGGAACAGGCTTGGAGGCGGAGGTCGCCGCTAGTGCCCAAGCCCACTGGGGGCTGACTGATGAATAACGGGTTTATGTCCAAGTTGCCCGTACCGACATAGCCGCCCTGTACGATAGAGTAGGTGACGGTTGGGTTGCTGGCAGATGAATTGGCAATCTCGCTGCTGTTGCCCCAGAAGATGCAGTTGGTCACAGTCGGGGAGGAGTTACTGGTATTGTTCATCCCGCTACCGGATGTACCAGACAAATTGCCGGAGAAACTACAATTTGTCACAATTGGGGAAGAACTGGAGGTATTGCGCATTCCACCGCCGTTGCCGGAAGCCGAATTTCCGGAAAAGATACAGTTGGTCACCTCGAGAGCGGAAGTGGCAGACCCGCTATTAAACATCCCGCCGCCATTATCTGCCGAATTCCCGGAAAATCTGCTACTTCTTATGGTCGGATTGGAAGATAAATTGCGCATCCCGCCGCCGTTGTTATCTGCCGAATTGCCCAAAAATCTACAGTTGATAACCATAGTGGAGCAGACTGTATTGTGCATCCCGCCGCCGTCAAAGCCCGAATTGTTGGAAAAGTTACAATTGGCCACCGCCGGCGAGGACTCTCTGTTGTACATCCCGCCACCGGCGTTTCGCCCTACTCCAACTGCTCTCCCTCCCGTGATGGTAAATCCGTCTAATACAGCCGTATGGTTCAGCCCGTTCTGGTTATTAAAAATGACGTTAAAACTGTTGTCGCTGTTGTTACCCACGGTGCCAATATCCCCACTCAGTATCGTCTCATTCGCAGCCCAATCCCGGTCGTCCCAGCCGGGGTTTCCGGTGTTGGGGAAGCCGCCGTAGATGGCGAGGTTGTTTTTCATTACAAAAGAATGGCTGCGGTTGCCGGGCGTGTAGCCGGCGCCCTGGTCGGGCTTGTACGTCCCGGCGGCCACCCATATTTCGGTGACGGCGGGGCACTGACCGGCCAGCGTCAGGGCATCCTGCAGATTGGGCAGTGCATTAGCCCAAGAGGCACCGGTGTTGGCCCCGGCGGCGTTTTGCCGGACATACAGCACCATATCGGGCGGACAAGCCAGGCAAAGCGTGCCCGAAGCCGCATCGCCCGAGATACTCCAGTTTTTGCTGCCGGTGAGTGTATTGCGTGCCGCTGCGGCATTCGTACCGTACTGCCGCCCCGTTGCGCCGAGGATACGACCGGAGGGCGTATTGGGGTTGCTGGCCCAGCCGGTGAGCGTGGCGGAGTAGTTGAGGCAATCCATGTCGCAGTTTTCGAGCATTTGGGACATGCCCACATTGCTTTTGAGTGTCCAGCCGCCGATGGGTTGGTTGAAAGCGCCGGCATTTTGGAACATGTTGTTCATACTGGTCACGTTGCTCACATCCCAATCGCCGACGGGCTGGTTGAAAGCGCCGGCATTTTGGAACATGCTGTTCATATTGGTCACGTTGCTTACGTCCCAATCGCCGATGGGTTGATTAAAAGCACCGGCATTTCGGAACATACTGCTCATATTGGTCACGTTGCCTACTTCCCATTCACCGATAGGCTGGTTGAAGGCATCGGCATCCCGGAACATGAGTTCCATGTTGATCACGTTGCTTACATCCCAGTCTATGGGTTGATTGAAGGCATCGGCATCATAAAACATGCCGCTCATATTGGTCACGCCGCTTACTTCCCAGTCGCCTATTGGTTGGTCGAAGGCATCGGCATTTCGGAACATTTCCCGCATATTGGTCACGTTGCCTACCTCCCAGTCTCCGATGGGCTGGTCGAAGGCAACGGCATCCCGGAACATGAGTTCCATGTTGGTTACATTGCCCACGCTCCAGTTGCCGATGGCGCCGTTGAATTGGCTACAGCCACGAAACATATTTGCCAGGGATGTTACTGCCGACAGGTCGGGGGCATCAGTAGCCGTGTAGTCGGTCAGGTTGGAGCAGCCCCAGAACGCATTTTCCATACTGCTCCAGGCGATGTCGCCCCACTGCAGGATTCCGGTGAGTTTGAAGCGTTCCACTAAGTTGTTGAAGTAGATGCGCGGGAAATTTCCCCGGATGCGGATGGTGTAGGTGCCCTCTGTGCCGTAGTCCCAGGTGGCATCGCCGGTGAGGCCGGATTGTTCGTAAAAGCCGTCGTCGTTCCAGTCCACCTGGTAGTTGTAACCCGTACCGGTGGTGGGGATGGTGAAGGAGGTGCTGCTCGATGGGCCGGGGTTGTCGGTTCTGACGGTGATGACGAACTCATCGCCATCGCGGGGCAGGCCGCAGGTTCCTCCACCGGGTATGTCCCCATTGATACTCCAACCCTTTGCCAACAAAGCATTTCGCGCTGCTGCGGCATTCGTACCGTATTGAAGCCCTGCCGCACCCAAGGTCAGATCATCGGGCGTATTGGGGTTGTACGCCCAGCCTGCAAGCGTGGCGGAGTAGTTGAGGCAGTCCATGCCGCAGCTATCGAGCATGGTATTCATACTGGAGTTGTTCAGCGTCCAGTTTCCGATGGACTGGTTGAAGGAGGCGGCTTTCCTGAACATGCCGTTTATCCTAGTTACATTGCTCACATCCCAGTCGCCGATAGGCTGGTTGAAGGCATCGGCATCGGCAAACATGCTCCCCATTTCGGTCACATTGCTCACATCCCAATCGCTGATGGGTTGGTTGAAGGCATCGGCATTGAAGAACATTTGGGCCATTTTTGTCACATTGCTCACATCCCAGTCGCCGATAGGCTGGTTGAAAGCAGCAGCGTTTCGGAACATCTCCTGCATATTGGTCACCTGGCTTACATTCCAGGTGCCGATGGGTTGGTTGAATGCAATGGCGCCGCTGAACATACTTTCCATAATGTTCACACTACTTGTGCTTTCACCCCAGTCGCCGATGGGTTGGTTGAAAGTAGTGGCGTTGCGAAACATGAGAATCATATTGGTCACGCTACTCACATCCCAGTCACCGATGGGCTGGTTGAAGGCGACTGCATTTATGAACATAGAACCCATATTGACCACGCTACTTACATCCCAGTCGCCGATGGGCTGGTTGAAGGCAATGGCGTCGGCAAACATGCGCTGCATATCCGTGATGGTACCCACGTTCCAGTTGCCGATGGCACCGTTGAATTGGCTACAGCCACGAAACATATTTGCCAGGGAAGTTACTGCCGACAGGTCGGGGGCATCAGTAGCCGTGTAGTCGGTCAGGTTGGAGCAGCCCCAGAACGCATTCTCCATACTGCTCCAGAAGACGCCACCCCATTGCTCGATGCCGGTGAGTTTGAAGCGGTCGCCGCTGTTGTTGAACGCGATGCGGCTGAACGTGCCGCCGCCCGGCGAGATGCGCACCCGGTAGGTGCCCGCCGAGGGGAAGGTGACGGTGGTGGCATCGTTGCCGGTTTCCGTACCGGTGTTGGCAGGGTTGCCCACTTCCTCCCAGGCGATGGTGTAGTTGGTGCCGGTGCCGGGAATGAGGATTTGGTCGTTGCCTGTTACACCGGGATTATCGGTTTTCCAGATGGTGATGAAGGGCTGAGCGGCAACCGTGGTACAGATGCTGCTCAGCAGCACGAACACGAGCGCGCGGATGGCGATGCGTTGATTGTTCATAGTCGCGGGATTGTGTTTTTAAATCACACGACAAAAGTGCCGGCAGGGCGGGCAGGCGCCTTCCCAATTATCGGTCAACGTTTCCTGATTATGTTGCATGGCGGGGGTTTTTGGGGAAAATCCTTAGCCTCGCACCCCCGTGGGCCGCTCGCCAAACTCCTCCAGAAAAGCATCCGAGAAGTACTTCACGGAGGAAAATCCTACTTCGTAGGCAATTTCCGATACGGTCAGGCCGGTTGTTTGTAGCAGCCGTCTGCCGTGGTGCAGCCGTATGGAGCGCACAAATTGGCTGGGCGAACGCCCCGTCAGTGCCTTGATTTTGCGGAACAACTGGCTGCGGCTCATGGCCAACATCTGTTCGAGGCGCGACATATCCAGTTCCGGCTCCGAAATTTGCCTTTCCACCACGGCACGAACCTTTTGCAGGAACGCGTCTTCCGGATCGGAATCGGGAACCGCGGCCGGCGGCTCAACCAACACCGCCGCATTACCATACTTGGCCTGGAGTTTTTTACGTGTTTCGAGCAGGTTGGCCAAGGTGACCAACAGTTCCTCTTCGTGAAACGGCTTGCCGAGGTACGCATCCGCTCCGCGCCGCAGCCCGGCGATGCGGTATTGCACGTCGGCCTTCGCCGTGAGCAGTACAAGGGGAATGTGGCTCGTGCGTTCGTCGTTTTTCAGCATTTCGCACACTTCAAACCCATCTTTTTCCGGCATCATCACATCGCTTACAATCAGGTCGGGCACGGTTTCGACGGCTTTTTCGATACCGATACGTCCGTTGGAGGCAAAGTCGAGGGTGTAATGTGGCGCTAGGCAGGCGGCCAAGTATTCCAGCACGTCGGGGTTGTCCTCCACCAGCAAAATTGTGGGGAGCGTGTCGGCGGGTGTTACGGGGCGACGGTTTCCTGCGATGGGCAAGTCGGGTGGTACACCCACCGTAGAGCGGTCGGCTGCCTTCGGAGCGACAAACGCGGGGAGGCGCAGCCAAGGTTCGGCGGCATCACTCACCCCCTCACTATGGATTGCGGCCTTGTTGGAAATCGGCAATTGTACTGTAAACGTCGTTCCCGTGCCCACTTCACTTTCCACCGAGATAACCCCGCCCATGGCCTGGACGAGTTCCTTCGTCAGGGCCAGCCCGATGCCGGTGCCACCTGTCTTAGCCTTTCCCAGGTTTTTAGCCTGATAAAAACGGTCGAAGATATGGGGCAGGTCGTCGGACGGGATGCCCACGCCGGTATCGGCGACGCGGATGACGAACAGCCCTTCGAGGTTGTTATCAATACGTGGAAGGTCTGTGCCGCGCGCCCAGTGCAGCACCAGCTCGCCGCCGGAAGGCGTGAACTTGATGGCATTGGACAGCAGGTTATGTACAATTTGCAACAACCGTTCGGGATCGTAGTCCATGACGACTGGCTCGGCTGGGCCGGTTACCCGCAAACGTACCCCATGGATATCGGCAGCCGAGTGCAGGCTTTCGGCGATGTAGCGCAGGTAGGCCGCCACATCGCCTTGCACATAGTGCAGTTGCAGGGCGCCGGATTCCAATTTGGCCAGGTCGAGGATTTGGTTGACCAAGCGCAGCAGGTTCTCGCCGTTGCGCCTGATCAGGCCTGCCGGGCCGCGGTCTTGGGGGGCTTCCGTGACCGGGCGACTTGGAGCTGCCCGGTCGCTTTCCGCTCTTTCGAGCCGTTCGGCCATACCGAGGATTACCGTCAGCGGGGTTCGGAATTCGTGGGTAACGTTGGTAAAAAAGCGGTTTTTAAACACGTCCAATTCGCGCAGGCGCAGGGCATCCTGTCGGTCGAGGCGCCGGCGTAACTGGTACCGGTACAGTGTAAACACGGCAGCCACGAGGGTGGCCGCATACAGGAGGTAGGCCCACCACGAGGCCCACCAGGGTGGGGCTATGATAAAATGCAACAAGGCAGGCTCCGTGCTCCAGATGCCGTCGTTGTTGCTGCCGAGTGCCCGGAAGGTGTAGCGCCCGGGTTGGAGGTTGACCAACTGTACCGTTCGGTTGCCGGCCAGGTTGATCCATTCGCTTTCATTATCGTTTGCCTTGCCCAGGATGCCATGCCGGATCAACTGATAGCGATACTGGTTCCGGGCGGGGTTCACGAAGTCGAGCGCTGCAATCTCGATCGTCAGCACATTTTGGCGGTGTGTGAGTTCCAGCGGCACGGAGCCGGGTAGCGAACGAGGATCGTTGTTCACGCGCAAACCTACCAGTTGCACCGGCGGGGCATGCTCATTGAACCGCAGGCTGTCGGGGTGAAATACCGTCAGGCCGTTCACGCCGCCGAAGATCAGGTACCCGTCCGAGGTTTTCAGAAAACTGCCCTGGTTGAATTCGTTGTTCTGAAGGCCGTCGGTGGCAGTAAAATTTTTGACGGAAAAATCATGGGTGTTGAATCGGCAAAGTCCCTTGTTGGTGCTCATCCAGAGATGGCCTGCCCTGTCCGATAAAATGCCGTACACTACATTGTCGGGCAGGCCATGAGCGGTCGTGAAATGCCGGAATCTGCCGGTTTGAAGGTCCAGCCGGTTCAGGCCCCCGCCTTTGGTGCCTACCCACAGGTAGCGCTGCGGCGCTGCGGGGTCTTCGGCTGCGCTCAACACCACGTTGTTGGACAGCGTAGAACGGTCGGAAGGGTTGTTGAAAAAGCGCTCGTAACGGTAGCCCTCCCCGGCAGGTGTTGCTTTCAGCAGGCCTTCATAAGCAAAAATCCACAGGGTGCCGTCCCGGCTCTCGTAAAAAAGATTCTGGCGATCGCATATTCTGTAGCCCCGTGAAAGGGACTGGTTAAACGCATTCAGCCGGGTGGTCTTTTTTTGAGGATCGAAGGCAAGCAGCCCATCTTGAGAAAGTGACAACAGCAGGCCTGTCGAGGCGGCCCAGAGGCCGTATCCCGGCGCCTCAAAACACGCGTAATCCTTCGTCCGGGCATCTATCCGGCAAATTTTCTGATTTGATGACTTTACCCAGCAATTGCCTTGGGGGTCAAACGCCACGAAATCAATAGGGACAGATGTAGGAAACTTGGTGAACCACGCGTTAAAAAGCCCCGTGTCGAACTGTCTGCCGGCATAAATCGTATGCACATTCCTGAGGGTGAAAATGCGGCCTGATGAAGGGTCTTCATATAAATTGATATGACTGACACCGGGCTGGTAACTGTTGAATTTCGGCCGTCCGGTTGCCTTTTTCAACATTCCGTATCCGCTCGTCCCTGCCCAGATATTACCGGAACGGTCGATCAGGAAGGAAGTCAGATAAAATGCCTCCGATCGGGATACTTGCCCGGCCAACCCGACCCTCATGTCGGGGTCTTTGCCTCTAACCAGATTGTCTGGATTCCATTTGACCACGTTTCCATCCTCTTTGCCCCAAATATTGCCCTCCGCGTCCAACAGCCAGTTGCTGTTGCGCAATTTTTTTCGGATGAAATCGGGTCGCTTCTGCAAGCCCCGAATAGAACAGACCATCTCAGTTGAATGGAACCAAAGTCTTCCCGCGCGGTCGTGGCCCAAAAAAGCAATATTAAAGCCCGGTAAGGCAACCGGCTGCGGCCCAAGTTTATCCACTTTGGCATCAAGTCTGTAAAGCCCGGTTGTAGTAGCGGCGAACAAGTTCTGGTCTTCCATCTGGAAAACAGAGTTGGCCTCCGGAGCTGGGAGTCCTGTGGCTCCTTTGGGCATTTCAATCACTGAATACAAAAATTCCGGAAAAGGCCGGCCATCTTTTATTGCTTGCCGGACGGTACTTTCGGCCGCGCTGATTTTTAATATCCCCTGGCCTGCCGCCACCCAGATTGTCCCGTCTGCATCTTCGAATAGGGAAACGTTGTACCCGCTGAAACCCTCAATATCTCGAACATGCAGGTGTACAAACCGCCCGGAAACAGGCTCAAACACGTCAATTCCGCCGGAATAACACAACCACAGCCATCCCCGACTATCCTCGAAAATCGTCTGAATTTCTCCACTGGCAATACTGAACGGGTTGAAGGCATCCGGCGAAAACACCTCGAACCGGTAGCCGTCATAGCGGTTCAGACCGTCCTTGGTGGCGATCCAGAGGAAGCCGTCGCGGCTTTGCAGCAAATCGAATACCATGCCCTGCGAGAGGCCCTGATCGGTACCGATCAGTTCCATGCCGGCTTGTTGCGCCGATAGCAGCGGAACAAGGCATGCAAGAGCCGGGAACAAATATGTCAAGCGGGTGGGCATGGCGCCGCAAAGGTACACAGGCGGTCGCGTGCAAGCGCTCGTGGAGCGGCAGGGATGATACCCGCTGCCCGAAGCCCCGACTTGCTCATGCCGTTTTGCACGAAAGCAGCCGATGCCGGCGCAGCGCTGGCATCGCGCGGGCTGACCTACAGTTTCGACTCCTCCACAGCCGGGATGCGGCGCTCCCAAATCAATTGGCCCAGATCGCTGTGAATGGAAACCGTCACCAATTCGCCGCGAAGTCCGTCAGGTCAAGCCGGAAGGCGTTGAACCCTTGCGCGCCGCCGAAATACAACTTGACGGAACGTTTGCCCTTTTGAAAAGAGCCGATCACAAATTCGTGGGCTTGCAATCCTCCGATGCTGTGCATAAAATTTATAAGGTGCAAAAGGGCTGCGGGCAACGCGCCCACCGACAAGTGCGGGCGGGCAAGTATCGGGCGCGCGATGGGGACTCGGAGCGGGTGCGTGAGGAACAGTAAGGCGACATCAAGCCGTTTCGGATCCCACTAAAAACCGGGGCTAAATTTCTTTTTTAACCTTTTTGGGCTACTTTTGGGACGATTTTTGCCCAAAAAGACAAGTTTTAATCTTAGAGCGCGATTAATCCAGTCACTAATCAAACGCTTACACCGCCTTACGTATGAAAAACTTGATCCCTCTGTTTTGTGCAGTGCTTGTGGCCTGCGCAGTACTCCCCCTGCATGCCGCTACCAAATCGGAGCAAGTGGAGCGTTACCTCGGTTCGTACCGGTACAAAAACGACCGCCCGCTGGGCACAGTGAAATTTATTTTTCAAAAAGCCGTACTCAAACGCCAGGGCGACGGCAAAAAAAACTACGAGCAGCTCCTGTACAACGAGCGCTATTTTTCCAACCGCGACAACGCCGGTCGCCTGATCGGAATCCAGGTCGTTCACCGGGACAAAACCAGCACGGTGTTGCCGGAGTCGCCCAAAGACCCCGAGGAAGTGGACGCTCCGCCCACCAAAGTCAGGCATAGGGCTAGGCGGGAATCGCGTTCCGAACCCGAACCGATACTGGTGTCCATGCCGCCCAAAGGGAAAGGCCATGCCGAACCGGAGCCGGAAGCCCGGTCGGAGCGCATCCGTATCCGACCTGTGCAGGCATCCACCTCCGCTGCTGCCGCTGCCTCCACGCTCGTGAACGACCCGGTGCGGCCTCGGCAGAACGTGCCCCCTGCCTTGGCATCGTCCAAGCCCAAAAACGGCATCTCCCTGCCCGACTCCATGACGATGGTGCGAAACATCGAAGAAGCCAAGGAGCAGATCACCGGCTGGAAAGGCAAGATGTGGCAAACCGTGCGCCCGGTCTGGGAGTTTGTCATGTGGATGTTCAGCAGCGTGATCGTCATGCTGATCTGTTTCGGAGGCATCTGCAGGTACGTGGCCAAAACCGCCGCCACGGAGAGCCTGATCAACAGTTACGGCCGCATCATCGTGGGCCGCTGGATCGTGTCCGCGCACCAAAACGCGGCGGCCATGTTGCTCGTCGTGACCTGGGTGATCGCCATCGTGCTCCTGCTCGACGTGTTCATGTGGTTGGTGTACCTGGACCTGCCGATCTGGACCCTGCTCATCATCTGGTTCCCGATCCTGTGGCTGGCCGAAAAACTCACCAGTTGGTTCGTGCCCAATATTCCGGTCGTGGGGCCGGACCGCCATTGAGCGCTCGGGACAACGGAACGCAAGGGTTTTGCGTCATTGGCGCACGATGTGTAGTTTGAGGAGAGATAGTCGTCCGACGACGGATTCGTCGGACGACGGACCCGGGCCGCTCGCCCGACGAATCCGTCGTCGGACGAATTCCCGCTCGCGCGTCATCCGGCTTTGTTTTTTCACCCTCTTACTTGACCTCTTTTCTTCTTTTTCGGGCTTCGCCCAAACGCTGCGCCTGCACGTGAACCCCGAGGATGCCAGAATCATCGAGCCGCTTGTGCGCGACCTCAGCCCCAAGCCCGTGGTTTTTACGCCCGACACGTTGTTGTTGGCTGCTCCTGATTCCGCCAAACTGCACGCTGCCGCGACGGCCCTGTTGGACCGGCTGCGCCAAACTGCCTACCTCGCCGCCTCGCTGGACGATCTGCGGCCAGCAAACGACAGCGTCGCCACCGCCCGGCTTCACCTCGGGCCACCGATGTACTGGGTGCAGCTGCGCCCCGCTGCCGGCGCCAACCTGCGTTGGCTGGAAGCGGCCGGATTCCGGGAGCGGCTGTTCACGGGAAAACCCTTGCGGCATGATTTCCTGCTTCGGCAGCAGCGGCAAATCCTCGAACGCGCCGAAAACAACGGTTATCCGTTTGCCGCCGTGCGGCTCGACAGCGTACAGATTTTGCCCGATGGCGGCACCTCGGCGGTGCTGGAGGTGGAACCGGGCCGATTTTTCACGTTCGTGGCGCCGAAGGTGAGCGGCGGTTTGCAGCTGCCCAAACACTACCTGCCCCGGTTCCTCGGCATCCGGCCTGGCACGCCGTACAGTCGCGCCCGCGTGTTGCGCATCCGAGACCGGCTCAACACCCTGCTTTTCGTGGAGACTTTGGCCAACCCCACCGTCACGTTTGCTGGCAATGAGGCCCGCGTCAACCTTGCGCTCCAGAAAAAACGCGCCAGCCGGTTCGACTTCATCCTCGGCCTGTTGCCCCAGCCCAACAACCCCGACGGCGGGCTGCTGCTCACCGGCTCGCTCAGCGCCGCCCTGCTCAACGCGCTAAACCTCGGCGAACGTCTCGCGCTCGAACTCGAAAGCCTGCGCCCCGAAACCCAAAAACTTGATGTACAGGCCGGTCTGCCCTACCTGCTCGGACTGCCCTTCGGCGTGGAAGGGCGGCTCAACATTTTCCGCCGCGACAGCACCTGGGTGGATGCCCAAAGCGAGATCGGGGTGCAGTACCTGCTCGAAGGTGGCGATTTTGTCAAGTTTTTTTGGGAAAACAAATCCTCGTCGTTGCAACGCATTGATACGGCCACCATTCTTCGCGACCGCAGGCTCCCTCCCGCGCTCGACATGAGCCAGAGCGGGTTTGGCCTCGAGGCCGCGCTGAGTCGCCTCGACTACCGCTTCAATCCCCGAAAAGGCTGGTCCATCTCCCTGCGGGGCGTGGCAGGGTTCAACGCGATTTTGCGCAACAGCGAGATCGAGGCCCTGCGCGATCCTGCCGACCCGGACTTTCGGTTTGCAAGCCTGTACGATGGCGTGGCCGAGCGGGCGGCGCGGTACCGGCTGGAGGGGAGGGGCGAGTACTTCGTCCCCTTGCTTGCCCGCAGCACGTTTTTGGTGCGGGTGCGGGCGAGCGGTATTTTTTCGGAAAAACCCGTGTACGCCAACGAGCAGTACCGCCTCGGCGGCAACAAACTCCTGCGCGGCTTTGACGAAGAAAGCCTGTTTGCCACCCGTTTTGCCGTGGCTACCGCCGAGTTTCGGCTCTTGCTCAGCCAAAACGCCTACATGGCTGCCTTCACGGACTACGGCTATCTGGAAAACATCACCGACCGGAACCGGTTTTTCCTTCGTCCCTGGGGACTTGGGATGGGCCTGAACATCGAAACCCAGGCGGGTATTTTCGGCATCAGCCTGGCCGTGGGCCGCCGCGATGCGGGTGACACCGTGGACTGGCGTTCGCCGAAATTTCACCTGGGTTACGTGAACTTGTTTTGAAATATGCTCTTTTGAAGGAGCACTTTTACAGAGAAAATGCTCTTTTGAAAGCGCATTTTTGGACTACGTTTGTGCCGAATACAGTATCCATGCTACTCAAATGGCTCTTCACCGCACTCGCAATCCTGTGGCTCTTCCAGGCCCTGCGCCCGTATTTGGGCATCAGCCGTAGCAACGAGCAACGGAAAAACCCGCCTACACCACCTCCCGGCCCCGACATTCAAAAACGCGCAAATGACGACGATGGGGAGTATATTGACTATGAGGAAGTGAAGTAGTTTTGAGTTTTGAGTTGATTTCTCCGGCCAACTGGAGCAAATCACTTTTCTCCTCCGAAGTAGCCCATCACTTTTTCCGCTGCCGCCTTTCCTGCCACCTGCTCCACTTCTTCCGGCGCTGCCTCGCGCAGACGGGCTACTGACCCGAAGTGTTGGAGCAGTTTGTCGGCGGTTTTGGCACCGATTCTGGGGATTTCGGTCAGTTCGGTTTTGAGAAAATTGCGGCTGCGCTGATCGCGGTGAAAGGTGATGGCGAAGCGGTGCGCCTCGTTGCGGGCCTGCTGGATGAGTTTGAGCGACTCCGACTTTTTGTTGATGTGCAGGGGCACCGGGTCGTCGGGGTAAAAAATCTCTTCAAGTTTTTTGGCGATGCCCACCACGGTCATTTTGCCCTCCAGACCTAAGGCGTGGAGGCTTTTCATGGCTGCGCTTAGTTGGCCTTTGCCGCCGTCAATGATGATGAGCTGGGGAAGACTCTGCCCCTCGGCGAGCAGGCGCTTGTAGCGGCGGAAGACGACTTCTTCCATAGAGGCAAAATCGTTGGGCCCTTCCACGGATTTCACGTTGTAGTGGCGGTAGTCGCGCTTGGCGGGTTTGGCATTCCGGAACACCACGCAGCTCGACACGGGGTTGGTGCCCTGGATGTTGGAGTTGTCGAAGCACTCGATGTGCAGGGGCACGTCGGTCATGTTGAGGTCGGCCTGCAAGGTGCGGAGGATGCGTTCGGCGGGTGTTTGTTTGTTGGTGCGGGTAGCGGCATCGCGGCGCTGCTGGAGGAGGTGGTACTGCACGTTTTTTTCCGACAGGTCGAGCAGTTTTTTCTTGTCGCCGATCTTGGGCACGGTGACGGTGGACACGCCGGGCACCACCACCTCAATGGGCACGATGATCTCGTCGGCGGCGCTGTTGAACTTTTCCCGCAACACCGGAATGGCAAAGGCCAGCAGGGTGGCCGTGTCCTCGTCGAGGTTTTTGGTGAGCGTGAGCGTGAACGTGTGGATGACGGCGCCGCTGACCACCTTGAGGTAGTTGACGAAGGCCTCCTGCTCGTCGGCGGCGATGGCAAACACGTCCACGTCGCGGATGCTGGGGTTCACCACGGTGCTCTTGCCCTGATAGTCCTCGAACAGCGCCAGTTTGTCCTTGGCGATCTGGGCCTGTTCGAACTGGAGGTTTTCCGCAAAACGCTGCATCTCCTCCTTGAGGTGCGCTTTCACGGCGGCGAAGTTGCCCTTGAGGATGTTTTTGATCTGCTCGATCTTTCGGTTGTACGTTTCCTCGGTTTCGTAACCAACGCAGGGCGCGGCGCAGGTTTTGATGTGGTATTCGAGGCAGGGCTTGAACTTGCCTTTTTCGATGTTGTCTGCCGACAGGTTCAGGGCGCAGTTGCGCAACTGGAAAAGTTTGCGAATGAGATCGGTGATCTGGTCCACGCGGAATTTGTTCAGGTACGGGCCGAAATAGGTAGAGCCGTCGCGGAAGGTTTTGCGGGTGACGAACACCCGGGGGAAGCGCTCGTGTTTGATGCACACGTACACGAGGGGCGATTTCTCGTCCTTGAGCATCACGTTGTAGCGCGGCTGGTGCTGCTTGATGAGGGTGTTTTCGAGCAGCAGCGCGTCGGTTTCGGTTTCCACCATCGTAAATTCGATGTGGTGGGCATGCCGGACGAGGGCCTTGGTCTTGGCCGTGGTGTGTTTTTTGTCGCCGAAATACGAGGCGAGCCGGTTGCGCAGGTTTTTGGCTTTGCCGACGTACAATATCACGTCTCCGGCATCCAGGAACTTGTAGATGCCGGGGACGGTGGGTATGGTCGGAAAAAAGTCCTTGAACTGCTCGTTGGTCATAGCGGGGCGAAAAGTACGCAGATTGCGAAAATCTGTGCTACTTCCGGTTTAGCCACCAACCCAGCCAGATGCCAGTGAGGCCCCATTGCGCCAGGGTGTCCACGAGGTGTCCCATAGAGCTGGTCTCAAACCAGATGCTGTTCAAGTACGAGGTGGTCAGATAACCGATGCCGCCTGCGGCCAGCGAGGCCAGCAGAGTTGTGGTGAAATCGAGTTTGGCAAATCGCAACAACATCCAGACCAGCAAAAACACCGCCAGCAGGTCTGCCGTAAACGCCCGGGTCATGTACACGCCCATGCTCCCGGCAAATGAGTGGTGGTAGGAGATGGATGCCCAGGGTTTGCCTTTGAGACTTTCGTTGAGCCGCTCTTCCTCTTCCCGCGTGCTGCCCGGGGGAAGTCCGGGAAGCATGTAGGTGCCTTCCGATTCCAGATGTTGCGCCAGTGTTTGCAGGATTGTGTCTTGATTGGGCGTGTACTTGTATTCGTCGGCGTGTACGTTGAGCATGCTCCAGGAGAGGAATTGCCAAACGAACAGAATGATCCCTCCCACGAGGGTTGCGATGAGTTGCTTTTGCATACAGTTGCGTTTTGTTTTGTGAAAAATAAATCGCCTTAGATTTGGCGGGCATAAAAGTATGCAACTGTAAATTTCATAGTGTGCTCGTTTTAAAAAAATAATAGCAAGTAGGGTTGGAGTGGCTGCGAAATTATCGGTTCAGGTTGTTTCCTGCTTCGGTGGCCGCCCGGATGTCCCGGTGATTTTGGCTGATCGCGGCGTGTTGTCCCCGGAGGTAACGCAAGGCTTCGGCGGCGGGCACGTCGGCTTTCGGGGCTTCGTACGTGCGCATCCAGGCGAACATATCGTCCTCGGCCTTCTTGATGTCCCGCAGCACGGTGCGGATGGCGTCGGCGCGGGGTGCGAGGGAGTCGAGCGCGGCCAGTTCTCGTTTGAGCGCCCTGCCGACGCGGTTCATGGCGCCCATGTCCACCATGGCGGAGTCGTGTACGGCCATCGTGGAGGCGAGCAGGGTTTCCACTTCGGAGTTTTTGCCGCTGCCGGCAGTGAAAAAGACAAAGGCAAGGCACAATGCTGCAGCGATCAGGCCAATCCAGGTGTTTTTGTCCATAGGTGTAAAATTTAGCCGGCAAAAGTACTTCTAAAAGGTATAACGGGTTTAACAGGTTGAGCGGGTTTAACGGGTTGAGCGAGATTCTGTACAACCCAAATCACAATTGAGCAAACCCGTTCAACCCGCAAACCCGCTCAACCCGTTAAACCTTAACACCGTACTTTTGCCCGCAATTATGGCATCAATTTTCGGCCACATAGCCGCGTCCACTGCGCTCGGCCTTTCGTTTTTTCCGAAAAAATCTACTTGTCAGGCGCTGCTGCTTGCGGGGGTCTGTGCCTTCATGCCCGATGCCGATGTGCTGGCCTTCCGGTTCGACGTGCCGTACACCAGCATCTGGGGGCATCGGGGCTGGACGCATTCGCTGGTTTTTGCCCTAGGGTTTGGCACGTTGGTGGCCTGGCTGTTCTACCGGCACGAAAGGGGCTGGTGGAAGAT
>Ga0268299_1002779_pt1 | contig 18767 bp, 17 predicted proteins | sample NOBtaG_FD_193484 | JGI IMG/M metagenome (GOLD analysis project Ga0268299, IMG submission 193484) | Activated sludge microbial communities from bioreactor in Nijmegen, Gelderland, Netherland - NOB reactor | ecosystem: Engineered > Bioreactor > Aerobic > Activated sludge | place: Netherlands...
GAAATGTCCGACTGGTTCCGCAATAAAGTGGACAGCGGCGTCATGGTCATCGGCAGCGTCGTCGATAATCGCCCGCAGTTGCTCGTCGCCGTAACAGATGATCTCACCAAGAAAGGCATTCACGCCGGAAATCTGATTAAGCCTATCGCTGGGGTTATTGGCGGTGGTGGTGGCGGCAAACCGACTATCGCTCAGGCAGGCGGCAAAGATAGCGGTAAACTGCCTGCTGCGTTGGAAACCGCGCGCCAACTCATCGCCGATACGCCGATGCGCTGAAGCAAAAGATTAGCCTATGTCGGAGCGACCAGAGTTCATACAGCTTGAAAAAAGCGATGATGTACCATCCGTGCGGGATCGTCTGTCGTTCATCCAGGGCAAGCGTGTCCTCCTGATTTGGCCTGAAGAAGGTACAGTGCTGACGCGCAAACTTGACCTTGTGCTTATCCAGCGCGAGGCCATGCGTCGTGCTATTCGCCTCGCACTGGTCACACACGATGCCCAGGTCATCAAACACGCTGAAGAACTCAACATCAGCACCTTCGAAACGATTGGCGCGAGCGAAAAATCACGCTGGCGGCGCGGGCGTTCAAAAGTGTTCGCGGCGCGTTTCCAGCGACCAGAAGACACACCCGATCCTGACGAATTAAAGCCCGTCGCCAGCCGAGTCCGCACTGAAGAAGCCGAGGATTCGAAAAAACGATTTCGGCCTGTGCGCGTCCTGGTGCTGCTGCTGTTGATTGCGGTCACAATAACAGCAGCATATGTCGTCGTTCCCGGTGCAACGGTCACAATTATCCCCGCACAAAATTTGGTCAGTGCCGATGTACCCATCACTGCCGATCCCGCCGCAACCAACGTCGATATTGAAAACAGTATCATCCCTGCGACGCGCCTGAGCGTCACCATCGAAGAAACAGGCACGATCCCCACCAGCGGCAAACAGCAGTTAGCCGATATTCCGGCGCAGGGAACGGTTGTTTTCGTCAATCAAAAAGGCAGCGCAGTCGATATTCCTATCGGTACAACCCTAAGCACCAGCGCCGGAACGCCGATTTTATTCCGAACAACTGGCGAAGGTCGCCTGGAAGGTGGCATCGGTCAGCAGCTTGAAGTACCGATTGAAGCGCTGCAAGGCTCGGCGGGCGAAATCGGCAATGTCGAAAGCGGCCTGATTAACACAGTGATTGGCGCGCTTTCCGACAGCGTAACGGTGCGCAATATTAACCCCACGTCTGGCGGTGAGAGTCGTTCGCTCAACGCCGTCAGCCAGGAAGACCAGGATCGCCTCCTGGCAACCGTGCGACAGCAGTTACAATCGCGCGCTTATGTCGAAATGCTGCCCCGGCTGGACGAATCGCAATTTTTAATCCTCGAAACGGTGCATATTGCCGAAGAACGCAGCGATTGGACGACCTTCAGCGCCAACCCCGGCGAAGTGACCGACTCGCTGACCCTAACGATGCGCGCGGTTGTCGAAGCCATCGCCGTTAATGAGCGATTCGGTCAGCAAATCGCCTTCGCTCGGCTGGCACAGCAAATACCGCGTGGGCGCGAAATCCGCCCCGAATCGATCAGCTACGAGCGCGGCCCGGTGCAGCAGGTCTTTCAAAACGGGCAGGTGACATTCAGTATCACGGGCAAAGGCGTGGTCGCAGGGCAAATTAATGTTGGGCTTTTGCAGGAACGGCTGGCTGGACGCACGGTCAATGATGCCCTGGCCTACCTCATCAGCGAAGTCGATTTAGCCGCCGAATCGATGCCCCAAATCACCATTTCGCCAGAGTGGTTCGGTCAGATGCCGATTTTGCCCCTCCGGATTCGAATTCAGCTTGAAGATATTGCGTCATGACATCGGGCAAACTGCTCGGAATCGATCACGGCCTTAAGCGAATCGGCATTGCTGTCTGCGACGAATCACGCTTGATCGCGCGCGAATTGACCATCATTAACCGCAAATCGAAAGCTGAAGATTTTGCCCGACTCAATCACATTGCCGCCGAGCAGCGAGTCGTCGCCTTTGTCGTGGGCATTCCGACAAATTATGAAGCTGCGCCAGGGGCGTATTCGCAGGCTGATAAGGTCAAAACCTGGGTCGGACATTTAGCCGAAACAACATCCCTGCCGATTGTGCTGTGGGATGAGCAGTTGACGAGCGAGGATGCCCACGAACTGGCACGACAAAAACGCCGCAAACCTGAAATGCCGATTGACGATCTCGCCGCGCGTCTCATTTTGCAGAGCTACATTGATGCGCTGCGGGATGGGCTGGCTGAAGCGCCAACAAATCAATAAGAGGTCTTTCTTCTATCCCTCTGCCAATTAAGAGGCCAATCATCAAAGTTAGCAATTTCATTATCGTCGATAATAAGTGTATATAGCTGCTCATCTGGAAAATCATTTATTCTGAGAATCCAGGTCTGTTTGCCGACCATCGTCTTATACGGGAAGTTAGCGTCGCCCGTACTTTCCCATATACTTTGAACAGCGAAATGCGAAATTTCACCTTCGTTCATTTAACTACTGTCCTTCAAACTCAACCGATGAGACCTCATAATCTCAAAAATCATCCCCAGGGCTTAGAGGACACGCTTTTTGTCCACAACTCAAAGAACGCATCCTGTTCTTCGACTATGGATAATATAACATCCGGCCCACTATCAAACAGCGAAACAAGATTGTCTATTTTTGCACGTTCACCGATTACCAATTTGAAGGCTTTTACGCCTGCTCCCATGACCAGGCTCATATTTGACGGGTAAACATTTTTGCTTGCGCCATAGCAATTGACTCTGATCCCCTCATCTTCCAGTTCGCGCCTTATTGACCGCAGCGCCGCAAAATAATCGGTATCCGTTTTTGTCAATTCGCGATCAGAAAAAACCAGTGCAAGCTTAATCATCTCAGGATCATCCGGGTCTGCATCCCAGATATGAAACTTTGCTGGAATGATTCTGCCGTCTATCTGAACAAGCTGCACATCTTTTATCTCAACTTCGTTTGGCATCGTTACTCACCCCAAATAGACTCGCTTTCCCTCGTGCGCCGACTCATATGCGCCAAGAATCATCTCGATACAGATTTTTCCTTCCTCCGCTGTCGCCAACGGCTGCCCTTGACCTTTGAGATAATCGACCAGCGGACGCGGCACGGCGCGAATCCGTGAGCCATGTGGGACGAATGGAAAATCGAAACGCTCCCAATCGCTTGCGCCTGCGCGGAATAATTTTAAGCAGCTTGTCCCTGCGGGGGGAGCGATCAGGCTCGACGGCAAATCGCCATGATTCTGGACAATGACGCCCTTATCGCCATAAATTTCCGTCGTCGCTTCGGCAGCCAACATGGTTGAACTATTCAGCAAAATGCCCATTTCTTTATTCGCGAATCGGAAAACCGCCACGCCGTTATCGTCCGGCGCGATGTCGGTGACAACGTTATCAATTTCGGCCATTACGCTCACGGGTTTGCCGAGCATCCAGTAGAACCAATCCGCCGCATGGGAGGCATCATCCATGAACATGCCCATATTTTGCGCGGGGTCAATGTGCCAGTTGCCCGGTTTGGCGAAATCGGGGTTGAGCAGCCCATTGATGGCGTGACGGCGGCGAACCACAGCGATTTTGCCAACTGCACCTTCGTCAATCAGCGCTTTCATTTTTTGATTCATCGGGTCGGCGCGCATCTGGTAACACATGCTGAATTTAATACCATACTGCTTCACCGATTGAATGATCGCGTCGCAGTCCGCGAGGGTGAGCGCCATCGGTTTTTGCAGCAGAACGTGTTTTCCAGCCTGAGCAGCGGCGATCACATGGCGCGTATGTTGATTGGTTGGACTGGTGATAAAAACGGCGTCAATATCATCACGACGCAGGAGCGCATCCAAATCCAATTCAAATTCGAGTCCAAATTTCGCGCATTGCGCCTCCCCGCGCTCATGATTATCGTCCCAGGCCGCGACAATTTTCGCATCTGTAAAATCTTTCATCACGTCGGCGTACATATTGACGTGTCCATGCGCAAAGCTGATGATTCCAAAGCGTAATTGTTGGCTATCCAAAATAACTTTCCTCTCTGTGTCCTCTGTGTTCTCTGTGACTCAGCGGTTCAGTATTATGTGCTATACTAACGCCGTTTTCGCTCATTGCCATACATTGTGGAGCTATTGCGCTTGGGACGCATCATCAAAATTCTCATCCTCCTCGCCTTCGGGTTTGGGCTTCTGGCAGCCATGTTCGCGGGTATCATTTTCATCATCTCCGGCGGGCATCCTGTCGATTTTATCCAGACTGAAATCACCCGCTTTTCGATGCGTTCGCGCCAGGATGACCTGAATCGTCCTGTGGGCAGCGATAACACCCCGATCCGTTTTACCGTGAATCTAGGCGACTCGCCGCGTGTGATTGCCCAAAATCTGTTCAATGCCAGCCTGATAAGCGATTCGGAATTGTTTGTGGATTACGTGCGCGTTAGCGATCTCGACGTGGCACTTGAGGCGGGAACCTATTTTCCCAACAAGACCCAAACCATCCCCGAAATCGCACAAATGCTGACCGACTCCAGCAAAAGTTTTATTCCGTTCCGCATTTTAGAAGGCTGGCGGCTCGAAGAAATTGCGGCAGCGATTGATAGCAACCGCTTATTCGGCTTCACAGGCGCAGATTTTCTGGTCGCAGCCGGAAGTGGCAGCCAGCCCGACCCAACCTTTGCCGCAGCCGTTGACCTGCCACCGGGAGCGTCAATGGAAGGCTTTTTATTTCCCGACACCTATCAACTGCCGCCAGAAATCACACCCGTTGGATTGCGCGACTTGCTGACTCAGGCATTTCTGGCACAGGTCGGTACGCCAGTCGCCGCTGATGCCGCTGCACAGGGTTTCTCCCTCTATCAGATTGTGACGTTCGCCTCCATCGTCCAGCGCGAATCGGTCAACAGCGATGAAAACCCGATGATCGCCAGCGTTTACCGCAATCGATTCGGCATTGGCATGAAGCTCGACGCCGACCCCACCGTTCAGTATGCCATCGGCTTTCAAAACGGAACGTGGTGGCCTCAGATTACGCAGGATGACTACACCGGAGTCCTTTCGAACTACAATACTTATCTCAACATCGGTCTTCCACCTGGCCCAATCGCCAATCCGGGGCTTTCAGCCATTCGCGCGGTGATCTATCCCGAAGAATCCGATTTTCTGTACTTCCGAGCCACTTGTGATGGCAGCGGTTATCACAATTTCGCGCGTACCTTTGAAGAACACGTCGCCAATGGCTGCTGAAAACCGAACCGATGCAGCGCCCATCATCGCGAAGCAATTCAGATTCTCTGTGACCTCCGTGTCTCAGTGGTTCAAAATTATTTCCCTGTCACTTTGCCTGTTCGTAATGACCGCCTGTGCCGTCGTCCGTGCGGAGCCAACGGTTCGAATCGCGCTGCTTGCGCCATTCGAAGGGCGTTATCGAGAAATCGGCTACAACGCGCTCTATGCTGCTCGTCTCGCGTTGCAAGACTCAGCTTCAACCACAGTCGAGTTATTACCCATTGATGATGGCGGGGCAGCGACCAGCGCCGCAGATCGCGCCCGCGCATTTGCTGGCGATCCGCTGGTCAAAATGGCGGTTGTGCTGGGTTACGCGGCGACAGATGCGAATACGCAGCGCGCATTTGGTGATATTCCCGTACTCATTGTTGAGCATTGGGGCGCGCAGCCAGAAACTAAAAATATTTTTATGCTCTCAAATTGTGATCTAGATGAAGATTTGACCGCACCGCCGCGCATCGAAGTGACTGACGCTGCAAAACTCGATGCACCCATCATCGGCGGTGAAGTTTTCGCACTCGAACAATTTTCGGAACTGCGCGCGTCACTGGATGGCGTCACAATATTGTCCAGCGCAGCGCTCCCAGATGCCGATTTTGCCGAACGCTACCGCCAGAGCGGACAATTCGCGCCCCAACCCGGCTTATTAGCAAGCCTGACTTACGACGCGATAGACATCGCGATCCAGGCCGCTGCCGATGTTCAAAAAACACGCGCAGAAATTCAGCAAATCCTCGGCGATATGAGCTACAGCGGTCTCAATGGGGATATTCAATTTGAAAATGGCTGCTGGCGGAACGCGCCAATTTTTGAGTATGGCTATGATGCCGAGCGCCAATTAGTTCCCATAAATGACATCGTAAAATAGCGGCAGTGGCTCGACAGCGGTATCGCTAAATCGTATCGCCTTCCTGATATGGTCACGCGAAGAGGCGATTTTTGTGGCGTCATTGGCATAAATCGTCGCTACTTTTGTGCCGGGTTCGATAGAATCGTTGACTTTGACATGCACTTTAACGCCCACCGCTGGGTCAATTGAATCGCTCTTTTTCTCACGCCCTGCGCCAAGCTCGAAGGCTGCTATTGCGACCTCAAGCGCGGAAATGCGTGAGACAAAACCGGCCTGATCGGCGTTGACCCTTTCGACAAAACGCGGCTGCGGCAGCTTATTGGGATCATCAACCATGCTCACATCCCCTCCCTGCGCCTCAACCAGCAGCCGAAATTTTGTCAACGCCTCACCGCCGTCGAGCTTACTGACCAATAATTCGCGCACCGCTTTGGCATCCGTCCATTTTTCACCCTGCCCCGCCAGCCGCAGCATGTGGCCTGCAATGTCGAGACAATGTTCGCGAAAGTCTGCCGGGCCATGTCCGTTGAGCGTTTCGATGGCTTCAGTCACTTCAAGCGCGTTTCCAACGGCCTCGCCAAGCGGTTGATTCATATCCGAAATCACGGCGATCATGTCGCGTCCGGCGTCTACGCCAATATCCACCATCATCCGGGCAAGCTGGCGGGCATCTTCGAGATTCGTCATAAATGCGCCCTCGCCCATTTTGACATCCAGCACAATGCCGTTCGCGCCCGCCGCGATTTTTTTGCTCATGATGCTGCTGGCGATCAATGGCAGGCTCGGCACTGTCGCCGTCACGTCGCGCAGCGCGTAAAGTTTGCCATCGGCGGGGGCAAGCTGCGCCGATTGCCCACTTAACACAATTCCATTTTGTTTTGCCAGCGCCTCAAAACGCTCCGTCGTCAGGTTCACGTCGTATCCGGCAATCGATTCCAATTTATCGAGCGTACCGCCGGAAAAGCCTAATCCGCGCCCGCTCATTTTCGCGACTGGGACGCCGCAGGATGCCACCAACGGCAGCACCACCAGCGACGTTTTATCGCCGACTCCGCCGGACGAGTGCTTATCAACCGCGTAACCACCTAGAATGTCGGATAAATTCAAAATTTCGCCGGAGTTCGCCATTGCCAGAGTCAGCGCAACGATTTCTTCCCGTGCCATCCCCCGGATGCAGACCGCCATTAAAAATGCTGCTGCCTGATAATCCGGCAAATTTCCAGCCGTATATTCATCAATAAACCAGTTAATTTCTTCAGCGGTTAGAGGCAAGCCGTCGCGTTTTTTCGCGATCAGATCGACTGCACGCATGTCTTTCTCCTCAAATTTGTGACAAAGATCACAACCGTGCTATTCGGCGTAATCCACAGCCGACTAGCCATGCAAAATATAATCGTTGATTTTAGGTTTGTCGCAACATTATACTTGATTTTGTTTCGATACAGCCGCCAGTGGCTGAATTACCAATGCTGTTTCTCACTGCATTCTCAGTTGAGAAACAGGCTCAAATGCGTTAAATTCAATGCTTTAGAGTATGAGGAAGAATAAACATTATGCAACAAGCTCGGCGAACTCAACGCGCATCAAACAACAACCAGCAGCGCACCCTGTTAATTATCGGCGTGATTGCTGTCATTGCTGTGATCGTCGCCATCATCGCAATTGTCATTTCCAATAACAGCATTCCCACCGCTTCGAACATGACCTATGCCGAAGTTCCTAAAAATCGCACACCAGACGGTGGATTCGTCATTGGTAATCCAGATGCTCCCGTCACTATCGTTGAATTTGCCGATTTTGCCTGTCCACATTGTCAGGCTTATTCTAGTGACATAGCGAAATTCGTCCATGAATACGTTTTTACTGGCAAAGCCAAGTTTGAATATCGCATGTTTATCAGCGCGGCAGACCCAACCTATGGCCCCTACACCGCACAGCTAGCCGAATGCACCGATACCATTAAGCCGGGGACGTTCTGGCAAGCGCACGACATTTTATTCGAACTTGGCAGCAGGGGGCGCTTCAACGAGACAACCGCACGCACCCTGGCGGAGCGTGTAGACGTAAATTATAGCGAACTCTTAGGATGCGCCCAGGACGCCGAGCAATTTACCAAAGATGTGCAGTTTGGGTCGAGCATGGGTGTCCAAAGCACACCGACAATTATGGTACGAAAAGGAAATACCGATCCGCAGTTTATCCGTTCTGGTGGACAAACCTGGGATCGCGGCCCTGTACCTTATGAACTGCTGGTGGCTGTCGTAGAAGGCAACCAATAATCTTGACAACGTTGGGCAGCCAACCCTATAGTGGGAGTTATGATGAATAATAACGAATCACACTCCAAGTGGCTGTCCAGCGTTGCCGTTGACGTAGTGATTTTCACGCTGCGCAACCAGGATTTACAGGTTTGCCTTGTGCGGCGCACCACTGAACCTTACAGCAGCTATTGGTCGCTCCCCGGCGGCTTCATTCGTTCTGATGAAGCGTTGGACGATGCCGCATTTCGCCAGCTCAAAGAGCAGACCGAAGTCGAAAACGTCTATCTTCAACAGCTTTATACCTTTGGTGAGCTGCATCGCGACCCGCGTCATCGCGTGATTAGCGTGGCCTACTTTGCGCTGGTTTCAGCCGATAAACTTTCGCAAAACTGCCTGACACCTTCTGACTCGCTGGCATGGCACAGCGTCTATGAACTGCCTGAAATGGCTTTCGACCACAGCGAAATTGTTGATTACGCCCTGACCCGCCTGCGCTACAAAATCGAATATTCGGCGGCGGCCTTTGAGTTGATGCCGGAAGAATTTACGCTGCGTGAGCTTCAGGAAGCCTACATGATTATTCTCGATGATCACAAGCTGGACAAAGCCAATTTCCGCAAAAAAATTCGCGACGCCAAAATTGTCGAGCCGGTGAGCCGTTATATCCAGACAGGCGGACGCCCCGCCAAACTTTTTCGCTTCCGCAAGGACGCCCAGCTTGAAAGCAAAGCACGACGATTTTTCCCATAGCTTTGAGGGATAACGATCATGAATATTGACGAATTTATTGGCAGCAGCCGTCCTTTTATTCAATGGATGCTCGACTGGAAAGCCAGCTTACAGCCGCTCTCGCTGGCATCACTGACACAAAATGGCGCGGATAAAGTCGGCATCATTTCCGTTGATGTCATCAAAGGGTTTTGTACCATCGGCCCGCTGTCGTCACCGCGTGTCAACCAGATCGTCGAACCGATTATGCAGCTTTTTGAGCGCGCCTGGGCGGTTGGCATTCGTGATATTGCGCTGCCCCAAGATACGCATCCCGCCGACGCCGTAGAATTCGCCCAATATGCCCCACATTGCATACGCGGCACGGAAGAATCTCAGACGGTTGAAGCGTTTAAAGCGCTGCCTTTTTTTAATAAGATCACGGTCATCGAAAAAAACTCGATCAACAGCGGCCTCGACCCGGAAATGGACAAATGGGTTCGCGCCCGCTCGCACATCAAAAATTGGATCATCGTCGGCGACTGCACCGACCTCTGCACCTACCAACTGGCGATGTACGTCCGGCTGCTGGCGAACGAAAACCAGATGAAAGGCCTTCGCGTCATTTTGCCTGTGAACACCGTCGATACTTATGATTTGCCTGTGGACGTAGCCAAGCAGATCGGCGCTGTCCCACATGACGCCGAATTTTTACACCTTGTTTTTTTGTATCACATGATGCTCAACGGCGTCGAAATTGTTACCGAAATCATCGATTAGGAAATTTTATGCGTACAGTTGAATGGCACGATGGGCAAGTTCGGATGATTGACCAGAAAAAAATTCCCTGGGAACTGGCGGTTGTCGATCTGCCGGATTATCAATCCGTCGCGGCGGCTATTACCGATATGACCGTGCGTGGCGCTCCGGCGATTGGCGCTTCCGCCGCTTTTGGCATGGCCTTAGCCGCGCAGCAAAGCCAAGCCACGACGATTGAAAATTTGATCGCCGATTTGCGGCAGGCTGCATCGGTTTTGAAAGCTGCCCGCCCCACCGCTGTCAATCTGGCCTGGGGAGTGGATAAATTATTGGACATGGCAGTCAGCGGGGAATTTCAAAATCCCGATGGTTTGCGCGCGGCGCTGCTGAGCGAAGCACAGCGAATCGCCGACGAGGATGTCGAAATTAATCAGCGAATGGGCGCATACGGCGCGCAGTTGATAAAAGATGGCGACACCGTTTTGCATCATTGCAATACAGGCGCGCTGGCAACGGTTGATTATGGCACAGCGTTGGGCGTGATCCGCGCCGCGCACGAGCAAAATAAGCGCTTTCACGTGCTGCTGGACGAGACGCGCCCCCGGCTGCAAGGCTCTCGATTAAGCGCGTGGGAATTGGAGCAGCTTGGAGTCAGCTACGACATTCTGCCGGATACCGCTGCCGGATTTTATATGCAAAAAGGTGAGATTAAATTGGTACTGGTCGGTGCGGATCGTGTCGCGGCGAACGGCGATTTCGCGAACAAAATTGGCACGTATCAGATTGCGGTGCTGGCAAAAGAAAATGGGATTCCGTTTTACACGGTTGCGCCCACCTCCACAGTTGACCTCGCACTGGCAAGCGGTGATCTGATTCCGATTGAAGAACGCGATAAAAATGAAGTCCTCGCGCCCTACGGCAATCCCATCGTGCCAACGCATTTCAAGGCGCGCAATCCGGCTTTCGACGTGACGCCGCACCGCTACTTAGCGGGCATCGTCACCGAAAACGGCATCGCCCGCCCGCCATTTACTGAGAGTCTGCGCCGCGCCGTCGCCGGGGAGAAAGTATGATTATCATTTATCTTGGTAAGCGTCGGCAATGCTGCGCATGAGCGCTTCGATCCGGCGTTGATCTTCATCATCATAAGATTCGAAATTCATCGGCTTCTGCTCATAGTCGTCGGCGACTTCGTAAAAATACCGATTTAACCTGAATGTACGATTGTAAACCTCACCGAAATCAAAAGTAATCTTATCTTCTCCCAACAAAGGGATATTGATCAATGGAATTGAGTCTTCGACACGGAAGCTAAAGATTTCCATCACGCCTTCAACTAATGTCGGATGCGGGTTACTCACCAAAATCATGTATGGATAAGATTTCGCTTCTCGCTTGGGATAACTCGGCAATATCCAGATTGGCGAAGATGATTGATGCAAGTAGTCAATTTCGACTAAATTGATCCCACTGATTAGCGTTTCATTCCGCCGAGTGATATAGAAATGGCTGTTTGAATTCGGAGGCTTGTTGCTTGGAGAAAGCAACTCAATGCGGGTAACAGGCTTGATATTTCGAGTCGAGTCTCCTTGTACAATAACAACGCTGGTCAAATAATCTTCTTCGTCAATTGTTTCTGCGATTTCAACCTGGAGCGACTTCTCATTGAGCGCATAATATCCAGGTGGCAATTGAGCATCAACAGCATCCCGAATATGCGCCAGATGATTGCTATGAAAAACTTCCCACCAGCCGCCCGGTTCGTTTTGCAAATAGCTGTTGAGATGGGCATTCACACCTTTATACTGGTTCTCACGAATATGAATCGCCATCGTTTACCCCCAAAAATCGCTCGGCAAATCCAGCGGGAGCGCGGGACGTTCACCTGTCAGCTTCAATTCGCCGTCCTCACTTTTGATGAGCAGCACGTAATCGGGATAATCGGAATTGTGGAACTGCCATTCGCCCACACTGTAAAGTTTGATCTGCCCGCGCACCCGCCACACCGTCAGCACAAACGGCAGTCGATGATACATCGCATTGACCAGCGCCTCCCCTTGCCCGAAATCCGCCCGCCGTGCCAACATACTCAGAGCGTTGCGCAGGCGCTTGGCATCAAACGGCCCACGAAATGACCAGATTTGCCGGGGCGAATCATCTTCAGCCAGCAGCGGCCCAATCGATTCCGGCTCATCGGAGCGCACTTCATCCAAAATCAGTGTTGCTGGTTTTTGCTCTAACGCCGCGCCAATCTGAGCGCCAAATGATACCCCCGGCTGATTTTTGTCCGGCCAAACGGTCACGAATCGCTTGACGCCTTCCGACAAACGGAGTTCGCCAGCGCGTTCTACCGATGCAGCTTGAGCGGGATTCGACAAAATTTGGGCAATTGCATTCAGGAGAGTCGTCTTGCCCGCTTCCGTATCGCCGACGATAACCAGGCCATGCGGGGATTGCGACAATGCTTTCAAAAATATTGCGACCTGAGCAGTCAAAAATCCTGACTCAACCAAATCGTCCAGCGTAAGCGCTTTTTTCGGATGGACGCGAATATCAACATTGAAATCAAATGAAAGCGGCGGCGAGATGATATTGATCGACACCGGGCGACCATCAACCGTTAAGCCTGTTTCGATAAAAGGCTGCTCGTCGCGCAAATCTGTTCCTGCGTCCACCAGAAGCCGCCGCAAAATCCGCCGTAAATGCGCTTCGTCCTGAAAAATCGGCCCAGTCGAAACCAGATCGCCATGCCCATAGCGTACCGAGGCTTTGTTCGGGCCGTCCAGCGAAATCGTCGTCACCCGCTCATCTAAAAACAGCGCATCGAGCGGGCCATAGCCGAATAAATTGCTGTAGGCTTTGCCGATCAGATTTGCTTTTTCACTATTCGACATCTGAATCGACTCGACAGACAGCACATAATCAATCGTACTCAGGATCAGTTTGAGACGTTTGGTCGAGGTGTCGGCTTCCTCCAGCGCAGGCGAGTTGCCATATTCTTCGATAAACGCTTTTTCGATGCGTTCCAGCAGCGCCTGAATGGAAATCAGGCGTCGCCCCATCTGTCCCGCCAGCAGTTCCGGCTCACGGCCTTTGTCAGCATCTTTGCGAAATTCATCCCAACCATCCAGGTTGTTATCATCATCCATGAAATCATCTACTCCCATGTTTTGAGATCGACAGGCTGCAAATCCGGGTTGTCGCAGGGCTGCCGCCCCACTTTTGCCATATCCACCCATTGGTCGCCAAGCCGCACCCGCACGATGTCCATTGTGTAATCGGTATTGGTGTCGCTGTCATTCTGGAAAAAGCGCGACCCGACGCCATAGGCATCCACCGGGACACCCGCCTGCTCATATTCCTGAATCCGCGCGCGATCAAAACCACCGCTGACGACGATCTGAACATTTCGGCAGTATTTTTGCGCTTCATCGACCAGATGCGCTGGCACATCCCAATTTTGCCACGCATTATTCAGCGCTTCGCGTACCAGACGAATCTGTTTCGGGTTGATGCCGTAAGGGTCATCCGGCCCAAGCGACGCATCGCGCGTATTTTTGCTGGTATCAATCCGCACACCATTCAGCGTCCAGCGTTTTTGCGCTTCAGAATCGTTGGATTCTAACGCCGCGCGATATTGAGGCCAGAAGGCATTGATCGTCGCCAGCGAGTCGCGCACCGTGTCATTGTTAAAATCAACCAGCGCGATTCGCGGCACGTGTGGCGGCACGTAGCGCGCATAGGCTTCCATCGCTTCGGCGGTATCCGCCAGAAACGAGGCGATCAGCGCGTGAGGCACAGTCCCGCCGCCGCGCCCGCCCCACCACGCCCCCTGGGCATCGGTACTCACCAACGCCGGAAGTTGATTTCCAGTTTCGGCGTTGTAGCGCTGGATCGCGACCCAATAAGCATAGCCATCTATCGACTGGACTTCAGGCAGATCAAAGCGCGCCGGAAAAAACAGCACAGGTTTTTGATTCGCGACTTGCAGCAGATTGTAAACGTTGGTCGCCACTCGCGAAGCACGGGTCAACACGCCCAGCATCGGCGTTTCCAGCAGCGCGAAATCACGATAGCGTCCGCGAATCTCGATGACGGTCTGCACATCCATCGGGTCGCCGCCGTAATGCGTCAGAGCGCCGTCCTCCACCGCCCGGATTTCGAGCTGATCCCAGGTTTCGACAAATTTTTCACCTTCAAAATAACCCGTCGCGGCGCGCACCATCGCCAACGCCGCGTCCACGCCAGCCACCAGCGCAAACGGCGCGCGACGATTGAAATACTGCCCTTCGACGACGAGATCGCCTATTGGGATTTTGCCGATGTCATCCGGCAGTAGGCGTGGGCTGTTTCCGGCAAATTGGTAGCTTTCGTGATGCGCGCCTTGCAGGACATTCACAACGTTTTCAAAATACTTGTCGCTGTAAAAACCCTGTCTTAATCCATTGACATCCTGTTTTATCTTATGATGTGAGATGCGTCGATGATCGAAAATTGTCATTTTCTGGCCTCCTGACGGAGTGAATTGATCTGGTCGGATAGGCAGATTGTGGTAAAATCCGTCGCTGTTTTCAATAAATCCGCTCAACGTAACCAGGAATCTCAACCTCAATGAATATTATCATAACAGGCTCAATCGCCTACGACTACCTCATGCGCTTCCCAGGTCATTTCACCGACCATTTCATCCACGATCACCTTCATCAGGTCAGCCTCAGCTTCCTGGTGGATGACATGACAAAACATTGGGGTGGTGTTGCAGCCAATATTGCCTATAACATGGCGCTGTTGGGGATGAAGCCCAAATTAATGGGAACAGTTGGGCGCGATTTTCCCGACTACCGCAAGTGGCTCGAAGGCACCGGCGTTGATTGCAGCACCGTTCGCCAGATTGACGAAGTTTTTACGGCATCATTTTTTGTAAACACCGACCTCGACAATAATCAAATCGCGTCATTTTACACGGGCGCGATGGCTTACGCCCGCAACTATACCCTGGCGGATGTTTTTGATGGCAAACCGGACATGGTCGTTATTTCGCCAAACGACCCCGTAGCGATGATGAAACTCGCCGAAGAATGCCGTCAGCGCGACATTCGCTTTGTTTATGACCCCAGCCAGCAAGTACCTCGCTTGAGTGGCGAAGAATTGGCAGAAAGCATGAAGAGTGCTTACGCCATGATCGTCAACGCTTACGAGGCGGAGATTATCTGCAACAAAACCGGATTTACGATTGACGATCTGCGCAAAAATATTGAAATTCTGGTCATCACCCAGGGCAAACACGGCTCACACGTTTATCTGAATGGCGATCTCATTTTTATTCCCGTATTCCCGGTTGGCGAGATCAAAGATCCAACGGGCGCGGGGGATGCCTATCGCGGCGGTTTCCTGCGTGGGCTGGCAGCAGGCTGGCCTCTCAAGCTGGCAGGACAGGTCGGCGCGCTGTGTGCCACCTATGTGCTGGAGCAGGTCGGCACACAGAATCATCGTTATACACTGCCGGAATTTGTCGCGCGTTTCCGTTCAAATTACGACGACGAAGGGCTGCTCGATTCACTGACATCGGGTAAACCTGCTTGATAAATCGAGCCATAATTTTGTACGAGTTAACAAACCTGTGGCGACAACACGCCAATCGTATGCTAAAATGCCCGAATTTCAGGGCTTATTCGACTTTTGGGAGCAAAAATGACTGTTGAACACGATGTAAAAAGCCTCGACTTAGCGCCCGGTGGTCGCTATCGCATTGAATGGGCAGAGCAGGAAATGCCTGTTTTGCGCGCCATTCGTGAACGATTCGCGGCTGAAAAACCGCTGCAAGGGATTCGCGTGGCAGCCTGCCTGCACGTCACAACGGAAACTGCGAACCTGATGCACACGCTCCAGGTCGGCGGCGCAGATATTATTCTGTGCGCTTCGAATCCGCTGTCCACGCAGGATGATGTCGCCGCTTCGTTGGTCGCCAATTTTGAAATCCCAGTTTACGCGATCAAAGGTGAGGACAACTCCACCTACTACGATCATATCAAGGCCGCGCTCGATTTTCGCCCGCATATGACGATGGATGACGGCGCTGATCTCGTCGGCACGATCCACAAAAGCCGCCGCGAATTGCTGCAAGATATTATTGGCGGAACCGAAGAAACCACCACAGGCGTGATTCGTCTGCGGGCGATGGCGAACGACGGCGCATTGGAATTTCCGGTGCTTGCCGTTAACGACAGCAATACCAAGCACATGTTCGACAACCGCTACGGCACAGGCCAGAGTACGCTCGATGGCGTTATTCGCGCGACCAATATTTTGTTGGCAGGGCGCACGATTGTCGTCGCGGGCTATGGCTGGTGCAGCCGAGGCATCGCCAGCCGTGCGCAAGGCATGGGCGCGAATGTCGTCGTGACCGAAATCGACCCGTTGAAGGCGCTCGAAGCGGTTATGGACGGCTTCCGCGTGATGCCGATGATCGATGCTGCCGCCATCGGCGATATTTTCATCACCGCAACAGGCGACATCAACGTGATCGACGGCCCGCATTTTGAACGCATGAAGGGTGGCGCGATTATCGCCAATTCCGGTCACTTCAACGTCGAAATCAACATCCCTGCCCTGGAAAAACTGAGCGGTGGTGGCGAACCTCGTCTGGTACGTCCATTTGTGCAAGAGTATGTCGTTGATGGTCGCCCGATTTACATCCTGGGCGAAGGCCGTTTGATTAACCTCGCCTCTGCCGAAGGCCACCCCGCCAGCGTGATGGATATGAGCTTTGCCAATCAAGCCCTCGGCGCAGAATACATGCTCAAGAATGCCAAAACCTTGACGCCCAACGTCTACGCGCTGCCCGCAGCCGTTGACCAGGAAATTGCGCGGCTCAAGCTGGAAGCGATGGGCGTCAAGATTGATAAGCTCACGTCAGAACAGGAACATTACCTAAGTCAGTGGGAGGAAGGCACGTAATGCGGTAAAAACCTACTGCACTACAATTTCTCAAAGGCCATCCTGGTAACATAAGGAGGAAAGATGTTGCATTGGAAACGCCTCGCAATCAGCGTTATGCTGATCGTATGTGTATTATCCCTGGGAAGCATGACCGTGCTGGCTCAATCCGGCGACGGCGCACTCGTTCGTTTTTTTCATGCGATTCCCGGTGCATCGGCAATTGATGTCTACACCAATGGTCAATTGACCGTGAGCAATCTGGCCTATGGTCAGGCAACCGAATATATCAACATCCCTGCCGGATCGAATGGGCTGACCGTGACCCCAACAGGGGTGACAACGCCGCTCTGGGAACAGCTTATTACCCCTGGCGCAGGTCAGGCACTAACCCTCGTGGTTTCATCGTTTACCGATCCGGTTGCGTTTACGGTTTTTGAGGACATCCTCGACCCGCTTCCGCTCGGCAAAGCGCGCTTCACGGTGGTTCACGCAATTGCTGACGCGCCGCCAGTCGATATTCTGCTGGACGATGGTCGCCCTGTACTGCTGCAAGTCGGCTACAATCAGGCTGCTGGAACGCTGGATGTACCCGTATTCCCCTATAATATGGTAGTTGTTCCGTCCGGCGAAGGCGTTGACAGTGCTTTGCTTTCGCTGGGTACACTGTCGCTCAACAGTGGTGCCTCGAATATTCTCGTACTCTATGGCACAGCGGTCACACCTCAGTACAAGCTCATTTCTGCGCCAACGCAATCGGAATTCGGCAGTGCGTTCGTGCGTTTCGTCCACGCCGTCCCTGGTGCGCCAAATGTTGATGTTTTCGTCAACGATACGCCAATCGCTACGCTGACTGACCCTGTAGGCAGCAGCCCCGCTACCAAATATATCTCAGTCCCGGCTGGAACTTACACCGTTGCATTGCGGGAAACAGGCACGCAGCAAGATTTGGTCAGCGAAAGCGTGACAGTTGAAAGTGGCGATTGGGTAACAGCTCTCGCGCTTGGCCCATCAGACGATATTTCAATCAAATTATTAACAGACGATCTGAGCGCGGCTCAATCCGATCAAGCATTGGTTCGCATCATTAACGCCAGCACAGGCGATGCGACCTTCTCCGCCTCGCTTGAAGATGGCACTTCAATTGCGGAGAATGTCGCGGCGGGCGATGCCAGCAGCATTACGGCGATCACGCCTAGTTCGCAAGCCTTGATTCTTTCACCCAGTGATGCCGAAAATGTCAGCATCCCTGCCGTGAATTATTATGGCGGGACGTTCTATAATGTGCTGGGTTTTGGCGGCGAATCAACTTTCGTCACTGCGCTTGAGCCTATCGGGATTGCACAAGGCGTTGCCAGCGCACCTGGCGCGAAAATTCTGGAAGTTGCCGAAGCGCCAACACCAACGCTCGTTCCATCGCCCGAAGCCCAAACCGCTGAACAACCCACCCTGCCGCCACCGCCAACGCCAACCGTTGCTCCAATTGTAGCTGCGCCAACCGATAATACCCTGACGGGACGTGTCTTTAACCTCGATCCCAGCGCGAATCTCCATCTGCGCCAATATCCAAACAGTCAGGCGCTTTCGCTCGGCGTCATTCCGCCAGGGACAACCGTCACGGTTAACGGGCGCGAAGGCGAATTAGCCGATATTCCCGCAAGTGCCACGCAGATTCCAGAGGATTACGAATATGTTGATCCGGTGACTTTGCTGGAAGATGAACGGGCCGACCTTGACCCTGCTGCAACCTGGCTCTATGTCACCTATAACACACCCGATGGCGGTTTCATCGATGCCTGGGGACGCAGTGACTACATCGATATTCGCACAGCAAGTGGCGAACGTGTCCCGCTGCGTAATCTGGCAACGATACCTGCGAATACCCCCGGTGAGGCACGCGATACCGACATCACTAGCCCCGAAGGACGCCGCGATCTGG
>Ga0268299_1002780_pt1 | contig 18760 bp, 20 predicted proteins | sample NOBtaG_FD_193484 | JGI IMG/M metagenome (GOLD analysis project Ga0268299, IMG submission 193484) | Activated sludge microbial communities from bioreactor in Nijmegen, Gelderland, Netherland - NOB reactor | ecosystem: Engineered > Bioreactor > Aerobic > Activated sludge | place: Netherlands...
GTCGTTGGTGGCCCCGATCTTCACCGTGATCTTGGTGCCCGACGCCGGGCCGGTGCCCTTGAACACCTCGTCACGGTTCATCACGATGCGGACCGGGCGGCCCGTCTTCTGCGACAGGCGGCCGGCCAGCGGCTCCAGGTAGATCACGAGCTTGCCGCCGAACCCGCCGCCGATCTCGGCCGGGGTGACCTTGATCCGGGTGGGGTCGCAGCCGAGCACGGCGGCCGTCATCGTCCGCATGGCGAAGTGGCCCTGCGACGAGCACCACACGTGCACCCGGCCGTTGGGCATGGCGTCGGCCACGGCGGCGTGGGGCTCGATGTAGCCCTGGTGCACCGGCTTGGTGGTGAACGTGCGCTCCACGATCACGTCGGCGGCGGCGAAGCCGGCGTCGACGTCGCCCAGCTGCTGGACGACCCGGCTGACCACGTTGGAGTCGGCCTCCGGGGCCGGCTCCACGTTCTTGGTGCGGGTGCCGGGGTGGAGGATGGGGGCCCCGGGGGCCATCGCCTCGTCGCAGGTGAGCACGTGGGGCAGGACCTCGTAGTTCACCTTGATGGCCTTGACGGCCTCCTGGGCCTGCTTGCGGGTGTCGGCCGCCACCGCCGCCACCACGTGGCCCTCGTAGAGGACCTTGTCGCGGGCGATGACGTTGACCGCCAGATCCTGGTCGGCGGCGTTGGCCCCGGCCTCCTTCAGGTCGGGGAAGTCGGCCCCGGTGACGATGGCCTTCACCCCCGGCATGGTCTCGGCCTCGCTGGTGTCGATCGACACGATGCGGGCGTGGGCGTGGGGCGAGCGCAGCACGGCGCCCTCCAGCTGCCCGGGCAGCATCATGTCGGCCCCGAAGCGGGCCTTGCCCGTCACCTTCTCGTAGCCGTCGGGCCGGATCGGACGGGTGCCGATCTGCTTGAAGCCCGGGTTGGTCGTGTCCTGTTCCATGATCGCCATGGTCGGTCCCCTTTAGCCTTCAGATCCGTTGTAGTCAGCGGCGGCCAGTACGGCCCTTACGATCTTGTCGTAGCCCGTGCAGCGGCAGAGGTTGCCGGCCAGGGCGTAGCGCACCTCGGTCTCGGTGGGGTGCGGGTTCTCGTCGAGCAGGGCCTTCGCCGCCACCAGGAAGCCCGGGGTGCAGACCCCGCACTGCAGCGCCGCGCCCTCGAGGAACGTCTGCTGCAGGGGGTGGAGCTTGTTGCCGTCGGCGATGCCCTCCACGGTGACGACGGTGCCGCCGTTCACCTCGGGGGCGAACACCAGGCAGGCGCAGGTGAGAGCGCCGTCGAGGATGACCGAGCAGGCCCCGCAGTCGCCGGTGCCGCAGCCCTCCTTGGAGCCGGTGAGGCCCACCTCGTCGCGGAGCGCGTTCAGCAGGGTGGTGTCGTCCTCACACAGGAACTCCACCTCGTCGCCGTTGATGGTGCAGGTGACGTGGGTGCGGCTCATCAGTTTCCTCCGTTGGTGCTGGCAGCGGCCCGCTCGGCGGCGGCGACCACGGCCCGGCGGGCCAGGACGCCGGCCACCTGGCGCCGGTAGGCGATCGTGCCGCGCTTGTCGTCGATGGGGTCGCAGGCGGCGGAGGCGGCTTCGGCCACCGCAGCCAGGGTCTGGTCGTTGATGGCGTTGCCGACGAGGGCCGCCTCGGCCGCCGGGACCCGGCGGGCGGTGGGGGCCACGGCGCCGATGGCGATGGTGGCCGCAGCCACGTTGCCGGCGTCGTCGAGCGTGATGCGGGCCCCCGCCCCCACCACCGCGATGTCCATCTCGGTGCGGGGGATGAGGCGGAAGTAGGCGTCGCCAGTGCGGGCCGGGGCGTGGTCGAGCTCGAAGCTGACCACGAACTCACCGGGCTGCAGCTGGGTGGAGCCGGGTCCGGTGGGCACGTCCTCCACCGCCACCGTGCGGGTGCCGCCGGGGCCGGCGATCACGGCCCGCATGCCGTTGGCGATCATGGCCGGCACCGAGTCGGCCGCCGGGGAGGCGTTGCACAGGTTGCCGCCGAGCGTGGCCCGGCTCTGCACCTGGTCCGACCCGATCAGGCCGGCCGCTTCCACCAGGCCGGGGAACTCGGCGGCCAGCGCCTTGTTCGCCGTCAGCTTGGCGGTGGCGGTGGCGGCCCCGATCGACCAGTGGCCGCCTTCGTCCGACACCGAGGTGGCCTGGCTGATCTTCTTCAGGTCGACCAGCGCCTCGGGCTCCGGTCGGCCCGCCTTGAGCTGCGGGATCACGTCGGTCGCCCCGGCGAAGACCTTGGCTCCGGGGTGTTCCGCCAGCAGTGTCGTTGCTTCTTCCACCGTCTTCGGTGCCAGATACTTCACACCATCTCCTCAGGGTTCTCGGTGCCGTGTCTCGTCGGTGCGCCCCCCAGACGCCCCGGAGTGGTGGTTCCGGGGGCGCGCGTCGGGCCGAGCGTCGCCGGCCAACCTATCGCGGGACCCCCGGCGCGATCGAACGGGCTGCTCAGGCTGCGTGGTCGGACCACCATGCTTCCACCGCAGCCCGCAGGTCCGCGGGATGGAAGGGGGCCTTGGAGTGGAACATGGCGCCGATGTGCTCGTCGAGCGTGCGGTCGAGCAGCTTGTCGATCTCGGAGCGGCTGGCCATGGGCTCGTTCCAGCACAGGTTCAGGATCGGGTCGTCCCACGGGTAGTGCCCGGCGCCTTCGAGCCCCAGCACCTCCTCGGCGAACACGCCGTACAGCGTGTACTCGGAGAACCGCAGCTCCCGGGCCACGCTGGCGGCCCAGCCGCCCCGGTGCTCGGCCTCCACCCGGGCCATCATGGCCCGGGCCGTGTCCCGCCGCCAGGGGATCAGGTTCGACACGTAGTTGACGGTGGCGAAGCCCCCCGGGTCGCCCGCCTTCAGCAGCCGGGCGCTGGCCTGGCGCCAGTGGGGCAGGTCCTCGAACTCGGCCCGGACGCGTGACAGCGCCACCCGGCGGCCGTCGGTGAACCGGTCGACGTCGAAGGGGCGGAGGAACACGACGTCGGAGTCGGCGAACAGCACGAAGGGCCGGTCCGAGGCGCAGGCGGCGGCGATCTTCATCAGCTGCTGGGCGATCCAGTTCCGCACCGGCGGGAACCGGGTGCTCACCCAGGCCGAGCGGCCGGCCACGGTGACCTTTCGCACCTTGCCCGGTAGCACGGCCTCGGCGGTGGTGAGCCGCATCCGCTCGTGCCGGAACGGCTCGAACAAGGGGAAGTCGGCCCGGTCGACGATCACCTGGTGGAGCAGGCCGGGCGGGGCGAACCGCTGGAACGACTCGCTGAGCAGGGCGAACTGCTCCCGGTCACCCCGGTAGGTGGGGGTGATCATGAGCCACGCGTCAGCCCGTCCCGGCCCGCCGCCGGCGTCTTCCTGTGTCATGCCGATTCCCTCCGCCTGGGGCCCCCAAGCGCTGGATCATATCGATACGACACTTGAGAGAAACGATATGTTCTTACCTCGTTTCAGGCGGGGTGGGCGGTGACGCCGATCTCCGATCATCGACAGGTCGGCCGTTCGAGGACGGCGTCCACCTCCAGCCCGTCAGCGTCACGCAGGTGATGGAGGCCGGCTTCGGTTTCGGACCACGTCAGCTGCTTGGCCAGCTCGGCGACGACGAACGACTCCACCAGAGGGCCGACCGAGGTGTCGGTCGGCCGAGCCAGCGCGTTGGGATCCTTGCCGATCAGGGCGGCGGCCAGCCCGGTGTCGCCGACATGGAGCTTGGGCCGGCGAACCGTCCTGGCCGTGATCTTCCGGCTCCACGCCGGCACCCGGTGGACGAGGAACGTGGTCTCGATCCAGGGCTCGTAGGTGGCGACCGTCCCCCGGTCAAGCCCGAGATCGGTGCTGAGCTTCGACAGCACGAGCTAGCGCCCAACCCGCAAGTCATCGACCGGCTAACCCGCAAAACATCGGTTCACTAGCCCGCAATCCATCGGCGGGCTATCCCGCAGCTTCTCGACGTCGAGGCGCCGGCCCCGGGGTCAGGCGGACGTGGCGGCGTTCTTACGCTGCTTGGCCGCCCGGCCCCGCACCGTGGGGTCGAGCTCCACCTTGCGCAGCCGCACGCTGGCCGGGGTCACCTCGACGCACTCGTCGGGGGCGATGAACTCGAGCGCCTGCTCCAGCGAGAGCACCCGGGCCGGGGTCAGCTTCACCGTGTTGTCGGACCCGGCGGCCCGGTGGTTGGTGAGCTGCTTCTCCCGGGTGACGTTCACGTCCATGTCTTCCGAGCGGGAGTTCTCGCCCACGATCATCCCGCAGTACACCGCAGTGCCGGGGGCCACGTGCATGTCGGCCCGCTCCTGGAGGCTGATCAGGGCGTAGGCGGTGGCCGGGCCCTGGCGGTCGGCCACCAGGGAGCCGGTGCGACGGGTGCGGATCTCCCCGCACCACGGCTCGAAGCCCTCCATCGACTGGTTCAGCACGCCCGTACCCCGGGTCTCGGTGAGGAACTCGGTGCGGAACCCGATCAGGCCCCGGGCCGGAACCAGGTAGTCGAGGCGGACCCAGCCCAGGCCGTGGTTCACCATGTCGGCCAGCCGGGCCTTGCGGGCCGCCAGCAGCTGGGTGACGGCCCCCAGGTGCTCCTCGGGCACGTCGATCGTGACCCGTTCCACCGGCTCGTGGACCACGCCGTCGATCTCCCGGGTGACCACCTCGGGCTTGCCCACGGTGAGCTCGAACCCCTCGCGGCGCATGGTCTCCACCAGCACCGCCAGCTGCAGCTCGCCCCGGGCCTGGACCTCCCAGGCGTCGGGCCGGTCGGTGTTCAGCACCCGGATGCTCACGTTGCCCACCAGCTCGGCGTCGAGCCGGTTGCGGATCATGCGGGCCGTGACCTTGGACCCCTCCTTGCCCGCCATGGGCGAGGTGTTGACCCCGATCGTCATCGACAGGGCGGGCTGGTCGACCTCGATCACGGGCAGGGGGCGGGGATCGGCCATGTCGACCAGCGACTCGCCGATCATGATGTCGTCGATGCCGGCCACCGCCACCAGGTCGCCGGGGCCGGCCTCGTCGGCCGGGACCCGGGTGAGGGCCTCGGTGAGGTACAGCTCGGACAGCTTCACCTGCTCCATGCGGCCGTCGACCCGCTGCAGGCCCACGGTCTGGCCCCGCTTCAGCGTGCCGTTCATCACCCGGCACAGGGCGAGGCGGCCCAGGTAGGGGGAGGCGTCGAGGTTGGTGACCCAGGCCTGGAGCGGGTGGCCCTCGGTGTAGGAGGGGGCGGGGATCGTGTCGCGGATCGTCTCGAACAGGGGGCCGAGGTCGCCGCCGCCGTCCTCCAGCACGGTGGACGCCCACCCGTCGCGCGCCGCGCAGTACAGGATCGGGAAGTCCACCTGGTCGTCGCGGGCGTCGATGTCGAAGAACAGCTCGTAGACCTCGTCCACCACCTCGGCCGCCCGGGCGTCGGCCCGGTCGACCTTGTTGATCACCAGGATCACCGGCAGGTCGCGGGCCAGGGCCTTGCGCAGCACGAACCGGGTCTGGGGCAGGGGGCCCTCGGCCGCGTCGACCAGGAGCACGATGCCGTCGACCATGGTGAGCGCCCGCTCCACCTCGCCCCCGAAGTCGGCGTGGCCGGGGGTGTCGACGATGTTGAACGTGTAGTCCTTCCACCGAACCGAGGTGTTCTTGGCCAGGATCGTGATGCCCTTCTCCCGCTCCAGGTCGCCCGAGTCCATCACCCGGTCGACCACGGCCTCGTTGGCCCGGAACACGCCGGTCTGGCGGAGCATGGCGTCGACCAGGGTCGTCTTTCCGTGATCCACATGGGCCACGATGGCCACGTTTCGCAGGTCGTGGCGCTCAGCCATACCGTCACCTCGTACTAGGCACAGCTTTCCAGCCTACCCCGGCCGCGGTGATTGGAGCCTGAGCCACATGTCATGTCGCCGACGGGGGGCGCCGGGGGGCGGGGGTGGCCTCGCTCCAGTAGTCGGGGCGCACATCGAAGGCCTCGATCATGCGCTGCCAGCCCGAGGCGACCGACAGGGCGTAGCCCAGCTCCAGGATCTGGCCGTGGTCGTAATGCTCCAGCAGCTCGGCCATCAGGGCCGGTGCCACCTGGGGCTTGCCGTGCTCGGTGAGGGTGTCGGCCAGCTTGAGGGCGGCGATGGTGGCCGGGGGCAGGATGCCCTCGGCCTCGGAAAGGTCGCCGGCGGCGGCGTCGGCCTCGTCGGCGGTGAGTCCTTTGCGCACCAACGATGCGCTACGGGCGAGGCTTCAATGGACGCACTGGTTGCGGAAGGCGAGCCGGATCCGGCACAGCTCGACCATCTTGGGGTCGAGGCTGGATTTGTCGGTGTAGATGAAGGTCACCCAGTTGAGGAACTGGTTGAGCACCTCGGGCTTGCGGGCCAGGGTGAGGAACAGGTTGTCGTCGGTGTAGGCCTTCTCGAACCAGACGTCGAGCCGCTTGCGCAGCTCGGGATCGAGGTCGTCCGGATCGGCCTTGGGGAGCAGGCCGTAGTCGTTCGCCATGGTGTTCGACCGTACCTACCGGTCGCCCCGGCCGACCTCTTTGACCTTGGCGTAGACGTTGGCGTTCATCCTCGACGCCCCGACCACCGGGATCTCCTCGTCGGCCAGCTCCGGCATCCAGTTCTTCCGCTCGAGCGCCGCCTCGATGTAGGGGGCCAGGCGCTCGGCCTTCTCCGCCTCCACCCGCTCGCGGGCGTCCACGAACTCGGGCAGCACCTCGTCGCCGAACAGCTGGAGGCTCTCGCAGATGTGCTCGTGGCGGTTGAGGCCGCCCTGCTGGAGGAAGATCACCTGGTCGATGCCGGCCGCCTCGTAGTCGCGCACCAGGGCGCCGAAGTCGGCCGGGGTGCCGATGCCGGGGGCCCGGCGGGTGAGGGGCTTGGCCTTGGCCTGGGCCATGTAGTCGGCCCACAGCGTGGTGCGGCCGGGCTTGTTGTCCTGGGTGACGAGGGCGCCCATGGCGTAGTTGAAGAACCGGAACCCGTGGATGCCCCGGTCGACGGCTTCCTGCCAGTCATGGTGGAGGGAGAAGGGGGCCACCATGGCGATGTTGGGGTTGACCACGTGGGTGAGGGGCACGCACTCCTCGGAGCGGATGATGTCGTAGTAGACGTCGGCCCAGCGCTTGGCCTCGTCGGGGTCGATGAAGCTGAACGCCAGCGCGCCCAGGCCGTTGCGGGCCGCCACCTCGATCGTCGACCGGTTGGTGCAGGCGATCCACATCGGGGGATGGGGCTTCTGGAACGGCTTGGGCAGCACGTTGCGGCACGGCATCGAGAAGCCCTCGCCCTCGTAGCCGGGGTAGGGGTCCATCACCATCATGTTGGCGATCTGCTCGGCCGCCTCCAGCGACAGGTCCCGCTTCTGGCGGGCCGAGATGCCGAAGCCCCGCAGCTCCATGCGGGTGGCGCTCTCGCCGATGCCGAAGTCCACCCGGCCCGACGAGATCAGGTCGAGCATGGCCACCGTCTCGGCCGTGCGGGCCGGCGGGTTGTACTGGGGGATCACCTGGCGGATCCCGAAGCCGACCCGGATGTTCTTGGTGCGGGCGGCCAGGGCGGTGAGGAACACGTCGGACGCCGAGCAGTGGGAGTACTCGTCGAGGAAGTGGTGCTCGACGGCCCAGGCGTGGTGGATGCCGAGCTTGTCGGCCAGCTCCACCTGCTCGATCGCCTCCTGCACCAGCTGGTGCTCGGCCCCCTCGCCCCACGGCTTGGGCAGTTGCAGCTCGTAGAACACCCCGAAGCGCATCTCGTTCTCCTCGTTCGCTTTCGAAACGTGACCGGACCCGGTGCGGCCAGTCTCGCTCGCCCGTCCCGCCGGGTGAAATCGCCGCCGCTTGGACGGGGTGCGAGAAGCTCAGGCCGCGGTGCCGAGGAGGCGGTCGACGACGCGGGAGGTGATCCCGAAGTTGGTGGCGTCGTCACGGTGGTGGTGGCGCAGATGGGCGGCCCGGAGCTGGCGGAACCAGCGGGTGCGGCCCCGGTAGCCGCTGTGGGACAGCAGGTGCACCCACTCGTAGGCCAGCAGCCCGGCCTCGCCGGCGGCAACGGCCGACCCGACCGCCACCGGCCCGCCCACGGCGGCGCCGATCCCGGCGGCGGCGGCCGCCGCCACGGCCCCGTTCGACACGGCGAAGCCCGGGCCCAGCAGGGCGCCGGCGACGTCGTCGGGCACCCGGTGGTGGCCCCGGTGGGCCGCCCCCGGATCGAACCGGCGCCCGGCCACCGTGCGGGCCGGCGTGTGCAGCGCGAAGCGGTGGAGGCCCCACTCGATCAGCGGTTGCAGCGCCACCACGGCCAGCACGGCGGCGGCGTCGCCCCGGCCCGGCCGTGGACCGCGGCGGCGCAGCGCCAACCCGCCGGCGATTGCGCCCAGCAGCACCCACCCGGAGCCGTGACGGGCCAGCTCGGCCGCCACCTCCCGCTTCGTGGTCAGCTCCCGGGCGTTGACGGCGCGTGCCATGCCCCATTGTGGCTCCTGGCCGCCCCCCGTACAGCGTCGGACGGGCCGGGCGGAGCGATCACCCAGCGGGCGCCCGCCCCGCGGCCCAGGTGCGCCGGGCCGACCGGCCCAGGTTCCGGACCGTCATGCTCAGGGCCGGGGCCGAGCGTCCGATGGGCACGGGTGGCACCACAGGAGCTGGCAGTGACCCAGGAGTCGACCGGGACGCCCCCCTCGCCGTTCGGCCTGCTGTCCCGGCAGGCAGCGGCTCCGGCCGAGCCGGGCCCCCAGCCCGCCCCGGCACCGGATGGGCTCAGTGGCGAGCTGGCCCGCCGGGTGGAGGAGCTGGGCGGCCTGGCCGCCGACACCTTCCAGGCGACCGACCGGGCCGCCCTGGTGGCAGCGGCCACCCGCCGCATCGGGGCCTGCTGCCCCCTCGACCACCTGGTGGTCGGTGTGCTCGACGATGGCAGCGGGCATCCCCGCTCGGCGGTGCGCACGGCGGCCGAGACCGGCGAGCTGATCTACGAGCCCGACACGTCCGTCTCCCCCTACCCCGACGTGGCCGAGCTGGCAGCCCGGGGCCTGGCCAGTGCCGTGGTGGTGCCGATGCGTTCACTCGATCGGCCGGTGGGAGCGCTGCTGGCGGCCCGGGCCACGATCGGCTTCACCGGGCCCGACCTCATGACGCTCGACCAGGCGGCGGCGGTGGTGGCCGCGGCGCTCGAGCTGTGCCGCACCACCGAGATCGCCCTTCAGGCCGAGACCGAGCGGTCCAAGGCGGCCCTGATCGCCGACCGCCGGGCCGACGAGCTGGCCGCCCTCCACGTGATGGCCAACGCCTTCGACCGGCTCGACGTGGGCCACGCCCTCACCGTGGCCGCCGGTGAGCTGGCGGCGCTGCGGGGCATCGAGGTGTGCCGGGTCTGTGTGGTCGCCCCCGGCGGCGAGCTGGTGACGGTGGCCTCGGCCGCCAGCCACGGCTCGCCGATCCCGCCCCTCGATCCGGGCTCGCCCGACGCCCTGGCCCTGGCCACCGGCGACCTCGTGCTGTGGCGCCGCCCCGACGAGGCCGACCTGGTGGCGATCGAGGGCCTGGCCCGCACCCGGCTGACCTCGGCCTTCGCCGTGCCCGTGGTGGCCGACGACGCGGTGGTGGGCACGATCATGGCCGGCTCCACCGGCGGCCACCGCCTCGTCACCGACGAGCACCTTCTCCTGGCCGATCTGGCCGGCCAGCTCCTGGTGGAAGCCTCGGGCGGAACCGACGGCCTCCACGCCCTCGCCACCCGTTGTAGGTAGTACCACGATGGGGTGGGGGGACGGGGCTAGAGTCGCCTCGGAGCCCCTGGCGCGGCTGGAAGGAGATCATGGCTTCCGATGCCGCCGCTCGGAGCCCGTTGGAGGCTGTCCTCCCCGAGTACGAGATTCAGGGCGAGTTGGGCCGGGGGGCCATGGGTGTGGTTCTGGCCGCCCGCCACCGCACCCTTCACCGTGAGGTGGCGATCAAGGAGCTGCCGTTCGGTTTCGCCCTCGACGACACGGTGCGCCAGCGGTTCGTGCACGAGGCCCAGACGCTGGCATCCCTCAACCACCCTCACGTGGTGCAGGTGTTCGACTTCGTCGACCGGGCCGGCCACCTCGCCCTCATCATGGAGCGCCTGCCCGGCGGCACGGTGTGGGAGCGCTTCACCTCCCGGGGGGTGACGGCCCCGGTGGCGTGCGGGTTGATCCTGGCCGCCGCCGCCGGCCTCGACCATGCCCACCGCCACGGCGTGCTGCACCGCGACGTGAAGCCCGACAACCTGATGTTCACCGGGCAGGGCTGGCTGAAGGTCACCGACTTCGGCATCGCCAAGGTGATGGGGGGCGACCGCACCCTGGCCACGGCCGAAGGCGCCATCCTCGGCACCCCGGCCTACATGGCCCCCGAGCAGGCCGAGGGCCTGGCCGTGGGGCCGGCGGCCGACGTCTACGCCTGCGCCACCATGCTGCACGAGATGCTGTGCGGCCTCCTCCCCTTCGCCCGGGCCGCCACCCCCATGGCCACCCTGATCGCCCGCATCCGCGACGACGCCCCGCCGCTCGGCCCCCGGGCCCCCCATGTGCCGCCGGCGATCGCTGCCGTGGTCGACCGGGGCCTGGCCCGGTCGGTGGCCGACCGGCACCCCACGGTGGAAGACTTCGCCGTCGCCCTGGGCCAGGCGGCGGCCGGGGCCTGGGGGTCGAACTGGCTGGCCGCCACCGGGCTGTCGGTGGCCATGTCCGACGCCATCACCTGGGCCTGCCGCACCCCCAGCCCGGGGGGCGGGGGCACGCTGGCCCCCGGGGTCTCGCCACCGCTCGAGCGGGGCCCGGCCCCGGCCACCGTGGTCGACCCGGGCCGGGCCGTGCTGTCGCTCGACCTCACCGGGGTGACGCCGGCCGAGGTCGTCGACGTGCGCCAGGTGGGAGGCGACCCCGGCTACCCCGGCCCGCTGGCCGCCTCGTCCGAGGGCCGCCATCGTTCCCGGCGGGCCACCGGCCGTGGCCGGGCCCGCCGCTCCGCCGTCGCTCCGCTGGCCCGGCTCCTGGCCGTGATGCTGGCGGCGGGCGTGGCGGCGGTGGCGCTGCGGAGCCCGTGGCCGGCGGCGCCGGCCGGCGGGGCCGTCGCCCAGCCGGTCGACTTCTCGGCCCGGGCCGGGTCTGTGGAGGTGCCCGGCTCGAACGCCCAGGAGCAGGACTGGGTGGTGCGCTTCAGCGTCCTGGGCGTACCGCTGGGCCAGGTGCGCACCGACGGGGACACCAGCGACGCCGACCGGGTGGGCTTCCCGCCCGGCTACCTTCGCTGGACGGTGGCGGGCACGGTCGACGCCTCGGCCCGGCCGGCCGACGGCACCGGCCCACCGCGCCAGGTGGAGGTGCGGGCCACGCAGCTGTGGATCACCACCGCGCCGGCGATCGTGACTGCGATGGTGGCTCTGTTCGGCCTGGCCAGTGCCTCGTCGCACCGGCGTGGCCTCGCCCACCGGCCCGACGGCCTCGGCCCGCTGCTGGGCCTGGGCCTGGCCGGGGCCGTGCTGGGGGTGGCCGCCGCCGGGTTCGGATGGGTGGCCGGTGACCGGCGCCTGGCGGTGGCCACGATCTCGGCCTGCGCCGTGCTCGGCGGCCTGGCCGGGCTCAGCGCGGGGTGGGCGATGCGGTCGCGCCGGCTCGCCACCCGCCGTTGAGGTTGGTGGTCTGCTGACGGAGGCCCGACCGGTCGACGTCGGGATCCTGGCCGGGGCTGGCCGGCGGCGACGCCCCCTCCCCGGCGGGGGCCCGGCCGGGCAGCGGGGCCACCCCGAGGAGGCGGATCGAGGTCGAGCCGAGGGTGATGGTGGACAGCGGCTCCAGCGCCACCGGGGCCCGAACCCGCAGGCCGTCGACGAACGTGCCGTTGCTGGAGCCCAGGTCGGCCACGACCATGCGCCCGTCGACGAGCTCCAGGCGGAGGTGGAGGCGCGACACCCGCTGGTCGGCCACGAGGAGGCCGTCGCACTCGCGGCCGACGTCCAGCCGGTCGACCACCACCACATGGAGGGGGGTGCGGCCGTCCTGGCTCACGGCGATGAGGGCGCCGGTGCGGTTGGGGCTCACGGTGTCGGTGGTCATCGCGCCGCCCCGGCGGCCTGATCGGCCTGATCGGCCTGATCGGGCCGGCTGGCCCGACGGCGTCGGCTCGGCTGCGGCCGGCCGACCAGGGCCGCCATCGAGGCCAGCCCCATACCCCCGGCCAGCACGATGCTGTTGCCTTCGCCCCGGGCCGCTCCGGTCTGGCGGAAGATGCCGACGGCCGCCTCCGCCGGCCGCCCGTTCCGGCAGCCGAACCGCAGCAGATGGCTTCCGACGGCCAGCCCGGTGGTGTCGAGCACGACGACCCGCGGGTCCGACGACGACAGGCGGGCCAGCGCCACCGCGTTCCCGCCGTCGGCGGTGTCGGTGGGGGCGGCCGTCACGGCGGAGACGCCGTCGCAGCCAGCGGGCAAGGGGAGGGTGAGGGGATCGCCGCTGCGGGCCACCGTCTCCGGACCGGCGGGGTCGGCGTCCGAGGTGGTGGAAGCGAGGCGCCCGGTCTCGCCGGACGGCGAAGATGCGGGGTTCGGGCCGGCGGCGCTCAGGGGGGCACCCGGTGGCACGAGCACGGTGGACAGCGTGGCCTGGGGGCCGAATGGCCGGGCGTCGGGTTGGCTGGGCGACGAGGCCGAGGTCGCGGTGGTGGACCGCGCCTGGCGGCGGGGAGCAGCCGTGGTGGGGTCGCTCGCTGGCGGCTCGCCCGAGCCCGGGGTGAGCTGCACCACGACCGAGGTGGGCCCCGTGGTGGGCACCGGCACGGACGGAGCGCTGGGGATCAGGGTGAGGGTGGAGCGGGCGGCCGTCGTGGGCGACGTGGCCGACGTGGTGGCCACGATCGGGAACACCGTCGGGGCGGCGGTGGATGTGGCGGGCCTCGCCGTGGTCACCGGCCGGACCGTGGTGGCTGGGGGACGGGTGGTCGGGGTCGGCGCGGTGGTGGTCGCCCTGGCCGTGGTCGTCGTGGGCGCCACGGTGGTGACCGGGGGTCTCGTCGTGGTCGTTGTCGGGACGGCCGTCGTGCTCGGGGCGGAGCTGGTCGGCGCCAGCGACGGCGGGGCCGCCGTGGTTGCGGGGGCCGTCGACGTCGTCGTGGGGGCCGTGGTCGCCGTGGTGGCGGGGGCGGCGGTCGTGGTGGGCCGCGGCTCGGTGGTGGTCGTGGTGGGGGCCGCGGTGGGAGGTGGGCCCACATCGGGGGCGGTGTTCGGCGGCGGGTCGCCCTGCGCCTCGGCCGGCCGGCCGAGCCCGGTTCCCAGGCCCAGGACCAGGCCCAGGACCAGGGCCGTGGCGACGGCCGGTGTCGCCAGCGGGCGCCTCTCCGAGATTGTCAGCAACGGTCCCTCCACCGCAGACGGGTGTTGTACGCTCCGAGCCGGTACGAACAATAGAGGCAGAATCTGTGGTCGCAAAACCATCAAAGAGTTCGTCCATGCGGATGCCAATTTGGCTCAAAATGTCGCTCGTTGTCGCTGCGATGGCCGTTTCCGGTTGCGCCAGCCGGCACGAGTCCGGCCCACTCGGCATCACCGGCGAGCTGGCCGATCGCACGCTGACGTCGGGTACAACCGGGAGCCCGATCGAGCTGCGTCCCGAGCAGGTCACGAAGCTCAGGCTGGAGCTCACCAACAACAGTGCCGAACCGGTCACGGTCGGTCACGTCCGGCTCGAAGGCGAGCTGCTCGACCTGATCTTCCTCACCTACGACACCGGCGTCCACGCCACGATCGCCCCTGGTCAGAGCACCACGGTAGCGTTCCCGATCGACTTCTTCGACCTCCACGGCCAGGCCCACGGCCTGCTCCGGGGCAAGGTCAGCCTCTACGGCGACGACCGCGAGCCGCTCGGCGCCATCCCGGTGGTGCTCGACGGCCGGGGCGGCCCGTGGGCCACCATGGTGACGTTCAACCTCGTGCTGGCGGCGGTGGCGGTGGCCAGCTTCGGCTGGAACCTGTACCGCCTCGGACAGCGGCGGCTGCCGTCGCACCGCTTCGCCCGCGGCCTGCGTTTCCTTCACAGCGGAGCAGCCGCTGGGCTCACGGTTTCCGCTGCTTCGTCTACCTTGAGGATCTGGCCATTGGGTACCACGGGTTGGGTTTCGATCACCGTTTTGATGGCGCTGTTCGCGTTCGCCATGGGGTATCTCGGCCCGGGCTCCGACGACGTCGACGCCCACGCGGTGCCCCACGACGGGTCTCGCCCGGACGACGGTGAGGTGGACGACGGTGAGGTGATCGACCTGGCGGCCAGGGACGCATCGCTTCCCATCCCGGCGCCGGTGCCGGCGCTGGCCGGGATCCCGGCCACCGCCGATCTGGGCCCCACGATCCTGCCCCTGCCCGACGGGCCGGCGATGTCGCCGGCAGGTGTGGTGATCGTGCCGGCCGTTGGACCGGAGCCGTCGGTGCGGCTGGAAGGGGAGCCGACCCCGCCGGGGGCCTAGAGTCGAAGCATGGACGACCGCCTGTACTTCCGGCAGCTGCTCAGCGGCCGAGACTTCGCCGCCTCCGACATGATCGCCCGCCAGATGGTCAACTTCAGCTACCTGATCGGCGACCGCCAGACCGGTGAAGCGGTGGTGGTCGACCCGGCCTACGACGTGGGCGGGCTGTTCGATGTGCTGGAGGCCGACGGGATGACGCTGGTGGGCGTGCTCGGCACGCACTACCACGCCGACCACATCGGCGGGAACATGATGGGCTACCAGATCCAGGGCGTGTCCGACCTGCTGGAGCGGGCCGACGTGCCCATCCACCTCCAGGAGCCGGAGGTGGAGTTCGTGACCAAGACCACCGGGCTCACCCGTGATGTGTTGAGCGGCCACCGCTCGGGCGACACGGTGACGGTGGGCGGCATCGAGATCGAGCTGATCCACACCCCCGGCCACACCCCGGGCAGCCAGTGCTTCCTGGTGCGGGACTGCCTGGTGTCCGGTGACACCCTGTTCCTCGACGGGTGCGGCCGCACCGACCTCCCCGGGGGCGATCCCGAGGAGCTGTACCGCTCGCTGACCGACCGGCTGGCCAAGGTGCCCGACAGCGCCACCCTGTATCCCGGCCATCTGTACTCGGCCGACCCGTCGCAGTCGATGGGGCAGACCCGGGCCCTCAACGTGGTCTACCGGCCCCGGTCGCTGGAGCAGTGGATGATGATGTTCGGCTTCGGCTGAGTGTCCCTTCGGGACCCGGTGTCCCTTCGGGACCTGGGGTTTCGCTTCGCGGAAACTCTGATCTGCCCGGTGCCGCCCCCTCAACGGGTGGCGGGAGCGGCCGACAGGGGGCGCATGGAACTCACCCACGACCACGTCGCCGCCCTCGAGCACGAGATCGCCGAGCTCCGCCGCCAGCTCGATCGCCTCACCGCGGTGCGCGACGAGCTGGTGAGCATCTACTGCTTCGACGACGACGACGAGGACGCCCAGGCGTTCGACGACTTCTACGGCGCCTACGATGAGGTGCATGCCAAGATCCGGAGCTTCCTGCTCGACTGAGCGCCCGAGCATCGGCCCGCCGGTCGCCGGTCCCGCCCGCCGGGCGCTGGCCGGGTTGGGCGTGGTGGGGTTGGGACTGGCCGCCGTCCTGGCCGGCCCGCCGGCGGCGCTGGCCGAGTCGCCCACCCAGCTGGCTTCGGAGCTGGCCATCGACGGCGCCTACGTGGCCCCGGAGCGCACCGACGTGACCGAGGCCGACCTGGTGGAGCAGACCAATCACGCCCGGGCCCTCGGCCTGCGGCTCGTGGTGGTGGTGCCCAGCGATCCCCGGCCCAGCCCGGAGGCCTTCGCCCGGCGGATCCTGGAGGCCACCGACTCCGACGTGGCCCTCGTGTTCCCGCCCGGAGGCGGGCTGGAGGCCAGCGTGGCCGACGATCTCCAGAGCCAGAGCCTGCGGGCGCTGTCGGCCGCCCGGTCCAAGGCCGATCCCGTGCTCGCCACCGAGGTCTACATCGACACCGTGCTGGCCGAGCCGTCCCGTTCGGTGCCGGCCGTGGTGAGCCGTACCATCCTCGGCGTCCTGGTCCTGGCCGTGGTGCTGGGCGGGGTGGTGCTGCTGGAGCAGGCGATCCGGCGGGGCGGCAGCTCGGCGGGCGACCTGCTGTCCAAGCGCGTACGGGGGTAGGCCAGCTCCCCGGACCGGGCCGGGGCGCCCGGTCGGAGGGCAGTAGGATCGGTGCGATGGTTGTCCCGCCGCCGACCGAGAAACCGCTGCGCCGCCGCGCCCCGGCCGATGCCCCCCGGCCCGATGATCCCCGGCCCGGAACAGATCCGACCGGGGGGCCCGGCGCCCGCTCCCGCCTGTTCGTGCAGTTGGCCGTCCTCGGCCTGGCCGGCGTGATCGCCGTCGGCGTGGCCTGGGCCGGCGGCGACCGGTCGAGCTCGACCGAGGCGATCCCCGGCGCCGACCGCGGGGCTGCCCCGGCCGGGCCGGCAGCCACCTCCGGGCCGCCTGTTGCCTCGTCGTCGGTCGTGCCCGGCTCGGTGGTGACCGTGTCGGCCAGCCAGGAGACCGTGATCGTGGCCGGCGCGGTGCCCAGCCAGGCCATCGCCGAGGAGCTGGTGGGGCGGGCGGCCGCCGTCTACACGCCGGACCAGGTCCAGAACCAGCTGGCCGCCGACCCTGCCACCCGGTCGCCCATCGTGGTGGTGGTGAACGGCGCCACCACAGATCCAGCGCTGTTCAACCGGCTCACCTCGGCCTTCACCGGGATCGTGGGGATCGACACGATCGAGTTGGCCGGGCTCCGGCTCGACGAGCCGAGCGAGCTGGAGGGGGCGCTGATGGCGCTGCCCTCGATCGAGTTCGCCCCGGCGTCGGCCGAGATGGTCCCCGAGTCGCTGCCCGTGCTCGACCAGATGACGGCCCTCCTGGCCGCCGCTCCCGGCACCGCCATCGAGATCGGGGTCCACACCGACACCCGGGGCAGCGCGGAGGCCAACCGCGCCCTCAGCCAGGCCCGGGCCGATGCCGTGCTCGTAGCCCTCGGCCAACGGGGGGTGGTGAATCCCATGGTCGCCCGCGGCTTCGGCGGCAGCCGCCCGGTGGTGGTCCCCGACGACACACCCCTGACCCAGGAGGTCAACCGCCGAGTCGAGCTCCGCGCCCTCTGACCCACCGGCGGGGGCGAGAGCCCCCCGGGGTCCGGCGGAGCCGGGCCGGTGGGTGGGGCCCCACCGGCGGTGGGGAGCCGGCGGAGCCGGCGGGGGCGAGAGCCCCCCGGGGTCCGGCGGAGCCGGGCCGGTGGGTGGGGCCCCACCGGCAGTGGGGAGCCGGCGGAGCCGGCGGGGGCGAGAGCCCCCCGGGGTCCGGCGCAGCCGGGCCGGTGGGTGGGGCCCCACCGGCGGTGGGGAGCCGGCGGAGCCGGCGGGGGCGAGAGCCCCCCGGTCAACAGTGCTGCACGATCCAGGCGTGCATGGCGATGCCGGCGGCGACGCCGGCGTTGATCGAGCGGGTGGAGCCGAACTGGGGGATCGAGCGGCACTCGCTGACCGCCGCCCGCATGGCGGTCGACAGCCCCGGCCCCTCCTGCCCGAACACCAGGACGCAGGCCCGGGGCAGCGGCGCCTCACCCAGGGGCCGGGAGCCGGGGAGGTTGTCGATGCCCACCAGGGGCAGGCCGGCTCCGGCGGCCCACACAGCCAGCTCCTCGGCCGTGGCGTGGTGACGGATGTGCTGGTAGCGGTCGGTCACCATGGCCCCCCGGCGGTTCCATCGGCGGCGGCCCACGATGTGCACCTCGGCGGCCAGGAAGGCGTTGGCCGTGCGCACCACGGTGCCGATGTTCATGTCGTGCCGCCAGTTCTCGATGGCCACGTGGAAGGGATGGCGGCGGGTATCGAGGTCGGCCCGGATGGCCTCCACCGTCCAGTAGCGGTAGGCGTCCACCACGTTGCGGCGGTCGCCTCCGGCCAGCAGCTCGGGGTCGAGGCGGGGGTCGTCGGGCCACGGCCGGGGATGGGGGCCCACCCCGATCTCCAACTCGCTCTCGGGGTCGGTCCCGTCCGGGGTGCCCACCGGAGCTCGCCTGATCCCTGGTCGCGGTCCGGCCGCCTCAGGCGGGGCCGGTGGCCACGGTGAACGGGGCGGCCACCGCCCCGGTGATGGCGACGAGGCGTTCGGGCGCGATGGGGAACACGTGGCGGGGGGTGCCGGCGGCGGCCCACACCTCGTCGAAGCCGAGGAGGTGGGGGTCGATCCAGGTCCGCACCGGGTGGTCGTGGCCGAACGGCGGCACGCCGCCGATGGCGTAGCCGGTCACGGCCCGCACCCGGTCGGCATCGGCCCGGCCGCAGCGGTCGGCGCCGGCCAGGCGGGCCAGAGCCTGGGAGTCCACCTGGTGGGCGCCGCTGGTGAGGGCGAGCACGATCTCGTCGTCGGCGGCGAAGATCATCGACTTCACGATCTGGTCGACGGTGCAGCCCACGGCGGCGGCGGCATCCTCCGCGGTGCGGGTGCCGTCGGGGAACTCGGAGACGGCGAGGTCGACGCCGTGCCGGGCGGCGGCCTCCACCACCCGGGCGGCACTGGCGGGCAACGAGGTCGATGACATCGCCCCGACGATATCGACCCGGGCCCGGCGTGTATCCGGCCGCCGTCGTCGGGGATCGGTTGGGTATGGACCATTCCCCCATCACGCATCCGAACCGACGTCGCCGGTGGCGCCGATCCCGGGCCCGTTCGCTCCCGGTCCTGGCGGCGGCGCTGGCCGCCGCCGGGGCCTTGGCCTCTCCGGCGTCGGCCGGCGGCCTCGGCGATCAGCC
>Ga0268299_1002782_pt1 | contig 18753 bp, 14 predicted proteins | sample NOBtaG_FD_193484 | JGI IMG/M metagenome (GOLD analysis project Ga0268299, IMG submission 193484) | Activated sludge microbial communities from bioreactor in Nijmegen, Gelderland, Netherland - NOB reactor | ecosystem: Engineered > Bioreactor > Aerobic > Activated sludge | place: Netherlands...
CATCCCGGCGCTGGCGCAGGTCGACTCGCGGCTCTTCGGCATCTCGCTGGTGACGGTCGACGGCCGCCGGTTCGACGTCGGCGACACCGCCAGTCCGTTCTCGATCCAGTCGATCTCCAAGGTGTTCACCCTCGCCGAGGTGATGCAGCAGCGGGGCGACGACGCGGTGGTCGAGAAGATCGGCGTGGACGCCACCGGCGAGGCCTTCAACTCGATCGCGGCGATCGAGCGCATCGAGACGCGTTCGGTGAATCCCTTCGTCAATGCCGGCGCGATCGCCACCGTCAGCCTGGTCGAGGCCGAGGACGAGCGCCAGCGGTGGCAGCTCGTCCTCGACAACATGAGCGCCTTCGCCGGGCGGCCATTGACGATCGACGAGGAGGTCTACCGCTCGGAGGCCGAGACCAACGGGCGCAACCAGGCGATCGCCAAGCTGCTGCAGGCCTACGGGCGGCTGTATGCCGAGCCGGCGGGCACGGTGGACGTCTACACCAGGCAGTGCGCCATCAGCGTCACCGCCCACGACCTGGCGGTGATGGGCGCGACGCTCGCCAACGGCGGCGTCAACCCGCTCACGCGCGCGCGCGCGCTCGACGCCGCCTACGTGCCGCGCATCCTGGCGGTGATGTCGACGGCCGGACTCTACGACACCACCGGCTCGTGGATGTGGAAGGTCGGCCTACCGGCGAAGAGCGGCGTCGGCGGCGGGATCGTCGCCGTCGCCCCGGGCCGCTTCGGCATCGCCGCCTTCTCGCCGCCGCTCGATCCGGCCGGCAACAGCGTGCGGGCGCAGAAGGCGATCCAGTACGTGGCGGACAGGCTCGGGGTGAGCGTGTTCAAGCCGTAGCGGGGTGCTCCACCGCACCTCACTCGATCCCGAAGCGCTTCATCATCCGGTAGAGCGTCGTCCGATCGATCCCCAGAGCGCGCGCCGCTTCCGCGCGCTGGTCCTTGGCGGCCGCGAGGGCGGTGCGCACGCGCGCCTCGGCGGCGGCATCGAGGGCCTCCTGCAGGGTGGCGCCGGCGGGCGTCGCCGCGGCGGGGCCCTCGCTGGGCTGCTCCAGCAGCAGATCCTCTGGCGTGATCGCAGCGCCGCGCGCCAGCACCACGGCGCGCTCGATCGCGTTCTCGAGCTCGCGCACGTTGCCCGGCCAGCGGTGCGCCGCGAGTGCCGCCTCCGCTTCCGCCCCGAGTTCGAGCTGGCGGCCGGTCTCGGCGCACTGGCGCGCGAGGAAGTGCCGCGCCAGCGGCAGGATGTCCTCGCGGCGCTCGCGCAGCGGCGCGAGCGCGATCGGGATGACCGCGAGCCGGAAGAAGAGGTCCTCGCGGAAGCGGCCGGCGGCGACCTCGTCGCGCAGAGCGCGGTTGGTGGCCGCGACCAGGCGTACGTCGACCGAACGCGGCTGCGACCCGCCGACGCGCAGCACCTCTCCCTCCTGGAGCACCCGCAGCAGCTTGGCCTGGAAGTCGCCGCTGGTCTCGCCGATCTCGTCGAGGAAGAGGGTGCCGCCGTCGGCGCGCTCGAAGCAGCCGGCGCGCGACGCCACCGCGCCGGTGAAGGCGCCCTTCTCGTGGCCGAAGAGCTCGCTCTCGAGCACGCCTTCGGCGAAGGCCTTGCAGTTCACCGCCACGAACGGTCGGCCGACGCGATCGCTCCAGTAGTGCAGCAGGCGCGCGACCAGTTCCTTGCCGGTACCGCTCTCGCCGGTGACGAGCACGGTCGAGCGCGAAGCGGCGACGCGGCGTACCAGTTCCAGCAGCTCGCGGCTGCGCGCGCTCTCGGCGACGATCGAGTCGGGCGAGTAGCGGCTGGCGACCTCCTGCCGCAGGTAGCGGTTCTCGCGCTGCAGGCGCGTCATCTCGAGGGCGCGGCCGACCACGGCGCGCAGCTCGTCGTTGTCGAACGGCTTGGTGACGTAGTCGAAGGCGCCCTCGCGCATGGCGGCGACCGCCGATGGCACGCTGCCGTGCGCCGTCACCAGGATCACCGGCAGCGCGGGATGGAGCGCGCGCAGCCGGCGCAGGAGCTCCATGCCGTCCATCTCGGGCATGCGCAGGTCGGTGACGACGACGTCGGCGGCGCGCTCCGCCATCGCCGCCAACCCCTCCTCGCCGCTGGCGCAACGGACGCAGTCGTAGCCGCTGCGTTCGAGCGCCATGGCGACCACCGTCGCCATGCGCTCCTCGTCGTCGACGATCAGGACCCGGGGCTTCATGCGGCCAACGTCGCTCCCCGCGCCGCGGGCAGGGAGATGCTGAAGCAGGCGCCGCCGCCCTGGCGCTCGCCGACCTGGATCTGGCCGCCGTGCGCCTGGACGATCTGGCGTGCGATCGCCAGGCCGAGGCCGGTGCCGCGCTGGCGGGTGGTGAAGAAGGGCTCGAAGATCCGTGCCCGCAGGTCGGCCGGAACGCCGGGTCCGGAGTCGGCGACGTCGATGCGCACCGAGCCGTTCTCGGCGCGCGCCTCGAGGCGAACCTCGCCGGCCGGCGGTAGGGCCTCGGCGGCGTTGTTGAGCAGGTCGAGAACGACCTGGCTCATGAGGTCGGAGTCGGCCTGCACCGCCGGCACGTCGCTCGCCGCCACCCGCGCCACCCGGATCTTCTTCGCCTCGAGCTCGTCGCGCGCCAGCAGGAGCGCACGCTCGAAGATCTCGCTGACGGCCACCGGACGAGCGTCCACCTGCAGCGGCCGCGCGAAGGCGAGGAGCGAGGTGATGACGCTGTTGAGCCGATCGATCTCGGCGGTGATGAACGAGCAGGAGCGTAGCGCCTGCTCGTCGCCGGCCGCGACCGTCTCGCCCAGCCCCTGCGCCGCCGAGCGGATCACGCCGAGCGGGTTGCGAACTTCGTGCGCCACCTGGGCCGCGAGTTGCCCCAGGACCGCCAGCTTCTCGCTCTGCAGCAGTCGCGCGCGAGTGGCGTTGATGGTCTCGGCCTGGTGGCGCATCACCGCGGCGGCGTGGCGCTCGCGGCGGCGGGTCTCGGCGAGGTAGCCGACCAGGAAGCCGAGGGCGGCGAAGGAGGTGCCGAAGTAGGCCATCACCCAGAGGCTGGCATCGCTGCCGTTGAGGGCGAAGGAGATGCCCAGCCAACGCATCGCCGTGGTGTCGAAGACGCCGGTCGCGATGCCGGCGGCCATCCCCCACCAGCGCCAGGGCGGAATCCGCGGCGCGGCCGGCTCGGCGGGAGAAGTCTGTAGTGCGTCCATGGGCGAGGGTCTCGGAGCAACATCGGGACCGTCAGGTCCCGTCCGCGCGGATTCTTCTGCCAACCCCCGCCTGGAAGCAACCGGCCGAGGCCGGTCGTTGCGGCCGCGAGGCGCGACGTTGCGCCGGCGCAACGCCGCGGGTGGGCGGCACCCACCCGCGGCGGGCGTTCCGCCGTGGGCGGTCCTCGCGCCGCCGGCCGGCGCCCCTGCCGGGGCGCGCGCCGGTTCCGGCTGGGCAGTCCCCGGGCTTGCGCCCGGGGCTACGATCCTCCGCCGCTCCGCGGCGCCTTCGCCCTGGGACGAGGAGGCGTTGCGCGCGCGGCGCGTCGCCCTGGGCGAAGACGTGAGTCCGCCTGCGCCGCGCCGCGGAGCGGCGCCGGGTCGTAGCCCCGGGCGCAAGCCCGGGGGTTCTCCGGGCGCGGTGCCGAGCGCCCCGGAGGGGCGCAGCCGGGGCGAGCTGCGCTCACGTCGCCGAGCAACGGATCCTGAGCGGCGGTGACCGCCGCACTCCAGAACGGCGCGCAGCGCCGCTCAGGTGGGCGAGGGCGCTTCCAACTCCCAGTCGAGCTCCCACAGGCGGGCGGTCTTGTCGGCACAGCCGGAGAGCAGCCAGAGACCGTCGGAGCTCAGGCGCAGGCAGACGAGCTTGTCGCGGTAGCCCTCGAGCAGGCCCCAGCAGCGGCCGTTGCCCAGATCCCAGATGCGTATCGTGCGGTCGAGGCTGGCCGAGAAGGCCCAGCGGCCGTCGGGCGAGAACTGCACGGCCGACACCGTGTCCTCGTGGCCCTCGAGGACGCGGATGCAGCGGCCGCTGCGCAGGTCCCAGAGACGTACGCTGCGGTCCTGGCTGCCCGACAATGCCCAGCCGCCGTCGGGGCTGAGGGACACCGAGGTGACGGCGCGGGTGTGACCGTCGAGCGCGCGCAGGCAACGGCCGGTGCGCGTCTCCCACACCCGCACGCCGTTGTCGTGGGCGCCCGAGACGAGGCGGAGGCCGTCGGCCGTGATCGCCACGGCGGCGACCTGCCGGCGGTGGCCGCGGAAGGTCTGGAAACAGCTTCCGTCGGCGAGGTTCCAGAGGCGCACCGTGTGGTCCCAACTCGCCGATACGGCGGAGGTGCCGTCGGGGCCGAAACAGACGGCGGAGACGTTGCTCCCATGGCCTTCCAGGGTGCGCAGCAACTCGCCGCTCCTGGTGTCCCACAGGCGCACCGTGCGGTCGGCACTGCCGCTCAGGGCCTGGCGCCCATCGCCGCGGAGGCGCGCCGCGAGGACGCGGTCGGCGTGGCCGCTCAAGGTCTGCAGGTTCTCCCCGGTGGCGGCGTTCCACAGGCGCAACGCGGCGTCGCGCCCGGCGGTGAGGATGCGCCGGCCGTCGGCGGAAAGGTCGGCGGCGTGGATCGCGTCGGGCAGTGGAATGGTGCGCTCGACACGGACGTTGCGCAGGTCGGTGCGCGGCAGCACGCGCGACAGCTCGCGCCAGAGGCGGGCCGCTTCCTCGATGTGCTCCTCGCCGGCGGCCTCGCGCAACTGCGCCCGGCAGGCGCGCAGGATCTCGAGCGCGGTGTCGTCGTTGCCCTCCTCGATGGCGGCGCGGGCGCGGCCGAGCAACTCCTCGGGCGAGTCGTCTCCCTTGGGCTGGCGGGCGGCGATGATGTCGTGGCGCCACGATTCCGAGAGCTGGTAGGCGCAGGCGAGGACGGGCTTCTCGGGGATCTGGTAGAGGCGGATGGTGCGGTCCCAACTGCCCGAGGCCGCGAGCGCCCCGCTCGGGCTGAAGGCGACGGTGCTGGCCATGCTGCTGTGGCCGGCGAAGGTGCGCAGGCAGCGACCGCTCGCCGCTTCCCACAGCCGCACCGTGCCGTCCCAGCCGCCGGACAGGATCCAGCGACCGTCGGGGCTCATCGCCAGCGAGTTGATCAGACCGGCGTGGCCGGAGAGCAGGCGGATGCTGCGCCCGGTGGCGACGTCCCAGAGTCGGATGGTCTTGTCCCAGCTGCCGGAAACGAGCCACTGGCCATCGGCGCTGAAGGCGAGCGCCGAGACGAAGTGCAGGTGGCCCTGCATCAGCTTGAGCTCGCGCAGCGAGTTGGCGTCCCACAGGCGCACGGTCTTGTCGTCGCCGCCGGACGCGGCCCACTGGCCGTCCGCGCTGAGGGCGACGACCTTGGTGGCGGCGGAATGGCCGGTGAGCGCGCCGCGCTTGCGTTTCGAGCCGACGTCCCAGAGCTCGATGCCGGTGCCGGATGCGCCGAAGACCTTGCTGGTGAAAGCGCAGGCGGCGAGGCGGCCGTCGCCGCTGAGCGCGGCGGTGAAGACCTGTTCGGCCCCCAGGTCGAGCACCTGCAGACAGCGGCCGGTGCCGGTGTCCCACAGCCGCAGCGTGCCGTCGTCGCTGCCCGTCAGCAGGGTGCGGCCGTTGGCGGTCAGGCCGACGCTGGCGACGTGGCGCGTGTGCCCGTCGAAGGTGCGGATGCAGCGGCCGGTCTCGGCGTCCCACTGACGCACGCTCTGGTCGGCGCCGGCGGAGAAGACGTGGCGGCCGTCGTGACTGAAGCAGACGGACGACACGTAACCGGCGTGTCCCTGGAAGGCGCGCAGCGGTCGCGCCGCGCGCACGTCGTCGCGGCGGACGAGCTCGAGCGCGGCGCGAATCTCGGCGCTCTCGGGATTCTCCCGCGCCGCTTCCTCGAGCAACTCGTTGGCGACCTCGGGTTGGCCGGACTCGACGTGGACGAGCGCCAGCAGGTAGCGCAGCTTCCAGGGTTGGGCGCCGCGGGTGCGCACGAGGTGCTGCACCACTTCCTCGTCGGTGGCGCGCGCGTGGCGCCAGAGCGAGACGCCGCGGTTGTACGTCGCTTCGACGTGGGCCGGGTCGATGCTCACCGCCGCGTCCCACGAGGAGGTCGCCTCGTCGTGCTGCGAGAAGAAGCTCGCGGCGAGGCCGCGGTTGTTCCAGCCATCGGCCTCGACCGGGGTGCGCGCGACCTCGGCGAATGGGCTCTCCTTGCCGAAGCGGGCTTCGTAGATCGCGCTCAGCAGGCGACGCACCTCCTCGGCGTTGGGTCGCTGCTCGCGCTCCCAGTCGACGCAACGGTGCAGGAGGGCGCGCAGATCCTCGGGCAACGCGTTCTCGCCGGCGGCGCGCGCCTCCGGCGCCTCGCGGCGCGGCCCGCGTGTGACATCGTAAGGGCGGCCGCCACAGAACATCTCGTAGAGGCAGACACCGAGCGCGAAGACGTCGGTGCGGCCGTCGCCGTCGTCGGCCTCGACCCACTGCTCCGGGGCGACGTAGGCGGCATTGCTGCGGATGCGCGCGGTGGTCGTGGCGCTGGCATTGGCCGGCGGCGCGTTGGCGATCGCCGGCACCAGCCCCCACCCGGCGATCGCGACGTCGGTGATCTTCGCCGTGCCGTCGGGCGCGACCAGGACGTTCTCCGGCTTGAGGGCGCCGTGCGTCGTGCCGGTCGCGTGCAGGTACTCGAGCGCGTGACAGAGCTGGATGGCGAGGTTGAGAGCCGCGCGCAGGTTGGACCGGCCGTCGGCGATCCAGCCGCGCAGGCTGCTGCCCTCGACGTACTCGATCACCACCGCCGGCGCGCCATCGATGGCGTGGACGTAGTGGCAGTAGGCGATGTGCGGGTGCAGCCCGAGCGCCGTCCAGCGCGAAGCCAGCTCGCTCAGAGCGCGGGTGGTGGGCGCGCTTTCGAGGCCCTCGAGCACGGGCACGCGCAGGACGACGTCGGCATGCCACGCCGCGTGGTGCGCCAGGTAGACGGCGGTCGTCGAGCTGCGGCTCAGGACGCGGCGGATCTCGTAGCAGTCGGCGACGAGATCGCCCGGGCGCAACAAGGCGAGAGCGGCGGCACCCGGCGCAGTCTCGGCGGCGGCGTCGAGGTCGAGCGCGGTGGCCACGCTCGCCGCGGCGCCGCGCGCGATCTGGCTGACGGGAGTGTGCAGCAGCTCGCTCCAACTCGGACGGCGTTTGCCGTCGACGGCCTCGGGATCGGCCGGCGTGCGGTCCCCCGGCGGCGCGGGCGACGGCGTCTCGCCGGCGTTCGCGGCGGGCGCGGCGGGCGCGGCGGAACCCGTTCGCCCCGCGGGGCCGCGGACGGGCACGAGGTCGCGCACGTCGGTGGTCAGGACCTTGCGAAAGCGGCGGATCCAGCTCATCGACCGTCTCCGGCCGCGGGCTCGCCGCCGAGTTGCAGCAGCGCGCCGACGTCGAGGAGGCGCACCTCGCCGCCGTCGCCACCGCCGCGGGCGACGATCAGCGCGGATCCCTCGCCGGGGCGGCGGCCGAGCGGACGCATGGCGATCTCGCGCCGATCGCGGGCGGCGTCGACCAGGAACGCGCCGGCGGCCTCGGGGCAGCGCAGCACGACGATCTCGCCTTCCTCGGCCGGCTCGCGCTCGCCCAGAGCCTGGGCGAGGATGCAGACCCGCACGCGATGGCCGCCGACGACGCCGTAGACCTCGCCGCCCCGGCGCTCGAGGTCGGCGGTCGCGACCGCGACGGTCTCGGCGACCACGTCGGCGGGGATGGCGTAGAGACCCGCGCCGACGGCGACCACGATGACCTCGACCATGGGCGACGCGATCGGCACGTGCAGGCGGATGGCGGTGCCGACGCCGTCGCGCGAGTCGATCTCCACCGCGCCACCCAGAGCCTCGATGCGCTTCTCGACCACGTCCATGCCGACGCCGCGGCCGGAGATCTCGGTGACCGCGTCGCGGGTGGAGAAGCCGGGGCGGAAGATCAGGCGCGCGATCTCGTCACGCGAGGGTGTGGCGTCGGGCGGCACCAGGCCGCGCGTGCGCGCCTTGGCGAGGATGCGTGCGATGTCGAGGCCGGCGCCGTCGTCCTCCACCGAGATCACCGCCCACCCCTCCTGCTCGCCGTTGGCCGCCGTGATCCGCAGCGAGCCAGCCTCGGGCTTGCCCTTGGCGTGGCGCGCCTCGGGCGTCTCGATGCCGTGCGCCACGGCGTTGCGCACCAGGTGCAGCAGGGGCGCGTAGAGCGCCTCGACGATCGAGCGGTCGAGGCGGAGGTCGCCGCGCTCGAAGGCGATGTCGACCAGCTTGCATTCCTCGCGGGCGGCGTCGCGCGCCGGCCGCAGCAGCCGCCGGAAGACGACCTCGATCGGCAGGAACTGGAGGTGCGAGACCTGCTCCTGCAGGCCGGAGGTGATGCGGGTCAGTTGCTGGGCGCGGTTCTCGAGCGACTGGATGAAGGTGCCGAGCTGCTCCGACAACTCGCCGGGGCCGAGCTTCTCGCGCAGTTGCGTGAGCGAGCGGATCTGCTGGTCTAGGTCGGTGCCGCTGGCGACGAGCTCGCCGACCTCCTGCATCAGAGCGGTGAGGCGGTTGCTCTCGACCTTGACCACCCCGGTGTCGACCTCCGGCGTGGCGAGCGAACCGACCGCCTGGCGCGCACCGGTGGCGCGCGCCGTCGGCTCCAGCAGGCGGGCGATCTCGAGACTCAGATCGGAAGCCGGCGGCGCCGTCGCGGGCCCCTCGTTCAGCTTGCCCTTGATCGAGTCGAGCAGTTGCAGCAGCACGTCGACCAGCTTGCCGCCGTCGAGCACCTTGGCGCCGCGCACCACCGCGTCGAGCACGGACTCGCCGGTGTGGAGCTGCTCGCCGACCGCCTTCAGACCGGCCGCCGCGGCTGCGCCCTTCATCGTGTGGAACTCGCGCAGGACCTGCTGCAGCAGCTCGGCGTTGCCCGGGTCGGGCTCGAGTTGCAGCAGCAACTCCTCGCAGCGCGCCAGACGCTCGCTCGCCTCGATTGCGAAGACCTGCAGCATCTCGCGCTCGAAATCGCTGAGCGCCGCGGCGGGTGGGGCGGCGGCGCCGGCCTCCCCGGCGAAAACTTGCGCGCCCGGCGGCGGCTCGGCGAGGTGCTCCTCGGCCTCGAGAAGTGCATCGCTACCGCGGATGAAGGTGGTGGCGCGACTCAGGACCTCGGCGAGCGTCCGGCACAGGCGCTCTTGCCGCGTCTCGTCCTCGGCCTCCAGGCTCCACTCGAGCAACTGCTCGACGAAGCCGACCGCGCCGTGCAGGCCGGCGAAGGTGCGGCGCGCGACCTCGGTCTCCACCGCGCCGAGGTTGGCTGCCAGGACGTCCTCGTAGGCCTTGCCGCAGCGCATGACGGAGCGCAGCTTGGCCTGAGCCCCGGTCTCGGCCAGGGCGCGGCCCGCGCGCCGGGCGCGCGCCAGGGCGCCGGAGTCGCGCGGCTCGCTGTGCAGGCGCTCGAGGCTCAGGCGCAGGTCCGACGTCAGGCGCAGAACCTCTTCGCGCAGGAAATCCTGCATTCTGTCGGCTGACGTTTGAGCGAGCACGTTCGATCTCGAGCGATGCGTCGGCGTGGCCGTGGATCGGCGTCCTCCCTCCCGACCCTCGATCCGGACCGACCTCGCCGCCTCCCCTCCGGAGAGATGCGACTTGCCGTGTCGGTCAATCAAGGATCGTGCCCGTCGTCGCGCGCCGCTGCCGCCGCCGCCAGTTCGACCAACCGTACCAAACACGCCACCGCGGCGCCGCCGCCGTACATCCTTGTAAGGGAAATGGCGGGAATCCCCTTTTTTCGCGCACAGGCGTCAGCTATGCGGGAGAGCGGCTCCGCCCGCCGGAGCCCGAGGAGAGTACGAGTCACATGCGACGGTTGGGTTCCGGTTGGGCATTGGGCATTGCGGCAGCGGCGTGGGTCGTGGCCGCCGCTGGCGCACGAGCCGAGGCGTTCGAGGGCGTGCTCAAGTGGCGGACGCTCCGTGTCGACACCGCGGCGCTGGCGAAGGTCGCCGGCGACGCGGGCGACCCCGCCAAGGTCTTCGCCGTGCCCCTCGACGTGCTCATGCAGATGCACGGCGAAGCCAAGGTCACCGAGGCGACCCTGTACGTGAAGGGATCGAAGATGCGCTCGGAGGTTGCCGGTGCGCCTTCCTACATCCTGATGGACATGGAGGCGGGCACGACCGAGGTGGTGCAGGGGGCGAAGAAGCAGGTGGTCGAGATCAGCCGGCAGGACGTGGCGGCGCTCGAGGCACGCGGCCGGGCGATCCGGCGCGGCCGCCGGACGAAGAGCGGCGAGTCGGGGGGCGATGCCGACCCGGCGCCGGCGAGCGCCGTGCGCTTCGCGCCTCTCGGGCGGAGCGAGACCATCAACGGCTTCCGCGCCAGCGGCTTCGAAGGGCGGAGTGGGGACGAGACGGTGCGCGGGTGGACGATGGAGGATCGGCCGGAGCTGAAGCAGCTCTTCGAGCGCGTCGAGCGCTATCGTGCCGAGGTGCTGCAGAAGTCGCGCGGCGCCGACGCCCGACTGCAGCAGGCGCTGGCGGAGAAGGGCGTGCCCGTCCGGGTGCAGACCCTCGATGCGCGAGCGTACTCCTGGGAGGACCTGATCGAAGTCCGGCAGGAGGCCCTCGCCGACGATCTGTTCAAGGTGCCGGCCGGGTACACTCGCACGAGCGGCGCCAATCTCCGCTCGCCGGCTGGCAAGCCGGTGGCACCCGCCCCGCAACCGTGACCCGATGAGTGTCGCCCGTCTGTACGCCCTCACCTGCGGCTGGTTGACCGGTCCGGCGGCCGGCTTCGTCGCGGGCGAGTCCGGGGCTCTGCGCGTGCCGGTACCCTGCTATCTCATCGAGCACGCCAAGGGGCGGGCGCTGTTCGACAGCGGTCTCCACCCCCTGACGCAGACGGATCCCGCCGCGCGCATCGGCGTCAAGGCGAAGGTCTTCGACGTCGAGTTCCAGCCGGGGGAGGAGGTTGCGGCCAGGCTCGCCGGCCTCGACCTCGATCCGGCGAGCATCGACTACGTGATCAACTCGCACCTGCACTTCGACCACGCCGGCGGCAACGCATTGCTGCCGCGCGCGTCGTTGGTGGTGCAGCGGCGCGAGTGGCAGGCCGGGCTCGACGCGGACCTGTCGGCGGCGAACCACTACGACGCGCACGACTATCGCACCGGTCAGGACGTGTTGCAGGTCGACGGCGAGCACGACCTCTTCGGCGACGGCTCGGTCGTCTGCCTGCCGACCTTCGGGCACACGCCCGGCCACCAGTCCCTGCGCGTGCGCACCGAGCGCGGCGAGGTCGTCCTGACCGGCGATGCCTGCTACCTCCGGCGCACGCTCGACGAGTTGCGGCTGCCCTCCATCGTGCACGACGAGGCGGCGATGCTGCGCTCGCTGCACGCCCTGCGCGCCCTGCAGGCCGCCGGCGCGCAGATCTTCTACGGCCACGACCCCGAGTTCTGGGGTACGGTGCCGCAAGGCGTTCCCCTCTGAGCGGGATGGCGCGCCCGACGCAGAACGGCGACGAGAGCCGCTTCCTCATCCGCCGCGCGGTGCTGCTGGTGTCGGCCGTGCTCGCCGTCGTCGGCGTGAGCGCCTCGGTCTATCTCACCGACCTGCACGTGCGCGTCCACACCGACCCGAGCTACCAGCCGGCGTGCGACGTGGACGCGGTGTTCCGCTGCTCGGACATCGCGCTCAGTCCTTACAGCCAGATCCTCGGCGTGCCGATGTCGGTGTGGGGGTTGGTCGGCTACGCCGGCTTCCTCTACTTCCAGCTCTGGGGACTGGCGCAGGACCGCGCGCGTCGCTGGCCCACGGGTCTCTACTGGCTGCTCTCGCTCTTCACGCTCGGCGCGACCGCCGGCCTGTTCTACGTCGCCGAGTTCATCGTCCACGCCTGGTGCCTCGGCTGCATCACTCTCTACGTGGTCGATCTGGCGCTGTTCGCGCTCGCGACCTGGCTGCTGGTGCAGGATCCGGGTGCGCTCAGGCGCGATCTCGCGGGTCTGCCGAGGAACGGCACCGCGCTCGCGCTCGCGGCTCTCACCGTCGCCGGCTCGGTCGCACTCGTGAGCGCCTATCCGAAGTACTGGGAGCGCCCGCCACAGTCGGAATGCCAGGGGCTGCCGACCGGGGTCGGCGGCGATGGGGCGTGCTGGATCGGCGCGCGCGAGCCGGTGCTGCAGATCGTCGAGTTCAGCGACTACCTCTGCCCGTTCTGCCAGCGGGCCCACGGCGAGCTGCGCGAGCTGGTCACCAAGTACCCCGACAAGGTGCGTCTGATCCACCGCCACTTCCCGCTCGACACCGAATGCAATCCCGCCCTGCAGCGCCAGATGCACGCCGGCGCCTGCCTGATGGCGAGGATGTCGTACTGCGCCGGGGTGCAGGGACAGTTCTGGAAGATGAACGATCTGCTCTTCGGCCTGCCGCGTGGCACCACGCCCGACCCGGGGAATCTCGCGGCCGAGGCCGGGCTCAACGCGCAGCGCTTCCTCGAGTGCATCGACGCACCCGCCGCCACCGCTCACGTGCAGACCGACGTGCAGGAGGGACTGCGGCTGAAGATCAGTGGCACGCCGACTTTCGTCATCGACGGCGAGATGTACGTCGGTCAGATTCCGCCCGAGGTCCTCGAGCGCCACCTCGGCCCCCAGTCCTGAACGGGGGGCGGCGGGTCAGTCGCGCCGGACGAGGAACTCCATGATCTGGTCGTGGACGTAGCCGCACTTCTCGTCCGCCAGCGGCATCGGCCGCACTTCGCCGCCGTACCAGGGATAGCCGCGGCAGACGAGCGGCCGTGTTTCGTACGCCATGCAGCGACCGTCGCTGCCGAGTTGGTCGCAGGCGTAGAAGTGGGCCGTCTCCGGCAGGCGCGACACGTAGAACGGGTTGCGTTGCAGCGCCTCTTCGCGCGTCAGCGGGCGCCAGTGCTCGGCGGCGAAGACGTGGTCGGAGGGGATGCCGAGAACCTTGGTGAGAGACGCCATCGCCTGTACCTCCGCCGGCGACTGCTCCAGAGTCAGGACGCGACAACAGGCGCCGCACTGATTGCAGAGGTCCATCGCCCGAGTGTCTAGCGGGCGCGCCGTCGCACTGGCAAGGCCCGGGCGGGGTTGATAGAGGAGCGCGGGAATCAGGAGGCTCGCATGCAATCGACCGCTGCCGCGACGTCCGCGGCGTCGTCTCCGAGCGCGCTCGTCAATCTCGGCCGCTACCCGATTCTCGACCTCGACGCCCCGGCGGCGCGCGCGGTCATCGGCGCGGCGCGCGCGCAGCTCGCGTCGATGGGGGCGGCGGAGCTGCCGGAGTTCATCCGCGCCGAGGCCCTGCCTCGTCTGATCGACGATGCGCGCAGCCTGGCCGGCCTCTCCTACCGCAGCCAGGGGGTCGGCAGCGCCTACCTCGAGATTCCCGATTTCGACCTGCCCGACGATCACCCGCGGCGCATGCTCGGACCGTACGCCGTCGGGGTCGTGGCCTACGACCAGTTTCCGCCGACCTCACCCCTCCGTCAGCTCTACGAGTGGGACGGACTGATGTCGTTCATCAGCGCCGTGCTCGGCCACCCGCGTCTCCATCGCTACGCCGACCCGCTCGGCGCGCTCAACCTCGCGGTGATGAGCGAGGGGGATCAGTTGCAGTGGCACTTCGACATGACCGACTTCGTCGTCTCGCTCGCGATCCAGGATGCCGAGGAGGGCGGCGACTTCGAGGTCGCGCCGCTGATCCGCTCGGCGCAGGACGAGCGCTATCCGCGCGTCAAGCGGGTGTTGGAGGGGGACTCGGACGAGGTGATACGCCTGCCGATGACGCCCGGGACGCTACTGATCTTCGAGGGGCGCTGGTCGATTCATCGCGTCAGCCCGATCGCGGGGGCAACACCCCGCCTGGTCGGGCTGCTGGCGTACGACACCAAGCCGGGTACCGACAGCACGGAGTTGCTGAAGCTGTCGCGCTACGGGCGGGTCGCTTAGGTCGGCCATGGCGCGCAGTGCGGGGCGGGCGAGGCGGGGCAGCGCGGGCGAGACGCAGTTCGAGGGGCCGCGGCGCACGGAACGCGATCGCCTGGGCGCGCGCGACGTGCCCGCCGAGGCGCTCTACGGCATCCATACCCAGCGCGCGCTCGACAATCTCTCCTTCTCCGGGCGGGCGCTCGGCTCGCTGCCCTCGTACGTCTGGGGCCTGGGAGCGGTGAAGCGCGCCGCGGCGCGCGCCAACCGCGAGGCGGGCGTGCTCATGCCCCGCCTCGCCGACGCGATCGAAGCCGCCGCCGCGCCGCTGCTCGCCGGCGAGCTGCTCGACCAGTTCCCGGTCGACGTGCTCGGCGGCGGCGGCTCGATCGGCGTCCACATGAACGTGAACGAGGTGATCGCGAATCTCGCCAACGAGAGCCTGGGAGGAAGGCGGGGCGAGTACGATCCGGTGACGGTGAAGGTCGTGTCGGCGTCGCAGTCGACCGCCGACGTCTGCCACACCGCCGTTCGTCTCGCGGTCTTGCGGCAATGGCCGACGGCGGAGGCGTCGATCTCGGCGGCGGTGCAGCGGCTGCGGCTGCTCGAGAAGGATCTCGCACCGGTCGCGACGCTGGCGCGCACCTGCCTCCAGGATGCCATGACGACCACCCTCGCCGTCCTCTTCGGCGGCTTCGCCCGCCTTCTCGAGCGGCGCGCCGCGGGGGTCGCCACGGCCGTCGCAGAGCTGCGCGCGGTGTCGCTCGGCGGCACGGTGATCGGCCAGGGCGACGGCGCGCCGGCGGCCTATCGGCGCGCCGTGGTTCCACTGCTCGCCGAGGTGGCGGGGATGGATCTACGGGCGCGCGAGAACCTGCCCGATGCGCTGCAGAACAGCGACGACCTCGCGGTGGTCTCGGCGCAGTTGCGGTTGTTGGCCGAGGCGTTGATCAAGATCGCGCGCGACCTGCGCTTGCTGGCCTCGGGGCCGAAGGGGGGCTTCGGCGAGGTCGTCCTGCCGCACGTGCAGGAGGGCTCGAGCTTCTTCGCCGGCAAGTCGAATCCGGTGGTGCCCGAGACCGTGCTGCAGTGCGCCTTCCAGGTGCTCGGCTGCGACCGCGCGGTGGAGGCGGCGATGGAGCAGGCGGAGCTGTACCTGAACGTCTTCGATGGCCTCGTCGCCGCCAACCTGCTGAGCGCGATCGACATGCTGGCGCAGGGCGTGCGTCGTCTCGACGAGCGCTGTCTCGCAGGTCTGGCCGCCGACCAGGAACGCTGTCGCGAGCTCGCGCGCCTGGTGTGAGGGTTCTCTTGCGCCGGGGGGCGCCAGCGGGCAGACTCCCGCCATCTGACCCTCTGTCAGAAGGAGTCGGTACCATGGCGAAAGAAGCCAAGAACGAAGCCGAAGAGCACGCGCAGGTGGATCCACAGGAACTCCTGCGCATGCTCGACGAGGTGCGTGGGCGGATGCGGACGGCGATCTGGGCGTTGCACGGTATGCATCAGGACATGAATGCGCTGACGGTGGACGATATCTCGGACATCGAACACCTCTTGACCGATACCCTCGACGGGGCCCTGGCCCCGGCGTACGAAGCGATCGCGCTGCTCTTCGGCATGGACGAGGGCAGCGGCGTCACCACGCACTGAGGTGACGAGCGGGCGGGCGGCGAAGGCGCCGGCCGGCCGCGCCGCGCTCGAGGCGCTCGCGCGGCAGGTGGCCGGATGCCGCCGCTGTCCGCGGCTGGTCGAGCATCGCGAACGGATCGCGCGCGAGCGGCGGCGGCAGTTCGCCGACCAGGAGTATTGGGGGCGGCCCGTGCCGGGCTTCGGCGATGCCGGCGCGCGCCTTTTGATCGTCGGCCTCGCGCCGGCCGCGCACGGCGCCAACCGAACCGGGCGGATGTTCACCGGCGACCGCTCCGGCGACTGGCTCTACCGGGCGCTGTACGCCCACGGCTTTGCCAGCCAGGCCGAGTCGCGGGCGCGCGACGACGGCATGGTCCTGCGCGACGTCTACGTCAGCGCGGCGGTGCGCTGCGCTCCTCCGGACAACAAGCCGACGCGCGAGGAGTTCGCCGCCTGTCTACCCTTCCTACGGCGCGAGCTCGAGCTGTTGTCGCGCGTGCGCGTCGTGCTTGCGCTCGGCAAGCTCGCCTTCGATGCCTACCTCGCGGCGCGGATCGAGCTCGCTCTCGCCGTGCCGCGGCCGCGGGCGCGCTTCGGCCACGGCGCTCGCGTCGACCTGGGCGACGTGATCGCGCTGGCGTCCTACCACCCGAGCCAGCAGAACACCTTCACGGGCAGGCTGACGCGACCTGCGTTTCATTCGATCTTCGCGCAGGCGCGGCGAGAGCTGGGACGGGGCTCGTCGTCCGTGCGAGGGGCGTAGAGAGGGGGAGCGACAGCTCGAAGGTCGTGCCCCGCCCGACCTCGCTCTCGACCCTCACCGCGCCGCCGTGCGCCTCGACCAGGTGCTTGACGATGTAGAGCCCGAGGCCGGCGCCTTCGATCCGTCCGGAGCTCGCGCGCCGGCGGTACTTCTCGAAGAGCTTGGGCAGGTCTCCGGGCGAGATGCCGTGGCCGGTGTCGCGCACCGACAGCACGATGCGGGCGCCGTCGACCCGTAGCGACACCAGCACCTCCGTGCCGGCGGGCGTGTACTTGATCGCGTTGTCGAGCAGGTTGGAGACGACTCGCCCCATCTGCATGAAGTCGATGTCGACCATCGGCAGCCCGGGCGCAGCCGACATGGCGAGCGCGACCCCCTTGGAGTCGGCGGCGCTGCGGGACAAGCTGATCGCGTCCTCGACCACGTCCTTCAGGTGGACGGGCGTCCGCTGCAGGGTGAGCAGGCCCGACTCGACCTTGGCGGCGTCGAGCAGGTTGAGCGAGAGGGAGATGACGCGGTGGATGTTGGCGTGGATGCGGCGCACCAGGTCTGCCTGCGGGTCGGTCAGCGGCCCGCGGTCGCCGGCGAGCAGGGCGGCCGCCATCGCCTCGATCAGACCGAGGGGATTCTTGAGATCGTGGGTGACGCTCGAGAGGAACTCGGTCTTCATCCGCTCGCGCTCGCGCGCCTCGGCCGCTTCCTTCTCCGCCGAGTGGGTGTTCTCCACCAAGTGGCCGAAGAAGAGCGCCACCACCAGCAGGAAGGGGATGCGGAGGATGTAGCCGTCCTGGATGAGGTGGTCGTAGCCCACGAAGTGGCCGACGGTGTACATGTGGACGGCGCTGATCAGGACGGCGGCGCCGACCACCACGCCCAGCCGCTCGGTCAGGGCGCCGAGGAACATGACGACGAAGTAGAGCAGGAAGAAGTCGCTCGAGGCGCCGTCGGTGAGGGCGAGGCCGATCGAGACGGCGGCCGTGTCGAACAGGACGATGCAGATGTCGAAGAGCCGGTGCTCCTGGACGAGCGGGAGCAGCGACCCGAGGACGATGTTGGAGGCGAGATAGAGCGCGATGAAGAGCGCGGCCGAGAAACGAACCTCGCTGGCGGGCTGGGTGAAGAGCACGACGTAGGACGTGGCGATGATCAGCACCCACCGCAGCAGCAGTACCGCTTGCCCCTTCCTGAGGCCTCCCGTTTTGATCATATGGATCGTCTCCCGGACTCCTTTCACCTGCCGGTTCGTCGTGTACCGGCGACGCTCTCTCCTTGGCCCTCGGCCAGCTCGTGGACACTCGTAGGCAGCAGGGTCCATGCCAGCACCTGCGAAGCGAAGGGCCGGAAGTGCGGGGCGGGCGCGGTGTTATCGCCTTGGCGAAAGCGAGAACGGAATTTGGCGCCCGTCAGGCGACGATCGGGCCGGGGCGCCGACCGAACGCGGGCCGCGCCGGCGCGCCTGCCGGGGTCTTGTCCGGGTAGGGGCAGAGGTCGGCGAGGAAGCAGTCGGGGCAGGCGGGTCGACGCGCATGGCAGATGCCACGCCCGTGCGCCTGCACCAGGTAGCAGAAGGCGATCTGGTGCCGGCGCGGCACGAGCTCGGTGAGGTCGGCTTCGACCTTGTCCGGCTCGCTCTGGCGCGTCAGGCCGAGGCGCTGGGAGAGGCGGAGGACGTGTGTGTCGACGCCGATACCGGGCACCCCGAAGGCGTTGCCGAGGAGGATGTTGGCGGTCTTGCGGCCGACGCCGTGCAGGGTCAGCAGGTCCTCCAGACGCTTGGGCACCTCGCCGCCGAAGTGCTCCAACAGGCCGGTGCAGCACGCCTGCAGGGATCTCGCCTTCTGGCGGTAGAAGCCGGTCTGGCGGATGTCGCGCTCGAGCTCTTCGGCGGGGGCGGCGGCGTAGTCGGCGGCGCTGCGGTACTTGCGGAAGAGAGCCGGGGTGACCTCGTTGACCTTCTTGTCGGTGCACTGGGCCGCCAGGATCAGGGCGACGAGCAACTCGAGCGGCGTGCTGAAGTCGAGCGCCAGCTTCGCTTCGGGGTAGTGCTTGCGGAGCCGGCGGAGGATGGCGAGGACGGTTGCGGCGGAAGGGATCTGAGGGCGCTTGGCGGCAACCTTGGGCATCGGCCGGCATCGTAGGGGCAGCGGGACGAAGGCGTCAACCGGTCGCGGCTTGCCTGCCGATCGGGCCGTGGTTAAGCTCGCCCGCACTCATTCCGCAGGAGGACAGAACGTGTCGGGACTCGTTGAGGTAAGCGACGCTACTTTCGAGAAGGAAGTGCTCCAGTCGAACGTGCCGGTGCTGATCGATTTCTGGGCGCCGTGGTGCGGCCCCTGCCGGGCGATCGCGCCGGTGGTCGAGGAGTTGGCCAAGACCTACGACGGCAAGCTCAAGGTCGTG
>Ga0268299_1002783_pt1 | contig 18750 bp, 12 predicted proteins | sample NOBtaG_FD_193484 | JGI IMG/M metagenome (GOLD analysis project Ga0268299, IMG submission 193484) | Activated sludge microbial communities from bioreactor in Nijmegen, Gelderland, Netherland - NOB reactor | ecosystem: Engineered > Bioreactor > Aerobic > Activated sludge | place: Netherlands...
GCGACCGCCAAGGGCTACGGCTTCCGCGCCGTCCCCGATCTCACCGAGACCACCCGCGCCGGCCGGAAGCTCGCGCGCGTCGGCGAGGGCGACGAGATCGTGAGCGTCGACGCCGTGCACGGCCCGGTCGCGATCGTCGCGACCGCCGCGGGCAAGATGGTCCGCTTCCCGCTCGACGAGGTGCCCGAGCTCGCCGGTCCCGGCCGCGGCGTCATCTTGATGAAGCCCGACAAGGGCGCCGACAAGATCGTCGGCGCGCTCGCGCTCGGGAAGAAGGACGAGTTCGTCGCGGTCACGCCCGACGGCGGCGAGAAGACGATCGCCGTCGGCGACGTGCCGCTCGGGAAGCGCGCCCAGAAGGGCCAGAAGGTCGTGAAGCGCGGCGGCGTCGCGGCGCTGAAGCACGTCGTGGTGGAAGGGTAGTCAAATGGCAGGGACCTACACAGCCAAAGACATTTTAGTTCTCGAAGGCCTCGAGCCCGTCCGGCGCCGGCCCGGCATGTACATCGGCGGCGTCGACTCGACCGGCCTCCACCATCTGATCTGGGAGATCGTCGACAACTCCGTCGACGAGGCCATGAACGGCCACGCCGACAAGATCTCCGTCACGCTCCACAAGGACGGCCAGTCGATCACCGTCAGCGACAACGGCCGCGGCATCCCGGTCGACAAGCACACGCAGTACAAGAAGCCGGCGTTGGAGCTGATCCTCACGACGCTGCACGCCGGCGGGAAGTTCGAAGCCAAGAACTACTTCCACTCCGGCGGTCTGCACGGCGTCGGCGCGTCGGTGGTCACCGCGCTGTCGGAGCAGCTCGTCGCGACCGTGAAGCGCGACGGCGCCGAGTGGGAGCAGAAGTTCTCGCGCGGCGTCGCGAGCGGGGCGCTCAAGAAGCTCGGCGCCGCGCGCGGCAGCGGCACGTCCATCTATTTCAAGCCTGACAACAAGATCTTCCCGTCGATCAAGTTCGACCCGAAGCGCATCGCCGAGGCGCTGGAGGCAAAGGCCTACCTCCACAGCGGCCTCACGATCGATTTCAGCGACGAGACCTCCGGCACCAAGACGAGCTTCCACTTCGACGAGGGATTGAAGACCTACCTCGGGAAGATCATCGGCGACTCCGGCAAGGCCGCGCTCGCCGGCGAGGTGTTCGCGATCCAGAAGACGCAAGACGATCTGCACCTCGACTGCGCCATCGCGTGGACCGAGGAGCCGTCGGAGCGGGTGCTGTCGTACGTCAACAGCATCCCGACCGGCTCGGGCGGCGCGCACGAGAACGGCCTCAAGAGCGGCGTCGTCAAAGCCGTCCGGAACTACCTGACGGTGCACAACCTGCTGCCCCGCGGCGTCACCATCACCGCCGAGGACGCGCGCGAGGGCATGGTCGCCGTCCTCTCGATCAAGATCCCGCAGCCGCAGTTCCAGGGTCAGACCAAGGACCGCCTCAACAACGCCGAGGTCACCCCCGTCATCGACGGCATCGTCCGCACCGCCGTCGAGAACGCGCTGAACGCCAACCGCACCGCCGGCGACGCCATCGCCCAGCGCGTCATCCTCGCGTCACGCGCGAGAAGCGCGTCGCGCGCCGCCGCCGAGCAGGTCACGCGGAAGAGCGCCATCTCGCATCGCCTGAACCTCCCCGGAAAGCTCGCCGACTGCTCGTCCACGGATCCAACCGAGTGCGAACTCTTCATCGTCGAGGGCGACTCCGCCGGCGGCTCCGCCAAGCAAGGCCGCGAGCGCAAGTTCCAGGCGATCCTGCCGTTGCGCGGCAAGGTCCTGAACACCCAGCAAGCAACGACGTCGAAGGTCCTCGAGAACAAGGAGCTCAACGACATCGTCAGCGCGCTCGGCTGCGGCGCCGGCAAGGACTTCGACGCCAAGAAGCTCCGCTACCACAAGATCTGCCTGCTGATGGATGCCGACTCCGACGGCAATCACATCTGCACCCTCCTGCTGACGTTCTTCTACCGCCACCTGCCGCAGCTCATTCAGGGCGGGTACGTCTACATCGCCCAGCCGCCGCTCTACCGCGTCGAGATCGGGAAGCAGGTGCAGTGGGCCCGCGACGACGCCGCGCGCGACAAGATCCTCGCGGGGCTGAACGGCAAGTCGAGCAAGGCCCACGTCACGCGGTTCAAGGGTCTCGGCGAGATGAACCCGTCTACGTTGAAGGAGACCACGCTGGATCCTGCCCGCCGCGCGATGCTGCGGGTCGCGATCAGCGACGCGGCGGCGACGGAGCAGACGATTCAGACGCTGATGGGCAAGGAAGTGGCGCCGCGGTTCGAGTTGATCATGGAGAGGGCGCCGAAGGTGGATGAGATTGATGTGTGACAAGTGAGTCGGTGAATCTCGTTTGCGACCCTCTCAGGGGTCGGCCTTTGAGAATCCGCTCTAGATCGGTACAAGTTTCGCCGGGGAGCAGTCGAAGCCTTTGGCAGTCTGCCGCGACGGTGTGCTACGGAGGCTGTCGCTTGTGGCGAGACCTGCCAAGCTCACACGCACGATGTCTGACACAAAACTCGCCGCCCTGCTTCCTCGTAGTCAGTGGCTTCACTTCTCTGAGGGCCCAACGGTTCTCGTCTTCGTTCATGGCTTTCTATCCTCTCGAAAGGAGTCTTGGACCTATTCCGGAGGCTCTGCAGGAACTGAGGTGTATTGGCCTTCGCTCGTCCGAAGCGATCCTCAAGCGAGCAACGCGAGTCTCTATGCTGCGGGGTACTACACAGCGCTAGAAAGCGGGACATACGGGATCGCCGAATGCGCAGACGCCATTTGGGCGGACCTGAGCGAGCCCGATGTGCACGGCCGTCCTCCTGTTCTGTCGAAAGCAGAGATTGTTTTTGTCTGTCATAGCTTCGGCGGTGTTGTTGTGCGGCGTATCTTAGTCGATCGCCAGCGTGAGCTTGTCGATAAGCGGATAGGACTCGCCTTGTACGCTTCTCCGAGCCGGGGGGCTCGCGTTCCGAAGCTCGTTAAGCCCATCGCACGATTCCTCAGGAACAGAGTTGTTGTCGAACTGGTGACGCAGGGGGCGTTGGTTAACGATTTGGACGATCGTTTCCGGTCCCTCCTTGCCTCGCCGACCTTCGAGCTTCATGGCTTTGAGCGCGCTGAGCATCGGTCAATGCTTAGATTCTTTGTGCCAGGATTGGGTCTGCTTGTCCCGACCGGCTCTGCATGCGCCTATTTTGGTGCTCCCCGCACGATTCCGTCGACCGACCATTCTTCGATCGTTAAGCCAAGTGGAAATGAGCATGAGGCCCATAAGGTGCTCATGGATTTCCTAAGGAGCAAGTTTCCGTCCGCTCGGGCTGTAGAAGCACCGCCTCGTGCCTTCAAATCCTTAGCCGCATGCGTTGAGCTTTGTAGCGTCGCGCAGGCTCGCTTTGGCTGTCGCTGGGAAAAGAGTGGGTACGATTCAGCTGCGCCGACCAGGGTCTATTGGCCTGTTAGGCTACGTCGCTACACCGCGATTCACGCGTCCCAAGCCTTCATGGCGGCTGGTCTGCAGCGTTTAGGTGCCACGGTTCACCTTTACATCGACAATCTGGGAAACGTTGAGTACGACACGGACCTCTTCAAGACCCAACTTTTTGCGTGGGTGGCTAGGGCTGGCGGTGATCCAACGCGCGTGGAAGTCGGAACGTTCAGTGACATCATCGGAGGCGCGCAATCGGAGGCGTGGCAGATAACGCAACGATGGCTGGGGGACGCAGAGCATCGGCTTGACAGGGTTCTGCGGGTATCCAAGCTGGTTGACTCTTCGCCCGTGGACTCTGAAAAGCTTCTGGCGCAACGACCCCGTCGTCTGCTTACGCCATCCGTTGTATGGGCGGTCCTTGAACACCTCAGTGCTAGGGATCCCAAGGGTTCCTTTATTACCTTGAGCGGCATCGACGAGATTCAGCTGTGGGGCGCATGGCGCGAGTTGACCGGCGGTCTTGGGAGGCGCGTTGGACATCTGTATCTGCCCGAGTTGATTACGGGAGGTGAGGACGAACGCCGCGCGCTGCACATGCAGCGTGATCCGATGCATTGGACTAGTGCCGATGACATCGCCCATGCGATCCAAGGCAATGTCGACCTCGCCTCTCGGGCCCACTATTTGGACCCAGGCCGTCTTGTCGATTGGTCTCTTCAGGCGTGCATCTTTCTACTAGCGTATCTCAACGGTCAGCCCCTCGAGCTTGCGGTTGATGGCGTCACCGTTACGACAGCGTCCCAAATGAGATCCCTCGACTACGGGAAGGTTCGCGATGCGCTGTGCGCTCGTCTCGAGGAGGCCCTGTTTTGCTAGGCGGGCATCGATCTGTGGTTCCGATTGGACTCCAGCGGAGAGGGCAGTCTCCATTCTTCAGTCGCGCCTACGGTGGCTACACCGACGAACAGATGGCCTTTGCTGAGGACTGTCGAGCCCTAATCCCAGGTTCAAGGATCTGCGATCCGATGTCCGGCCAAGCGTTTGCCTTAGGTTGCCTGGCTTGGCGGGGGTTGCACGTTTTCCTAGCTGACTTGAACCCCGCCTTGCTTGCACTCGCGACACTTAGAGATCCGCGACTATTTGATCGACGAAAACATCTGAGAACCTCCCTGCTCTCTACAGTCGCCCGCGCCGTGCGAGGGGCTAAGCACGCAAGCATGGGCAACATCGTAAGCGGGTGGCTGGACGATTCTCTACAGGAGCAACTGCGGAATCTAGGAGCTCTCACCGGCGCTCGATCCAAAAGAAGCTCGGCATTGTCGCTGCTCGAGAATGACCGCTGCCGGTTCGCCTGCGGAATATCGGTGCTCGCAGCTCGCAAGCTATGTAGCTTCGGAACTACAGACAATCTGACCTGGCTCCGGCCGGGGGGGCTGGTTCGCGAGATCTCTATCGCTTCCGCTCTCGAGGAGGGCCTCACCGCATGGGAAGCCTTCGTAGAGACGATGAGCCAAGACCTCCCGCGCGCTCGATTGGATGGGTCGATCGACTTGGTAGGCGGCGACGTCCTCAACCTCGATGGTGGCGGCTACCGCTATGATTGCGTGATCACCTCGCCGCCGTATGCAAATCGCCTTGACTACACGCGAATGTGGGGCCCGGAGACGAGCGTGGCTGAGGCATTCCTTGGGTGTGACTTGGGTAACCTGCAAAAGCTCCAGATAGGCAGCAATATCGTCCGGGGACAACAGCATGCGCTAGAGCGTCTGCCACGTCCTATAGAAGCAGCATTGAGGAACATTGCAGACGATAGCGCTCCGTATTCACGTACTTACTACGAGCCGTTTTTCAGAAACTATGCCCTCCAGCTTCAATCCGCCCTGCGTCGCATGGGAACTTTGGTGAGGCCCGGTGGGCTCCTTTTGGTCTTTGTCCGGGACACGGTCCGTAGAGATTTTGTGGTTCCGACCGGCGACCTGGTTCGGGCGGTCGTCGCGCAGGACAAAACCTTTCGGCTATTCAAGAAAGCCGAGATATCAGTCAGGTCCCATATCGGCCTGAGGCAACAGAGATACCGCAGCGCGCTTCATGGGATCGCTCAGCGGGAGCACTTCTTGGCGTTTCGCAAGCGAGCGTAGATGCGTATAAAGCTGAGGCGAGGTATCCGCCGCCGCCGCGAGGAGTTTGGCGGGGTTTGCTATTCTCCTGAGCGAGACGACCTATTCGCGCTAACTAGCGCCACCTATGATCTCATTGCTCGGGTATCTCTAGAATGGGAGCCAGCGCCACCTGAGCTGGAGGAGGCGTACGCAGTTCTGGCCGAAGTGGGGCTCTGCGATACCGCGGAGCCCACCACTTGTGAGCGACCTTATTGCGGTCCGTCGCTGATTGGCGAGTTTGCAGAGCTGCCAACGATTGACTTTCCGCTTGTCGTAAACTGTTTTTGTACCGCACACTGTCACCTTAAGTGCGTCTACTGCCACGCAGATGATCTGATGTATGCACCTGAAGTTCGGGGTCCGGAGGACCGCGACGAGGATTTTGGTATCGACAACGTTATTGCCACTGCCCGTTCCATACCTGCTCTCGTGGCTGTCGTAACGGGTGGCGATCCGTTGTCACGGCCAGTACGTGCAAAACGGATCATTGAAGGAATAGGGGATACCAAGGCTGTCGTCGTAGATACGAGCGGCGTCGGAAGAATTGAAGACCTCTTGCCGACGCTCAAGAGGTACAACGCCCATGTTCGGGTTTCCGTGGATTCGGCGAGGCGCGATCTCAATCGGCGTATGCGACCCGCCAACCTTGCGCTCACCAAAGACCGTGACGCTTCGTGGGCTGGGGCGGAGCGGACCATACGAGCCTGCCTTGCAGCCGGCGTCCCGCTCACTGTTCAGACGGTGGTCTCAAGTCGCAATGAGAACGAGCGGGAGTGGGAAGACCTGCGAGATTGGCTGCTGGCGCTGGGAGTTCGAAACTGGGTGATGCACGTGGCGGTCCGAGGTGGAAAGGCTCGTGAATTGGAGGAGCGCACTCGCGGCCAGTCGAGGCCGCGATCTATTCTTCCAAGCGCGGCGGTCTATGATCGGCTCTGGCAGTTTGTGAAAAAAACGATCCGGGACGATCTGCGGATAGATATCAGGTGTACGGACACTAACCAGTCGCCGAATTCAGTCCTCTTGATCGCGAGTAATGGCGATCTCTACACGGAAGGATACGCGCGGCACGGAAAGGTCAAGCTCTACTCTGCCAATGAAGGCAAGCCGGATTTGGTGCAGCGGCTGATGAATAGGCACTTGGATCGGTTTGGTCATATTCGCAGATACCTAAATTGGAACCCATGGTTCTTTGACGGTAAGAGCATTGAAGACATCTGCGTTAAGCTTCCACGTGTTAGTGAGCAGCTGCATGATGCTGGGCGTTCAGTTGAGACTGAGGTGAAGTGTAGAGTTCTCGACCCGGATGCGCTGGCTGCCCGCCTGCGCCTTCTGGGGTTTGTAGGTGATGAGTCGGTTCTACAGCGTGACGAGTACTTCGATGATAGCGGAGAACTGGCGAAGCGTACCGATCAAGTAGTTCGCTTGCGTAAGGATGGGGCCAGGTCGTTCGTGGCCATGAAGGGAGCGAGATTTTATACGAGCGACGGAGCCAACTCGCGTCTGGAGTTCGAGGTGTCGGTCGAAGGCTTTGAGCAGGCGCGAGGCGAGCTTGCCGAGCAGGGTCTTCACAGAACCTGGTACTTCGAAAAGCGGCGCCAAACCTTCACTCGTGATGGGGATCCGGAGGTTGTTGTCGTCGTCGACGAAGTCCCCGACGTGGGATGGTTTGCCGAAATCGAAGGTCCGCTAGAGCAGGTTCGCGCAATGAAGGCTATGCTGGCTGATTTTCTGGGTGAGGTTGAGCGTCGCAACTACAAGGATCTCTATCTCGACGCTCGCGTCCGATCGTCGGGCACTGAAGATCCGATTGAGGGGGCGGAGTTTAGAGCGCCTCCATTCCGGCCGTGAAGGTCATTCAACGATCGTGTAGGTGCCGGCGGTGCGGCTGATGACGAAGCCACCTTACGCCTTGTTTCTACCAGCGGCCGACGAATGGCTTCGCCTTGTCGAAGACCCCCGTTCGACGAGGGGTGAATGTCATGGGCATCGTTCCGGATCGGGCGACGGTCGCTTGCTTCCGGCAAACTACTTCGTCACGAGCGGGGCCCACCCAATCGGCGTAGGGTTTGATGGTGGCGCGAACGCGCCTAGCCGTCCGCCCGGGGCGATCCTACGACAGATGCCAAGAATCTCGTCGCGGGACGCGTCATAACAAGGTGTTGAGGGGGCACAAATGACTGCAGATGTCGATGCTCTCAACTATCCCTACATCAGGATCAGAAGCGTCGATTGGTTGAAGCGTACCTTGTTAATCTTTCCTCACGTGGTGCGAATGACCCCCGCTCGTGGAGCTCCAGCAGATGATCCCGAGGTGGCGCCTTTCGCCGAGATTGACGGCAGACGCGCGCCGCTGCTCCGTTCGGCCGCCATACATTCAAGCTACGTGCATGACGCTCAGCGGGATCTCGTAAAGGAACTACAAACCCGGCTCGACACTGGAGGGCCGGGTTTCCTCGAGCGTTTCGGGCGCGATGCTGCTCGAACGCTCAACGACAACAGCATCGGAAACAAGCTCACCGTTTGGGAAAGGCGACTCTCCGAAGTGGCGACGTTTCAGATCCATTCCCATAAGCTGTTTGCAGATCTCACCGAATTCCTGCAGCGGACAGAACTCGCCTGGTGGCCGGAAAGCTATCTAGCAGATGGAAAAGACTACTTAGAGATGCACCCACAACTCGGTGAAGCTGTGATGGCTACGCTAGCTGTCGCTTGCGCCGAGAACGAAGGTCTACAGGTTGTTACTGAATTTCCTGGGCTCCATGGGAAAATTATAGGTACCCCGCGTGAGAAAATACTGACGTCCTGTCTGGACGGGTCTCGGCCAAGCGGCCGGACAACCGGGCAGCAGATCGCAGAGTTTCTAGTTTATCGACGGTGTAATGTCGACATGTTAAGCGCCGACAATATCACCGCGCTTAAAGGCGAGAGGGAAGCGCTAGCGGATTTTCGTGCCAAACTGGACGAGCTAGCGAAGTCGTTGCCTCCAACGATTGTCAGCGAACCGCACCTGGAGGAACGGGTGAAAGATACACTCAGCGAGATGTTTCGCGAGTGGGAGGAGAGTCAGGTTAACCTTGGGTCGGTGGGTCGACAATTTTTTGGTTCCGGGGTGTTCACGGAGGCGGGGAAGATCGCCCAGAAGATGGTTGAGGCAGCACTTAGACCTGAAACCGTGAACGCCACCATTGCAGGCGCAACCGCGGCGGGTGTGGTCGGCGCCTCTGCTTCTCCAACTTGGATCCTACCTGGCGCTGGCGCGGGCTTTGTTGTCGCATTGGTCTTCCGGGGACTCGAGAGCTGGAGAAGTGCTCGCGATGCTGCGAAGAGAAGCCCGTTGCGATATCTCACGAGGCTACAAGAGCAAGGGGTAGCCTTTTCAGTTAGCCGCTAGTGCTCAGTGGCCCCCAGTGGTGATGTAAGTCTAGTTCCGATTCGGTAGTATGCATTTGACTCGAGTTGGGCGCACATTGCGACGGCCAACGACCCATCCGAGCCGGAGCTAACGGCTACCCCCTCTCGCCTCACGCGCCGCGCGATTCGCATTTCCAGCGATTGGAAGCTCGCATCCGAATCGGTCTGGTCAGCAACACCACCTGCGCGCAGCAGGGTGCCTCTGGTGGAAATCCGCCGCCGCGTACACGATGCGCGTCACCGGTTCCTGCCAGTGCTTGGCCGCCGCGAGGCTTTGCGTGTCCGCTAATTTCTCGCGATACTCTTGGGGCGTGAGATACCCGAGCGCCGAGTGCGGCCGATCGGCATCGTAGCGATCGAGCCAATCCGCGATCACCCGGAAGGCGTGGTCGCGGCTCTCGAAGCGGTGTAGCCAGACGCACTCCTGCTTCAAGGTGAGGGAGAAGCGCTCGATCATCCCGTTCTGCTCCGGCGTGTACGGGGTGATGTACTCTTGGGTGGCCGTAGCGCCGCGCGACGGCGACGAAGGCCTTGGCGCCGAAGACCAAGCCGTTGTCCGAGCGGAGCAGGAGTCCTGGCGTGGTGGCGCAGATCCGGCGGGTACGCAGCGCGTCCTCGAGCGCCGCGGCGACGATACCCGCGATGCCGCGCGCGATACGACAGTCTCGGATTCGTCGCAACCCTGCCCGAGATGCTGCTCGTGTTGCCGCGCCGCTATCGCGTCCTTCGTGCTCGACACCGCCCGCCAAAATATCTGTTCCACTCTGACACAAATAATCGCACGCGATCGGCGCATAGTCGCTCGACCTCTCGGAATCGTGATGCCACTCTCCCGCGTTGCCGTTACCCACCTTTGAGAGGCTTGCATGATCGCATTGAATTGGCAGGCATTGAGCAAGTCCGAGGTTCTATCGGCGAGGAACGATTCCGGCGCATGGGAGAGACTTTACGATGGAATCGACAGCAAGCTTCAGCTCGCTGCCCGCTATCTGCATCACCAGCTCCACGTCTTCTCGGTCATAAGCGGTAAGGGTCGGGTCGCGCACTTCTCGCTCCGCATCAAGGAGCGCCCGTCTTTCGTCACCAAGATGATGAAGCTCGCCAACGACACGACCAATCTAGACCGGAAATTCGAAGAACTCGGTCTCGTCACACGTAGTAGGGCCATCACCGTCTTCGATCTCGTCAACGATCTGATCGGAGCGCGATTGGTCTTCTACTTCGAACGGGACATTCTCGAAGCGCTGGTCTTTTTCATGGGATTTCCGCTGTTTCACACCGTTGAGGTCACGCAATGGCGCCAGGATATGAGCGGCTACGACAGCGCCCTTCCGGCGACGCGATGGCTGAGCGAGCTTCCAATGGATTCAGAGCTCCAGAAGCTGCGGCAACGGCAGCCAAAGGAGTCGGGCTACGAGTCGCTGCATCTCATTCTCGCGTTCAACAAGGATGCCATCCACGCACGGGCCCGTATCGCAAAAGCAAAAGCCGCAAAGCATCCCGGCGCTCCGCGGCCGAAGGCCGGGCTTTGCGATGTCGAGGCTCCACCGCCCGATGAAGTCGATGAGCAGCGAAACGATCTCGCCAGAATGCGATTCGAGGTTCAGTGCCGAACGTCCGTCGAGGACGTGTGGGCCGAGGTCGAGCATCGCGCGAGATATGCCGCGGCGAAGTCCGGGCGTGACGGTACGATCGAGAAAGGCAGTCCGACACGCGTTTTTCGCGACTACAAAGCAATTCTCCGCGCCGCGCAGGTCTTTCAGAACTCGATCCGGAGCGGCTTTCGCCGTTGGGACGAAACCGACGTGAGTCTCCTCGGCCGGCAGACCAACATCGACATCGGCGCGCGTTCCGTTGGGTGGTCCTCCGCCGAGCAGCAATACCTGGAGGACGTCAACGTAGCGCTCCGCACGGCCCTGCTTGCCAGCCGAACAGGAGACGACAGTAGCAGCAAGCTTTGGAACGAAGCGCTGGACACCCTGACGAAAGCGCTAGCTCAGCTGGCACCGGATGGATCTGAGCCCGCCGAGCTGTTGCGGGTCAGTGCCGAAAGAATGAGCGCCGAAGAATACGACAAGCGGCGAATCATCGTGATGCTCTTGGCCTTCATCGCGGCATACGCGGACGACCCGAGCGATCCCAAGCGCTCCGCGGAGTGCGCGGAGGTGCGCGCGAAAGCGGCGACTGCCTTCTACGACCAAAACGTGGCCGAGCACGAGTATCGCATCTGGATGCCGACGCGAATGGCACCCATCAGGATCTACGAGCACCTGAGCATGCTCGACGAGTACCATGAGATCACGGGAGCAACGGCTTTGGTCTGCAGCGCCGACCCCCTCGTGACCGCACGCGCCGCAAGCGCCTACTTCAGGCACTTCGGCTCCCTGCAGCGATCGTTGTCACTGCTGAAGGATGCGCAAGCTCGCATCGAGGTGTGGCGCGACAGCAAGCGAGAGCCGACCCTGCCGGAGGTTCTGCAGCCTTGCTACATCGGGAAGCGCCTCGCGGAGACGTATTGGGCCTCGTACCATTTGGATGGCCGGCGCCCGCAGGATCTTGAAGCGGCGCTCGCCGCTGCCGAGGAAGCCATCGAGTACGTCGGCAAGCCGCAGCCTGATTTCGAGATGTCGTTAGAGCTGCAACAAAAGCTCTGGGCGCACATCATCACTTTCCAAGTCACGAAGGTGATGAAGGAGATCGGCAAGCCCGGCGACAACGGTTGGGCCATTTTCCGCGAGGTGGGCCAGCGTCTCTTGCCGCGTTGGAATCTGATCACGCAGGCGTTGATCGTGACGATGGGTACCGACGAGATTCAGAACGCGAGTCTTCGGCGTCAGGGGTGCGCGCTCGCGTGTGCGTGCCTCGCCGAGGGGGGCGTGACGTTCCCCGGCGAAATGACCCCACACGATTGGCTCAACGAAGCTCGGCTGCACGTTCGGGGAGCCCGACGAAACATCGAGGCCAAGGCAAACAGGGGACTCGGCTGGGCGCTTCCAATGCACGCCGAAGTCACGCGTGAGATGCAGGACCTCGTGTTCTCGCTTTGCCTAAAGGATCTGACGTCACCCTAGCTATCGCGCGCGCGAGGGAGCCGCGCACTCCTTTTCCGAGCCTGTCGTTCCGTCGCATGCCGACGGCCTCGCGCTCGATGCGGAACTCGTGGCAGGCGCGAATCGCGTCGTCGCGGAGCGAGTTGAAGGCTGACGAGCCGTTCGCGCTCTCAAGGGTCGGTGGCCTTCGCGCGCGCGGCCGGCAACGTCGAGACGGAGGAGTACATGCCGGGCCGCGCTGCCGAACTTCCAGGAAGGCTACGACTGGATACTCGACATTGAGTACGCGTCGAACAACTGGATGCTCGGCCTCAAGTCGCCGGCCTACCCGCTGCCGGTCAGCACGACGCGCGCGGAGAACCAGGCGCCGCGCGTCGCCTAAGGAAGTCTGAAGTGCCCCCGGTTTCGTGGACACCAGACCCCGTTCGGGGAAAGAGGAGTTCACGATGCCGAAGACGAGACCGCCGTACGCGCCGGAGTTGATGCGACGGTTGGTGGAGATGCTGCGTGCGGGTCGCACGCCGGAGGAGCTCGCCACGAAGTTCGAGCCGTCGGCGCAGTCGATTCGCATCTGGGTGGCGCAAGCGGATCGGGATGACGGCCGGCGTGCGGACGGTCTCACGACCGCGGAGCACGACGAGCTGCGACGGCTACGGCGTGAAGTGAAGACGCTCCGCGAAGAGCGGGAGAATTTAAGAAAAGCCGCGGCCCGGTTTGCTCGGGAGACCGGCTCGATCCCACCCAAGGATTCGAGTTCGTGAGAGCGCATCAGGCCACGTACTCGGTGGCCACGCTGTGCCGCACGCTGGGCGTCTCCCGCAGCGGGTACTACGCGTGGCGCGATCGGCCGGCGTCCGTGCGGGCGACCGCCGATGCCGCGCTCAGCGTGCAGATCCGGACGATTCATCAGCGGTCACGCGGCACGTACGGCGAGCGGCGGATTCACTTCGAGCTGCGCGAGCGCGCGATCCACGTCGGCCGCAAGCGTGTGACGCGCCTGATGCGTGCGCTCGACTTGTGGGGCGTATGTCGCCGCAAGGCGTACCGCACGACCCTCCGCGACGCCGACGCGCGGCCCGCGCCGGATCTCGTCGACCGGCGTTTCACCGCCGACGGTCCGAATCAGCTCTGGGTCGCCGACATTACGTACATCCCGACGGCAGCAGGCTTCCTCTATCTCGCTGTCGTCCTCGATGTCTGGAGTCGTCGCATCGTCGGCTGGGCGATGGCGACCCATCTGCGCACCGAGCTCGTCCTCGAGGCGCTCACGATGGCCGTCACGCAGCGGCGACCGACGAACGTGATTCATCATTCCGACCAGGGCTGCCAATACACGTCGCTGACGTTTGGTCGGCGCTGCGCCGCGCTCGGCGTGCGGCCCTCGATGGGCTCGGTCGGTGATGCCTACGACAACGCGATGTGCGAGAGCTTCTTCGCATCACTCGAATGCGAGCTGATCGACCGTCAGCGATTCGCGACCCCGGCTGCGGCGCGGGTGGAGGTCTTCGAGTACATCGAGGGCTGGTACAACCCGCACCGCCGGCACTCGGCCCTCGCGTACCGCTCGCCCGTCAACTACGAGCGGAGCCAGCTTCCGATCCACTAAAGGCGAAAGCCCCAACCCGTCCACCGAACCGGGGGCATTTCAGTCGGCGACCCCGGCACGTACTTAGTTTCACGATCGCCGCACTCGCAGACCAGCCAACAGCAGTTGCGCCGCCTCTAGAAGCACCGGCCGGCACGCGAACAGATTCCGGAGCTCGCGCACCTCGCGCGGGACCTCCGGGCCGTTCAGCGGCGGACCCGCGTCGAGCTGTACGGCGCCGATAAGCGCGGCGGTCAGCGCAGTCACGCCGGAGCCCATGGAAAGCTTCAGGCAGCGCTCGAGATGGGTCGCGAGCGGGGCCGAGCAGGGCGTGCATGGCTTGTTCCGACTCGACGAGACCGCCGGTGGAGACGTTTTGCTCGAGCACGTTGCCGAGGCGGGCGGCGAGATCGAGGAACGCGGCATCCGCCCGCGACGCGTCCAAGAAGGTGCGGGCGAATGCCGCATCGCTCATGCCGGGGCGGATCGACCGGGTCACGGCCTCGGACCACGCGGTCAGCTGTTGGGCATGTAACGAGAGCAAGACCTCCTCGCGCGTCTCGAAGTAGAGATACAGCGTTTCCTTGGCGATCCCCGCGCGACGGACGAGCGACTCCGTCGCGAACGCGTCGAACCCGACCTCGCCAGCGGGTCATGGTGGCTCGCTCCGCGTGCGCAACGCCACACGAGTGTGCGACACTGCACGCCTTCGCGCATGATTCCCGTCGGTCCATTCCTCCTCGACGAGGACAACGGCCGCCTGTGGCTCGGGGAGGCGGAACTCCGCCTCCGACCGAAGTCGTTCGCGGTGCTCTGCCGCCTCGTGCGGCGCAGCGGGAGAATGGTGACGCGCGAGGAGCTGTTCCGCAGCTGCTGGCCCGGGACCGCGGTGAGCCAGACCGTGCTGCGAACCTGCGTCATGGAGATTCGGGCCGCGCTGGCGGTCGCCGGCGCGGATGCTCCGACGATCGAGAACGTCGGGCGCCGCGGCTATCGGCTTTCGGTCGCCGGCGAAGCCGGTGGCGCCTCGCCGAGGGCGCTGGTCGGCCGCGAGGGCGAGCTGGTGGCGTTGCGGCGCGTGCTCACGCGCGCCGATGCGGGTCTCCGCCAGGTCGTCTTCGTCAGCGGCGAGGCCGGCATCGGCAAGACGACGCTGCTCGACCGCTTCGTGGAAGAAACCCGGGCCGGCACGAACGCGCTCGTCGTGGGCGGACAGTGCGTCGAGCTCGCCGGCGGGACGATCGCGTACCTGCCGATCCTGGATCTCCTCGGCCGGCTCTGTGCCGACGAGGCGAGAGACGCGGCGGTGCCGGCGCTCGAGCGCTGGGCCCCGAGCTGGCTCCTGCAGCTGCCCGGCGTCGTCGACGCCGCGACGGTCGAGCGACTGCGGGTGCGGGTGCCGAACCCGAACCGCGAGCGGATGCTGCGCGAGCTCGCGGACGCGTTCGAGGCGCTCGCCGCCGAGCGGACGCTGCTGCTCGTGATCGAGGATCTCCACTGGAGCGACCGCTCGTCGATCGACGCGCTTTCGTATCTGGCGCAGCGCGCGCGGCCGGCGCGTCTGTTGCTCGTCGCGAGCAGCCGTCCCGCGGACGCCGCGCACGCGGATCGAGGGCTCGCCGCTGCGCGGCAGTCGTTGATCGCGCAGCGGCGGGCCGTCGACTTGGCGCTCGCTCCGCTCTCGACGACCGACGTCGCGACCTACCTGACGCATCGGCTTCCGGGCGCGGCCATAGCACCCGGTATCGCCGAGAGCCTGCACGCGCGCACGAGCGGCAATCCGCTGTTCGTGACGGCGACCGTCGACTTCCTGCTCGAGCGCGAGTTGCTCGCGTCCGACGGCGGACGGTGGCAGCTCTCGGCACCGCTCGAAGGGGTGGTGCCGGAGAGCCTCCGACAGCTCGCCCTCCGACAGCTCGACAGGCTCTCGACGACCGAGCGATCGGTCGTCGAAGCCGCCAGCGTCGCCGGTGACGAGTTCGCGGTCGCCGCGGTGGCTGCTGCGACCGAACTTCCGGCCGACGAGGTCGAAGACGTGTGTGCACGGCTCGTCACGCGGGACGAGCTCGTCGCGCCGACGGGCGTCGCGGTCTGGCCGGACGGCACAATCAGCAGCCGCTACGGGTTTCGTCACGTGCTCTACCGCGAGGTCATCGAGGACGAGCTCCGCCCGGCTAAGCGCGCCCGCCTGCATCGCGCCGTCGCAGACCGGCTCGAATCCGCCTACGGCGAGCGCCGCCGCGAGATCGCGGCCGAGCTCGCCGCGCACTACGAGGCGGCGGGCGACGCCGTCCGCGCCGCGGACCAGCATCTCGCGGCGGCGGCTGCGGCGAAGGAGCGCTTCGCCGAGCGCGAGGTGATCACGCATCTCCGCGCGGCCCTCGAGCAGATGGCGCGGCAGCCCCATTCGGCGGATCGGGAGCGCGCCGAGCTTGCCTGCCTGCTCGATCTCGGCGGGGCGCTCGCGACGATGCGCGGGGCCGGCTCGGACGACGTGCTCGCGGTGCATCGGCGCGCGCTCGAGCTCGCGGACCGGCTCGACCTGCCGCAGGCGCGCGTCCAGGCGCAGAGCGGGAGCTTCACGTTTCTCATCATGCGCGCCGACCTCGAGGGCGCGCGGACGGTCGCCGCCGATCTGCTGACGACCGCCGGCCGCCTGCCGTTCCCCTTCTTCGAGTTCGTCGGCCGGGTGTCGATGGGCGGCGTGCTCGCGAACCTCGGCGACCTCGCCGGCGCACGGCGCGAGTTCGAGCGCGCCCACGCCATCTGGGACCCTGGATATCCCGTGCTCGCGCTCGATGCGGCCGTCATCTACCGCTCGATGCTCGGCTTCACCGCGCTGATGCAGGGCGAGCCCGACGTCGGCGCCCGGTGGATCGACGACACCCTCGCGCGCGCGGCGTCGCTCGGGATCCCGTACAACGTCTCGTACGCGAACGAGCTCGCGGCCCAGTACCATGCGACGATCGGCGACCGGGATCGTGCGCTCGCCCATGCCGACGCCGCGGCAGCGCTCGCGGACGAGCACGGATTCCCCGTCCATGCCGCGGTCGCGGCCGTCGTCCGCGGCTGGGTGCGCCGCGACGCCGCGGCGATCCGCGCCGGCATCGCCGACTACGAAGCCGCGGGACAGTTCGTGGCGACGTCGCTCTTCCGCGCGCTGCTGATCGAGGTCCTCGCCGACGCGGGCGAGTCGGACGCGGGCCTCGCGGAGCTCGCGGTGGCGTTCGAGTTCGTCGCGCGCTCCGGCGAGCAGCGCCACCTCGCCGAGCTGCACCGCCTGAACGGCGAGTGCCTGCGGCTCGGCGGGCCGGGCGGGACGGGGACGAACGCGTCCGCGGCCGAATGCTTCCAGCGCGCGCGGGACATCGGGCGAGGGCAGGGCGCGCGGCTCTGGGAGCTTCGCGCCGCGACGTCGCTCGCCCGGCTCCTCGCGGCGGACGGGAAGCGCGCCGCCGCGCGCGCCGCGCTGGCCGATGCCGCCGGGCTGCTGCCCCCGGACGCGGACCTGCCGGAAGTGAGGGCGCTCCAACAGCTCGCCGCCGAGATCTGAATATATAAAGGAGGTCCAACTCTCGTGGCGCGGCCGCCGGAGCAGAGTTGGACGCAAATTGGACGGAGCGCCCCTCCTTTTCCCCGGCGAAGCGAGGGATGACGACGCCTCGGTCGGCGCGGACGCGCCGCAATCATGCGTCGAGGAGACTCCATGCGTCCCCACCTTGTGCCAGCCACGTTTGCAGCGGCGCTCTTCGTAATGCTGGTCCTTCCTGCCGTCGCCAGAGCGGACCGCCCGGTGTTCATTGGGGGCCCGGAATGCCACTTCGCCGAGTCGTTGGAAGCCGCGCGCGAGGAGTGCGAGGCGACGGCCCCGGGCTATCGTCACGCCTTTCTCGTGCCCTGCACCGCGGCCCGTAGCATCATCGACAGCGAGTTCCCGTTCCCGTGTCCCGGTGACGGGGGCCCGTTCGCCGACTGCGATCGCGGCAAGCCGTACGTCTGCGTCGGCGTCCCGACGGAGTAACGGGTCGCCGCCCGCGGCGTGCCACCGTGCGATCCCCGGAACCGAACACATGATCCGCGCCAGGCGCACTCCGCGCCGGCGAATCGAGGAGACTCTCGAATGACGCGCATCCGACACATCCTGCCGGCGGCTCTCTGCCTCGTGCTCGTCTCCGCCGTGCCGAACGCCGCCGCACTCACTGCGATCGATGCCGCGACGAAGACGTGCCAGGATCGCATCGTCTTCGAAACGGGGGCCTTCGTCAGCGAGCGCTACCACGCGCTCGCGAGATGCATGAAGGCGGCGATGGCGTGCAAGACGCTTGCGTCGCCGAGCGGCCAGCAGAACTGTCTCGGCAAGCTGCTCGTTTCCGCCAAAGGTGTTTGCGCCGTCGGCAAGCTCGATTCCGGCGACGCCACGATCGGGGCGGGGGCCGCCGAACGCGCGCTCGATGGCAGCACGGCGCGACTCGATGCGGCGCTCGCCACGCTCGTGGCCGGGCTCGACACGGACTGCTTCGGGGTGGTGCCCGCGGACCTCTCGAGTCTCGCGAACGGTCTCGGTTTCCCGGCCGGCGTCGCGAATGCGGTCGTTCTCGCCGACGAGCTGAACCGCGAGCCGGGAGGGCTCGGGTGCCTCGCGGTCGAGAAGCTCGTTGGCGCGGTGCCGCGCGCGCAGGAGCTCGCCGTCGAGCTCCAGGCCTTCCATCACAAATGCGTGAAGGTCGGAGCCGGGGTCCCGTTGCTCGCCGATTGCACCACCGACGCCGCGTGCGGCATCGGCGGGCTGTGCGGCCAGCTGGCGTTCGCCGTGAACCAGGCGTCGCTCACGTGCTGCGCCGCCGGGACGGTGCGGGCCGGCGGCAGCTGCGTCCCGTGCGAGCCTGGGAGTTTCGCGGACGGCTCGGCCGGTGGGGTGTGCACGGAGTGCCCGACGGGCCAGTTCACGCACGTGGCGGGACTGCCGGAATGCATCGCGTGCCCGACCGGCCAGTTCAGTGCCGCGCCCGGCGCGACGGCGTGCGCCGCGTGCCCGGCGGGAAGGTACGCGGGGGATCCAGGCGCTTCGGACTGCGCGGAATGCCCCGCGGGTAGGTTCTCCGCCCCCGGGGCATCCG